>Ga0182792_1001198_pt1 | contig 21888 bp, 23 predicted proteins | sample Passage237B_FD_130497 | JGI IMG/M metagenome (GOLD analysis project Ga0182792, IMG submission 130497) | Cellulose adapted compost microbial communities from Newby Island Compost Facility, Milpitas, CA, USA - Passage2 37B (version 2) (version 2) ...
ACAGGGCGGGGGCGGGGGGCGGGGAAGCGCGCGGCGACCTCGCCGCCGCCCTCGTAGCTCGGCTGGCGGATAAAAGGGCCGATTCCCGCCACGATACGGCTGCGCGCGGCCCCCAGCCGCTCCATCGCCGCGACGGTCGAAGTCAGAATGCCGTCGAGCGCGCCGCGCCAGCCGGCGTGCGCCGCGCCGATCACGCGGGCCTGCGGGTCGGCGAACAGCACCGGGCCGCAGTCGGCGGTGGTGATGGCGATGGCGAGCCCCGGCGTCGCCGTGACGATGGCGTCGGCGTGGGGCCGCGCGTCCGTATCCCACGCCGCGGTCGCAGCGACGGCATCGGGCGAATGCACCTGATGCACGGTTGCGAAATGCGTGATGTCGGCGCCGACGGCGGCGGCGACCCGGCGGCGGTTCTCGGCGACATGCGCGGGGTCGTCGTCGGACCCGAGCCCGCCGTTGAGGCTAGCATAGAGGCCCTGCGAGACGCCGCCCTCGCGGGTGAAGAAACCGTGGCGGACGCCTTCGAGCGCCTGAAGACGCGGGGCTTGCAGCATGGTCATGGCGTCGCGTCCTCGGGTTGGTCGGTGAGCCCGACCAGCATCGGGATTGTCGGGTTGGCGACGCCGAGCACCTTGAACATCGAGCCCATGCCGCCGCGCCCGCTGCTGGTCAGGCGTTGCAGGGCCACGGCGATATCCTGCGCCACCGCCGGCGCGGCCGTGGTCATCAGCGCATGCGCCCGCGCCTCGATGCCGAGCCGGCGCAGGAACGTGCCCTGTTCGACCGGGCCGTGCGCGCGGGCGCCGCCAGCCTCGGCGGCACGCTTGAGCGCGTCGAAATCGACGTGGGCGGTGATGTCGGCGGCGCCGGGGTTCTTCAGGGGGTCGGCATAGGCGTGGCGGGCGACGGCCTGAAATGTGTCGCCGGCGTCGCTCCGGGCGTGGCCGTAGTCGATGATCAGCGCCGCCCCGCCGAAGTCGCGTACGCGGGAGGCGATGCGCAAAATTTCGCCGTCCGGCCGCCACTCGAAGATGGCGCCTTGCGGGGCGGCGGCGACCTGGGGCGGCAGCAGCGTCTCGAAGCGCGGCGACGGTTTTGGCGCGACGCCGAAGGCGAGGCTGCCGTCGGCGCCGATCTCGATCCCCCGCTCGTGCCAGCCGCCGTCCTGCCGCACCATCTGGTGCACCGGCAGCACGTCGAAATACTCGTTGGCGAGGATGATCGACGGCCCCTCCGGCACGTCGTCGATGCGCTCGTGCCAAAACCCCTCGCCGGCGTCGGCGAGCGCCTTGACCTGACGGTGGCGCAGCGCCGGATTGACCTCGATCATGTGGACGGTGACGGCCGACCGGAAGGCGGGCAGCACGCGGATGGCGCGCAACGCGTCCGCCATCATGGTGCCATGGCCGGGGCCAAGCTCGATCAAGTTGATCTCGGCCGGCTCGTCCATCATCCGCCACACCGAGGCGGCCCACAGCCCGATCAACTCGCCGAACATCTGGCTCACTTCCGGCGCGGTGATGAAGTCGCCCTCGCGGCCGAGCGGATCGCGCGCGATGTAGTAGCCGTAGCGCTGGTGCGTCAGGCAGAGCTGCATGTAGCGCCACACCGGCATCGGCCCGGCGGCGCGGATCAGTGTACGGATTTCCGCTTCCAGCGGCGCGATGTCGCTCATGGCGCCGGCTCCGCTTGTGCGGCGGCACGTGGCGGCTGCCTCAGCGCGCGCGCGATCAGCACAAGGCCGGCGACGATCATCGGCACCGACAGCAGCATGCCCATGGTCAGCCCGCCCCACAGGAAACCGAGCTGCGGGTCGGGCTCGCGGAACAGTTCGCCGGTGATGCGCGCCAGCCCGTAGACGGTGGCGAAGGCGCCGACGATCAGGCCGGGCCGCTTGAGCGCCCCGGCGCGGATCATGAGGGCGAGCAGCGTGAACAGCAAAATGCCTTCGAGGCCGGCCTCGTAGAGCTGGCTCGGGTGGCGCGGCTCGGGGCCGCCGTTGGGGAAGACGATCGCCCACGGCACGTCGGTCGGGCGGCCCCACAACTCGCTGTTGATGAAATTGGCGATGCGGCCGAGGAACAGGCCGATCGGCCCGACCGCGCAGGTGATGTCGCCGAGCGACAGGATGGAGATGCGGTGGCGTCGCGCGAACGCCATCACCGCGATGACGCAGCCGAGGAAGCCGCCGTGGAACGACATGCCGCCTTCCCACAGCCGGATAATCTCGGCGGGGTGGGCGGCGAAATAGGCCGGGTTGTAGAACGCGACGTAGCCGATGCGGCCGCCGAGGATGATGCCGAGCGTCACCCACAGGATGAAGTCGTCCATCTGCGGCAGGCTGATCGGCGACGGGCCGCCCCACGCGCGCCGCGACTTGATGATCTGCCGCGCATAGATCCAGCCGAACACGATGCCGCCGATATAGGCGAGCGCGTACCAGCGGATCGCGAACGGCCCGAAGGAGACCGCGACCGGATCGAACACCGGGAAGGGAAGGACAGCGAGCGACATCGGCTCCCGCGAATCACAGCGACGCGTTCCGTGGCCCCGGTCATGACGGCGCGGATGTGGTGAAGTCAAGGCGGCGGGTTTCGGCGCTCGGGCCGGCGGTGCCCTTGAAGTCGGAGCCAGGCATCGCCATTGTGTCCCGGACAGCGGCAGCGGACGCCGGAGAGACAGATGACGCAGACCACCAACAGGCTCCTCGACGAGCTATCCCGGCTGATGAACGACGCCGCCGGCGCGGCGCAGGGCGTCAAGCGCGAGATCGACGCCGTCGTGCGCCATCAGGCCGAGCGCATCCTTGCCGACCTCGATCTGGTCAAGCGCGAGGAGTTCGAGGCCGTCAAGGAGATGGCGCGGCTCGCCCGCGAGGAGAACGAGGCGCTGAAGGCGCGCCTTGCGGCGCTGGAGGCGAAGCTCGGCGCCGGGCAGGGCGACGCCGGAACCTGACCCCGCCGGCCGTCTGCACCGCCCGCGGTCCAACCCCGATGGATCCGCGGATATCCTTGTTTTTCGACCCTTTTGGCGTTATGACACCGCCGAGCTTGGCGGCCCCCGCACCCCTGGAGGCTTGCCGCGAAGCTGGCGTGAGGCCGCGATGCGGCCTTTAACTTTTTGAAAAACAAGGATGAACCCGATGGCTTCCGTCAAGGAATTGAAGGCAAGCGCACGTCCGAAGGCCGGCAAGGGGGCCGCCCGGGCAGAGCGCCGCGCCGGCCGCGTGCCGGCCGTGATCTATGGTGGCAACGAACCCCCGGTGACCGTTTCGCTCGCCGACAAGGAGGCGCGGACCGCGATCTTCGCCGGCCATTTCCTCACCACGGTCTTCGACATCGACCTCGACGGCCAGAAGCACCGGGTGATCCCGCGCGACTTCGCGCTCGACCCGATCAAGGATGTGCCGATCCACATCGATTTCCTCCGCCTCGGCAAGGGCGCCAAAATCCGCGTCAGCGTGCCGCTGCGCGTCAAGGGCGCCGAGGTGTCGCCGGGCGTCAAGCGGGGCGGCACGGTCAACATCGTTGCCCACGCCGTCGAGCTGGAGGCCGATCCCGATCACATTCCGCAGTTCATCGAGGTCGATGTCAGCAAGCTTGAGATCAACAACTCGGTGCATCTCAGCGACGTCGAGCTGCCGAAGGGCGTGGCGCCGGTGCTGCGCGACGACCAGACGCTGGTGACGGTGGTGCCGCCGTCCGGCTACGGCGAGGAGGCCAAGTCGGCCGATGCGGCCGCGGCACCCGCGGCCGGCGCGGCGGCGCCCGCGGCTGGCGCGGCGGCTCCCGCTGCCGGCGCCAAGGCACCGGCGGCCAAGGCTCCCGCAGCCGACAAGAAGAAGTAGGCGGGCGCGGGTCGCGCGCCGCCATGCGCCTGTTCGTCGGACTGGGCAATCCCGGCACGAAGCATCAGGGTAACCGCCATAACATCGGCTTCATGGCGATCGACGCGGTGGCACGCCGCCACCGCTTCGCGCCGTGGCGGCGCCGCTTCCAGGGCGAGACCGCCGAGGGCGAACTGGCGGGGCGGCGCATCGTGCTGCTCAAGCCCGCGACCTACATGAACGAGTCCGGCCGCGCCGTCGGCGAGGCGATGCGCTTCTTCAAGCTGGCGCTTGGCGACGTCGCCGTGTTCCACGACGAACTCGACCTGCCGCCGGGCAAGCTGCGCATCAAGACCGGCGGCGGCAACGCCGGGCACAACGGGTTGCGCTCGATCACCGCCCATATCGGCAACGACTACGCCCGTGTGCGGCTCGGCATCGGCCATCCCGGCCTCAAGCACCTGGTCCACGCCTATGTGCTCGGCGACTTCGCCAAGGCGGAGCGGCCGTGGGTCGAGGCGCTGTGCGGGGCGGTGGCCGATCACGCCGGGCTGTTGGCCGCGGGCGAGGAGGCGACCTTTCAGAACAAGGTGCATCTGGCGATGCAGGCGCAGGGTTTTGCGGGCGACAACGGCGATGGCAACGGCGCGACGGCCGGCTGACACGCGACACGTTTCTCGGGACTTTTAGGACAAGCGATGGGCTTCAAATGCGGGATCGTCGGGCTGCCGAACGTTGGCAAATCGACGCTGTTCAATGCGCTGACCGAAACCGCCGCGGCGCAGGCGGCGAACTATCCGTTCTGCACCATCGAGCCGAATGTCGGCGAGGTGGCGGTGCCCGATCCGCGCCTCGACAAGCTCGCGGCGATTGCCGGCTCGCGCGAGATCATCCCGACGCGGCTGACCTTCGTCGATATCGCTGGCCTGGTGCGCGGCGCCTCGAAAGGCGAGGGGCTCGGCAACCAGTTCCTCTCCAACATCCGTGAGGTCGATGCGGTCGCGCATGTGGTGCGCTGCTTCGAGGATTCCGACATCACCCATGTCGAGGGCAAGATCGCGCCGCTCGACGATATCGCGACCATCGAGACCGAGTTGATGCTCGCCGACCTCGACAGTCTGGAGAAGCGCGTCGACAACCTGACCAAGAAGGCGCGCGGCGGCGACAAGGACGCCAAGGAGAGCCTCGACCTCGTCACCCGCACGCTCGGTCTGCTGCGCGAAGGCCGGCCGGCGCGCTTCCTCGACCGCAAGCCGGAGGAGGAACGCGCCTTCCGCATGCTCGGGCTTTTGACCTCGAAGCCGGTGCTCTACGTCTGCAACGTCGAGGAAGGCGCCGCCGCCACCGGCAACGCTTATTCGGCCGCTGTCGCCGCGCATGCGGAGAAGGAAGGCGCGGTCGCGGTGGCGATCTCGGCCAAGATCGAATCGGAAATCGCCACGCTGTCGCGCGAGGAGCGCGCCGAGTTCCTCGATACGCTCGAGCTGGAGGAAGCCGGCCTCGACCGCCTGATCCGCGCCGGCTACCGGCTGCTCGACCTCATCACCTATTTCACGGTGGGACCGAAGGAGGCGCGCGCCTGGACCATCACCCGCGGCACCCGCGCGCCGCAGGCGGCCGGCGTCATCCATACCGACTTCGAGAAGGGGTTTATCCGCGCCGAGACCATTGCCTATGACGACTACGTCGCGCATGGCGGCGAGGCCGGCGCGCGCGAGGCCGGGCGGCTGCGTCTCGAAGGCAAGGACTATATTGTCGCCGACGGCGACGTCATGCACTTCCGCTTCGCCAACTGAGCACGTTTCCGCCGCCGTCGCTGCATCGCCTCAAAGGCCGTGGCCACGGTCGCGGATGGCGCCGAGGTGTTCGTTGATGCGGAAGATGATGAGGACAAGCTCGGCCACGATCCGCGCGAACACCACGCCGACCAGAAGGCCGGCGATCGACGACAGGATGACGATGAAGCCCGCGAACGGGCTGATCGCCATCATGGTCAGGCCGGAACCGATACCGGAGAGCGAAAACAGCGCCATCAGCGCGATCACCAGCCAGTAGAAGGTCTTGATGATCGTCGGGGTGATGAACCGATCCCACTGGAAAAGATCGCGAAATTCAAGCATCGGAACGCTCCTGGCGTATCGTGTCACGGCGGCTTGTGATCGCTGCGAATAGCGGCCACAATCGGGCTTTCCTCCCGATATGCACCTATGACAGCGCCTGCGACAAACTCCCCTTCCGGCACGCTCGTGTTCGAGGACTTCGCCCCCGGCCATTACGGCACCTTCGGGCCGCGCCACGTCTCGCGCGAGGAGATCGTGGCCTTCGCCGCCGAGTTCGATCCGCAGCCGATGCACCTCGACGAGGAGGCGGCGAAGCACTCGATGCTCGGCGGGCTGTCGGGCTCGGGCTGGCACCTCGGCTCGCTGACGATGCGGATGATGTTCGACGCCTTCCTGCACCGCGCCGCCTCGCTCGGCTCGCCCGGCGTCGAGACGCTGCGCTGGATGGCGCCGCTGCGCCCCGGTGACGACATCACCCTCGACCTCGACGTACTGGACTGCCGCGCTTCGCGCAGCCGGCCCGAGATGGGCTTCGTCAAGTTGAAGGCGCGTGTCAGCAACGCGGCCGGCACCACGCTGCTGGAGCTGGTCAGCCCGTTGATGATCAAGCGCCGGTCCGCGGCTGCGGCGGAGGGTTAGGCGCAATGCGGTTTTTCGAGGACCTGCAGGTTGGCACCCGGTCCGACCTTGGCTCGTTCACCTTCACCGCCGACAACATCAAGGTGTTCGCGCGCCAGTTCGATCCGCAAGCCTTTCACCTCGACGAGGAGGCGGGACGGGCGTCGCCGTTCGGCGGGCTTGCCGCGTCCGGCTGGCATGTCGGTTCGGTGTGCATGCGGATGCTGGTCGATCAGGCCCGGCGCGAGGCCGAAGAGGCACGGCGGCGCGGCGAGGAGATCGCGGCGTGGGGGCCGTCTCCGGGCTTCCGCGACCTGAAGTGGCTGAAGCCCGTGCTGGCCGGCGACACCATCCACTTTGCCTCCGAGGTGGTGAGCTTGCGCGAATCCGCGTCGCGGCCGGAGTGGGGCATTCTGGAAGCCCGCAACACGGGTACCAACCAGCGCGGCGAACTGGTCTATTCAATGGTCGCCTCCGCCTTCGTGCCGCGCCGCAAGCGGGCTTGAATGGGGGCGCGTTCCTGAAACGGGAGACGTCATGGCGAACGCGCGCGTATTGGCCACCGGGCTCGCTTTTCCCGAAGGCCCGGTTGCCCTGCCGGACGGCTCGGTGGTGCTGGTGGAAATTCGCGCGCAGCGGCTGACGCGGGTGTGGCCGGACGGCCGCAAGGAAACGGTCGCCGCGCTGCCCGGCGGTCCCAACGGCGCGGCGATCGGCCCCGACGGCAAATGCTACGTCTGCAACAACGGCGGCTTCGGCTGGACCACGACGCGCAGCGGCGTGCATGTGCCCGGCCCGCCGGCGCCGTCGGAGTATCTCGGCGGCTCGCTGCAACGGGTCGATCTGGTCAGCGGCGAGGTCGAGACGCTGTTCACCCATTGCGGCGAGCAGCCGCTGCGCGGCCCGAACGACCTGGTGTTCGACCGTCACGGCGGGCTGTGGTTGTCCGACCTCGGCAAGCGGCGCACGCACGACATGGACCTCGGCGCCGCCTACTACATGACGCCGGGCGGCGGCCGGCTGGTCGACGCGGTGCGCGGCGTGCTGCCGGCCAACGGCATCGGCCTGTCGCCCGACGAGACGACGCTGTACATCGCCGAGACGCCGACGGCGCGGCTGTGGGCCTACGATCTGGCCGCGCCCGGCGACATCCGCCCGCGCAGCGTCAGCTATCGCGGCGAGGCCGGCCGGCCGATCGCCGGGCTCGGCGGTTATCAGATGTTCGATTCTCTTGCGGTCGAGGCGTCGGGCAATATCTGCGTGGCGACGCTGATCGCGGGCTGCATCTCGGTGATTGCGCCCGATGGCCGGCTCGTCGAGCAGATCGAGACCGGCGATCGCCTCACCACCAACATCGCCTTCGGCGGGCCGGACCTGAAGACCGCCTACATCACGCTGTCGGGCCGCGGCGAACTGATCGCGATGGACTGGCCGCGCCCCGGCCTGCCGCTCAATTTCCTCAACGGGTAACCTACTTCGATGGGACCGCATCATGCCGTGGCTTGAACCGGTGACGCTCGCTGGACCCGCCGCGCGTCTCGAACCGCTGGCGCCGGCGCATCATGACGGCCTCGTCGCCGCCGTCCGCGACGGCGAGCTGTGGCGGCTGTGGTATACGTCGATCCCGCATCCCGATGCCATGATAGCCGAGATCGAGCGGCGGCTCGATCTGCAACGGGCCGGCACCATGCTGCCGTTCACGGTGAAGGATGCCGGCGGCACAATCGCCGGCATGACCACCTACATGAACGTCGATGCCAAAAACCGCCGCGTCGAGATCGGCTCGACCTGGTATGCGAAGCGGGTGCAGCGTTCGGCGCTCAACACCCAGTGCAAGCTGATGTTGCTGGCGCACGCCTTCGAGGCGCTCGACTGCATCGCGGTCGAATTCCGCACGCATGTCTTCAACCACCAGAGCCGCCGTGGCATCGAGCGGTTGGGGGCCAAGCAGGACGGCATATTGCGCAGCCATCAGGTGTCGTCCAACGGCACTCTGCGCGATACCGTGGTGTACAGCATCATTGCCGCCGAATGGCCGACGGTGAAGGCGCACCTGACGTTCCAGCTCGAGCGGCCGCGATAAAGCGATCTGGTGCGTGTTCCGGATGCGGTGCGGCATGTCATGCCGCGCCGCTGATCCGGGGCCGTTCCGACCGCGGCATCCGAAACGGTCCCGGCCCTGCGCCGCATCGTTGCACGCTGCGTCGCATCCGGGACGCGGGCCTAGATTTTTGGTTTGGTGCGTTTTCTTAACGCGAACCGGTGTCCACTTCGCTCGAAAACGCTCTACGCCGTCGCTTCCAGCCGCGTCTCGGTCAACAGCCGCATCGCCGAGGACGCGTCCATCGGCTCGCCGAAGGCAAAGCCCTGACCGAACTCGCAGCCGATCTGATACAGCTCCACCGCATCGGAATCGGTCTCGACACCCTCGGCGACGACGCTCATGCCGAGATCGTGCGCCATGGCGACGATCGACTTGAGGATCACGGGGCGGGTGCCGCGGCTCGACGTGCGCACCAGCGACTGGTCGATTTTCAGCGTGTCGAACGGGAAGCGGTTGAGGTAGGCCAGCGACGAATGGCCGGTGCCGAAATCGTCGAGCGCGAGCCCGACGCCGAGTTCGCGGATGCGCTGGAGCATTTGCGTGGCGTGCTCCGGGTTCTCCATCACCAGCGACTCGGTGAGTTCGAGTTTGAGCGAGCCGCGCGCCACCGAGGAGCGCGCCAGTACGCTGCGGGTGTCGTGGATCAGGTCGTGGCGCAACAGTTGCCGCGAGGAGACGTTGACGCTGACGAAGATCGGCTGGCGCGCGCGCATGGCGTGCTGCCACACCGCGAGCTGGCGTGCCGCCTGGTCCATCACGAACACGCCGAGATCGACGATGAAGCCGCTTTCCTCGGCGATCGAGATGAACTCCGAGGGCGCCATGCGGCCGAGCTTGGGGTGGTCCCAGCGCACCAGCGCCTCGAAGCCGGCGACCGTGCGATCCTCCAGCCGGATAATCGGCTGGTAGAGGATGGCGATCTGGTCGCGCTCGATGGCGCGGCGCAGCTCGGACTCCAGCGTTAGGCGATCGAGCTTGCGGGCGCGCATCGCCGCCTTGTAGACGTCGATGCGGTCGCCGCCGATCCGCTTGGAATGGTACATCGCAAGTTCGGCGTCCTTGACGATGTTGTCGGAGAGCGCCACCTGCGGGTCGGAGAGTGCCAGCCCGATCGAAGCGGTGATGAAGATCTCGCGCTCGTTGAAGGTGATCGGCGCGCGGATGGTCTTGCGGATGGTTTCGGCGAACGCCGTGATGCGCGCCGGGTTCTGCTCCGACAGCAGGATCAGGCCGAACTGGTCGCCGGCGAGCCGCGCCAGCGTGTCCTGGGCTTTAAGGATGCGGGCGAGGCGGCGCGACAGCGTCAGCAGGATCGAATCGCCGACCGCCATGCCGACCGAGTCGTTGACCTGCTTGAAGCGGTCGAGGTCGATCACCATCACCGTCGGCTTCAGTGTGGGGACGGTCTTGGTCAGCGTCGCCACCGCGCGCAGGCGGTCGAGGAACAGCGTGCGGTTGGGCAGGCCGGTCAGGTTGTCGTGCACCGAGTCGTGCAGCATGCGCTCCTCGGCGTTCTTGAAGGCGGTGATGTCGGTGAGCGTGCCGACGACGCGGGCGACCTCGCCGTCGGAGCCGACCACCGGGCGCGCCTTGAGCGCGAACCACAGGAAGTGGCCGTCGGGGGTGCGCAGGCGGAAATCCTGGTTGAGGCGGCCGCGGCGCTGGTCGAGCACGCTGTCGAGCGCGGTGCGGAAGCGGTCCTGGTCGAGCGGATGCAGCACCTCGAGCCAGCTTGCCGCCGGTCCTTCCAGCGTGCCGCGCTTGAGGCCGAGCAGCGCCTCGGTCTCGGCGGAGGTGAACACCTTGTCCGATGAGACGTCCCAGTCCCAGATCAGGTCGCCGGAGCCGGTCAGCGCCAGCGCCCGCTGCTCCATGTCGGAGACGATGCCGCCGCCGGTGCCGCCGGCGAAGGCATGCTGCATCACCGTGAAGCCGATCAGCATCACGATCAGCACCAGGCCGCCGAGCAGCGCCGGGCCGACGATGTCGTTGGCGATGCCGCCCTCCACGGTGATGCCGGCGGCGATCACCCACACCACCAGCAGGAACCAGGTCGGGATCAGCAGCACCGCGCGGTCGAAGCCGTGTGCGGACAGGTAGACCACGAGCGCGAAGCCGAAGATCGCGATCAGCGCCAGCGACAGCCGGGCGATGCCCGAGGCGACCGCCGGATCGAACAGCGCCAGCGCCACCAGCGAGCCGAGGAAGGCGAGCCAGCCCAGCGTGATGTGCGAATAGCGCACATGCCAGCGGCTGAGGTTGAGGTAGGCGAACAGAAACACCAGCAGCGTCGCGGCGAGGATCGCTTCGCTGGCGGCGCGCCAGATGCGCTCGGCGCCGCCGGCGGTGTCGAGAATTTTGCCCCAGAAGCCGAAATCGATGCCGATATAGACCAGCACCGCCCAGGCCAGCGCCGCGGCCGCCGGAAACATGATGCTGCCCTTGACCACGAACAGCATGGTCAGCACCAGCGCCAGCAATCCCGAGATGCCGATGACGATGCCCTGGTACAGCGTGAACGAGTTGACCTTGTCCTTGTAGGCTTCCGGCTCCCACAGATAGACCTGTGGCACGTTGTCGGTGCGCAGTTCGGCGACGAAGGTGATGACCGCGCCGGGATCGAGCGTGATGCGGAAGATGTCGGCGGTGGCGCTGTCCTGCCGCTCGGGGCGGTCGCCCGATGACGGCGTGACGGTGGCGATGCGCGACAGTCCGAGGTCGGGCCACAACAGGCCGGAGCCGACCATGCGATAGTGCGGCACGACGATCAGGCGGTCGAGCTGGTCGTCGGTGTTGTTGGCGAGCGCGAACACCATCCAGTTCTGGCCGCCCTCGCGGGCGCGCACCTCGATGCGGCGCACGATGCCGTCGGTGCCCGGCGCGGTCGAAACCTGGATGCGGTCGCTGTCGCTGCGCTGGCGGTCGAGCACGGCGGTGAGGTCGATGGCCGGCACGTCGCTGCGCACGCTGACGGCCTCGACGGCCTCAGCGGGCAAGGCCGCGGCAACGAGCGCGGCGCCCAGAGCGAGCGCCGCGACGACGGGGGCGAGGTGCGACGCGAGGCGCCTGATCAAACGCAACGGCTTTGTCTCCGCGCTCGGGTGGGGGTCGGAACCAGCTTCGCGTCCGCTGCCATCATTGCCATGAAAGTGAGAGAAATCATAGATTTTCCACACCCTGCCGCGTGTCCCGGGGGCGCTGCCGCCCTGGTCCGCCGGCGGTCGCGACCGTCATTTGCGCATGCGGCTTTTCCATGATGTCCTGACCGGGTGGCTGGGAATGGGGAAGCCCGTGCTACCTCAGCCGGACCGGCGCTGGCAACCGTCCGGCGCCGGGTTGTGGGAGAGGGAACGATGGCAAGCGACGACGACAACGAGCCGCGCCGCAAGGTCACGCACGAGATCGGGCAGGACCTGTCGCTCCTGTCGGTCGAGGAGCTTGAAGCGCGTATGGCGTTGCTGGCCGCCGAGATCGAGCGGCTCAAGGCGGCGACGGCCGGCAAGCGCGCCACGCGCGATGCCGCCGAGCGCTTCTTCAAGTCGTGAGCCGGCATCGGCTTGTCGATATTGTTGAAATTTTATCAATCATTTAGCTCATTTACGATTGATTAAGGCTTCTGCTTTATAACCATGGTGTCCCTGATCGGACACCGAGTGGCTCCTGTCCACTCTGTTTGACGCCTCCCTGTTATCGACTTTCAAAGCCGCCGGAAACGGCGGCTCTTTTTTTGCCTGGCCGCAATCGTCCCGCGAGGGCGGGGTGGCGGCCCGTTGGCGTGCGGCTGGAAACCATATTTTCGGTTTGTGCGGCGTCTTGCCGGACTCGCGCTGGACTCGCGGCCGCGCCCGCGCAATGATTTATTCATCATAAAGATGTCGGCTTTCCGGCTCGATGCAGTTGCATCCGAACCGGCCGGCGCGGCAAACGAGTAGCGTGGCGTGAGGCGTAAAACCATGGCGAACCGTGCGCGGGGCGATGCCGACCTCGTCCTGTTCAACGAGCGGCTGACCAACTCCAATGTCTTCGGCGCGCTGTTTCGCGAAGGCATGGACCTTGTCGAGGAGACCGCCGCCTATCTTGACGGCGACGGCCGCGCCGAGGCCAAGGCGCTCGACCGCTCCGCCAGCCTGACCTACGCCACCGAAAGCATGCGCCTGACCACGCGGCTGATGCAGATCGCCTCGTGGCTGCTGCTGCATCGCGCCGTCAAGGAAGGCGAGATGACGCTGATGCAGGCCAACCGGGAAAAGACCAAGGTCAAGCTGACCGCCGCCGATCCCGGCCCGGCCGAACTGCTGAACCGGCTGCCGGCGCGGCTGCAGGACCTCGTGACCCGCTCGATGAACCTGCAGGCCAAGGTGCGCCGGCTCGACAGCACCATTCACGCTCCCCCGCCGGACCACGGCGCGACCGGCAATCCGCTGTCCTCGCAGCTCGACCGCCTGCGCGCTGCGTTCGAGCGCTGAACGGACCGATCGTCGGTATGGCTGATCCCCTGCCGGCCCCGCCCGGTTTCGACATTGCCGCTGCCGAGAGCATGCTTGGCGAGGTGTTTGCGCCATGGATACGCGACCTCGCCCTCGCCGTCGTGGCCGTGGAGACCGCGCCGCCGCCCGGCGCCAGCCCCGACTGGCTGCCGGGCGCGGTGCTGCGCATGCCGTTCTCCGAACGGCTGTGCCGTTCGGGCGGCATCATCTGCGGCCAGTCGCTGATGGCGCTGGCCGACACCGCGATGGTGCTGGCGGTCACCGCGGCGATCCGCGGCAGGCGGCCGATGACCACGGTCGATCAGACCAGCCATTTCATGCGCCCGGCGATGGCGACGGACGTGCTGGCGAACGCGCGGGTGGTGCGCGCCGGCCGCACCATGAGCTTTGGCCGCGTCACGCTGTCGAGCGCCGCCGATGGCCGCCCGGTCGCCATGGCCACCTGCACGTTCGCGATGCTTTGAGGGCGTCAGGCCAAACGAAAAGCGCCCGCGGGTGCGGGCGCTTCAAGATCGGCCGGCAGGACCGCCTTACTTCTTCAACAGGCCCGAGAACTTCTTCTGGAACCGCGACACGCGGCCACCGCGGTCGACCAGCTGCTGCGTGCCGCCGGTCCAGGCCGGATGCGAGGTCGGGTCGATGTCGAGGTTGAGGACGTCGCCTTCCTTGCCCCAGGTCGAGCGGGTCAGGTACTCGGTGCCATCGGTCATGACGACCTTGATGGTGTGATAGTCGGGGTGGATGTCGGCTTTCATGATCTGCCCTGCATTGGCCGCAGCGTGCGCCGTCGCGCTCTTTGCGTCCTCGTCGATTGTCGGGGTGGAATTGCGCGGCTCTATAGCGCAGGCAGACCCTCAAGACAAGCACGGCGTGGGTCTGGCGCCGCGTGCCCGGCTGCGGCAAAGCCCCAAGCTATATCCTTGTGGATCCTTGGGGCCTGACCCGAGGGTGGAAACCGGCCTTCGCCGGGCCATAGCCGGCCTTGGCCCGGCGACGGCCGGTTCGCGTGAAGAAAACGCGTCAAAACAATAATCTAGAGCACCGCTTCCGATTTCATCGGGGGCGGAAAAGCTCTAGAAACGTTATAAGCCCCTCGGGCGCGCCGGGGCCGGGATCGGGGATATCATGAGCGGCACAGAACGGCTTGAGTTGGAACAGGGTGGGACCGGGGCAGTGCTGGCGGGTGCGGCCGACCTGGCCGCGCCGCGGCCGGCCCGGCTGCGGCCCCTGCTGGCGCTGTGGCCCTATGTGAAGCGCTATCGCGGCCGGGTGCTCGCGGCGCTGGCCGCGCTGGTGGTCGCCGCGCTGACAACGCTCGCGGTGCCGATCGCCGTACGGCGCATGATCGACCTCGGCTTCAGCCCGGAAGGGGTGGCGCTGGTCAACAGCTATTTCAGCGTGATGATCGCCGTGGTGGCGCTGCTCGCCGGTGCCAGCGCCTTGCGCTACTACCTCGTCACCGTGATCGGCGAGCGCATCGTCGCCGACCTGCGCCGCGACGTGTTCGCCCATCTCACCGCGCTGTCGCCGGTGTTTTTCGATTCCGCGCGCGCGGGCGAACTGATCTCGCGGCTGACCGCCGACACCACGCAGATCAAGTCGGCGGTCGGCTCTTCGGTGTCAGTGGCGCTGCGCAACATGGTGCTGTTCGTCGGCGCCTCGCTGATGATGGTGGTGACGAGCCCGCGCCTGTCCGGGCTGGTGCTGGCGGCGATCCCGCTGATCGTGCTGCCGCTGGTGGCGTTCGGGCGCTGGGTGCGGCGGCTGTCGCGGCGCGCGCAGGATACGCTGGCGCATGCTTCCGCCTATGCCGCGGAATCGGTCGGCGCCATGCGCACGGTGCAGGCGTTCACCAGCGAGCGCATGGTGACGGGGCGCTTTGCCGCCGACGTCGAAACCGCGTTTGAGGCGGCGCGCGGCTCGACCCGCGCCCGCGCCGTGCTGACCGCGATCGTCATCTTCATCGTGTTCGCTAGCGTCGTTGCGATCCTGTGGATCGGCTCGCACGATGTGCTGGTGGGGTCGATGACCGCCGGCCGCCTCGGCCAGTTCGTGCTCTATGCGGCCTTCGCCGCCGCCGGCCTCGGCCAGTTGAGCGAGGTGTGGGGCGAGGTGGCCGCTGCCTCCGGCGCGGCCGAACGGCTGTTCGAGATTTTGCGCGTCAAGCCGGCGATCGCCGCGCCGGCTTCGCCGCGCCGGCTGCCGGAGCCGGCACGCGGCGACGTGACGCTGGACGCGATCCGGTTCGCCTATCCGGCGCGGCCGGGCGCCCTGGTGCTCGACGGCGTGACGCTGACGGTCCGCGCCGGCGAGAAGGTGGCCATCGTCGGACCCTCCGGCGCCGGCAAGAGCACGCTGTTCCACCTGCTCCTGCGCTTCTACGATCCGGCGGGCGGGATGATTCTCTTCGACGGTGTGCCGGTCCGCGACGTCGATCCGGCCGCGCTTCGCGCGCGCATCGCGCTGGTGCCGCAGGATACCGTGGTGTTCGCCGCCTCCGCCCGCGACAACATCCGCTTCGGGCGGCCCGATGCGAGCGATGCCGAGGTGGCGCGCGCCGCCGAGCTGGCGCACGCCGCCGAGTTCATCGCGCGGCTGCCGCACGGCTTCGACACCCAGCTCGGCGAGCGCGGCGTCACGCTGTCCGGCGGCCAGCGCCAGCGCATCGCCATCGCGCGCGCGATCCTGCGCGACGCGCCGCTGCTGCTGCTCGACGAGGCGACGTCCTCGCTCGACGCCGAAAGTGAGACGCTGGTGCAGACGGCGCTCGAGGAACTGATGCGCGAGCGGACCACGCTGGTGATCGCGCATCGGCTCGCCACCGTGCTGTCGTGCGACCGCATCGTCGTGATGGATCAGGGGCACATCGTCGAACAGGGCACCCACGCCTCGCTGGTCGCCTCAGGCGGGCTTTACGCCCGCCTGGCGCGATTGCAGTTCGAGGGAGCCTGATCCCGAACAAGCCGACCGCTCCGCCTCCCTTGACGCGGCGCGGCGTCCACCTGTTTCCTGGATGCTGCGCGGTATGACATACCGCGCTGCTGGTCAGGGACCGTTCCGGCCGTGGCATCCGCGGACATCCGCAGACATCCACCACGATCCCGGGTCTGCGGAGCGGCGTTGCACGCCGCACCGCGCCCGGGACACGGGCCTCTCAGTCCCTCCCCCGCATAAGGCGAGGCATGACAAGGTGCTGTTTCGTCAGCTCGCCGCCCGCATCTCCTGCTCGGCCTTGCTGTTGACGGTGCTGGTGGCGAGCCCGCTCAGCGTCTTGTCGGTGGCCTTTTCCTCCTCGAGGGTTTCCGACAGCAGCTTTGCCGCCTTGTCGTGGCCGAGTTCCTGCGCCCATGTCCGCAGCGTGCCGTAGCGCGAGATTTCATAGTGCTCGACCGCCTGCGCTGCCGCCAGCATGCCGGCGTCGAGCGCGGGCATGCCCTTGTACTCGTCCATGATCTCGGCGCCCTCGTCGGTGATGCCGTCGATGGCATCGCAGGTTTTGCCGCGCGCCGGCCGGCCGATGATCTCGAACACCTGTTCCAGCCGTTCGACGTGGCGCTCGGTCTCGCCCTCGTGCTTCTCGAACGCGGCCTTCAGTTCCTTCGACTGCGTGGCCCTCGCCATCTTCGGCAGCGTTTTGAGGATCTTCTTTTCCGCGTAGTAGATATCCTTGAGCGTGTCGTAGAACAGATCGTCCAGCGTCTTCTGCTTCGTCGCCATACAAGCCTCCAATGGTGAAGACCCCCGCCGTATCGACTGAACACGACGGACAGACCGATGTTCCTCGGCAACGAAAAAACCGATGCGCTACGGCCGCCACGCCATGCGCCGCACGGCGCGGCCCGACAGCGGATTGACGTCGCCGCCTTCGTCGCAAAAGCCCGCCTTCTCGTAGAAGCGGATGGCGCGGGCATTGTCGGCATTGACCGTGAGGCGCACGCCGCCGGGCGCAAGCCGCTTGGCCTCGCCGACAAGGGCCGCCGCCAGCCCGCCGCCCCAGTGCGCAGGCGCGACCACGAGCTGGTCGAGGTAGCCGGTATCGTCGATGGTGACGAAGCCGGCCAGCGCCGCCTCGCTCTCGGCGACGACGATGCGCGCGCGTGGCACCAGTTCGTCGCGCCAGCGCGCCCGCCACCATGTAAGCCGCGCAGCGAAATCGATGTCGGGATAGGCCTGGCTCCAGGTATCGAGCCACAGCGCGATGGCCGCGTCCTCGTCGCCGTCGCGATAGCGCCGCAGGCGGAACGGGGCCGTCATTTCGCCCACCAATCGTCATGCCCGCACGTGTTGCGGGCATCCACGTCTTGGCAGCGATTCAGCAAGCAAGACGTGGATGGCCGGGACAAGCCCGGCCATGACGAGAGAAGGGAGATTACGCAAAATATGGATCGACCCTGTCGGATCATGCCCTACCGCTCGGTGAGCTTCAGCTCGATGCGGCGGTTGCGCCGGTAGGCATCCTCGGTGGCGGCCGGGTCGAGCGGCTGGAACTCGCCGAAGCCGGCGGCCACCAGGCGCTGCGGCGGCACTCCGCGCGAGACCAGATACTGCACCACCGAGATGGCGCGCGCCGCCGACAGGTCCCAGTTCGACTTGAACTGCGGGCTGGAAATCGGCCGCACGTCGGTGTGGCCATCGACGCGCAGCACCCAGGCGATCTCGGCCGGGATCTGCTTGTCCAGTTCGACGATGGCGGCGGCGATCTTGTCGAGCTCGGTCACGCCATCGGGCAGAAGCTGCGCCTGCCCGGTATCGAAGAATACTTCCGACTGGAATACGAAGCGGTCGCCGACGATGCGCACGTCGGGGCGGTTGCCGAGGATGGCGCGTAAGCGCCCGAAGAACTCGGAACGGTAGCGCGCCAGTTCCTGCACGCGCTTGGCCAGCGCGACGTTGAGGCGCTGGCCGAGGTCGGCGATGCGGCTTTGCGATTCCTTGTCGCGCTTTTCGGACGCCTCGAGTGCCGCTTCCAGCGCCGCAAGCTGGCGGCGCAGCGCGTTGATCTGCTGGTTGAGGATTTCGACCTGCGCGAGCGCCCGCGACGTCACCTGTTTTTCGGATTCGAGCGCGCGGCCGAGTTCACTGGCGCGGCTGGCGGCGTCGCTGCCGGAGGCGGCGAGGCCGTCGTAAAGGCCCTTGATGCGGTCGCGCTCGCTCTCGGCCGAGGCGAGGCCGGCGCGCACCTGCGCGAGCTGGTCTTCGAGGCCGAGGCTGGAGAGCTTTTCCAGCGACAGCATCTCGCTCAATTGCGCGATCTTGGCGTTGAGTTCCTCCAGCGCCTTGTCCTTGCCGGAGACTTCGCGCGACAGATAGAACTGCACCACGACGAACACCGACAGCAGGAAGATGACGGCGAGCAGCAGCGTCGAGAGCGCATCGACGAAGCCCGGCCAGTAGTTGAAGGGCGATTCGTTCCGCCGTCCGCGTGCCAGCGCCATGTCCGCTCCGTGCTAGTTCTTTTCGGGCTGACGCGCGATCAGTTCGAGCAGCTTGCGGATTTCGCGGTTCTGTTCGCCCTGGCCATCGGCCCATTCGCGGATCAACTGCTGCTCGCTGCGCATGTGCTGCACCAGGCTTTGAATGGCGTCGGCGAGATTGGCCATTGCCGTCGAGGTCGAGCGGCTGGTGGCCGACGACAGCGTGCCCTCGGTGCTGCCGATCTCGGCCAGCGTGGTGCGCAGCCGCTCCAGCACGTCGCGCAGTTCGGCCGAAGACGCCGGCGTCGCCGCATCCGCCGGCTCGCCGCCGCCGTAGCGGCGCACGGTCGTGGCGAGCCAGTCTTCGAGGTCGGTGTAGAAGCGGTTCTGCGCCTGGCTCGATTGCAGGTCGAGGAAACCGAGGATCAGCGAGCCGGCCAGCCCGAACAGCGACGACGAGAACGAGATGCCCATGCCGCTGAGCGGCGCGGCGAGCCCCTGCTTCAGCGTGTCGAACAGCGAACCGGAATCGCTGCCGACCGACAGCCCGTCGATCACGCCGCCGACCGAGGTGACGGTTGCGATCAGGCCCCAGAAGGTGCCGAGCAGGCCGAGGAACACCAACAGCCCGATCATGTAGCGCGAGATGTCGCGCGCCTCGTCGAGCCGCGTGCCGATCGAATCGAGCAGGTGCCGCATGGTCTGCTGGGTCACGGTGACGCGGCCGTTGCGCTCGCCGCCGAGGATCGCGGCCATCGGCGCCAGAAGCTGCGGCTGGCGCTCGAGCGCGAGGCCGGGGTCGGCGATGCGGAAATTGTTGACCCAGGTGATCTCGGGATAAAGCCGCAGCACCTGCCGGAAGCACAGCACGATACCGATCAGCAGCACCGCGCCGATCAGCGCGTTGAGGCCGGGGTTGGCCAGAAACGCCACCTGGATCTGGCGCGCGAGCACGATCAGCACCAGCGCGCACAGCACCAGGAACACTGCCATGCGCACCACGAAAATGCGGGGCGACGACAATTTGATCGGGTTGTGTCCCACCGGAACCGGCGGGGACGGTCCTTGAGCCATGGCGGGATCGTCGGTCCTTCTGCGGGAACAGCGCGGACCGCAATATGGCACAGCGGGAGCGAGATGAAAGGTGGTTTAGGGAGATTCTGGCGGGACGCGCGGTGCGCCGCCGCCGGCTCGGGCCGGGAGCTGGACGGTGGCGCGTGCGCTCAGGCCGCGGGCGCGCCCTTGCGGTTGAACGTTCGTGTCCCGGATGCGGCGCGGTATGAAATGCCGCGCTGCTGATCCGGGACCGTTACAGGAGCGACCTTGACTGTTGCGATGATCCCGGACCGGCGATGCAGCACATTGATGCTGCATCGTGTCCGGGATACGGGTGCTGGATTAGGTGTGGAAGTGGAGCAACCCCCGGCCTCATCGCGGCTAGATTTTGCCGAGCAGCACCAGGATCAACAGGATCACGATGATGAGCCCGAGGCCGCCGCCGCCATAATAGCCGGTGCCGTAGAACGGCCCGCCGCCGATGCCGCTGAAGCCGCCGAGCAGGGCGATGATCAGGATGATGAGAATGATGGTGCCGAGCGTCATGCGTGCGTTCTCCAGCTCCGGCTCAGGGCGCGAGCCAGTCCTCATGGAAGGCAGTCATGAAATGAACCGGTGGGCGGCGCGCCGGTTCCGCCATCGACGGCGGTTTTTCGTCAGGCCAGCGGCGTCAAAATCTTGACCAGCGCGCCGTGGATCGCCTCGTTGCCGCAGACGATGTGGCCGGTCGCGAGCGCGTCGTCGTTGCCGGTGAGGCCGGTCGCGGTGCCGCCCGCTTCGCGCACCAGCAAAATGCCGGCGGCCATGTCCCACGGCGACAGATTGCGCTCCCAGTAGCCGTCGAGCCGGCCGGCGGCGACGAAGGCGAGGTCGAGCGAGGCGGCGCCGAAGCGGCGCAGGCCGGCGACGCGGCCCATCATCTCGGCCAGCTCGCGGCGCGCCAGTTCGAGGTCGCCGCGGCCGATATGCGGCAGCCCGCAGGCGATCACGCTGTCGTCGAGGCGGCGGCGGGCAGCGACGCGCAGGCGCTGGTCGTTGAGGAAGGCGCCCTTGCCGCGCTCGGCGACGTAGAGTTCGTCGTTGGCCGGGTTGTAGATCACCGCCGCCGTCAGCACGCCCTCGCGCTCGAGCGCGATCGAGATGGCGAATTGCGGGATGCCGTGCAGGAAGTTGGTGGTGCCGTCAAGCGGATCGACGATCCAGGTGTTGGTCTTGTCGGCGCCGGCGCGGGTGCCGCCCTCCTCGCCGATGAAGCCGTAGCCGGGGCGTGCCCTGGTCAATTCCTCGTACAGGATCTCCTCGGCGCGGCGGTCGGCGGCGCTGACGAAGTTGGCCGGGCCTTTGAGCGAGACCTGCAGGTTCTCGATCTCGCCGAGGTCGCGTTTGAGACTGCGGCCGGCGCGGCGCGCGGCCTTGACCATGACGTTGATGAGCGCGGAATGAAGCATGGCGGCGACCGGGCAAAAGGGGCGGAGGGTTCGGCGTCTGCGTGCCCGTTGCGCGAGCCCCCGTCAAGGGCGGCCGGCGCATGGGCGCGACGGCACCTCAAATCACTTCACGCCGAGCCACTTTTTGGCGGCGGCCTCGACCCGGCCGCGATCCTCGGGCGAGAGCTGCGCATATGCCTCGTCCAGCATCAGATCGCCCTTGCCGACGCTTTTGGCGACGAGGTGCCATTTCAGCCCCTCGATCTTGTCCATCGGCGCGCCTTGCCCGGTCACCAGCACGCGGGCGAGGCGGTTCTGGGCGATGGCGCTGCCGCGCCGCGCCGCTTTGGTCAGCAGCGCGACGGCGCCGGCCTCGTCCTTCGCGGTGCCGGTGCCGTTGTAGAGCGCGATGGCGTATTCGACCTGTGCGTCGAGATTGTCGGCGAGGCTGGCCGCCCGCAACAGCCGCGTCGCCTCGACCGGGTTCTTATCGACGCCGCGGCCTTCCTTGTAGAACAGGGCCAGCGTGTATTGCGCATCGGCGTTGCCGGCATCGGCCGCCTGCCGGAACAATTCCGCCGCGCGCACGAAATCCTGCGGGAATACTTGGCCTTCGAGATACAGCATGCCGAGATTGTAGGCGGCGGTCGGCTCGCCGAGTTTTGCGGCGGCGGCAAGCAGTTTTGCGGCGGCGTTGCGGTCGGGCGGCGTGCCGCGGCCGGCCATGTGCATCATCGCCAGCGCCTGCATCGCTTCGCGGTCGCCGCGGTCGGCGGCCTGCCGATACCATAACACGGCCTTGGCATCGTCGCGCTTGACGCCGAGGCCCTGCGCATACAGTTCGCCGAGCATGGTCATCGCCTGCGGGTCCTGAAACTCGTTCGCGCGTTTGATCGCGA
>Ga0182792_1001201_pt1 | contig 21848 bp, 23 predicted proteins | sample Passage237B_FD_130497 | JGI IMG/M metagenome (GOLD analysis project Ga0182792, IMG submission 130497) | Cellulose adapted compost microbial communities from Newby Island Compost Facility, Milpitas, CA, USA - Passage2 37B (version 2) (version 2) ...
AGGCGGTGGCGGCCACCGGCACCCCGATGGTGGTGCTGCTGCGCAATGGCCGCGCCCTGGCCCTGGAAGGGGCGGTGCGCGATGCGCGCGCCATCCTGGTGACCTGGTTCCTGGGCAGCCAGACCGGGCATGCGGTGGCCGACGTGGTGTTTGGCGACTACAGCCCTTCGGCGCGGCTGCCGGTGAGCTTCCCGCACGACTCCGGGCAGCAGCCCTATTTCTACAACCACCCGCGCACCGGCCGCCCGGAAACCCCGGAGATGTCCGAGTTCAAGGCGCGCTGGCGCGAATACCCCAACACCGCCCTGTATCCCTTCGGGCACGGCCTGGGCTATGGCTGCATCGAGTACGGCCCGGTGCGGCTGGACCGCCAGGTGCTGGACTGGGATGGCCGGATCCAGGTGCGGGCCACGGTGCGCAACGTGGGCCAGCGTGCGGCCGAGGAAGTGGTGCAGCTGTACATCCACGACCGTGTCGCCAGCCGGGTGCGGCCGGTGCGCGAATTGCGCGGCTTCCGCAAGCTGCTGCTGCAGCCGGGCCAGGCCGAGGAGGTGGTGTTCCACCTTGCCCGCCAGGACCTGGCCTTCACCACCGCCAGCGGTGCATTCGCCGCCGAGCCGGGCTGGTTCGACGTGTGGATCGCGCCTTCGGCCGCGGCCGGCGAGCCGGCCGCCTTCCGCCTGGCCGCCCCGCTCAGCTGACCACGCTGGGGGCGTCGTAGGGCAGGGGCGTGGCCCCGGTGCGGGCGATCGCCACGTCGGTGGCCTGCAGCAGCTCCGGCTCGGCATCCACCACCACCAGGATCCGGCCGGCCTCGATCGCCTCCTCGAACTGGCGCCGCACCGGATCCTCCACCGTGGTCCCGACCAGGGTCCCGGCCCAGCCGCCCATCAGCGCACCGGTGGCCGCAATCAGCGCGCCGCCGGCCAGGGTGATGCCCAGCGGTGGCACCGCCACCGCCAGCAGGCCCGCCACCACGCCGACCGCGCCGCCGCCGGCGACCCCGCGCAGGGCGGCCGGCACGCTGTCCTTTCGTGCCTCCAGCAGGCTGTCGGGCAGCTGTTCGATCTCGATGTCCGCGCGCGCCACCAGCGACAGGTCGTCCTGCTCCACCCCGGCCTCGCGCGCGGCCGCCAGCGCGGCGCTGGCCTGGTCCAGGTCGCGGCAGGCATGGATATGGCGGTGCTTCATCACGTCTCTCCGGGGCGGCGCCAGCGGGCGCGGTGCGGACATGGTCCGCAGCCGGTGGTCAGGCGGGCGTGACCCGGGCGTGAGCGCCCCGTCAGGACTGCGCTTCGGCGGTGGCGTCCGCCTGCGCGTCGCGGCCGACGATGCTGGCCGCGGCCAGGTCGGCGGTGACGTTGCCGGTGGTGGCGAACACGTCGGGGATGGTGTCCACCGCCAGGAGCAGGCCCAGCGGGTCCAGCGGCAGGCCCATGGACTGGGTCACCGGCATCACCGTGGCCATGAAGCTGACCTGTCCGGGCAGGCCGATCGAGCCCAGGCTGATCACCACCGCCAGCGCCGCGCCGGCGGCCAGCTGCATGGCCCCCAGCTCGATCCCGTAGGCCCAGGCCACGAAGGCCGCGGCCACCACGTACTGCACCGGGCTGGTCAGGCGGAACAGGGTCACCGCCATCGGCAGGACCAGCCCGGCCACCGCGCGCGGCAGGCGCAGGCGCTGTTGCGCGGCCTCGAGCATGGCCGGCAGGGTGGCCAGCGAGGACTGGGTGCTGGCCGCGACCACCTGCACCGGCAGGGTGGCGCGGGCGAACTCCAGCGGCGAGCGCCGCGCCAGCAGCGCCACCAGCGGGTAGCACAGCGCGGTCACGCCCAGGTACATGCCACATTGCAGGACGATGTAGCCGGCCAGCGCGCCGACCACCCCGGCCCCGGCCTGGGCGCACACCGCCAGCATCAGCGCGAACACGCCCAGCGGCGCGGCCAGCAGCACCCAGTGCACGATCACGATCATGGTGTCGGCGATGGCCTGGGCCAGCTCCAGCACCTGCAGCCGCCGCGCGGCCTCGATCCGGGTCAGGGCAAAGCCGAAGAACAGGGCGAACACCACCAGCGGCAGCATTGCGCCCTGGGCGGCGGCCATGATCGCGTTGGACGGGATCACCCCGCTGATCCACTGCGCCAGCCCCGGCGCGGCGCCGGCCTCCAGCGGCGTGGCCGAGGACAGGGTGGCGGCCAGCTGCGGGTCCACCGGCACCTGGGCCAGCAGCAGCGGCGCCACGATCGCGGCGAAGGCCGCGCCCATGGACAGCATGGCCACGAACACCAGCAGCGCCCGCCGCGCGATCCGGCCCGAGGCGGCGGCATCGGCGGCATTGGCCACGCCCAGCACCACCAGCGACAGCACCAGCGGCACCACGGTCATCTGCAGTGCGCTCAGCCACAGCCGGCCCACCGGCTGGGCGATGGCGGCGGCGGTGCCGGCGGCCTGCGGCTGCCAGTGGGCCAGGCCCAGGCCGAGCAGGGCGCCGGCCAGCAGCGCCAGCAGCACGCGCGCGGTCGCGCCGGGCAGCCTCACGGCGTCACCGCCGGCAGCTGCCAGGCCTGGCGCAAGCCGGCATAGGCCGCCTGCGGCAGCAGCACCAGGCGCGGTGCCTGGGCCGGATCGATCCATTGCATCAGCGCATCCATGTCCGGCGCATCCAGCGCGGTGCAGCCGGCGGTGGTGTCGCCGGGCGCGCGCCGCAGGTGGGCGAAGATGCAGCTGCCGGCGCCGGGCACGTTGTCGGGGTTGTGCGCGATCACGAAGCCGAGGCGGTAGACCATGTCGCCGCCCAGGTGCAGGTCGCGGCGCATCGGCTCGCTGGAGCCGGCCACCGCGGCGGCGCCGACCTCGCGGGTATCGACGATGGTGTTGTACAGCGGCGACTCGGGCACATCCACGCACCAGTGCTGCGCGTCCATCGCCAGGTAGGGCATGCGGAAGCCATGGTTGCGCGCATAGCCGAAGGCCGGGCCGATGGCGAACACCCCGGCCGGGCTGCGGCCATCGCCCTCGCGCTTGCGCGGACCCTCGGGCAGGCCCTGCTCCGGGTGCAGGCCGCTGCCCCAGGCGCTGCCGTTGCGGCCCAGGCTCACCGCCAGGCCTTCTCCCTGCTGTTGCCACTGTCCCTGCGCATCGCGCTGGAAGCGGTACAGCCGGCCCTGGGCCTGGTCCCAGCCGGGGCTGAGCACCAGCAGCAGCTGCCCGGTTTCCGGACCCAGCGGCGCCGGGCTGGCGGCGGCGATGCCGGCCAGCAGCAGGCCGGCCAGGGCGCCGGCGGCGCCAAGCAGGCGCACGCGCAGCCGCGAGGCAGGGGAAGGACGGACAGCAGCCATGGGATGACCTTGGGCGAATGCGACGCAGCGATCTTGTCCGCGCCCCCGGCGCAAGGCAACCGCGGCGCTCAGCCCGGCAGCGGTTCCAGTTCCGGCAGCGCCTGGATGCCCAGGCCCGGGGCCTCGCCCAGGCGCACCAGCGGCCCGTCGAACTCCACCCCGCGCACCGGGTTGTGGCGGCCCAGGGCCGGCGCATCCAGGTCCACCAGGCCGACCACGTCGGCGCGGGCCACGGCCAGGTGCGCGGCCGCGGCGGCGGGGATGGCCGACTCGAGCATGCAACCGACCATGCAGCGCACGCCGTGCTCGGCGGCCAGGTCGGCGATGCGCAGCGCCCGCGAGATGCCGCCGGCCTTCATCAGCTTGATGTTGATGATGGCGGCCGCGCGCTGGCGCAGCAGCTCGATGGCCTGGCGCGGATCGAACACCGCCTCGTCGGCCATCACCGGGGTCTGGATGCGCTCGCTGACGTACTTCAGCCCGGCCAGGTCGGCCGCGGCCACCGGCTGCTCCAGCAGCTCGGCGACGATGCCCCCGGCTTCCAGCTGGTGCATCACCTGCACCGCCTGCTCGGGGCTCCAGCCTTGGTTGGCGTCCAGGCGCAGGCTGGCGCGCCCGGCCACCGCCGCATGCACCGCGCGCACCCGCTCCAGGTCCAGCGCCGGGTCGGTGCCGATCTTGATCTTCAGCGCGGTGTAGCCGGCCCCCAGCGCCTGCAGGCTGTCGGCGACCATGCCCTCGACCCCGCCCACGCTGATGGTGATGTCGCTGGCCAGGCGCGGCGTGCCGCCGCCGAGCAGCTGGTAGAGCGGGGCGCCATGCAGCTGCGCCCACAGGTCGTACACCGCGATCTCCGCGGCGGCCTTGGCGCTGGGATTGCCGGGCAGCGCGGCCTGGATCGCGGCGCAGGCTTCGCCCAGCCTTGCAACCGGCAGGCCGACCAGGCGCGGGCCGATGTGCCCGCGCAGGGCGGCGATGATCGAGGCGTGGGTGTCGCCGGTGATGGCGGCCGTGGCCGGCGCGCCGCCATGCCCGACCTGGCCGCTGCCGGTATGCAGGCGCAGGACCACGTCGGCGATTTCATCCACCGTGCGCAGCGCGGTGCGGAACGGAGTCCTGAGCGGCACCCGCAGCAGGCCCAGCTCGAAGCGGGTGATCCTCATGGCGCGCTCCGCGGGACCCGGCGCAGGGCGGTGACCAGGTCCGCGTAGGGCGTGCCGTCCTCGGCCAGCAGCGCCGCCAGCGGGGTCACCACCACGCCATTGAGGCGCTGGCGCTGCAGGCGGCCGTCGGCAGCGCGCCAGCTCCCGCCATGGATGTCGTGGATCACCCAGGGCCCGCCGTCCTGCTGGCCGACCACCAGCATCACATGGCCGGGCATGAACACAAGGTCGCCGACCTCCAGCGCGGCCAGGGCGCGGGCGCGCGCCCCGGCTTGGCCAGGCGGCGGCAGCGGCAGCGCCTGCAGCGCCGGACTGGCGGCCTGGTCGCCGGTATTGCGCGGCAGCAGCAGGCCGAAGCTGCGGTAGACCTCGGAGACGAAGCCGCTGCAGTCGCGGGCCTGGTAGTCGTGGCCCCAGCCATAGCGCTCGCCGAGGAACTTGAAGGCCTGGGTGAGCAGGTTGGCCCGGCTCAGCGGCAGCGGGCCGCGGTGCACGTCGGCGGCCAGCGGCAGCAGGGCAGGGGCCAGCTGCAGGCGGCCGTCCTCCAGCCGTCGCGGCAGCTGGACCAGGTGCGCGGCCAGCGGCGACTGGCCGTTGACCGCGGCCTGCGCGCCCGGATGCGGCAGCAGCGGCAGGCGCACGCCCATGTCCAGCAGCAGCGATGAAAGCTCCGCTGCCTCGGGCGTATGGGCGGTGCGCACCTGGGCGCCGGTCACCACCAGGGCCGGTTCCCGGCGCGCGTAGCCCAGGACTTCGGCACGACTGCCTTCGGCCACGTCGGCCGCGCGCAGCCAGGCGCGGTAACGCTCGCTGGCCACGAACAGCCACTGCCCGTCCGCGCTGGCGTGCAGCAGCGCTACCGCATCGCCGGGGAACAGCGCCGATTCCTGGAAGCGGTCCAGGTCCTGGTCGTCCGTGGTCGAGAACACCCGCAGGGCGGTGGGGAAGGTGCGCAGCGCGCTGCGCCGGACCACCAGGCCCCAGCGCGGGCGCACCGTGGCCGGCAGCGCGTCCAGGGCCAGCGCCGCCTGCAGGCCATCCAGCACCGCCGCCGCCAGCGGCTGGCCGTGCTGGTCATGCAGGGTGCGCCGCGGCGGCGCGGACAGGGCCTGGATCCAGCCGCGCACCCGGCTGCCGGGCAGGCGCTCCGGCAGTGCATCAAGATCGATGATCGAGGCATCGTCCCGGCGCAGGCGCGCGTTGTGGGCCTGGACCTGGGCTGGATCCAGCAGCAGCGCCTGGGCATCCGGGGCGGCGGCGATCCAGTGCGCCGGAGACAGCTCCGGCGCGCCTGGCGCGGGCAGGGCCTGGCCCAGTGCCGGCAGCGAGGCCAGGGCGCAGCCGGCGGCCAGGATCCAGGCGCGCAACCGCCGGCGCAGGCGCGGCAGGAGGCGGGGGCAGACGGTGGTGGAAGCCATGGACCAAGGATAGCCGGCGCAGGCCTGCACCGCCGGCACGCGAGGGCGTAACCTGCAGGCCTGGTTCCATCCGCCGCCATGCCTCCATGAGCCGCCCGTCGCCGCTGTCACGCCGCCTTGCCTGCCTGGCCCTGTGCCTGCCATTGCTGGCCGCCGCCCAGGTGCGCCTGTCGCCGGCGACCGATGCCGCGGCCGCGGGCATGGTCGACCTGCAGCGGCTGGCGCCGGACATCCAGGTGGAGATGCGCTATGCCGGCAGCGACAACTTCACCGGCGCACCGGTGCCCGGCTACGAGGCCAACCGTTGCCTGCTGCTGGCCCCGGTGGCCCAGGCCGTGGCCCGGGTCCAGGCCGACCTGCGCCGCCAGGGCCTGGGCCTGCGGGTCTACGACTGCTACCGCCCGGCGCATTCGGTCCGGGCCTTCATGCGCTGGGCCGCCGGCGCCGACGATCCGGAGCAGAAGGCGCGCTGGTATCCGCGGGTGGACAAGAGCGCGCTGGTGCCGGACTACATCGCCGCCACCTCCGGCCACAGCCGCGGCGCGACCATCGACCTGACCCTGCAGCGCTGCGATGCCGGCGCCTGCGAGCCGCTGGACATGGGCACGCCCTTCGACCTGTTCGATCCCTTGGCCCACACCGATGCCCCGGGCCTGGCGGAGCCGGTGCGCGGCAACCGCCAGCGCCTGGTCCAGGCCATGGCCGCGCACGGCCTGGTCAACTACCCGCTGGAGTGGTGGCACTTCACCCTCAGGCCCGAACCCGATCCCGGCACGGCCTACGACTTCCCGGTGCGCTGATGCACGGCGGGCTGGAATGGCGGGACGTGACCTGCCCCTATTGCGGGGAGCGGATCACCCTGGCCGTGGATAGCAGCGCCGGCGCCCAGGAGTACACCGAGGACTGCCAGGTCTGCTGCCGGCCCATGCGGGTATGGGCCGGCGCGGAAGGGGAGCTGCGCCTGCGCCGGGAGGACGAGGCCTGAGCGCGGCCAGGCATTGGGTAGACTGTGCGGCCCGCCACCTGCACCGGTCCTGCCCATGAATCTGCCCCTGCACTACGGCCTGCTTGGTTGCCTGGAGGCCGGCCTGATCGCCTTCGTGGTCGGGGTGCTGGTGTACGCGCTGTGGGCCTGGGTCTGCCGCCGCGGCGGGCTGAAGCTGGCGCACGCGATTGGCGGCGGCGCCGGCCTGGCCCTGCTGCTGGGCGCCGGCCTGGATGCCTGGAACCTGTTCTACATCGGCGTGGTCAAGCTGGAGTCGCCGCTGTATGCGCGCCTGGCCCTGGCCGGGATCCACGATGCCGACAACCTCGGCACCCGGGTATTGCTGGAAGTCATCGGCGCGCTGTGCGGCACGGTGCTGGGCTGGTGGCTGTTCAGCGGCCGGCTGGCCGGGCATCCGGCCTCGCCCGAGTCCTGAGGCTGTCTTGCCGGTCATTGAACCGGCCCCTAATCCCGCACTCACCTGGCGCTAACAAGCGCCTAGCGGCAATCGCGCGCGAGTTGGTTAAGGCGGTGTTTTCCGCCTGATCGCGGCGAAAATCCGGTTCATGCGCGCCCCTGCAAGGTCGGTCCCGTGCTCGGCCCCGGCCAGCCACGAACCGATTCCACAGCGAGGAGCCACACCATGAAGACCCGCAATCTTGTCGCCACCAGCCTGATCGCCCTGGGCCTGGCCGCCGCGCCGACCGTGTTTGCCCAGGATGCCGGCACCACCGGCAATGACGGACAGGGCCAGGCCACCAGCTGGGCGGACCTGGACACCGATGGCAATGGCAACCTGAGCAAGCAGGAAGCCAAGGCGCACGAGGCGCTGTCGGCCGTGTTCGACCAGGCCGATACCGACGGCGATGGCGAGCTGACCGCCGACGAATACCGCGCCTTCGTCGAGGCCCAGCAGGCCGGCGCCGCCACGCCGTAACCGGCAGCGGCCCATGCGGCGGGTGGCCCTGGTGGCCGCCCGCCGCGCAGGCACCGGACCGGCGCGGTATCCTGCGCGCCCGCTTCCTCTCCCGGTGCCCCTATGCAGGACATCCGCCTGGTCGGCTTCGACGGCGACGACACCCTCTGGCGCAGCGAGGACTATTACCGCGCCGCCGAAAAGCAGTACGAGGACATCATCGGGCGCTACATCGACCTGAGCGATGCCCGCACCCTGCGCCACCTGCTGGAGGTGGAGCGGCGCAACCTCAAGATCTTCGGCTATGGCGTCAAGGGCATGACCCTGTCGATGATCGAGGCGGCAATCGAGCTCACCGACGGGCGTATCGCCGCGCGCGACCTGCAGCAGGTGATCGAGATCGGCCGCGCCACCCTGCAGCACCCGGTGGAACTGCTGGACGGCATCCGCGAGGCGGTGGCGGCCATTGCCGCGCGCTGGCCGGTGGTGCTGATCACCAAGGGCGACCTGTTCCACCAGGAGGCCAAGATCGCCGCCTCCGGCCTGGCCGACCTGTTTCCGCGCATCGAGATCGTCTCGGAAAAGGACCCGCAGACCTATGCGCGGGTCCTGTCCGAGTTCGGCATCGAGGCCCGCCACTTCGTGATGGTCGGCAATTCGCTGCGTTCGGACATCGAGCCGGTGGTGCGGCTGGGCGGCTGGGGCGTGCACGTGCCTTATGCCCTGACCTGGGCGCACGAGGCCGAGCACGGTCTGGCCGAGGCCCACGAGCGGGTGCTGACGGTGGCCAGCGCCGCCGGCCTGCCCGCCGCCATCGCCGGGATCGCCGCGCGCTAGCCGGTCTTCGCAGCCATGCACGCGCTGGCGCACAATCGCGGCATGAGCGGCGCCTTCCCCTCCCGATTCCGTCCCGGTGCCTGGCTGTTGCCGCTGGCACTGCTGGGCGCGCCGGGCTGCCCGGCCCTGGCCCAGGAGCCGGCGCAGGCCGCGCCGTACTACCTCAGCGGCGATGCCTGGCTGGACGGACGCCTGGCCGATATCGACCAGTACGCCGCGCGCTACCCCGAAGCCTTCCTGGCCGAGCTGGAACGCCACGGCCGGGTCTCCCGCGCCTATGCACGCGCCTTGCTGGCCCAGCCGGGCTGGCGCGCGGGCGATGTGTGGCTGGCCTGTTTCCTGGCGCGCGAACTGCAGCGTCCCTGCCGCGAACTGGTGCGCCTGCGCAGCCGCAGCGGCGGCCTGGACTGGCAGGCACTGCTGGAGCAGCTGGAGGTCACGCCCGCACAGCAGCAGGCTCTGCGCCTGGCCCTGGCCGACAGCTACCGGCACTGGGCGCGCCCGCTGCATCCGGACCGCGCGCTGCAGCAGGCCCTGCAGCGCCGTGCCGCGGCCAGCCCGGGCACCGCCGCCGGCCGCTGAGCGCCGCCTGCGCCGCGCGATCGGCGCTCATCTTCTGTGGAGCAATCGTCATCACCGCGGGCCCTTGCGCGTATGGACCGCGCGGGCAGGCGCTGCCTAGAGTGATCCCACGCCCGGTGCCGCCTGCTGCCGTGGCGGCCGCAACTCCCCGCAACCGCCCTCCGTCCACGGGAACCGCCATGAAGCACGCCTGCTGCATCGTCCCGCGCGAACCGGCTCCGGCCCGGGGGCGGTCCCGCGTGGCGGCGCACCGATGTAGCGCCGCGCGCCCGCGCTGACCGCCCGCGCCCGTCCCGACCCGCTCTACCGCACGAGCCGCTGCCCGCGTGGCGGCCATGGCCGTGTCTTGCCCCCGCAACCCCCAGCACAGGAATACCAATGTCCAAGCTCCATCCGCATTCGCCAGCGCGCGCCGCCTTCGCCGTCCTTGCTTCCGCCCTGGTCCTGGCCCTGGCCAGCGCCTGCAGCAACCCGGCCCCGCCGCCGGCGGCCGAAGCCGGCGCGCCCGCCACCGGCGCTGCCGTCGATCCGCAGGAAGTGCACCGCCAGGCCCTGGTCTTGGACGGCCACGCCGACGTGCTGCTGCCCGACACCCCGCGCCGCTACTGGCTGCCCGATGGCGGCAAGCGCACCAGCTTTGCCCGGGTCCAGGAGGGCGGGGTGGACGCGCTGGTGTTCTCCATTGCCGTCGGCCCCGGGCCGGAGGACGCACAGGGCCTGGCCAAGGCCCGCCAGGATGCGGAGGCCAAGCTGGCCGCGGTCCAGGAGTGGATTGCAGGCGCCAATGGCCAGGCCGCGCTGGCGCGCAGTGCCGACGAGGTCGAGCGCCTGCACCGGGAAGGCAAGGTCGCGGTCCTGCTGGGCTTCCAGAACGCGCGCATCCTCGGCACCGACCTTGCCGCCTTCGACCGCTTCTACGAGGCCGGGGTGCGGGTGGCCGGACTGGTGCATGCCGGACACAACGCCTTTGCCGATTCCTCGCGCCCCCAAGGCGGCGAGGCCGAACGCCACGGCGGCCTGTCCGAACTGGGCCGCCAGGCGGTGGCGCGGTTCAACGACCTGGGCGTGCTGATCGACGTTTCCCAGCTGACCCCGGCCGGGGTGAAGCAGACCCTGGAACTGAGCCGGGTGCCGGTGGTGGCCAGCCACTCCAACGCCCGTGCCCTGGTGGACAACGGCCGCAACCTCTCGGACGAGGAGCTGGACCTGATCAAGGCCAAGGGCGGGGTGGTGCTGGTGACACCGTTCAAGCCCTACCTGCGTGCGCCCGATGACGCCTGGCGCGCCAGGATCGCCGAGCTGCGCCGCGAGCATGGCCTGGCGGCGGAGTTCAAGGCCGCCAACGACGGCGCCGAGGCCCTGGATGAGGCCGCGCGCGGCCGCTTCCTCGACGCGCTCAAGGCCAACGAGCCGGCGGCCACCGTGGCCGACCTGGTCGACCACCTGGACTACATCGCCCGGCGCATCGGCGTGGAGCACGTGGGCATCGGCACCGACTTCGACCACGGCGCCGGCGTGGAAGGCTTCAACAGCGAGGCTGACGCGGCCAACGTCACCGCCGAACTGCTGCGCCGGGGCTACAGCGCCGGACAGGTCCAGGCGATCTGGGGCGGCAACTTCCTGCGCGTGCTGCGCGCGGCCGAGGCCGGCCGCCGCAGCTGATCCTCCCTTCGGGCCGCGGCGTGCGCTGTTCCCCTCCCCCGGGCGCCGCGGCCCTCCCCCCACCAACAGGTTCCCCCGCCATGAGCATGCCCGTTGCGGCCAGCGTGCTGGCCCTTGCCATCTCCGCCGTCCTCCTCGCCCCGGCCGCCCGTGCCGAGGCCCCCGCCGATGCCGATGCCAGCGGCGGCGGCGCGGCCGCCACCACCCTGGACCGGGTCACCGTGACCGGCGCGCGCGCGGCCGGGCGTACGGTGGAAAACAGCCCGGCGCCAATCGACCTGATCAGCGCCCAGGAGCTGGAGAGCACCACCCGCACCGACCTGTTTGAAGCCCTCAACGCCACCCTGCCGGCCTGGAACACCCCGGTGCGGGCCAATGCCTCGGACCTGGGCTCGATGATCCGGGTCGGCCAGCTGCGCGGGCTCAGCCCCAACCACACCCTGGTCCTGGTCAACGGCAAGCGCTGGCACGGCACCGCACTGTTCGGTGCAGGCGGCCTGACCGGCCAGGCCCCGGTGGACCTGGCCACCCTGCCCACCGGCGCGATCCAGCGGATCGAGGTGCTGCGCGACGGCGCCTCGGCCATCTACGGCTCCGATGCCATCGCCGGCGTCATCAATATCATCACCAGCCAGCAGGCCGAGGGCGGCGAGCTGGCCTACCGGTATGGCGTCAACGACGGCGGCGACGGCGCCCTGCACAGCTTCTCGGCCCGGGCCGGATTCGGCCTGGGCGCCGAAGGCCATGCCACCCTGGCCGTGCAGTACGACGACCAGGACCCCACCAACACCAGCAGTCCGGTGCCGCTGGACTATCCGCTGTTCTTCCTGCTCGATGCCGACGGCAACCCGGTCCTGCCCACCGGCTCGGTCTGGCGTCCGCAGATCCCGGCCGGCGCCAGCCTGGACCCGCGCGAAGCCAGCGTCGACCGCGGCCGCTGGCGCTGGCCGATCAATGGCCGGCGCCAGTCGCGGCTGCGGGGGTTCACCGCCAGCGCCGGCACCCCGCTGGGCGCATCGCTGGAGCTGTTCGGCTTCTTCAACCACGCCAGCCGCCAGGCCTGGGCCCCCCAGTTCTACCGCCCGGTGTGGCGCGACGAGGTGGTGCGGGCGATCCATCCGGAGGGGTTCCAGCCGCGCGAGGAGATCCGGGAGCAGAGCGTGGGCGCCACCGTCGGCCTGCGCGGCAGCGCCGCCGGCTGGGACTGGGAAGCCAGCGTTACCCACGGCCAGGACGCGATCCGCGCCTATATCCACGACTCGATCAATCCCACCTACGGGCTGGACAGCCAGACCAGCTTCTACCTGGGCAAGGTGCGCTACCAGGCCCGGACCTGGAACCTGGACCTGCGCCGCGGCCTGGAGCTGGGCCTGGCCGGCCCGCTGGAGCTGTCGCTGGGCGTGGAGGCGCGCCAGGAGGCCTACCGCAAGTGGGCCGGCGATCCGCAGTCCTATACCCATGGCGGCGCACTGATCCTGGATGGCCCCAACGCCGGCAAGCCGTACAGCCGCGCGGTGGGCTATTCGCAGGCCCTGGCCGGCTTCAGCCCGGCCGACGTGGTGGCGGTGGAGCGCGACAACTGGGCGGTCTACGCCGGCCTGTCGCTCAACCCGGTGCAGCGCTGGACCGTGGACCTGGCCGCGCGCCACGAGGATTACGAGGACTTCGGCACCGCCTCGACCTGGCGGCTGTCCAGCCGCATCGAACTGGGCCGACGCTGGGCCCTGCGCGGCACCGCCAGCACCGGTTTCCAGGCCCCGGCCCTGGCCGCGCAGGCGCACAAGTTCACCCAGAACTCGCCGGCCGGCGTGACCTACACCCTGCAGGTCGGTTCGCCCCAGGCCCAGGCCCTGGGCGCGCGCCCGCTGCGCCCGGAGGAGTCGGAGAACTACAGCCTGGGCCTGGTGTTCCAGCCCTGGGACGGGGCCAGCCTGGCGGTGGACGCCTACCGGATCGACGTGGACAACCGCATCGCCACCTCCACCTCGATCTCCGGCGACAGCTATCCGGACGCGCTGCCGCTGCTGCAGTCGATGGGTTACGGCCCGGCCGATGCGGTGTCCTACCTGCTCAATGCCGCCCATACCCGCAACGAGGGCATCGAGGCCACCTTCGAGGCGAGCAGCGAGCTGGGCCGCTGGGGCACGCTGCGCTGGACCGCGGCCGGCAACTGGACCCGGGGCGAGCTGCGCGGCGTGGCGCCGACCCCGGAGGCATTGGCCGACTATGACGTGCCGGTGTTCAGTCGCGGCAATGCCAACCTGCTGTTGCTGCTCTCGCCCAAGAGCAAGCAGGTGCTCAGCGCCGACTGGCGCCTGGGCCGCTGGAGCGCCCTGCTGCGCCTGACCCGCTACGGTTCGCTGGAGCGCTACGGCGTGCCGGTCGGGCGTCCGGCCTCGGAGGAGGTGGCCTACACCATCGACCCGCTGTGGCTGACCGATCTGGACCTGGGCTTCCAGACCAGCGGACACCTGCGCTTCTCGCTCACGGCCAACAACCTCTTCAACGTCCTGCCGGAAAAACTGCCGCAGGCCCTGGTCCAGCCCGGGCAGTACTACGCCTACCCGGTCAACGGCCCGGTGTCAGGCGATGGCGGCTTCTATTCGGCACGCGTGGAGTACCGCTGGTAGCGGACAGCGGTAGCGTCCCGACGGTGGCCGCGGCGGCGGTGGGGGCACGGTTGCCGCGGCCACCGGGACGCATCTGTCCGGCTCCCGCACGTGTCCGGCTCCCGCGCGGACCGCAGCCCTGGAAGCGTGCCAGGCAGGCATGCCGGCCTCCGGCGCCAGCCTTGGCCCTATGGCGGATCGCCCTTGATCCCGGTCGGACACGGCTCGCCTTCCGGCTCACCCGGGACCAGCCCGGCTGCAGCCAGCATGCAGTTGATCCGGCGGTTGATATAGGCCTCGAACTCGGCCGGCGGCTCGGCGGTCAGCGACTCGGCCTCGGCGGCGAAGGTATCCAGCACCTGGGCGGGCGGCAGGCTGGCCACCAGCTCGGGGATGCGCTTCTCCAGGCGCTCCAGCTCGGCGTTGATTTCCGCTTCGGTCTTCATGGGCCGATCCTGCGCCGGCACATGTAACGGCTGCGTGGTGATTGCCGCCTCATCTGCCCGTCCGCCGGCTGCTCCACCGGCCCCTGCGCCAGCAGCCCGGGAGCCGCCACGCGGCGGCGGCCCCGTGCCGCCCCCGCGCCGCGGCCGGGCGCGGGCAGGACCACGTCTTGCGCCCCCGTACAGGCGCAAGCCGGCCTTTCGCTGTATCCGCCGCGGGCGATGGGGGACAATTGCGGCCCACGAACCGTGCCCGCCATGACCGCCGCTTCCGCCTACGCCGCCTCCGCCCGCCTGTCCGTCGCCCCGATGATGGACTGGACCGACCGCCATTGCCGGGTGTTCCACCGCCTGCTGGCGCCGCATGCGCGCCTGTACACGGAGATGGTCCACGCCAATGCGGTGGTGCTGGGGGACCGCGAGCGCCTGCTGGGCTTCGATGCGTCCGAGCATCCGCTCGCCCTGCAGCTGGGCGGCAGCGAGCCGCAGGTGCTGGCCCAGGCCGCGCGGATCGGTGCCGACTGGGGCTATGACGAGATCAACCTCAACTGCGGCTGTCCCTCCGACCGGGTCCAGGCCGGGCGCTTTGGCGCCTGCCTGATGCGCGAGCCGGCCCTGGTGGCCGAGTGCGTGGCGGCGATGGCGGCGGCGGTGGACGTTCCGGTTACGGTCAAGTGCCGGCTCGGGGTGGACGAGGACCACGAGTACGAACGCTTCCTGGGCTTCATCGACACCGTGGCCGCGGCAGGCTGCAGCACCTTCGTGGTGCATGCGCGCAATGCCTGGCTGCAGGGCCTGTCGCCGAAGGAGAACCGGGAGGTGCCGCCGCTGCGCTACGACTGGGCCTGGCGGCTCAAGCGCGAGCGCCCGGGGCTGGAGGTGCTGGTCAACGGCGGCATCGCCAGCGTGGACCAGGCCCTGGTCCAGCTGGAGCAGGTGGACGGGGTGATGATTGGCCGCGCCGCCTACCACGATCCCTACGCCCTGCACCGCATGGAGGTGGCCCTGTACGGTGGCCAGCTGCGCCCGCGCGAGGAGCTGCTGCGCGGGCTGCGGCCCTATGCCGAGGCCTGCCTGGACCGGGGCATGCCGCTCAAGCACCTGACCCGGCACGTGCTGGGCCTGTTCCATGGCCAGCCCGGTGGGCGCGCCTTCCGCCAGGTGCTCAGCGAGGGCGCGCACCGGCCGGGGGCAGGCTGGAACCTGGTCGAGCAGGCGCTGGCGGCCACCCGCCCGCGCGCCGCGGCCTGAGCCGGGAGGCTTGCCGGAGGGGGCCGGTGTTGGCCAAGATTCGGACCCGAATGGCAGTGAACCGGGCGGCGCAGGGATGTGGATAAGTTCAGACCGGATTCACCGCTTCATAACGAACATGCCCTACAGCAGCGTTTGCCACCGGTCCTTCTGGAATGCCCGTGCCAGGCGCTTTGTTCGTTCCGGATGAGATCGATGTACCGCTCCCTGCGTTGCCTTGCCATCTTGCTGACCTGCCTGTCCCTGATGCCGCTGGCCTGGGCGCAGCAGCCCGTGGGGGCGGCGGTGGAGGCCCAGGCCCGGGGCGCGGAGCCGCACCGCAACGGTCCGGGCCAGCGCCGCGAGGTGCGCATGGCCGACCTCCACGCCGACCAGCGCCGCAACCTGTCCGAGGCGGTGCGCCGGGTCCAGCGCCGGACCGGCGGCCAGATCCTGGGCGCGGAGGTGATCCCGTTCGAGGGCCGCAACATCAGTCGCATCAAATACATGGACGAGCGCGGCCGGGTCCGCTATATGGATGATCCAGGCCCGGGCGAACGGCTGCGGCCGCTTCCCTCGCGACGCGACAATAACGAGTCGCCGTAGACCATTGGCCGTTCCCCGGCGCGCCCGGACCCATCCACCACCTTTTTGCAGCTCAGGGAGAGTGCATGCGAATCCTTCTGGTCGAAGACGAGGCCCCGCTTCGTGAAACCCTGGCCGCGCGCCTGAAGCGCGAGGGCTTCGCGGTCGACGCCGCGCAGGATGGCGAGGAAGGCCTGTACATGGGCCGCGAGGTGCCGTTCGACGTGGCCATCATCGACCTGGGCCTGCCCAAGATGTCGGGCATGGAGCTGGTCAAGGCCCTGCGCGACGAAGGCAAGAACTTCCCGGTGCTGATCCTCACCGCCCGCTCCAGCTGGCAGGACAAGGTCGAGGGCCTCAAGCAGGGCGCCGACGATTACCTGGTCAAACCCTTCCACGTGGAGGAGCTGCTGGCCCGCCTCAACGCCCTGGTGCGCCGCGCCGCGGGCTGGTCCAAGCCGGTGCTCGAATGCGGCCCGGTGGCCCTGGACCTGGCCGCGCAGACGGTCAGCGTCAACGGCCAGAACGTGGACCTGACCAGCTACGAGTACAAGGTGCTCGAGTACCTGATGATGCATGCCGGCGAGCTGGTCTCCAAGGCCGACCTGACCGAGCACATCTACCAGCAGGACTTCGACCGCGACTCCAACGTGCTGGAGGTCTTCATCGGCCGCCTGCGCAAGAAGCTCGACCCCGAAGGCGAGCTGAAACCGATCGAGACCGTGCGCGGCCGCGGCTACCGCTTCGCCATCGCCCGCACCGAGGGCTGAGCCGGCGACCCCGGGGGCGGCAGTGGTGGAGGAAGGCAAGCGCCGGTTCCGGCCGTGGCGCCCCCGTTCGCTCAAGGCGCGGCAGCTCACGGCTGCCAGCCTGGGCCTGGTCGCGTTCCTGATGCTGGCCGGCTTCGCCCTGGACCGGGCCTTCGCCGACACCGCGCAGAACAACCTGCGCCAGCGCCTGAAGGCCTATGCCATGGCCTATGCGGACAACATCGACTTCGGTCGTGACGGTTCGCTCTACACCCCCGAGATCGGCCCGGACCCGCGCTTCCACCGCCCCGGCAGTGGCCTGTACGCCGAGGTCGTGCTGCCCAACGGGCGCTGGGCCTCGATGTCGGCCGAGGGGCCGCTGCTGCCCGAAGCCAGCGGCATGCTCCAGGCCCGCGAGGAAGTCTTCGACGGGCCGCTGGCCATCACCCAGATCGACGGCAGCGAGGGCGAGGTCTACCGCTATGGCATCGGCCTGATCTGGGCCGAGCGCGAGCCGGAGGCCGAGTTCCCCTACACCATCTACGTGATGGAGGACGCCCAGACCCTGGCCGCACAGGTGCGGGTGTTCCGCGGCGCACTGTGGATCTACCTCGGCGGCGCCGGCCTGATCCTGCTGCTGCTGCAGGCGGTGATCCTGCAGTGGAGCCTGTTCCCGCTGCAGCGGGTGATCGGCGAACTGACCCGGGTCCAGCGCGGCCAGTTGCAGCGCATGAGCGGCCACCATCCGCGCGAGCTGGAGCCGCTGACCGAGAGCATCAACGCCCTGATCGATTCCGAGCGCGAGAACCTGGAGCGCCAGCGCAACACCCTGGCCGACCTGGCCCACAGCCTGAAGACCCCGCTGGCGGTGCTGCGCACCCAGCTGGATTCGGGCAATGGCGAGGCCGCCCTGCGCGAGGAGCTGGACGTGCAGCTCAAGCGCATGAACGACCTGGTGTCCTACCAGCTGGCGCGCGCCGCCTCCGGCGGCCACAAGCTGTTTTCCGCGCCGGTGCCGATCGAGTCCACCGCCGAGGAGATCGTGCGCGGGCTGGAGAAGGTGTACGCGGCCAAGGGCGTGCTGTGCGAATTCGAGGTCGCCCCGGGGGTGCAGTTCTACGGCGAGGCCGGCGACCTGCAGGAGCTGCTGGGCAACCTGCTGGAGAACGCCTTCAAGTGGGCGCGCAAGCGCGTGCTGCTCACCGCCGCGCCCGGGCCCAACGTGCCCAACCGCCGCGCCGGCCTGGTCCTGGCGGTGGACGACGACGGCCCCGGCATCGCCCCGGAGGACGTGGCCAAGGTGCTGCAGCGCGGCGTGCGCGGCGACGAGCGGGTCCAGGGACACGGCATCGGCCTGTCCATCGTCCAGGACCTGGTGCGCGACTACCGCGGCGAGCTGCAGGTGACCCGCTCGGAGGAGCTGGGCGGGGCGCGCTTCGAAGTGACCCTGCCGCCGGGCCTGTAGCCGGGCTCAGTCCAGCGGCGAGGGGCCGTAGAAGCGCCGCAGGTGCGCGGCCACGTCCGGCATCAGCTCCCGCAGCAGGGCCGGGGCGCTGAAGTGGTACTCGCTCAGCACCGCGAAGAATTCCTCCGGCGCCTCGGCCGCATAGGGGTCGATTGCGGTTTCCGCGCCGGCATCGACCTGCTCGCAGAACACGTCGTAGGCGGCCTGGAAATCGCGGGCCCATTCGCGCTGCCAGCGCGCCGGCAGCAGCGGGGTGCCGTCCAGCACCCCGTCCAGTACGTCCAGCTTGTGCGCCATCTCGTGTACGGCCACGCAGTAGCCGGCGTCCGGCTCGGCGATGTCGGCCTGGATGTCGGCCCAGGACAGGATCAGCGGACCCTGTTCCCAGGCCTCGCCGACCAGCTCGTCATCCCATTCGTGCAGCACCCCGGCCGCGTCGACATGGCTGCGGCGCACGCGGAAGGCTTCCGGATAGACCAGCAGCTGCGACCAGCCGTGCATGCCGTTCGCGCCGAATTCCAGCAAGGGCAGGCAGCACAGGGCGGCCAGCATCACCCGTTCGCAGGCATCCAGCTCCAGCCCGTCCAGCGGGGTGATGGTCTTGCGTTGCAGGAATCGGGTGGCCAGCTCGCGCAGATGCGCGGCGCGCTCCGGCGCCAGTCGCGCGGCCCAGGGCAGGGCGGCGCGGGCGCGCTCCCACAGTCCATCGTCCAGGGCGGGTGGAGCCGGCCGCAGCCAGCGCAGGAACCGGTCGATCAGCGGAACATGCCCGGCAGGAAGCTGTGCCAGCGGCTGCCACGGTTGCGCACCGGCATGCCGTCGTTGTCCACGCCGCCGCCACCGCCGCCGGCGGCCGGGGCGATGCCGCGCGCGGTGCTGCGGCTGACCGGGGGCACCGGAGGCCGCGCCTGCGGGGCATCGGCGTCGGCGGCGATGCCGGCCGGGCCGGCGCCGGGGCCAGCCGGGCGCACGTAGACGCAGGCGCCCTTCCGGGACGCGGGATCGGCATCGGTGTCTGCCGCCAGGCAGGCCGGCGGGACGGCAAGGAGTACAAGCGGAGCCAGGTAGAGGCGGCGCATGGTCGTCGGGCGGGGCCGGAAGGAATCCCGACTATAACCCGGTCCGGGCCGCCAGGCATGTGACCGGCCGGCGGGCGATAATCGCCCCGTCGCGGCCCGGGTGCCGCAGCTGTCGAGACAGGCGTTGGACGATCGCGAGCTGTTGCTGAGCCTGGGGGCCGGGGCCATCTCCGGCGACGCCTTGGCGCGCCGGGCCGGGATTACCCGGGCGGCGGTATGGAAGCGGATCCAGGCCCTGCGTGCGGCCGGGGTGCCGGTCGAGGCCCGGGCCGGGCAGGGCTATGTGCTCGAGCGGGTGCCCGAGCTGCTGGACCCGCAGCAGCTGCGCGACGGCCTGGGGCCGCAGGCGGCCGCCGGGCTGGAGAGCCTGGACGTGGCCTGGAGCCTGGATTCGACCAATAGCGAGCTGCAGCGGCGCCCGCCGCCGCTGCGCGGGGCCGCGGTCCTGCTGGCCGAGCGCCAGACCGCCGGGCGCGGGCGTCTGGGCCGGACCTGGGCCAGCCCGCTGGGCGCCCAGGTCTGCCTGTCCCTGCGCCGGGGGTTCCAGGGGGGGCTGGCCCGGCTGGGCGGGCTGAGCCTGGTGGCCGGGGTGGCGGTGGCCGAGGCCGTGCGCGGCCTGGGCCTGGCCGCGGTCGGGCTGAAGTGGCCCAACGACCTGCAGGGCGGCGGGCGCAAGCTGGCCGGGCTGCTGGTGGAGGGCGGGGGCGAGCACGGCGGCCCGGTCCACGCGGTGATCGGGATCGGCATCAATGTGCGCATGCCCGGGGCCGCCGCCGCGGGCATCGACCAGCCCTGGACCGACCTGGCCCGGCTGGCGCAGGAGGCCGGGATCCCCGCGCCCGGACGCAATGAGGTGGCCATCGCGGTGCTGGACAGCCTGCTGCCGGCGCTGGAACTGTTCGACCGCGAGGGCCTGGCCCCGTTCCTGCCGCGCTACGCGGCCCTGGACCTGCTGGCCGGGCGCCAGCTGCGGGTGCTGGTGGGCGGCCAGGAGGTGGCCAGCGGCCAGGCCCTGGGCCTGGCCCCGGACGGCGGCCTGCGCCTGGCCACCGATGCCGGCGAGCGGGTCTTCCATGCCGGCGAAGTCAGTGTGAGGGCGCCATGAGCGACTGGCTGTTCGATCTGGGCAACTCGCGCTTCAAGGCCGCGCCCTGGAGCCTGGGCGCGGGGATTGGCGAGGTCCTGGCCTGGCCGCATGGCGCCGATGCCCTGGCCGCTGGTGACGCCAGCCACGGCCCGCTGCCGCGCGGGCGCCGGGCCTGGATCGCCAGCGTCGCCGCCCCGGCCCTGACCACCCAGGTGCTGACCCTGCTGCGCGAGCGCTTCGAGCAGGTGCACGTGGCCCGCACCCTGCCCGAGTGCGCCGGGGTGAAGGTGGCCTATGCCGATCCGGCGCGGCTGGGCGTGGACCGCTTCCTGGCCCTGCTGGGCGCGCGCGCGGCCGGCGGCGACGCGGTGGTGGCCGGCGTGGGCACCGCCCTGACCATCGACCTGATCGATGCCGACGGCCGCCACCACGGTGGGCGCATCGCCGCCTCGCCCACCCTGATGCGCCAGGCCCTGCACCAGCGCGCCGCGCAACTGCCCCCGGCCGGTGGCCGCTACCGCGAATTCGCCGATGACACCGAGGACGCGCTGGCTTCCGGCTGCGATGGCGCCGCCGTGGCCCTGATCGAGCGCTCGCTGCGCGAGGCCGAGGCGCTGCTGGGACGCACCCCGGCGCTGCTGCTGCATGGTGGCGGCGCGCCGGCGCTGCAGCCCTGGTTGCCGCAGGCGCGCCCGCACCCGGCCCTGGTGCTGGAAGGCCTGGCGCTGTGGGCGCAGGCCGAGGGCGGCGTCTAGAATCGGAACCCACACCCTGTCGCCCCCGCACCCATGCTCGTACGCGCCTTGATCGTGGTCCTGCTGACGATGAACCTGGGCGTGGCCCTGTGGTGGCTGTTCAAGCCGGCACCGGCGGCCTACCAGGTGCCGGTGTCCGACGCCGGCGGGGTGGAGCTGCAGGTGCTGCCGGCCGAACCGGTGGCGGAGCCTGGCGCGCCGACCCCGGTCCCTGCCGCCGACTGCACGCCCGCCGAAGGCGCCGACGCCGCGCCGTGCCCGCAGCCATGAAGGGCGGCCTCCCTGGGCGCATGCGCTAGAATCGGGCGCCAGTTCGCCGCTTTAGCTCAGCTGGTAGAGCAACCGCCTTGTAAGCGGTAGGTCATCCGTTCGAATCGGATAAGCGGCACCAAGCCCCGCATGCCGCCACGTCCGGCACCGCCGGGTGCTGCGGCGCGGCGCGAGTTGCGCGCAGGCGCTGGCTAGACTCCGGGCACCCTCATTGACCCTGGAGTTTGGCGCCCATGGCCCGAACGTATCCCCCTGTTTCCCTGATTGGCGTGCCCACCGACGTCGGCGCCGGCCACCGTGGCGCCTCGCTGGGCCCGGACGCGCTGCGCATCGCCGGCATCGGCGATGCCCTGGCCGCGCGCGGCGTGGACGTGCATGACTGCGGCAACCTCTCCGGTCCGCCCAATCCCTGGCAGCCGCCGGTGGCCGGCTACCGCCACCTGGAGCAGGTGGTGGCCTGGAACCGCGCGCTGCTGGAAGCCAGCGCCGCCGAGCTGGCCCGCGGGCGGATGCCGGTGATGCTGGGCGGCGACCACTGCCTGGCGATCGGCTCGATAAACCCGGTGGCCCGCCACTGCCACCCGCGCGGGGTCAAGCTGCGGGTGCTGTTGGTGGGCGCGGCCCCGGGACTGAACACCAACCAAGTCAAACCCCCCGGGCACGTCCCTTGGGCG
>Ga0182792_1001203_pt1 | contig 21816 bp, 32 predicted proteins | sample Passage237B_FD_130497 | JGI IMG/M metagenome (GOLD analysis project Ga0182792, IMG submission 130497) | Cellulose adapted compost microbial communities from Newby Island Compost Facility, Milpitas, CA, USA - Passage2 37B (version 2) (version 2) ...
CCAGCCGATCGCCATGGACGAGGGCCTGCGCTTCGCCATCCGCGAGGGCGGCCGCACCGTCGGCGCCGGCGTCGTCACCAAGATCGTCAAATAACGCACCGCCAGGCGTTCAGCGAGCATAGATCATGGACAGCACCAATATCCGAATCCGGCTCAAGGCTTTCGATCACCGCGTGCTCGACTCGTCGACCAGCGAGATCGTGAGCACGGCCAAGCGGACGGGCGCGCAGGTGCGTGGCCCGATCCCGCTGCCGACCGGCATCGAGAAGTTCACGGTCAACCGTTCGCCGCACATCGACAAGAAGTCGCGCGAGCAGTTCGAGATCCGTACGCACAAGCGCGTGCTCGACATCATCGACCCCACCCCGCAGACCGTCGACGCTCTGATGAAGCTCGACCTCGCCTCGGGCGTGGACGTCGAGATCAAGCTCGGCGCCTAGGCGGACGCAAGCGGGAAGAAGGAACAGGACCATGCGTTGCGGTCTCCTCACCCAGAAGGTCGGCATGACCCGCGTCTTCAACGACGCAGGCGAGCACGTGCCCGTGACCGTTCTGAAGGTGGATCAGCTCCAGGTTGTCGCCGTCCGTTCGGACGAGAAGGACAAGTACACCGCCGTGCAGCTCGGCTACGGCAAGGCCAAGGTGAAGAACGTGACCCAGCCGATGCGCGGTCACTTCGCCAAGGCCAAGGTCGAACCCAAGAAGAAGCTCGTCGAGTTCCGGGTCGCCAAGGACGCCGTGCTCGAGGTCGGCGCCGAGCTGGTGCCGAGCCACTTCGTGCCCGGCCAGTTCGTCGACGTGGTCGGCACCACGATCGGCCGCGGCTTCACCGGCGCCATGGTGCGCTGGAACTTCGGCGGCCTGGAAGCCAGCCACGGCGTGTCGGTCTCGCACCGCAGCCACGGTTCGACCGGCAACCGCCAGGATCCCGGCCGCACCTTCCCCGGCAAGAAGATGGCCGGCCACTACGGCCATGAGCGCGTGACGACGCAGAACCTGAAGATCGTCGCCGCCGACGACGAGAAGGGTCTGCTGCTGGTGTCGGGCGCCGTGCCCGGCCCGCGCGGCGGCTACGTCATCGTCAAGGACGCTTCCAAGCGCGCCCGCCCCAAGGACGCTCCCTATCCGGCCGGCCTGCGCAAGGCTGCCGAGGCGGCTGCTCCTGCAGCGGATGCTCCCGCGGCCGAAGGGCCGGCGGCCTGAGGACTGAACCATGAAGATCGCGGTCAAGACCATCGAGGGCGGCAGCGCCGGCGAGATCGATCTCGCCGACGCCGTGTTCGCCGTTCCCGTCCGCAAGGACATCCTGCAGCGCTGCGTGGTGTGGCAGCTCGCCCGCCGCCAGCAGGGCACGCACAAGACCAAGGGACGCTCCGAGGTCACGGCGACGGCCAAGAAGATGTATGCCCAGAAGGGTACCGGCCGGGCCCGCCACGGCAACGAGGCGGCGCCGCAGTTCCGTGGCGGCGGCAAGGCATTCGGCCCCGTCGTGCGCAGCCATGCCGTCGACCTGCCCAAGAAGGTGCGCAAGCTTGCGCTGCGCACGGCGCTGTCGGCCAAGGCCGCGGAGGGCAAGCTGATCATCGTCGAGGCGGCGGCGCTGCCCGAGCCGAAGACGGTCAAGCTCAAGGCCCATCTGGGCGATCTCGGCATCTCGAGCGCCCTGGTGATCGCCGGCGCCGAGGTCGATACCAATTTCGCGCGTGCTGCCGCGAACATCGCCCATGTCGACGTGCTGCCGCAGCAGGGCGCCAACGTCTACGACATCCTGCGCCGCGATACGCTGGTGCTCACCAAGGATGCCGTGAAGCATCTCGAGGAGCGCCTGCAATGAGCGTCAAGGCGAATAGGGCTGCCGTCGGGGCGACCGTCTCGCGCGCGCGCATGTACGAGGTGATCCGCTCGCCGTTGATCACGGAGAAGACCACCAACGGGTCGGAGCACGGCCAGGTGACCTTCCGTGTCGCGGCGGACGCGACCAAGCCCGAGATCAGGCAGGCCATCGAAGGCCTGTTCAAGGTCAAGGTGAAGGCGGTCAACACCGTCACCGTCAAGGGCAAGAAGAAGATCTTCCGCGGCCGTCCCGGCGTGCGGAGCGACTGGAAGAAGGCGATCGTCTCGCTCGCCGACGGTCACAAGATCGACGTGACCACGGGCCTGTGAGACGGGGGACAGGACAATGGCTCTGAAGAGTTACAAGCCGATCACGCCGTCGCTGCGGCAGCTGGTCATCGTCGACCGCACGGGCCTCTGGAAGGGCAAGCCCGTGAAATCGCTGACGCAGGGCAAGAAGAAGTCCGGCGGCCGCAACAATCACGGCCGCATCACCAGCCACCACATGGGCGGCGGTCACAAGCAGCGCCTGCGGCTGGTCGATTTCCGGCGCCGCAAGTTCGGCGTGACGGCGACGGTCGAGCGGCTGGAGTACGATCCCAACCGCACGGCGTTCATCGCGCTCATCAAGTATGCCGACGGCGAGCTGTCCTACATCCTGGCGCCGCAGCGGCTGAAGGTGGGCGACGAGGTCGTGTCGGGCGAGCGCGTCGACATCAAGCCGGGCAACGCCATGCCGCTGGCCAACATGCCGGTGGGCACGATCGTGCACAATGTCGAGCTCAAGAAGGGCAAGGGCGGACAGATCGCCCGGTCGGCGGGCACCTACGTCCAGCTGGTCGGCAAGGACGCCGGCTATGCCCAGATCAAGCTGAACTCGGGTGAGCTGCGCGTCGTGTCGGGCGAGTGCCTGGCGACGGTGGGCGCGGTTTCCAATCCCGACAACCAGAACATCGTGATCGGCAAGGCCGGACGCAGCCGTTGGCTCGGCCGGCGGCCCGTGGTGCGCGGCGTCGCCATGAACCCGGTCGACCATCCGCACGGCGGCGGCGAAGGCCGCACGTCGGGTGGGCGCCATCCGGTGACGCCGTGGGGCAAGCCGACCAAGGGCAAGAAGACCCGCAAGAACAAGGCGACGGACAAGTTCATCATCCGTCGCCGTCACGCGGCGCGCTGACGAGGAGATAGGCAGTGGCACGTTCCGTTTGGAAAGGTCCGTTCGTCGAGGCGAGCCTGATCAAGAAGGCCGAGAAGGCGAGCCAGACCATGCGCAGCGAGGTCATCAAGACCTGGTCGCGGCGTTCGACGATCCTGCCGCAGTTCGTCGGCCTGACGTTCGGCGTCTACAACGGCAGGAAGTTCATCCCGGTGAACGTCACGGAAGAGATGGTCGGTCACAAGCTCGGCGAGTTCTCGCCGACCCGCACCTTCGCCGGCCATGCGGGCGACAAGAAAGTGTCGAAGGGCTAACCCATGAGCAAGCCATCCGCTCCTCGCCGCGAGGCCGACAACGAGGCCAAGGCCGTGCTGCGCACCATCCGCGTCAGCCCGCGCAAGCTCGATCTCGTGGCCGCCACGATTCGCGGCAAGAAGGCCGCCTCGGCGGTCAATGAGCTCACCTTCTCCAAGAAGCGCATCGCGCGCGACGTGAAGAAGGCGTTGAACTCGGCCATCGCCAACGCCGAGAACAACCACAACCTCGACGTCGACCGCCTGGTTGTTGCCGAGGCGTCGGTCGGCAAGGGCTTGGTCATGAAGCGCTTCCACACGCGCGGCCGCGGCCGGGCAGCCAGCGTCAGGAAGCCGTTCAGCCATCTCACCATCGTGGTGCGCGAGCGCGCCGAGGCGGAGGACAAGTAATGGGTCAGAAGGTCAACCCGATCGGCCTCAGGCTCGGCATCAACCGCACCTGGGATTCGCGCTGGTACGCCGAAGGCGCCGAATATTCCAAGATGCTCCACGAGGACATCCACATCCGCAAGGTGCTGCGCGAGCGGCTGGCCCAGGCGGGCGTGGCGAAGGTCGTCATCGAGCGGCCCGCGAAGCGCGCCCGAGTGACCATCCACACGGCCCGGCCCGGCGTGGTGATCGGCAAGAAGGGCGCCGACATCGAGAAGCTGCGCTCCGACCTCGGCAGGATGACCAAGGGCGAGGTGGCCCTGAACATCGTCGAGATCCGCAAACCCGAGATCGACGCCACGCTGATCGCCGAGAACATCGCCCAGCAGCTCGAGCGGCGCGTCGCCTTCCGCCGCGCCATGAAGCGCGCCGTGCAGTCGGCCATGCGTCTGGGCGCCCAGGGCATCCGCATCAACTGCTCGGGCCGCCTGGGCGGCGCGGAAATCGCCCGCATGGAATGGTACCGCGAAGGTCGCGTGCCGCTGCACACGCTGCGCGCCGACATCGACTACGGCACCGCCACCGCCTTCACCACCTTCGGCACCTGCGGCGTCAAGGTCTGGGTGTTCAAGGGCGAGATCATGGCGCACGACCCGATGGCGCACGATAAGCGCGCCGAGGAAGCCGCCCCGCAGCGCACCCCCGCCCGGGTCGAGCGCTCGGAGCAGAGGGACGCGTAGGAATCATGCTGCAACCCAAGCGCACAAAGTACCGCAAGGCCTTCAAGGGCCGCATTCACGGCGTCGCCAAGGGCGGCTTCAACCTCGACTTCGGGGCCTACGGCCTGAAGGCGCTGGAGCCCGAGCGTTTGACGGCACGCCAGATCGAAGCGGCGCGACGCGCCATCACGCGTCACATGAAGCGCGCCGGCCGCGTCTGGATCCGCGTGTTCCCCGACGTCCCGGTCTCGAAGAAGCCGGCCGAGGTCCGCATGGGCTCCGGCAAGGGCGCGCCCGAGTTCTGGGCGGCCAGGGTGAAGCCGGGCCGCATGCTGTTCGAACTCGACGGCGTGCCGGCGAACATCGCGCGCGAGGCGCTCGCGCTGGGTGCGGCGAAGCTGCCGATCAAGACGCGCTTCGTGGCGCGCGTGGGCGCCTGAGGCGGAGGAGAGAGCAATGAAGGCCAGCGATCTGCGCCCCAAGACCCGCGACCAGCTCAAGGACGAGCTGGGCAACCTGCGCAAGGAAGCTTTCAACCTGCGTTTCCAGAAGGCCGGCGGTCAGCTCGGCAAGACCGCTCGCGTGCGCCAGGTGCGCCGCGACATCGCCCGCATCAAGACGGTGCTGGGCGAGAAGGCCGCCGGTTAAGGAGTCATCGATGCCGAAGCGAATTCTCGAGGGCGTCGTCGTCAGCGACAAGATGGACAAGACCATCGTCGTCAAGGTCGAACGGCGCGTCCAGCACCCGATCTACAAGAAGTTCATCCGGCGCTCGAAGAAGTATCATGCGCACGACGAGGCCAATGCCTTCAAGGGCAGGATTGGCGCGAACGTGCGTATCCGCGAGTGCCGTCCGCTGTCCAAGACCAAGAGCTGGGAAGTTCTGGTCGAGGAAGCCAAGGCCTAGGGACGGAGCCCGGTCATGATCCAGATGCGTACCAATCTCGAGGTCGCCGACAATTCCGGCGCCCGGCGGGTCCAGTGCATCAAGGTGCTGGGCGGCTCGCGCCGCAAGTATGCCAGCGTCGGCGATGTCATCGTCGTCTCCATCAAGGAGGCCATCCCGCGCGGCCGCGTGAAGAAGGGCGAGGTCCATCGCGCCGTCGTCGTGCGGACGTCGTTCCCGCTGCGCCGTGTCGACGGCAGCGCGATCCGCTTCGATCGTAACGCCGCGGTCCTGATCAGCAAGCAGGACGAGCCGATCGGCACCCGTATCTTCGGACCGGTGACGCGCGAGCTGCGCGCCAAGAAGTTCATGAAGATCATCTCGCTTGCGCCGGAGGTCCTCTAAGACCATGACGAACAAGCTCAAGATCAGGAAGGGCGACCGCGTGAAGATCATCGCCGGCCGCAGCAAGGGCAAGGTCGGCGACGTCCTGCGCGTGCTTCCCGCGGAGCAGCGCGTGGTCGTGGCGGGCGTGAACGTCATCAAGCGCCACACCAAGCCCAGCCGGACGGATGCCGGCGGCATCATCGAGCGCGAGGCCGCGATCGACGTGTCCAACGTGGCGCTGCTCGATCCCAAGACCGACAAGCCGACCAAGATCGGCTTCAAGTTCCTCGAAGACGGCCGGAAAGTGCGCTTCGCGCGTGCCTCCGGCGAGACAATCGACCGTTAGGAGAACGGGCCATGCCCGCGCGACTGCAAGAGCACTACACCAAGTCGGTCCGAGAGGCCCTCATCAAGGAGTTCTCCTACGGGAACCCCTTCGAGGTGCCGCGCCTGGACAAGATCGTGATCAACATGGGCGTCGGCGAGGCGGTCAACGACCGCAAAGCCGTCGAGGGCGCCGCCGCCGACCTGGCGGCCATCACCGGCCAGAAGCCGGTGCTGACCAAGTCGCGCAAGTCGATCGCGACGTTCAAGTTGCGCGAGGGCATGGCGATCGGCGCCAAGGTCACGCTGCGCCGCGACCGCATGTACGAGTTCATGGATCGCCTGATCAACATCGCGCTGCCCCGCGTGCGGGATTTCCGCGGCCTGAACGGCAAGTCGTTCGACGGCAACGGAAACTACGCCATGGGGCTCAAGGAGCAGATCGTGTTCCCGGAGATCGACTACGACAAGGTCGACCAGGTACGCGGCATGGACATCATCATCTGCACGACGGCGAAGACGGATGCGGAAGCCAAGGCGCTTCTCCGTGCATTCGACTTTCCCTTCGTGAACTGAGGCCGGAGAAAGACATGGCCAAGACGAGCTCAGTCGAGAAGAACAACCGGCGCGCCAAAATGGCGAAGCAGTACGCTGCCAAGCGCGCCAAGCTGAAGGCGGCGGCGGTCGACGACAAGCTGACGCCGGAGGAGCGGTTCACCGCGCGCCTCAAGCTCGCCAAGCTGCCGCGCAACTCCTCGCCGACCCGGATCCGGAATCGCTGTGAGCTGACCGGCCGACCGCGCGCGGTCTATCGCAAGTTCAAGCTGTCGCGCGTCGCGCTGCGCCAGCTTGCCTCGCTGGGCGCCTTGCCCGGCGTCGTGAAGTCGAGCTGGTAACGGGGGACCGTAGACCATGGCGATGACAGATCCTGTCGGTGATTTGCTCACCCGTATCCGCAACGGCCAGGCGGCGCGCCTCGACAGCGTGACCGTGCCGGCCTCGCGGCTGCGGTCCAACGTTCTCGACGTGCTCCAGCGCGAGGGCTATATCCGGGGCTGGTTCGAGGAAGAGCTGCGGCCGGGCATCAAGGAGCTCCGCGTCGAGCTCAAGTACGACAACGGCCGCCCGGTGATCCGCGAGATCAAGCGCGTCTCGACCCCCGGCCGTCGCGTTTACTCGAAGATCCGCGAGCTGCCGCGCCACTTCAACGGGCTCGGCATCTCGATCCTGTCCACGCCGCGCGGCGTCATGTCGGATGCCGAGGCGCGTGCCGCCAATGTCGGCGGCGAAGTCATCTGCAAGGTGTTCTGACCATGTCGCGCGTCGGCAAGCATCCCGTTCCCATCCCGGCCGGAGTCACGGTCGACCTCAAGGGCCAGCATCTCAAGGCCAAGGGCAAGAGGGGCGAGCTGGAGTTCACCGTGCACGACGATGTCTCCGTCGTGCGCGAGGGCGAGGCGCTCGTCTTCAAGCCGCGTGGCGAGAGCCGTCGCGCGCGCATGCAGTGGGGCACGGCGCGCAATCTCGCCAGCAACCTGGTGCGGGGCGTGTCCGAGGGCTTCACCATCAACCTCGAGATCAACGGCGTGGGCTATCGCGCCCAAGCGGACGCCAAGAACCTGAAGCTGCAGCTCGGCTTCAGCCACGACGTCGAGATCCCGATCCCTGCCGGCATCCAGATCAAGGCGGTGAAGCCGACCGAGATCGAGATCAGCGGCGCGGACCGCCAGCGCGTCGGCCAGATCGCGGCCGAGATCAGGAGCCTGCGTCCGCCCGAGCCGTACAAGGGCAAGGGCATCAAGTACTCGACGGAGACGATCCGGCGCAAAGAAGGCAAGAAGAAGTAGAGGCGAACCATGTCGAACCGCAACGCCCTTTTTGCCCGTCGCCAGCGGCGCACGCGCCACGGCCTGCGCCAGGCGGCCAACGGCCGCCCGCGGCTCAGCGTCTTCCGCTCGGGCAAACACATCTACGCGCAGGTCATCGACGACCGGAAGGGAGCGACGCTGGCGTCTGCCTCGTCGCTCGACACCGACGTCAAGGGCAAGATCAAGACCGGTGCGGACAAGAACGCCGCGAGCGAGGTCGGCAAGCTCATCGCCCAGCGGGCGCTGGCCGCCGGCGTCAAGGAAGTGGTCTTCGACCGCGGCGGTTACCTGTTCCATGGCCGCGTCGCGGCGCTGGCCAATGCCGCCCGCGAGGGCGGCCTGTCGTTCTGAGGAGTTGAGAGATGGCTCGTTCACCCGGAGGTTCCGGCCGTGGCCCGCGCGAGCGGGGGCGTGATCGGGAGCGCGACGAGGAAAACGAACTGACCGACAAGCTGGTCACCATCAACCGCGTCGCGAAGGTGGTGAAGGGTGGCCGGCGATTCGCCTTCGCGGCGATCGTCGTGGTCGGTGATCAGCGCGGCCGCGTCGGCCACGGCGCCGGCAAGGCGCGCGAGGTGCCGGAGGCGATCCGCAAGGCGACGGAAGCGGCGAAGCGCGGCCTCATCCGCGTGCCGCTGCGCGACGGCCGGACCCTGCATCACGACGTCAAGGGCCGCTTCGGTGCCGGCAGGGTCACCCTGCGCGCCGCCCCGGCGGGCACCGGCATCATCGCGGGCGGTCCGATGCGCGCGGTGTTCGAGACGCTGGGGATCAAGGACATCGTCGCCAAGTCGGTCGGCACGTCCAATCCCCACAACATGATCAAGGCGACCTTCGCGGCACTGACCCAGCTCAATTCGCCGCGCATGGTCGCCACCCGCCGCGGCAAGAAGGTCGGTGACCTGCTCGGCCGTCGCGACGACACCGCCACCGCGGAAGCGGCGGCCTAAGGGGGCAGGGCGATGTCTGACGGCAAGAAGAAGATCCGGATCACCCAGACCGGCAGCCCGATCGGCCGTACGCAGGACCAGCGGGCGACGCTGGTGGGGCTGGGGCTGAACAAGCGCCATCGCAGCCGCGAGCTCGTGGATACGCCCGAGGTGCGCGGCATGATCAACAAGGTCCGCCACCTCGTGCGAGTCGAGGATGAGCCGGCGGCCTAAAAGGGACTGACGATGAAACTCAACGAGATCTCCGACAACCCGGGAGCCCGCAAGGCGCGCTTGCGCGTCGGCCGCGGCATCGGCTCGGGCAAGGGCAAGACCTCGGGACGCGGCGTCAAGGGCCAGAAGTCCCGCACCGGCGTCGCCATCAAGGGCTTCGAAGGCGGCCAGATGCCGCTTTACCGCCGCATGCCCAAGCGCGGCTTCCTGCCACCCCATCAGAAGGCGTGGCAGGTGGTCAACCTGGGCGCGCTGCAGAAGGCGATCGACGAGAACCGTCTCGATGCCGGCAAGCCGATCGACGCCGCCGCCATGCAGGCCGCCGGCCTGTTCAAGAAGGCCCTCGACGGCGTTCGCCTCCTGGGCAAGGGCGAGATCAAGACCAGGATCGAAGTGAAGGTCGCCGGCGCCTCGGCGTCGGCGGTCGCCGCGGTCGAGAAGGCCGGCGGCAAGGTCGAGCTGCCGCCCAAGCCCGTGGCCGAGGCGGCCTAGGGTCGACGGCGTTGTCGAAGGGGGCGGCCATGGCTGCCCCCGCGTGCGTCGTTTCAGCGTGAGGTCCCATGGCATCCGCCGCCGAGCAACTTGCATCCAATCTGAACTGGGGCGCGATCGGTAAGGCGACCGAGCTGAAGAAGCGCCTGTGGTTCACCGTGGGCGCGCTCGTGGTCTTCCGCATCGGCGCCTACATCCCGGTACCGGGTGTCGATCCGCACGCCTTGGCCGAGATCTTCGCCCAGAACGCCGGCGGCATCGCCGGCCTGCTGGACGTGTTCTCCGGCGGCTCGATCGGCCGCATGTCGGTGCTGGCCCTGTCGATCATGCCGTACATCTCGGCATCCATCATCATGCAGATCCTGACGACGGTCGTGCCGTCGCTCGAGGCACTGAAGAAGGAAGGCGAGGCCGGCCGCAAGAAGATCAACCAGTACACGCGCTACGGTACGGTGCTGCTGGCCGCCTTCCAGGCCTACGGCATCGCGGTCGGGCTGGAGAGCCAGGTGGCGTCGGCCGGACCCGTGGTGGTGGATCCGGGCCTGTTCTTCCGTTTCGTGACGGTGGTCACCCTGGTCGGCGGCACGCTCTTCCTGATGTGGCTGGGCGAGCAGATCACGGCACGCGGCGTCGGCAACGGCATCTCGCTGATCATCTTCGCGGGTATCGTGGCGGCCCTGCCGGGCGCGCTGATCCAGACGCTCGAGCTCGGCCGCACCGGCGCGCTGTCGGCGCTGTTCATCATCGCGCTGGCGGCCGGCGTGGTGATCGTGGTGGCGCTGGTGGTGTTCGTCGAAACGGCCCAGCGGCGCATCGTGGTGCAATATCCCAAGCGCCAGGTGGGGAACCGCATGTATGGCGGCGAGGCGTCCCACCTGCCGCTGAAGATCAACACAGCCGGCGTGATCCCGCCGATCTTCGCATCGTCCCTGCTGCTGTTCCCGGCCACCATCGCATCGTTCCAGGGCAGTGCCGGCGAGCCGGGCTGGCTGCAGTGGATCGCGACTTATCTCGGCCATGGCCAGCCGCTGTACCTGCTGGCCTATATCGGCCTGATCGTCTTCTTCTGCTTCTTCTATACGACGGTCGTCTTCAATCCGGCCGAGACGGCCGACAATCTGAAGAAGAACGGCGGCTTCGTGCCGGGCATTCGGCCCGGCAAGAACACGGCGGAGTACCTGGAGTACATCCTCAACCGGCTGACCGTGATCGGCGCGATCTATCTCTCGGCAGTCTGCATTCTGCCCGAGCTGCTGATCGCCCGCGGCGGCGTGCCGTTCTATTTCGGCGGCACCAGCCTGCTGATCGTCGTGTCGGTCACCCTGGACACGGTCACGCAGGTGCAGGCGCATCTGCTGGCCCACCAGTATGAAGGCCTGATCAAGAAGGCCCGCCTGAGAGGTCGTGGTCGATGAACATCATCCTTCTGGGACCGCCCGGGGCCGGCAAGGGCACGCAGGCGCAGCGCCTGCAGCAGGAACGCGGCATGGTCCAGCTTTCGACGGGCGACATGCTGCGGGCGGCGGTCGCCTCCGGCAGCGAGCTCGGCAAGAAAGCCAAGGGCATCATGGAGCGCGGCGAGCTCGTTCCGGATGCCCTGATGGTCGGCCTGATCGAGGACCGCATCGCCCAGCCGGACTGCGCCAAGGGCTTCATTCTGGACGGCTTTCCGCGCACGGAGGCCCAGGCCGAGGCACTCGACCAGATGCTGGCCAAGACCGGCCGGCAGCTCGATCGGGTGATCGAGATGCAGGTCGACGAGGCGGCGCTGACCGAGCGCATCGTCGGCCGGTATTCCTGCGCGAAGTGTGGGGCGGGTTACCACGACAAGTTCAAGCGTCCCAAGGTCGAGGGAGTCTGCGATGTCTGCGGCGCGACGGAGTTCACGCGCCGTAAGGATGATAATGCAGAGACCATGAAGACGCGGATGGCCGCCTACCGGGCCCAGACGGAGCCCCTGCTGCCCTACTACCGGGCGCGCGGGGTGCTGCGGACGGTCGACGGGATGGCGCCCATGGACGAGGTGTACCGTCAGATCCTGTCCATATTGGATGGGGCTTGACAAGTTCGAGTTCCGTTGACTCGGGCGCGCGCATCCCTATAATCGCGCGCTTTTCCGGGGCCAGCGGAACGTGTTGCAGGCGCGCTGAGGCGTGCCATAAGCCATTGAAGGAGTTGGAACTTTGGCTCGTATAGCCGGCGTGAACATCCCCACCGCCAAGCGCGTGATCGTGGGGCTGCAATACATCCACGGGATCGGCCAGGCCAAGGCCAAGGAGATCCTGGGGAAGGTGGGGATCGACGAATCGCGGCGGGTCAACACCTTGACCGACGACGAGGTCATCCGCATCCGCGAAACGATCGATCGCGACTACACGGTCGAGGGCGACCTGCGGCGCGAGGTGGCGATGAACATCAAGCGTCTGATGGACCTCGCCTGCTATCGCGGCCTGCGGCATCGTCGCGGCCTGCCGGTCCACGGCCAGCGCACGCATACCAACGCGCGCACCCGCAAGGGACCGGCGAAGCCGATCGCCGGCAAGAAGAAAGTCACGAAGTAAGCCCAGGGGAATCGGATCATGGCCAAAGCTGCTGCTGCCGCGGGTACCGCCGGCGCGCGTCCCCGTCGCAAGGAACGCAAGAACATCATCGCGGGCGTCGCGCACGTGAACGCCTCGTTCAACAACACGATCGTCACGATCACCGACGCGCAGGGCAACACCATCGCCTGGTCGTCGTCGGGCCAGCAGGGCTTCAAGGGCTCGCGCAAATCGACGCCGTTCGCGGCCCAGATGGCGGCCGAGAATGCCGGTCGCAAGGCGATGGAGCACGGCATGCGCACGCTGGAGATCGAGGTGCGTGGCCCGGGCTCCGGCCGAGAATCGGCGCTGCGGGCCCTGCAGGCCGTCGGACTGGCCGTCACCGCCATCCGCGACGTGACGCCGATCCCGCACAACGGCTGCCGTCCGCCGAAGCGTCGTCGCGTCTGAGTTCGGTGGCGGTGTGTTTCCCGCACCGCCCAAGGAATTGTTGCGGCGGGTCCCCTGCGGGCCTGCCTGAACCAACCGGTCTAGAGAGGTAGCCCCCGTGCTTCAGAAGAACTGGCAGGACCTGATCAAGCCGGAGAAGCTTGTCACCGAAGCCGGCGTCGATCCTGGTCGCACCGCGACGATCGTCGCCGAGCCGCTGGAGCGCGGCTTCGGTCTCACGCTCGGCAACGCGCTGCGGCGCGTGCTGCTCTCCTCGCTGCAGGGCGCCGCCGTCACGTCGATCAAGATCGACAACGTGCTGCACGAGTTCTCATCCATCCCCGGCGTCCGCGAGGATGTCGTCGACATCGTGCTGAACATCAAGGCGATGGCCGTCAAGATGCAGGGTGACCGCCCGCAGCGCCTCTATCTGCGCGCCGTCGGTCCCGGCGAGGTCACGGCCGGCATGATCGAGCTGCCGGGCGACGTGCAGATCATGGATCCCAAGCACCTGATCTGCACCCTCGACGACGGCGCCTCGATCTCGATGGAGCTGATGGTGGCCACCGGCAAGGGCTATGTCCCGGCCGCGGCCAACCGCTCGGAGGATGCGCCGATCGGCCTGATCCCGATCGATTCGGTGTTCAGCCCGGTGAAGCGCGTCTCCTACAAGATCGAGAACAGCCGCGTCGGCCAGGTGACCGACTACGACAAGCTGTCGATGACGGTCGAGACCAACGGGACCACCCGTCCGGACGACGCCGTGGCGCTGGCCGCACGCATCCTGCAGGACCAGCTGCAGCTCTTCATCAACTTCGAGGAGCCGCGCGAGGTCCGCAAGGAAGAGCAGCCGGACGACTTCCCGTTCAACCGGAACCTGCTGCGCAAGGTCGACGAGCTCGAGCTGTCGGTGCGTTCGGCCAACTGCCTGAAGAACGACAACATCATCTACATCGGCGACCTCGTGCAGAAGACCGAGGCCGAGATGCTGCGCACGCCGAACTTCGGCCGGAAGTCGCTGAACGAGATCAAGGAAGTGCTGGCCGGCATGGGACTGCACCTGGGCATGGAGATCCCGGGCTGGCCGCCGGACAACATCGAGGAAATGGCCAAGCGGCTGGAAGAGCCGTACTAGGCCCTCCTTCCAGTCTTCCCCCACCGGGTGGGGGAAGGTGGGCGCGAAGCGCCGGAGGGGGCAAGGCAGAAGCGAAGGGATTTAGGTCATGCGTCACGGAAATCGCGGTCGGAAGTTCCACCGCACGGCGGAACATCGGAAGGCGATGTTCTCCAATCTGGCCGGTGCTCTCATCAAGCACGAACAGATCACGACCACGCTGCACAAGGCGAAGGACCTGCGTCCGATCGTCGAGAAGCTGGTCACGCTGGGCAAGCGCGGCGGCCTGCATGCGCGCCGTCAGGCCATCGGCTTCCTGCGCGATCCCTATGTCGCGGACAAGCTGTTCACGACCTTGGGCCCGCGCTACGCCAAGCGTCCCGGCGGCTATCTGCGCGTGCTGAAGGCCGGCTTCCGCTTCGGCGACGCCGCCCCCATGGCCGTGATCGAGTTCGTCGAGCGCGATACCTCTGCCAAGGGCCAGGACAGCGGCCCGTCGGCCGAGCCGGCGGAGCAGCAGGAAGCAGCCTGAGCCGCCAAGCCCTGGGGAGGGGAGAGGCCCGCTCCACACCAGACGCCCGGTCGATGACCGGGCGTTTTTCGTGGGAGCCGGTTTCGCCATGTTGTCAGGGTGCGTTCGAACGCCCCCTGCTGCGGAGCGCAAAAACTCGGCGTGCGGTGTGCACAGGGCAGGGTGCACACCAAGGTTATTATCTATTGACTTAAGTTCTTGATCGAGGTACAAGGACGGCATCGCCAAGGATGCCGCTGCCAGATGGCTTGCCTTTCAGAGCTGCCCTTCGTCCAGCGCGAACACCGTGCGGCCGGCCGCCTTCAGCGGACCGAGCTGCGCCAGAGCAGGTGGCACGATGACCTCGGCGTAGAAGCGCGCCGTCACCACCTTGGCCTCGAGGAAGGCCGGATCGCCATCGCGCGCGGCGAGCTTGCCCTGAGCCACCAGGGCGCCCTTGGCGAGCAGCCAGCCGCCCAAAGCGGTGCCGGCCAGCCGCAGGAAGGGCACCGAGCCCGCGAGCGCCGCCACCAGCTCGCCTTTCACCGCCTGCGCCACCCAGCGTGTGGCGTCCTCCAGCGCCTCGGCGGAGGCCGCCAGGGCCGTCCGGATCGCGGCGATGTCGTCGCCCGGCGCCGCCGTCATCTCCTCGGCCAGCTCCCGCATCTCGGCGACCAGGGCCAGCATGGCCTCGCCGCCGTCCTTGGCGACCTTGCGTCCGACGAGGTCGCGCGCCTGGATGCCGTTTGTGCCTTCGTAGATCGGCAGGATGCGCGCGTCGCGCAGGGGCTGGGCGGCCCCCGTCTCCTCGATGAAGCCCATGCCGCCGTGGATCTGCACGCCTGTCGAGGCGATCTCGTTCCCGAGGTCGGTGAACCAGGCCTTCACGATGGGGATCAGGAGGTCGACGCGGTCCTGGGTGCGCCGGGCCGCGCCGCGATCGGGGTGCTTGAGGGCGCCGTCGATGCCGGCCGCCGTGTAATAGCCCAGCGCGCGCATGGCCTCGATCTGGGCGCGCATGCTCATCAGCATGCGGCGCACGTCGGCATGGTGGACGATGGACACGGGCTGCGGGTTGTCGCTGCCGTCATCCTTGGACTGAACGCGCGTCTTGGCGAAGGCCGCAGCCTGCTGATAGGCGCGCTCGGCGACGGCCAAACCCTGGATGCCGACCGAGAGCCGCGCGTTGTTCATCATCGTGAACATGTAGGACAGGCCACGGCCTTCCTCGCCGACCAGGTAGCCGACCGCGCCGCCATCGTCGCCGTAGGACATGACGCAGGTCGGGCTGGCGTGGATGCCGAGCTTGTGTTCCAGCGACACGCAGCGCAGGTCGTTGCGCTTGCCGGGCTTGCCGTCGGCATCGACCAGGAATTTCGGGACGATGAACAGCGAGATGCCGCGCACGCCCGGCGGCGCGTCGGGGGTGCGTGCCAGCACCAGGTGCACGATGTTCTCGGCCATGTCGTGCTCGCCGTAGGTGATGAAGATCTTCTGGCCGGTGATGAGGTAATGGTCGCCGCTGCGGACGGCGCGCGCCTTGAGCTGGCCGAGATCCGAACCGGCCTGGGGCTCGGTGAGGTTCATCGTGCCGGTCCACTCGCCCGAGATCATCCTGGGCAGGTAGGTCGTCTTCTGCTCGGCGGAGCCGTGGTGATGGATGGCGTCGATGGCGCCCTGGTTCAGCAGCAGCACCAGGCCGAAGCCCATGTTCGCGGCCTGCCACATCTCCTGGACGGTGACGGCAAGCAGCCAGGGCATGCCCTGGCCGCCGAACGCCGGGTCGAAGGGCAGGGAATTCCAGCCGCCGTCGACGAACTCCTTGTAGATCGCGGCGAAGCCGGGCGCCGTGCGCACGACGCCGTTCTCCAGCCGGGCGCCGACCTTGTCGCCGTCGCGGTTCAGCGGCGCCAGGCCGTTGCCGGCAAGCTTGGCGGCCTCCTCGAGCACCGCGTCGATTGTATCGTCTGTAGCGTGCTCGTAGCCGGGCAGGGCGGCGACCCCGGGCAGGCCGGCCAATTCGCGCAACGCGAAACGCATGTCGGCGAGGGGCGCGGTATACGTCATATGCTGTCCTCCGGGCGCGCAATATGCCGTGCTCAGTCGCTTTTGGCGACCGGCTCGGCTATTTTCCGGGCCATGACCGACACCGTCCTGCTGTCCATCTCCGGCCCGCGAGCCACGATCACCCTCAACGATCCGGCCAAGCACAACCGGCTGGATCCGGCCGGCCTGGCGTCGCTGCTCGACGCGGTCGAGAAGGCCGATGCTGCTCCGGACGTGCGCGTCACGGTGATCACCGGTGCCGGTGACAAGACCTTCTGCTCGGGCTACGACCTCGGTTCCATTCCGGCCGGCGGTCGGCAGGACAATGGCCAGCAGCAGAACGGCCACCGCGAGAGTGCCTTCGAGACGGTCATGGACCGCATCGAGGCCATGCGCATGCCGACCCTGTGCGCGCTGAACGGCGGCGTCTATGGCGGCGCCACGGACCTGGCGCTGGCCTGCGATTTCAGGCTGGGCGTCAAGGGCATGCGGTTCTTCATGCCGGCGGCGCGGTTCGGTCTGCACTACTATCCGAGCGGACTCAGGCGCTACACCCAGAAGGTGAGTCCGAGCTTCGCCAAGCGCGCCTTCCTGCTGTCCGAGGACTTCTCGGACACGGAGCTGTTGGCCGTCGGCTATCTCGACTGGCTCGTCGAGCGTGTGGCGTTTCCCACAAAGATCGATGAAATCGCCGGCCGTCTTGCCACTTTGGCGCCGCTTTCGATGCTGAACATGAAACGAGCGATAGAGCAGTTCGCCCAGGCAGAGCCCGATATTCCCGCCATCCGACAATCCATGCGCGAGTGCGCCACCTCCGAGGATCTGCGCGAGGGGCTGGCGGCATTGCGTGAACGTCGGTCGCCTGCCTTCAAGGGGCGCTGACACGAGACACAGATGCAACGCCGTCTAGCCGCCATCGTCCACGCCGACCTCGCAGGCTTCACCCGCATGATGGAGGGGGCGGAGACCCGCACGTTCCGCCACCTGAAGTCGGCCCAGATCGAGGTCTGGCGGCCGGCGATCGACGCCTCGAAGGGGCGGCTCGTCGGCACCGCGGGCGACGCGATGCTGGCGGAGTTCGGTTCGGCGGTGACGGCGGTCGGCGCGGCCATCGACATCCAGGAGCGCATGGCGCGCTTCAACGAATCGCTCGATGAAACGCAGCGCATGCTGTTCCGGATCGGCGTGCATCTCGGCGAGGTCATCGTCGACGACGAGGACGAGAACATCTTCGGCGACGGCGTGAACCTTGCCGCGCGCATCCAGGCGCTGGCCGAGCCGGGCGGCATCGCCGTCTCGCGCGCCGTGCGTGACCTCGTCGAGCTGCGGGTGGAATACGCCTTCGTCGACGGCGGCGAGCATCAGCTCAAGAATGTCAGCCGCTCCGTGCAGGTCTTCCACGTGCGCCCGTCCAAGCCCGCCGCCGTGCCGGTGGGCACGACGACGCGCATGGTGCCGCAGATCACGCTGCGCTTCGAGGGCGCGGACTCGACGAGGAACAAGCACGCCTTCGAGGTCACCCTGGAGAAGCTGATGAGCCGCCAGGAGGGCATGGTGATCGGCCGGGCGGTCGATCAGTGCGACTTCGTCATCGCCCACCCCACCGTGTCGCGCCGGCATGCCCGGCTCCGCGTTGCGGGCGAGGCGCTGGAGGTCGAGGATCTCGGCTCGACCAACGGCACGAGACTCGGCGACCAGGTGCTGCGCGCGGGCGCACCGGTCGCGCTGCATGCCGGTGCCCGGCTGCAGCTCGGCGACGTCGAGCTTCACGTGCGCCAGGTCTGAGGCCATGACCGGCCCCACCCAGATGTCCGGGCAAGACTCCGAACAGACCGCCGGGGCGGCGGCCGGCGTCGTGCCGGACGTCGACTATGCCGCGCTGCAGCCCGGGCAGATGATCGGCCGCTACGAGATCGTGGCCGTGCTGGGCCAGGGCGGCTTCGGCATCACCTACCGCGCCCGCGATGTGCAGCTCGGCCGCGACGTCGCCATCAAGGAATACCTGCCGACGGCGCTGGCGGTCCGGCAGGACGGCGCCACGGTGTTGCCGCGCACCACCAAGATGGCCGACGATTTCGGCTGGGGCCGCGATCGCTTCGTCACCGAGGGGCGCACGCTCGCCAGCCTTCATCGCGTGCCGGCGATCGTGCAGGTCTTCGACTACCTGGAGACCAACGGCACCGCCTATATCGTGATGGAGCTGCTGAGCGGCGTCACGCTCGAGGATCGGATCAACCGCGATGGGCGTCTGGGTCCGGAGGATGTCGACCGTGTGCTGTGGCCCCTGCTGGATGGGCTGGAGCAGGTCCACAACGCAGGCTTCCTGCATCGTGACATCAAGCCGGCCAACATCCTGCTCGATGCCGCCGGCAATCCGACGCTGATCGATTTCGGCGCCTCGCGCGCGGCGATGGCCGGGCGCAGCGCGGCACTGACCGCCATCTTCACGCCCGGCTACGCGGCGGCCGAACAGATGACCTCGGCCAAGCAGGGGCCCTGGACGGACATCTACGGGCTTGCGGCGACGCTCTATCACGCCATCACGGGCAAGGCGCCGCCGAATGCCTTCGATCGCATGCTCGAGGATACCTACGAGCCGCTGACGCAGCAGAAGCCGGCGGGCTTCTCGCCGGGCGTGCTGGCCGGCATCGACGCCGGCCTCGCCGTGGCCGCGCGTGACCGGCCGCAGACCATCGCGGGCTGGCGGCCGATCCTCGGCATGGCAGAGGCGCCGGCCGCCGATGCCACGATGGTGATCGCCAAGAGCGGCCCGTCGGGCAGGAGCGGCGCGCCGGAGGCGAAATCCTCGCAGCACGTTTCGACGCTTTCCGCGCCGCCTCCTTCATCGTCGCCGGCAAAGCGGACAGGACTGTGGGTCGCGTCCGCCGTCGTCCTGCTGGCGCTGCTGGGTGGCGGCGGATACTACGCCATCGCTTCGCGCGGGCCTGATCCAGAGATGGTGAGGGCTCGTCAGGCGGCCGAGGAGGCGGAGGCTCGCCGCCTCAAGGCGGAGGAGGAAGCGGCCAAGCTGCGGGCCGAAGCGGAACAGCGGCAGAAGGCCGAAGAGGAGCGCCAGAAGGCCGAGGCCGAGCGGCAGAAGGCCGAGCAGGCCGCCGCCGCACGCAAGGCCCAGGAGGAGGCCGATGCTGCTGCCCGGAAGCAGCTCGAGGAAGAGACCCGGCGCAAGATCGAAGCCGAGCTCGCCGCGCAGAAGCACGCCGAAGAGGAAGCGAAGCGCAAGGCTGACGAAGAAGCCGCAGCCCGCCGCAAGGCCGTGGAGGAGGCCCGCAAGGCCGTCGAGTTCGTGTCGGGCGCCTTCGACCATTTCGGCAAGACGCTGATGATGATCGGCATCAAGGACAAGGCCGACGAGGTCCGGCTGCAGGGCGTCGATGTCGTGAACGATCCGGCTCTGCACAAGGTTGCGGTCGATGCCCTGGCCGCCCAGCCGCGCGACCTGCGCTGCCGACAGACCGATCGACTCACCGACGGCACCCCCCTCTATCGCTGCCTCGTCACCCCGCTCAACGCCAAGCCGCCGCTGGCGGACATACCGGACTCCGACCGCATAGACCTTGCCCTGGCGCTGGTGCGCAACGGGCTGGTTCTGGCCTCGTGCGATGCGCCCCGCTCCTACGCGGACGCCGAGGACGACGCCCGTGGTCGCAAACAGGCCCTGTGGGGTAGAGTAACCGTTCAAGACTACAAACGGAGATGCACCAAATGACTGCATTGATTGCCCGGCCCATGCCATGGCGGGCCGGCCGTCGGCTAGCCGCTCGCGCGGCCGGCGTCGTGGCGGCTCTCGGGCTGGCGACGGCCTGCATGACCAACGAAAGCGGCGGACCGTCGAACCAGGCGATGGGCACGTTCATGGGCGCCGCCGTCGGCGGTGCGGTGGGCGGCCTCGCCTTCGGCTCGGCCGGGGGCATCGTGGGTGGTGCGCTGGTCGGCGCGCTGGCTGGCAATCTGGTGGGCCGCGCGCTCGATCAGCAGGAGCGCGCCCGTCTCGCCCAGGCGACGCAGACCGCCTTCACCGCCGAGACCAACGTGCCGACGACCTATTCGGTCGAACCGACGACGCCGCCGGCCGCCGGCACGACGGCCCCGCCGCCGACCGTGGTTGCCGCCAAGCCGGTGGCGCCGGCGACACGCCGCGCCGACGGCAGCACCTGCCGTCCGATCGAGCTCACGGCAACCAAGAACGGGCAGACGACGACCGAGACCACGACTTTCTGCAAGTCGGCGAGCTCCGACGAGCTGAAGCCCGTTTCCGTCTGAGGCGCCGCCTCCGCACGCGAAACGGCATGGCCCTCCGCTCTTGCGATATTGCGTCCAGTCGGGCGCAATATCATCGGACGCGACCGACGGAGGGATTGGATCATGGCGGGCAACGACAAGGCGGCTGCGCTGCGCGCACATCTGGCCAAGGGCGAGTTCATCCTGGCGCCGGGCGTGTATGACGGCATCTCGGCGCGCGTGGCCGATACGATGGGCTTCCCGGCCCTCTACATGACGGGCTACGGCGCCACGGCTTCGATGCTGGGCCTGCCCGATGCCGGGCTCGCCACCTATTCCGACATGGTCGGGCGCGCCGAGATGATCTGCTCCGTGGTGCGGACACCGGTGATCGCCGATGCCGACACGGGCTATGGCGGCCTGCTGAACGTGCAGCGCACGGTGCGCGGCTACGAGGCGGCGGGCGTCGCCGGCATCCAGATCGAGGATCAGGAGATGCCCAAGAAGTGTGGCCACACGCCGGGCCGCCGGGTCGTTCCGGCCGAGGAGATGGTGCTCAAGATCAAGGTCGCGGCCGAGGCGCGGCGCCATGCGGAGACGTTGATCGTGGCGCGCACCGACGCCCGCACCGCCCATGGGCTGGACGAGGCGCTGCGCCGCGCCTGCCTCTATGCCGAGGCGGGCGCCGACGTGATCTTCGTCGAATCGCCGGAAAGCGAGGCCGAGCTCGAGCGCATCGGGCGTGAGGTCGAGAAGCCGCTGCTGGCGAACATGGTCGAGTTCGGCAAGACGCCGCGTGTCGAGGTCGACCGGCTGAAGACGTGGGGCTTCGACATCGCCATCTATCCCGGCCTGGGCTTCAGCGTCGCCGCCGAAGCGATGCGCGAGGCCTGGGCCTACCTCAAGGAAAAGGGCACCAGCGCGGGCATCGAAGTGCCACAATATCGTGGCATGCACGAGCTCATGGGATTTCCGGAAGTGTGGGACTTCGAGAAGCGCTGGGCGACATGAACGGCAAACAGTTCCTCGAGATGCTGTCGCGCCTGCCCGCGCGCGTGTGGCTGCAGGCGGTGCTGGGGCTGATCGGCTTCGTCGTGCTGGCCGTGCTGGGCTTTGCCGTGATCGCCGGCGTCGCCGCGGTGGTGCTGCTCGCCATCCTGGCCTTCAAGGCGCGCGACTGGTTCGCCGGCCTGTTCGGCCGCAAGCCGCCATCCGATCCGCTAAGGCCGGAGCGCAAGGTGATCGACGTGCAGTACGAGATCGTCGATCGCCGGAACGAGAACGATCGCCGCCCGTAGCCTGTCTAGGGTCCAGACTCAATTAGATCCAGTATGCGACGGTGGCGGCCAGGTGAACAGCAGCGAGGAAATTACGAGCGAGCTTGTCGTATCGAGTGGCGATGCGGCGGAAGTCTTTGAGGCGGCAG
>Ga0182792_1001210_pt1 | contig 21745 bp, 16 predicted proteins | sample Passage237B_FD_130497 | JGI IMG/M metagenome (GOLD analysis project Ga0182792, IMG submission 130497) | Cellulose adapted compost microbial communities from Newby Island Compost Facility, Milpitas, CA, USA - Passage2 37B (version 2) (version 2) ...
GAAGAATTGCGTAGCAATCATCCATGCCGAAGAAAGCGAACACGAAATGGATAACGTAGGAGCCCCCGCGGCTTGAGCGGAAAAAAGCCTCGCCGTGGCGAACGGCGGAAAGCCTTGCGCGCTAAAGGCAAAAGAGAAGCCCTCGCGCAGCGAGAACTGCCTAAATCAATCCTTCATTTATTTTGCCCCCCTACCTACACAATCTTTCGCCGCAAAAGACGTTATTTAACTAACTTGGAACTTGTGATACATAGAAAAAAGCTGAAAACAAGAAAATCCATGAGTAACGGCCAATTTCGCCAAAACCGATAAAAGCACCTGAATTTAAAAGCGGATATCCCTTTTAAACGAATTTTTTTTTCCTATTTTTGGAGCAAACGCAATTTAATTATGTCTGATACCCAAATTAAACAAAGCGAATATCCAACTCATGCCAAGCTCAGTTTTGACGATTTCAAGGCTATTGTCGTGGAGGACTACCGGATTGCCGTCGAGAGTCGGTTCGTGAGTTTACTGGGGCGTAAGGAAGTACTTACGGGGAAGGCGAAGTTTGGCGTCTTCGGCGACGGGAAAGAGTTGGCGCAGCTAGCCATGGCCAAGGTGTTCCAACTTGGTGATTGGCGTTCGGGCTATTACCGCGATCAGACCTTTATGTTCGCTGCCGGCATCATTTCTGTGTATCAATTCTTTTCCCAATTATACGCCCATCCGGACGTGGAGGCCGATCCCTCGTCTGCCGGCAGGCAGATGAACAGCCATTTTGCCACGCGTATGCTAACACCGGAGGGAAAGTGGGTGGATCAGACGTTGATGAAAAACGCAGCCTCAGATATTTCCACGACCGGTGGTCAGATGCCTCGCCTATTGGGGTTCGGGTTGGCATCCAAGCTTTACCGGAATAATCCTGACCTAGCAGGGATGGGAACGTTCTCCAATAACGGCAACGAGGTAGCATTCGGTACCGTGGGTAATGCCTCGACCTCCGAAGGGGTCTTCCTGGAAGCCGTAAATGCTGCCGGCGTGCGTCAAATCCCGACAATCATTTCGATATGGGACGATGGATATGGGATTTCGGTATCCAATGACGTACAAACGACAAAGGCCGACATTTCGGAGGTACTGCGGGGTTTCCAGCGCGACAAAAAGGGTGAGGGATTCGAGATTTTCAAGGTGAAGGGGTGGGATTATCCAGGGCTTTGCGAGACCTACGAAAAGGCGGTCAGGATTAGCAGGGAGCAACATATCCCCGTGTTGATTCACGTGACGGAGATGACCCAGCCGCAAGGCCATTCGTCATCTGGATCGCATGAACGTTACAAATCCAGCGAACGCCTTGCTTGGGAAGCCGAATTTGACTGCATCGCCAAAATGAAGGCTTGGATGCTGGAATCGAGTTTAGCAGACGAAAATGAGCTGGCCGACATCGAACGTACTGCAAGGGAATACGTGCGTGCGGAGCAGAAACGGGCTTGGTCAGACTACAATAAGACGTTAAAGAGCGAGCTGGATGAAGCAATCACGTTGCTGGCAGCCATTCCGGATGATACCGTCGGGATACTGCTCAATGAGTTGAAATCGCTTACCGAGCCGTCGCTTAGGGAAGTATACAGTACGGTGAGGCGGGTCATCCGGCTGTTGCGCGGCACGCAAAGTAACGAAAAGTCGGCATTGCTGGAATGGTACCGCCAGAAGCAACAACTCAATCATGAGCGCTATAACTCCCATTTATTCACGGATACCGTGGAATCACCCCGACATGTACCTATTGTACCCGCCGAATATCGGGCAGACAGTAAAGCTGTAGACGGCAGAGAAGTGCTGAATGCTTGTTTCGATGCAAATTTTGCACGCGATGCCCGCCTGGTTGCTTTTGGCGAAGACGTGGGCAAAATCGGAGATGTCAACCAAGGATTTGCCGGGCTCCAGGCCAAATATGGTGAGCTTCGCATTTTCGACACCGGAATACGGGAATCGGCGATTATCGGGCAGGGAATGGGAATGGCCATGCGGGGATTGCGGCCCATTGCAGAAATCCAGTACTTGGACTACCTTGCGTATGGCCTTACGGTACTGACAGACGATTTGGCAAGCTTGAGTTACCGGACGAAGGCTGGGCAGAAAGCGCCGTTGATTATCCGGACACGTGGCCACCGATTGGAAGGTATCTGGCATTCAGGGTCGCCGATGAGCATGATATTGGGGTCTATGCGGGGAATCCACGTGTGTGTTCCCCGCAACATGACGCAAGCTGCGGGTATGTACAATACGCTGCTCCGGTCCGACGAGCCCGCACTCGTCATCGAATGCCTGAACGGATACCGGCTGAAGGAACGTATGCCGGTCAACGTCGGCGAGTTTACCGTGCCGTTGGGGAAGGCTGAAGTAGTGCGGGAAGGTAGGGATGTGACGGTGGTTTCCTATGGCTCCACCCTGCGTGTGGTGCAGGAAGCCTCGGTCGAACTCGAAAAGATGGGTATTTCCATCGAAATCGTCGACCCCCAAACGCTGCAGCCGTTTGATGAGGAGCACATATGCGCACAGTCGCTCAGCCGGACCAACAAGCTGTTGGTCGTGGATGAGGATGTACCGGGCGGGGCGGCGGCGTTTATCCTCCAGCAAGTGCTGGAAGTCCAGAACGGTTATTACCACTTGGACGGGCAACCCCGCACGCTGACCGCTAAGGCCCATCGGCCACCGTATGGGTCCGATGGCGATTATTTCTCCAAACCTTCGCCGGACGATGTAATCGAAGCCGTGTATGCCATCATGCATGAAGCCGATCCCAAGGCATACCCGGCATTGTTTGACTAAACGGCGTTGGCTATTTACCGCTGTTTCAGGCGAAGGTAGCGGCTGCACCGATCAGTGCCGCGTGTTCGCCCAACTGGCTGATGCGGATGTCGAACCGATCGAACGCATCGGCATTGAAACCGTGAAAGATTTGCCATGCCTTGGAGATATTGCCGCCTATGATAAACCTATCCGTTCCTTCCTTTTCGGCGAAAAAGGTGATGAATTGAAGTAAGTGATGGCTGTATTCCGCCAAGATATCTTCCACGAAAGCATGTTCGTCCCGCAATTGGAGGAGTTCGCGTAGCCCGGTGACCCGCACCCCATGCTGCGCGGTCCGGCGTACGAACCACCGGGTCACCAAGTGTTCTTCCATGTTGCTGTCGAGGTAAGGGGTTTTCCATAAGTCGGCGTCCACGGCATTGCTGCCCTTTTCCCATATGGCGCTCCCTAACCCCGTCCCCAATGTGATGCCCAGGATTTTGGCGTGGCCATTGTGCTTTCCCGCGAAGACCTCCCCTTGAAGAAACGCTGCCGCATCGTTGATAAAACGGATGTGCGTACCTTCCACGCCCGTCCGTTCCGCCAACTCCCGCCGGATATCCATGCCATACAGGTTGTCGTACTTATCCTGATCACGCATGCGGGAAATGCCATTGTCGTAATCGAACGGCCCGGGCATAGCGATGCCAATAGTCGGTGAGGCGATTGCCGGATACTTGCGGATTATTTCCTGGAATGGTGCGCTCCATACTTCTAAAATCGATTTAGCATCTGCATGCGAATTAACATGGTGGCGGGTGATTGATTCCGTGATGACTTGCCATTGGTGGACATCCACCAGCGAAGCAGTGATATGGGTGCCACCGATGTCGGAAGCGATTACGAAGGTGTTAGTTGGTTGCGTCATAAATTCGGTTTTTGAGTAAATGGTCGGCAATGACCAAGGCAGCCATGGCCTCCACGATCACCACGGCGCGTGGCACCACGCACGGATCGTGCCGGCCCTTGCCCGTGATTTCGGTCGTTTCCCCAGCTTGGTTGATGGTCTGCTGGGCGCGCATCAGGGTGGCTACCGGCTTGAAGGCTACCCGAAAGGCGATTTCCATGCCGTTGGATATCCCGCCCTGTATCCCGCCCGAAAAATTGGTCAGTGTCCGGAGGTTAGCGGCGTTGTTTTCAGGGTTGATAAAAATGTCGTTGTGTTCGGATCCCTGCATTTCAGAACCTGCAAATCCTGATCCGTATTCAAAGCCATGCACGGCATTGATGCCCATCATCGCCTTGGCCAGGTCGGCATGCAGCTTATCGAAGACCGGTTCACCCAATCCTACGGGTACCTGTTGGATGACCGCGCTGATGCGTCCGCCAACGGTGTCGCCGGCCTTGCGTATCGCATCGATGAAGGCAATCATTTCATTGGCTGTAGCCGGATCGGCACAACGCACGATGTTGCTTTCACGGATGGCTGTCAGTTCATCGATATCGTGCGAGACCAGGTTGGGGGCTTCGATTTTGCCTACACCGGATACATGGGCAAAAATACGGATACCTGACTGTGTGAGGAAGCTTTTCGCTACGGCGCCTGCAGCCACGCGGGCGGCGGTTTCCCGGGCCGATGAGCGGCCGCCTCCGCGGTAATCGCGGATGCCGTACTTCATTTGATAAGTATAATCCGCGTGGGAAGGACGATATTTGTCCTTGATATGCGAGTAATCTTTGGAGCGTTGGTCTTCGTTGGGGATGACCATGGCCAGCGGCGTACCCGTGGTTTTGCCTTCAAACACACCGGAAAGGATTTTGGCCGTATCACTTTCCTTGCGTTGGGTAGTGATTTTCGATTGCCCCGGTCGACGTTTATCCAATTCGGCTTGGATAAACGATTCATCGATGGTGATGTTAGGGGGGCAGCCGTCAATGATCACTCCGATTGCTTCGCCGTGCGATTCGCCAAAGGTGGTGATACGGAATACATCTCCAAATGAGTTCCCTGCCATTTTTTCGCTAATTTGTTTATTTGCTTCATTCTTCCGGTCCTGCCGACTTTTTCACGCAAAGATAACTAAGGCGCTTGCGCTTTTCCGCAGCGGACGCTAAGTCCTTTTACCTGCGATGCGCCACAGACCAGCCAAAATAAGCTGCAAAGGCGACGAACTTTGTGTACTTTGCGTTAGCTACTTTGCGCACTTTGCGTGAACCAGCACTTTCCCGATTCCCAACCGCGGCTAAGATATAACAAATCCCTGTTCTTTCAAATGTTTCCAGAAATCGGGATAGGATTTTTCCACCACGGCGGGTTCGTTGATTTGCACGCTGTCGAATACCAATCCCAATGGCGCGAAGGCCATGGCCATGCGGTGGTCTTCGTAGGTGTCGATGACGAGGTGTCCTGGGCGATGGAAGCCACCGGTACGCAAATGGTACACTTCGCCGTCTTCCACGAGCGCCACGCCGAATTTAGCCAGTTCATTTTGCAGCGCGGCTATCCGGTCGGTCTCCTTGATCTTGAGCGTATGCAATCCCGTGAAAGAAGTATCCTGTCTTAGTGCCGCCGCACAGACGATTACCGTTTGCGCCAGATCGGGACATTCCCTGAAATCCAATGGGCTGCTATCCGGTAGTTGCCCGGTGACGTTTTTTTGGATGCGCAGTCCGCCGTTTTCAAAGGACGACGCCACGCCGAAGCTAGCCATGATGCTTGCTATGGCTGCGTCACCCTGCAGGCTGCTGTTCTTCAGGTTCGGCAAAAAGAGCGTAGCCGTATCAGCCAGCGCCACCATTGCATACCAGTAAGAGGCCGCGCTCCAATCGGGCTCGATGGTCAGCGTACAGGTTTCCGTCCGCTGCGGTCCAATGGAAATCACGTCCCCGTCCCATTCATGCCGGATGCCCGCTTCCGCGAGCATATCGAGTGTCATGGTCAGGTAAGGACGCGAAGTCAGCTCACCCTCGATGTGCAGGTGCAGGCCGTCGGGCAGGGCAGAGGCGATAAGCAGCAAAGCCGAAAGGTATTGGCTGCTCACGTTGCCGCGTACGTTCACGGCCGACGTGCGTTGCGCGAACCCACCGCGTATGGCCAGCGGCGGATACCCCTCGGCTCCCGGATACCGAATATCGGCCCCTAGCATGGCAAGTGCATCGGCGAGGATGCCGATGGGGCGCTGTTTCATCCGCTCGCTGCCTGTCAGCAAGTATTCGCCGTCGCTGATAGCCAGGTAGGCCGTCAGAAAACGCATGGCGGTACCCGCCGGACCGATATCGATGACGGTCGGTTGCCCCTCATGGGGCACTGAACGGCGCGATGCCACCGAAGCGAGTGCCTGCTGGAGTGTCACCGTATCGGCTGCCGAGGATAAGTTTTCGATGCGGACATTTCCGCCGCTGAGTGCTTGGATGATCAGCGCCCGGTTGCTCTCGCTTTTGGATCCCGTGAGCTGCACGGTGCCCGAAAGCGATTTCGATGGGTGGGAAAGGCTGAGCACGTGTTTTCCCATTAGGCCTCCGCTACCGGTTTGGTATTCATGATTTCATTTTGCTTGCGGATGGATTCGTTGTGAATCAGTTCCAGCAGTTTCACCGTGAAATCCTTGTCTAGTTTGAGTGCTTGCGCTACATTGGTACGCTTGTGGATGATTTCGTCCCAACGGCTTACCTGGAGGATGGTCACGTTGTTGTCGCGTTTGTACTCGCCGATTTTTTCCACGATTTTCATCCGCTCTGCAAGCACTTGGATGACCTTGTCGTCCAGCTTGTCGATATCCTTCCGGAATTGCGCCAGCTTATCCTCGAATACGGGGTCGTTCGATTCCGGATGCCGCGGTACCAGGTTGCCGATCAGGTCTGCCAGTGCTTGCGGAGTAACCTGTTGTTTGGCATCGGTCCAGGCGACGGACGGGTCGATGTGCGACTCCACGATGAGGCCTTGCATGTCCATGTCCAATGCTTTCTGCGCGATGTAAGGGATGAGCTCCCGGTTGCCGCAGATGTGGCTCGGGTCATTGATGACCGGCAGGTCGGGCACCATGGTTTTCAGCTGGATGGCGATGTCCCACATGGGTTCGTTGCGGAAAGCCGTCTTTTCGTAGGAGGAGAAGCCCCGGTGGATGGCCGCCAGTTTACGGATGCCGGCGCGGTTTACCCGTTCCAATGCACCAAGCCAGAGCGAAAGGTCTGGATTTACGGGATTTTTGACCAATACCGGTACATCCACACCTTTCAGTGCATCGGCGATTTCCTGCACGGTGAAGGGGTTGGCCGTGGAGCGCGCACCGATCCATAGGATGTCTACGCCAGCGGCAAGGGCTTCTTCCACATGTTTAGCGGTAGCGACTTCCGTGGTGATGGGCAAGCCGGTCTCTTCTTTGGCCTTGCGGAGCCACTGGAGGCCAATACTGCCGATACCCTCGAATTCCCCCGGACGCGTGCGAGGTTTCCAAATGCCCGCACGCAGCACGTTCACCTTGCCCGTATTGGCGAGCAGGTGAGCAGTAGCAAGCACTTGCTCTTCGGTTTCAGCACTGCATGGTCCGGCGATGATCAGTGGCGCGTCGCCTGTGTCTAGCCATGATTTTAAGGGTACGATGTCTAATGTCTGTTTCATTGCGTTATTTGTTTTTTTGTTTTTTCGTATTGCTGTTTTTTTGTCTTTGTTCCGTTGCTGTTTTTGTTTCACCGTCCACTGGCCACCGACCACCCACCACTGTCCACTGGTCACACCTTATCATTCTTCACATATTCCCCCATGATATTGAAGTTGCTGGTATGTTTCAGCACCCGCCGGATGGCAGTCTCGTAATCCGAAGGGTTGTTCCACTCCACATCTACGTAGAAGTCGTATTCATTGCGTTTACCCAATACGGGCATGGATTGGATACGGCTGAGGTTAATCTTTTGCTCCGCGAAGCACTGCAGCACCTTGGAGAGCGCACCCACGCTGTTCCCGGTCTGGAAGGAAAGCGTCGCTTTGTTTACCTGCTGTTTTTCATCGGTTTCATTGGCCAATATCAGGAAGCGGGTATAGTTTTTCTTGTTCGTCTCGATACGACGTTCGAGGATGTCCAGGCCATACAGCTTAGCGGAAAGCTGGTTGGCAATGGCAGCGGTATCCTTCAGTTGCAGTTCGCTTACTTTTTTGGCGCTGCCGGCGGTATCTTCCCCTTCGGTGACCTTGAACTGCGGGTTCTCTTCAAGGTAGTCACTGCATTGCTGCAGCGCGATGGGATGCGATTCCACGAATTTGATGTCTTGGATGTCCGTTCCCGGCAAGGCCATTAGGTGCAGCTTGATGTGTAGGTATACTTCCCCGACAATGGGAAAACGGTAATCGCGCAGCAGGTTGTGATTGGGCAGCAACCCGCCCGCGATGGAGTTCTCGATGGCCATCACCACATGGTCCACTTTCCGCTGTTTCAGCAGTTCGCAGGTCTTCTTGAACGACTCGCATTCGACCGTATCGATTTCTTCCCCGAAGTATTTGACCGCGGCTTCTTCGTGGAAACACCCTTTGATTCCCTGTATGGCGACTTTTATGCTCATATATCGTTGAAATGGATAATAAAAAAGTCCCGGCTTTTTTGCCGGGACTTTTTACATTTATATCTTCTTACGTTATCAATGCATATTAATCCCGGCTCTCACTGCTAAAGTAAAAGAAACCAAAAAACCAGTATGCATTGTTGCGTGTTAACACCATTTTTGTTTTTGATGTGCCAAATGTACGCGAAATTTTTTTATTGTCAAGATTAAATTGAAAAAAAAGCAGCCTCCAGGCGGAGGCTGCCGCCGATTTGGGGTCGGCCTAACACACTTCTTTTGATAACGGGTATGAGGATTTCACTGCAACCGTGCCGCTTCTTCGTCCATACTCGAGGTTCGCTGGCGTGCCTGCGAGCCCTTCCCGCTCGTGAAACGGTAGGACATCGATAGCCCTATCATGCGGTTGTCCCAACGGAGTTTGAAGTCAGAAGTTAGGTTCCGGAGCTGCGAATCGTAGTCATATCGACCGAGGTTGAGGGGGTCCATGAACAATATCCGCACGCTCCCGTTGTTGCCCAAGATACGTTTGCCTATGCTCGCGTCCAATCCACCCATTCGGTTCAATACGGATATGGCGTCTTCCTGCATCGCGGATTGGTAGTTTGCGCGCAGTTCGGCGCTCCACGAGCCGCCAAAGCTGAATTGGTTGGTGAGTTGCGCTGTCCACCAAGTCAGGCTGGCATCGATTGCCTCGTCAGCCAAGGTGCCGCGGAAAAGGTCATGGGTGGCGGTGACCGCCGCCGAGAGGTTATACCAAGGAGCGATTTCCTCAACGTAATCGACGGATATTGCATAGCTGGTTTTGGTTGCGATGTTGGCATAACCTTCTTCAAGGACCAGGCGGCCCGGTTCCGTACGGAATACGCCACTCTGCACGTCGTTGATGCGGCTGTAGCTCATCATCGTGCTGAGTTTGTCGGCAAAAATATGGGACACCTCTAAGTTATCGGCCAGTTCCGGCTGGAGGCGCGGATTCCCGACTCGGTAAAACAGCAAGTCGGTGTAGTAAGCGTAAGGAATCAAGTAGTCGTACATTGGCCGGTTGACGCGTCGGTTGTAGGCTACGGATAGCAGATGCTCGGCGCTTGCCTGGTAGTTAAGCATCAACGTCGGGAAAAGTTGGGTATAGCGACGGCTGAATCGATCGGCGGTACGCATTTCCTCGCCGTCGTTGCGCGTATTTTCCAGCCGTAGCCCAGCCTGCAACTTCCAGGCTTCGCTAAACTGCTGCTGGTAGGTGAGGTATGCCGCATTGATGTTTTCGTCAAATACATAATGCGCGCTTCGCTCATTGTCGGTGACGAAGCGTTGCGTCGAAGGGTCAAAAAGCTGGAACAACGAGGTGTTGTCCATCTTTACCACGGTCGATTTTACCCCTATCTCCAGTGTGGTTGCTGTTGAAATGGGAAGAGCGAAGTCAGCTTTGAAGCCATAAATGTCGATGTGCCCTGGGACATCCTGCTTGATTAGGCTACGTTCGTCGTTGGCGGGATCGCGTAGGTCGGCGTAGTCGTTTACGAGCGCATACTCCAAGCTTCGGTCATAAGCGAGGTAATCCGCCACCACGGACAGTGACGACCCTTGTTTGCCGAAGGTGCGGCTCAGGTAGAGGTTTATGCTTTGCTTGGGGTTGCGTGCTTCGCGGTCCCTGGTGGAATTGTTGGTCGCCACCAAGGTATGTTGCGTACCGAGTATATCGCTGAAGCTAGTATTGGTCTCTTCGGGGTAGCCGGTGAAGGTGCCGGTATAGGTAAGCCCCATGGTGGTCTTCGCTGCGGCATAGTCTATGCCCGCACGGACCCGGTGGGCATGGGTGGTGGATATGGACTTGAAATCCTGCAAGACCAATGCCTCCATCGCCCCGGATGTACCCTCGAATAGGTTCCGCTGCTTCAGGAGCGTCAATGGCCTGTTGAGCATATAGCTATAGCTGGTAGCAACGGCGAATCTCCCGCTTTTCCAGTTTACGTCGAGGCTGTTGTTCGAATTGGAATGCTTGCCTTGCCGCAAGGCTGAGCTGATGCTGGCATGGATTCCACGCTGCTGCGCCCGTTTTGTTTTCAGGTTGATGACGCCACCGGTTCCGGCGGCGTCATATTTCGCCGACGGTTGCGTGATGATTTCGACCTCATCCAACTGGTCGGCAGGAAGCCCGCGTAGGTAGTCGGAAAGGTCAGCACCGCTCAGGAAGGTTTGGCGCCCGTCGATCAATACTAGCACGTTTTGCTTGCCCTTGATGCTTACAGCGCCATCCTGGTTCATGGATAAGCCGGGCGATTGCTTCAGCACATCGTACGCCGATCCGCCTTGGGCAGAAAGCAACTGATCGACACGGACGACAGTGCGATCCGGGCGTATATCGACCAATGGCCGGGAGGCGGTGATATCCACAGCGTTAAGTTCCACCGTTTCGGGTTGGAGCACGATGGTTCCCATATCTTGGGTGCCGCTTTCCGTTGCTGTGAATGGTTCCGATGCAAAAGGCAGGAAGCCTACGGAAGTGATGCGCACGAAGTACGTGCCTGTGGGCGGCATCGCCAATTGGAAAAGCCCCTGTTTGTCCGATAACTCGATTTTTACGATGCTCGAATCGGCAAGCAAATGCAGCGTCACGGTTGCAGCGGCAATGGGCATTTGCCCGTCGTCTCGGATTTCCCCTACGACGGAAGCGCCGGTTTGTATCTGGGCGTAGGCAGTAGCCGCACAGCTCAACCACGCCAGTATCAGCCAAAAGGAACTGATCGATAGTTCGCGGTTTTTGCAGCCTCTTGTGCACGGCCTCGTTGTGCACGGCCTCGTTGTGCACGGCCTCGTTGTGCACGGCCTCGGTATGCAAGTTTTCATGTGCTTAAGTAAGTAGGTAATAACAGTGTGTAAGCCAGTTGGCTGCAATGTTAAGACGTATCGACGGTCTGGTCAATAGTCCGATGGACCAAAATACACGCTGGGAAAGGGGCTAGAAGGGCTCTGTAAGCAGGCCCGCCAACGTAGCGAGCTGGCTCAGGGACGTGTTGTCGCGGGCCAACAAGCGTTGCCGCGCATTGGCCAGTTGATTTTTGACGGTGTAGCTGCTAACGCTTGCTTGCGCTGCGATTTCAGGGATCGATAGCCCCGATTTCCAGAGGCCGATGAATTCGATTTCGCGGGGAGACGCGATGTCTTTGGCAACGAACTGCTGGTGATGAGAATGCCAGTGATGGGTGCTTTTGCCTGTTGAAAACCGGATCCAATAACCCGGTTCGGGCAACATGAGGTTCTTGACATCGGAGAGGCTGTCAAAGCTCAATTTGACGTTGCCCGATCGGTCAAAGGTCAGCGGCCTTGCACAATACATCCCCCGTAGCCGTTTACCTCTGAGGTTCATTGCGTAGACGCCGCAAGTGACCGATTGGAAGCCTGTACGTTGATCGGCCGGAATCATCGCTAGGTATTGTTTCCGTAACGCAATGAATGTCTCTATGGGTTTTCGGTCTTCGATGAGGGCCAAGTACGCGGGGTCCCATTCCTTGTGTTGCTGCTCGGGCTTCACCCCGATTAAGTTAAAAAGGTTTTCGGTGTGGAATATGTAGCGGTATTGCTCGAAGTCAAATAGGGAATATACGCAGTTGTTGATTACAGACATTTCTTCCAGCAGCGCTATCTGTCCGCGCACCTCCGGAGTGAAGCGATGTTCGCCGTCGGATTGCCGCTCATCCTGCAACTTCGTGGCAAGGTCTATAAGGAACCGGGCGTTATCGAACGGTGTGATTTCGGCCATGTCTATGTTGTGTGAAGCCAAAGGTATCATTTTTTGCTGTGATTGCATCTATTGATTTAAATGATGGCGTTGAACGCGGTATTTGATTGGATTTCGGCTCAGGAAACTAAGTGACTTCAACTTTATCCGCAATGTCAGAAACATGCCGCTCAATGCGCAGGGAGCAACAGTAAAGCAAGTCAGTGCAAACTGCACATAGCAGGTAATCAGGCCCGGACCGGTGTATACATTTGCTTAGCTACTGCTTCTGTATATCATCGTTAAGCCATGGATGCTCCACGTATCATCCACCTATAAGCCACCTATCATCCACCTTTTCATAAGTGCTTTACATATGGATGATATCTTAAGAATCCCTAGCTTATGCTTGGCTTATTGGAGGATTTCCCGTAACTTTGCGTAAACCAACAGCCATTAACCATGGCCACTCAGAAAGGTTCAATCATTCTGGAAGGACAAATTGGGAATTTGTCTTTCTACCAAAGCGCCGGTAAACCACAAGTCAGGCAGCATTCAGGGGTAAGTAAGGAACGTATCGCCAAAGATCCAAGCTACGCAAGGACACGCGAAAACAACACGGAGTTCGGCCGCGCCAGCAGCGCGGCCAAGCTGATCCGTATAGCGGTGAGGCAGGCGCTGGGCGACCGGTACGAGTTGTTCGAAGACCCTACGGTGGTAAACAGGCTTACCCCGCGTATGGGCGCAATTGTCAAAGCAGACCCCATCCACGACCGGGGAGAGCGCGTCGTATTGCCCGAAAACCTACCTTTGCTCCATGGATTCGGTTTCAATGCGGTGGCGGCGTTGAAGGACGTGCTGTATGTCATGCCACACTGTGCCTATTGTCGCGACAGCGGCGTGCTGGAGGTGGGGCTTCATGCACTATACCCGGATTGCGCCATAAGCGCACCGGAAGATGCCGTACTGTGCAGTTTCCATGTCGTCGCTATGCGGTTCAACCCGGATTATCAACGGCTACCGTTCGTGGAGCAGCACCATGAATTGTTGCCGATAGGTTCGCAAGCCATCCCGGCGCAGGTTTTCCGATTGGAACTGCCCGAGGCGCTGTCCGACCCGGTGATTGCTTGTTTCGGTATCTCTTTTTACAAGCGGATCGGCGGCTATCCCGTGCCGATCATGGAAAAAAGCAGAAATGTCTTTGAGGTAATCGGAGTGGAGGTGGCGGGGAGTCGGTGGCCCGAGTAGTTTGTCTAGTGCCAGCCATCATTTCGCTAGGCATTCCAAGGTATAGGCATAAACATACTCGTAGATGTGCATCAACTCTTTTTTGCCAAACATGCCGAATTGCAGCATATCGGGCGGCTCGATGAACAAATCGCACTTTTGCGCACTGCGTGCCACGGATTGGCCGATAGCCAGGTGGATGACGCGGTCGAGCGTCTTGATGGGCGTCAGTTGTTCAGCCGTCACTTGGTCCGGTGCATTGACGTGTACCCCGATTAAGTAATCGCATTTGCCCAGTAACGGCTGCACGGGCAGGTTGTCGAGCACACCACCGTCGTGGTACACCGCACCGTCCTGACGTGTGGAAGGGAACATCAATGGGATGCTGGATGAGGCAAGCAGGGCTTCATCCAATGGCCCGGTGTGGAGATACGCCGTTTTGCCCGAAAGAAGGTTGGTCGCTGCAACGTACAACGGCGTTTTCAATGACTCGAAGGTGTTTTCCGGAAGGTGTTCATGGAAAAGCCGGGAGAGGAAGCGGGTGTCGACGAAACCGGACATGCGCAGGCGGAAACTCGTGGCGGGAAACAGGTCATTGTGCTGTACGATCGACAGCATCTCGTCGACGGTATGGCCAGCGGCATAGAAAGCGCCGATGATAGCCCCGGCGCTACAGCCGGAGATAGCGGATGGGCGGAAGCCATGTTCCTCCAATGCCTTGATGGCACCCAAGTGGCCTACACCCCTCAGCCCACCGCCGGAGAGCACCAACCCGACCTTGCGGGGCCGCCGCTGCCACAAGTTGTTCCAACGGAATGCCATGCGGTAAGGTTACGGATTTTTCGTTAGATTTGTTGTATGAAAAAAATCGGCAACCTAGGTGTTTTGCTCCTGTGCGTAGTGTTGTTTTCGTGCCAGCCTTCCCGGCGTGGGGATATGCCCGTGGTCGGCTTCGTCGAGGCATTCGAAGATGCGACCATTGCCCAGGCACGCGAGGGCTTCTTGGATGCCCTGCGCGACAGCGGATACAGCGCGGCGGATGGCACACTTGAAGTCATCCACCGCAATGCGCAGGGCGATGCAGCCACGCTCAACCAGATCATCAGCTACCTCAATAGCCAACAAGTGAACCTCATCGGCACCAGTACCACCCTCGCAACGTTGGCGGCCATCCAACGGAGCAAGGCCATCCCGGTGTTCCAAACCGTCACCGCCATGCCAGACATCCTAGGGGTTTTGGACGCCAACGGCCAACCCCCGGCCAACCTGTACGGTACGGGCGAAAACCTGGATTATATCGACACGTCCTTTGCCATCATTACCGAAACCGTAAAACCCAAAGGGACGCGATTGACGGTGGGCATGATCTATAACCAATCTGAACCCCAGTCTGTGGAAGCTTACGAACGCATTGCAGCGTTGGCAAAACGCATGGATACCCAGTTGGTGGCCCTGCCGCTCAACGCTTCGGCCGAAGCTCAGTTGGTCGTCCGCTCGCTATTGGCCCGCGATATCGATGCGTTTTTTGCCAATCCGGACAATACGGTGTTTGCGGCATTCGAAACGATATTGAAAAATTGCAACGATAAGGGTGTGCCCGTATTCACCAGTGAAGCGGGCTTGGTCGCGCGTGGTGCTGTCGCAGCCTTCGGCGCCGACATTTACCAGTGGGGGTATCAAAGCGGTGCACAGGCCGCCGGTTATCTCAAAAACGGTACCACAGCCGGGCCGCAGGTGGAGATGCTCAAGGTAAGGAAAAGGGTATATAACCCGGATGTTGCGGCACGGTTTGGATTTACCTTTACCGATGATTTCGAGCGCTTGTAGTAGCCGTTTTCAGGCGGTTTTTGCTGCGACGGCTTTCCTGACCTCCGGTGCGATTTTCGTTCCATAAATCTCGATCGACTTCATGATATCCCGGTGCGAAGGCGCTCCTACATCCATATGTGCGGCAAAGCGGGTAAGCCCGAACAATTCCTGCATGTGCAGGATTTTGTCGACCATCGCTTCCGGTTCTCCGATAAAGAGGGCGCCGTGCTTGGATTTTCCGAAATCGAATTGGGTGCGTTGATAAGGCGGCCAACCCCGCGACCTGCCTACCCTGTCCATCTGTGCGGCGTACAGCGGGTAATACACCTTGCTGAGTTCCGCCTCATTTTCTCCGAAAAGCGCATGCGAATGGATACCGATGCGGTAGTTGGCCGGATCGTGACCGTTTTCGAGGTAGGTTTTCTTGTATAATTCGAATAGCGGTTGGAACTGCGCAGGAGATCCGCCAATAATGGCAATCATCAGCGGAAGTCCCAACTTGCCGGCACGTACTACGGACTGTGGTGTGCCGCCAACAGCTATCCAAATGGAGAGGTCGTTATTTACGGCTCTTGGCAAAACTTCTTGGTCATTCAACGGCGCTCGGTATTTCCCTTTCCAAGTGACCCGTTCGTTTTTGTTGATGGTGAGCAGCAAATCGAGCTTTTCGGCGAACAGTGCATCATAGTCTTGCAGGTTATAGCCAAACAACGGAAAGGATTCGATGAAGCTACCTCTGCCGGCCATCAATTCGGCGCGGCCGCCGGACAGGAGATCGACCATCGCGAAGTTCTGGTAGAGTTTTACCGGGTCGGAAGAGCTCAATACCGATACCGCGCTTCCGAGCCGGATTTTTTTGGTGACGGTGGCTGCCGCTGCAAGGACGATTTCGGGACTCGGTACCGCGTAATCCGGCCGGTGGTGTTCACCGATTCCGAAATAATCCAGCCCCACTTCATCCATTAACCTGATTTCCTCGATGAGTTCGGTAAGCCGCTGCTGCGTGGACTGGAATTTTCCGGTTGCCAAATCCACCCGTAGATCGCCGAACATGCTGATGCCTAATTCCATGATTGCACTCCTTTTCGATTGTTTGCATGCAAAGGTAAGGAAGATGTCCGGGTGCATTATTGAATTAGGTTAAGAAAAAACGGTAGGAGTCTTGATTTCTCGTGAATTTCATGCAGATTTGTAGCGTGAGAACTTATTCCCTCATTTTTTTTGTTTTTGTCATCGCGGTTCTGCCCTTAACTCGCTGTGGTACACCTAACGAAGATGGTGTGCTCAGCCCACGCGCCTCCCTTAAAGCCATGGAAGTCGAGGAAGGCTTCAGTGTCGAGCTTGTTGCCGCTGAACCGCTGGTCATCGCTCCGGTAGCGATGACATTCGACGGGCAGGGCCGGATCTGGGTCGTTGAAATGGATGGGTATATGCCCGATACGCTGGGCACAGGTGAAGACGCTCCGGTTGGACGAATCGTCATTTTGGAAGACAAAAACGAGGATGGCCGCATGGATACACGGACAACCTTCCTGGATTCGCTGGTAATGCCCCGGGCGATTTGCTTAGTAGGCGGTGGCCTGCTGGTAGCCGAACCGCCGAATTTGTGGTTTTACGAAATAGTCGATGACAAGCCAGGTAATCGGCAATTGGTAGACAGCGCCTATGCCGAAGGCGGAAATGTGGAGCATCAACCGAATGGGCTTTTGCGGGGTTTGGACAATTGGATATACAGCGCAAAATATGACAGTAAGTACCGAAGACTCCAGGATGGCACGTGGGCCAAGGAGCGCACACATTTCCGTGGGCAATGGGGAATCAGCCAGGACGATTGGGGAAGGCTCTACTATAACGACAATTCCAGCAATGTTTCGGGAGATTACTTTCCCCCAGGCCTTGGCGCGGGCAACCCAAGCCAACGCCGGGTAGCCGGCTATGGGGAGACCATCGTGGCGGACAAGCGTGTTTATCCTATCCATCCGACGACCGGTGTAAACCGGGGATATATGGAAGGGGTGCTTGACAGCACTGGCCGCTTAGTGAAATTCACCGCGGCCTGCGGGCCATTAATCTACCGAGGTGGGCTAATAGCAGGCATGAACGCTTTTGTGGCCGAACCGTCGGCCAACCTCATCAAACGGAATGTGCTTGATGCCGAGGGTTATCGGGTGGTGGGTAAACAAGCCTACCAAGGCAGGGAATTCCTTGCCAGCCACGACGAAAGGTTCAGGCCGGTAAACCTCTACGATGGGCCCGATGGTTCCCTTTATATCGTAGATATGTATCGTGGTATCATCCAGCACAACACCTACCTTACACCATACCTGAAAGACGAAATCGCCAAACGAGAACTGACCTTGCCGCTTGGCATGGGGCGGATCTACCGGGTGTTTCCGAAATCCGCGAGGCGCAGTTGGGTCGACATACCCCAACATACGGATTCATTGATTGCCCTATTGGGCCATCCCAATGGATGGGTACGTGACCTCGCACAGCATACCCTGGTCGATGGACGCAAAGGGGATGCGGAGGCGGGTTTACGTCGTGCGTTGAGCAATGGCGACAATCCGTTCAAGATTGTCCATTCCCTTTGGACCTTGGAAGGATTAGCGAAGCTTACGTTAGCTGATATTCAGACGGTACTGCATCATCCGCGATGGGAGGTGCGGGCGCAAGCCATAGCTGCGCTTCCTTCACTGAAGGAAACCGTTTCTCCCAAGCAGTTATTGGAAGTGCTGGAAGACCGTGTCGCGCAAACGGATACGTTACTCGCTCCCCATGTAGCATTTGCCTGGGCATCCTTGGTGGCTGCAGACCAGGCGACCGCGGAGCGGCTCATCGAAAAATGGGCAGTGACCTATGCGGATAACCGTTTCGTGGCAGATGGGCTCATCAGCGGCTTGCGGGGGCGTGAAGAGCGGTTTGCGCAGAAAATAGCAGCACGTGTACCGGATACCGCTGCTGTGCTGCTCCGCCGCCTATATGCAGTGGTCGATAATAACAAAGGCAAAGCTGGAAGCAACAACCAGACGCAACTGGCAAAGCGGTATCCGGATGGCGTTGCCTTGTTCAGGACGGCCTGCCAACCCTGCCATGGAGAGGATGGCCGTGGCGTATCACCGATTGCGCCACCCCTGGCTGGCTCAGAGTGGGTAAAAGGAGATAGGGAGCGATTGGTCGCGTTGGTGCTGTATGGACTTACCGGACCTGTCGAGGTAGCAGGGCATGTCTATAAGGCACCGGAGGTCAGCGGAGAGATGCCCGGGATTGCACACAATACGGCCATTGAAGATACCCAACTTGCGCAATTACTGAGTTACATCCGCAAGGCTTGGGGAAACCATGGAGAAGGGGAGGTGCTGCCTGAAGATATCGGCCCCGTCCGATCGAAATTCGGCGAGCGAACCGAACCGTTTACCCAAGATGAGTTGTTCAAATTGTTTGGAAAAGATTAGCTATTTTTATTGATATGTCCACTTTATCTGAAATCAAAAAGCACAAGATTGTCGCGATTATCAGGGGCCTGCCGCCCGAGCATATGTTGGATGTTACCGAAGCGTTATATGCCGGGGGCATCCGCGTATTGGAAATCACGATGAACTCCGATGAGCCGTTGGCGGCAATCCGGACGGTCAGCGAAACGTTTGGCAGTCAGATGGTTATTGGAGCCGGTACGGTGCTAGACGCCGACATGGCCAAAGCGGCCGTGGCGGCGGGTGCGACGTTCGTGCTCTCGCCCATCGTTGCACCGGATGTCATCAAGGCGGCGAAAGAGCTGGGGGTGGTGAGCATACCCGGTGCGTACACGCCCACCGAGATCCATGCGGCCTATGCGGGCGGTGCCGACATCGTGAAGGTATTCCCCGCGACATCGCCGGCCTACATCAAGGATATCGCCGGTCCCTTGCCACAGATACCTTTGCTGCCGACAGGTGGCATCACGCCACAGAATATCAAGGACTTCAAAGCTGTGGGTGCCGTGGGCTTTGGGATAGGCAGTGCATTGGTAGACACCAAGCAGCCCATTACTTCGCAGTACCTGAAACAGCTAACAGAAAAGGCCGAGCAATTCGTAGCGGCCATATCCAATTGATAAAACCGATGAAGATAAAATCGTATGAATTATTCCAGGTGCCGCCACGGTGGCTGTTCCTGAAGATCGAAACCGATGAGGGTATCGTCGGTTGGGGTGAACCGGTAATCGAAGGGAAGGCGGCGACGGTGAAGACGGCGGTCGACGAATTGATGACCTACCTGTTGGGCAAGGATCCGATGCCCATCGAAGACCATTGGAACGTGCTGTACCGGGCCGGCTTTTACCGGGGTGGTCCCATTCTGATGAGCGCCATCGCGGGTATCGACCAGGCGCTTTGGGATATCAAGGGCAAATACTACGATGCGCCGGTTCACCAGTTGCTGGGCGGAAAGGCGAGGGATAGGATGAAAGTGTATTCGTGGATCGGCGGCGATCGACCGGCGGAGGTAGGCCTTGCCGCGAAAACAATGGCCAGCAACGGCTTTTTGGCGGTCAAGATGAATGCGACCGAAGAACTGCAATACATCGATAGTTATGACAAGATCGATGAGGCCGTCAATCGGATTGCTGCCGTCAGGGAAGCCGTAGGCCCCGACTTCGGCATCGGCATCGATTTCCATGGGCGGGTGCACAGACCGATGGCCAAGATACTCGCCAAGGAACTCGAACCGTATCGGCCGATGTTCATCGAAGAGCCTGTACTGCCGGAAAACAACGAAGCCCTGCGGGAAATCGCCAACCATGTGGCGATTCCCATCGCAACCGGTGAGCGGATGTTTTCGAAATGGCAATTCAAGACACTCTTGAATGCGGGCTATGCAGACATTATCCAGCCGGATGTGTCACACGCAGGGGGAATCACCGAATGCAAGAAAATCATCTCCATGGCCGAAGCTTTTGATGTGGCTGCCGCGCCGCACTGCCCGCTGGGTCCCATTGCGTTGGCCGCCTGCCTACAGGTCGATGCCACCTGCCACAACGCGTTCATCCAGGAGCAAAGCCTCGGCATTCATTACAACCAGGGTAGCGACCTGTTGGATTACCTAGCAGACAAGACCGTATTCCAGTATGAAGGCGGATATGTCCGTATTCCGGATAAACCGGGATTGGGCATTGAAATCAATGAAGAGCATGTGCGGAAGATGGCTGCCGTGGGTCACCAATGGCAGAACCCGGTTTGGCGGCATCGGGATGGCAGCATAGCGGAATGGTAAGCTATGGAGAAATTTCTGAGTTGCGATTGGGGAACGAGCTCGTTCAGGTTGAGGCTAATCAATGCGGACGATCTCCGTATCCTGGAAGAAACGACACACCATTTCGGTATCGCAGATACGTACCACCGATGGACGCAGCAAGCTAAGGCATCCCTATCGCGCAGTGCGTTCTACGAGGGCGTCTTGAGGGAGTGGGTCGATGGGTTGGGTCGACAGTCTGGGACAACATTGGATGATATCCCCATTGTGCTTTCGGGAATGGCTTCTTCTTCGATAGGCATGGTTGAACTTCCGTATAAGCAGCTTCCGTTTGATTTGGACGGCAAAGACATCCTGGCGGAAGTACTGACTGATGGGGGTAGCCGTAACCCGATTATCCTGGTATCTGGCGTGAGGACGGAAGATGACGTCATGCGTGGCGAAGAAACCAAAGTGCTGGGGTGTTCGGCGGTCTTGGAACATCATGGGGAGGAACAGCTATTGATCCTCCCGGGCACGCATCCCAAGCATATCACCGTTATGGGCCACCAAGCGGTCGATTTCAGCACGTATATGACCGGTGAGTTTTTCAACTTGCTTTCCACCAACAGCGTACTTTCTGCCTCCGTAGAATCCGGAGCAGCCTTCGGTGAGCCCGAAGCCCAACGGTGGTTCCGTGAAGGAGTCGAGACCGGCAGTACATCCGGCATCCTGCAGGCGGCTTTCAAGGTAAGAACGAACCAACTGCTTAAGCATATTCCCAAAGCCCATAACTTCTATTATTTGAGTGGCTTGCTGGTCGGGGCAGAATTACGAAATGTCAACGCAGCGCAGCGGATATACTTGATTACGGGCAAGGTACACCGCGATTTGTATAAGAAAGCGCTGCATATCCTTGATATACCTATTGCGGGAGAGCTGGACGCCGATTTGGCCCTCATCAGGGGGCAGCAGGTGATTTTATCAAGGTTATTGTCACGATAGATGCGTAACATTTTCCTTTTGATTCCGATTTGCCTCTTTGCGTGCGATACCGCCAATCGATACCACGGGGAATGGCATGACTACCTAGGCGGAGCGGACCGCAACCACTATTCGGCACTCTCCCAGATTACCACGGAAAATGTATCGGCACTGCGGAAGGTATGGGAATACCGCACCTTGGATAGTGGGGAAATGCAGTGCAATCCCTTGATGGTGGGTGGAAAGTTGTATGGCGTGACGGCCACCGGCCACTTGTTTGCATTGGATGCGGCCACCGGCGAATTGCATTGGCGTTTCCAGCCCGACACGGCCGGGCCGTCGCACGTGAGCCGTGGCGTGGCCTATTGGGAGCGGGGAGAAGACAGGCGCCTGCTGTTTGCGTCGAAATCCTGGTTGTATGCAATCGATGCAGTGCACGGGAAACCGGTAGCGACATTCGGCGATGGCGGTCGGGTA
>Ga0182792_1001212_pt1 | contig 21724 bp, 15 predicted proteins | sample Passage237B_FD_130497 | JGI IMG/M metagenome (GOLD analysis project Ga0182792, IMG submission 130497) | Cellulose adapted compost microbial communities from Newby Island Compost Facility, Milpitas, CA, USA - Passage2 37B (version 2) (version 2) ...
CCTGAAATCTGGCAGATGACTGATGAAATGCTCGTGGCCCAGGCCAGGTGGCTGCCTCAGTACAAGTCGGCCATTCCTGCGGCGAAGAAGCGTCTGGCCAGCAGCAGCATCAAGACGAAGAGCTACGCCGGGGCCGCACGAATCAAGGTCAAGAGCGTGGCTGAAATGCGCAAAGCCTACGACAAGCTCAAGACCGACGCGGGCGACCGCGACAACCTCAAGACCGTCAAGGCGAAGCTGGTGAAGTAATTCCGGGTACTCCAGCCGGGGGTTCGTTTAAACCCGGGATGGTCAGCCATCCCGGGCTTTTTTATGCGGAGTGTGGCTATCCAGCGAAATCGACCATCATGCGATCAGCGTTGCCTGCGACAGGTCTGACGTGAAAGACCATTTCCGTTTCTGCTGGCTGAGGATGACGGTGACTTCTACCGCACTGTCACTGGCCTGAATCTCCACGCTACCTGACAGCTCATCCGGGAGCAGGAGCGTGGCGAAGGCGACGTGTGTCTGCAGATCGTCGGGGATCAGTCGCAGTACATGGACATCATCCTTCGCGGGCGTGGTGGACAGCGTCAGGGCCTGTCTGAGTCTGGCCGGGTGATTGCAGGCAGTGATGACTCGGCCCTGCTGACGTTTGCCCTGGAGTGAAGCCTGCAGGCCATCGAGGGCTGGCGTCATGGGCGTATGCAGGCGGGATTCACACCGGCCTTCGTGAGGCAGCAGGATGTTGTCGAGCACCAGCAGAGCCTGCGTGTCAATCATCAGATAAGACCGGTAGTACTGCTTCACCGCATTACCATCACGCATGATGCCCATGGCGCTGGTGGCGTCGATCTGAAAGCCCGCCAGGCCATCAGCGGGGCGGATGGTGCGTGTGATGACCTGCGATTTATGTGTGACCCCCAGCCCGTTGATGAGCACCACGTTCTTGGACTGAGGCAGCACATCGTAAAGCTCATTACGACGCGGGCAGAAAGTGGTATCGAGATACTCATTGATGCCCACGTTGTAGACCAGATGCTCATCTTTCACCACGGCGTGGTAGCTCATTAGATCGATATGCCCATGCGGGACTTCTGTGGTCCCGCCTCGCACCGTCATGGCCAGCTGAGGATCATGAGCACGATCGGCCAGGATACCCCAGTCCTGCCCCGCGTAGAGCTTGATGTAAGGCCCGTTTGATGCGTCGTTATCGCCGGTGGAATCCGGCGCCACGGGGCGCACCATCAGCAGAAACTCTGCCGATGGCGCCCAGAGCATGGATGTTGTGTCGGGCGGAGTCAGTTGTGGATGAAGCCTGAACAGCTCGGCTGTCAGGTCGTTGAGGCCCATTCGACGGGCCACCAGGTGATGGAAGGGCAGCGGCTTCCAGCCATTGGCGTCGCCGAAGCTGCAGGCCACACCTGATGGAGCAAAATCGATCGGGAAGTAGAGCGACTGCTTCGTGGCTTCCTGCTGCAATGCCCAGTGAGGCTGGCCTGTGGCGTTCTCATGGCTGAGCAGGTAGAGGAAGGCATATCGCATTCCATAATTCCAGTACCCGATGCCTTCAGGCCATGCGCCATTGAGTTCAACCAGATTCTCCATATAGGGACGGATGGAGGTCTCGACGATCTGCAGGATCTCCTGCGCTTCGGGCAGGTGCTCGGCCAGGGACAGAGCGAGCATGCCCACGCCGCCTGCGCAGACGGTGTTCCAGTTGCTGGCCTTGTGTTCAAACCAGAAGGGTCTGGGAGGCATCGTTCCATCGGCCTGCGGGCGGAAGTAGCGCAGAAACGCGCTGACAGGCCGGCGGGCTGTGGCAAGGATCAAGGCTTTATCTTCGCTGCTGAGTCGATCGTAGAGCCAGTCGTAGAGGACGGCCAGGGTGGTGCTGTTCTCGCCGTAGGACAGGTCGAAGATCGCATCATGGCGGTTGTTGCCTGCACGCCACATGATCCACGACCAGTATTCCCAGTCGTGCATGGCCTGGACGTACTGCATCACAGCGCGAACGTAACGATCGTCACCTGAGATGATGGCTTCGAGAGCCAGAGTCCATGTGTACTGCTGGACGTGGCGGGCGCGGCTCAGATGCCAGTTGTGGCCATGCTCGTTGATGGAGCCCAGCATCTTTTCAGCATCAAGCACTTCGTCGGCCAGTCGCTTAACTTCGACGGCGTAAGGCTCGGCCCAGGGCAGCTGGATGATGTCTTTGAGTTCGTGAAATGACTGAGCGTCACTGAACAGCCGTGGTCTGCTGCGAAGGGCAGGCAGCGGTTGGGACTGAACTGATCCGGAAGTGTCTGCGTTCACACTCGACCTTTCGTATAGCGCCTGCGACTCATCTGAAGCAGGCTCGTGATGCGTTGCATGCGCGTCGACGTGTCGTCCCCGGTAAGATAACGCGCTATGGGTGTGATGTGTATGTTTTCCGATTCGGGCAATCTGCCCATCAATTCCGAAAGTGTTTAGATCATGTTCAAGACATGGATGCTCGATGCCCTGACCCGTGCCTTTCCGCTGGTTCCCGGGGGTGGTGAGCCGACCGTCCGCAGGCAGAAGCAGTCGCTGTATCTGGCCAAAGGTGAACGGGGGGCAGTTCAACTCTGCTACTGGTTTGATGGTGTGGAGCATCGGGAAGTGGATGTGCGCATCACGGCTCCGGCCGGCCTGAAGGTGACGGCCCGCCGGGTGGGTTGTGTCCCGATGACGCATCACAACACGCAGACGCCGTTGGAAGATCTTGATGGCGTAGGGCACATCCCTGGCCTGGTGCCAGATGTGCTCTGGCCTGACACGGCGTTCAAGGCGTCGCCCAACATGCTCAACGCCTACTGGCTGTCAGTGGAAGTACCTTCAGGCATGCGAGCAGGCAGCTATGAGGTGACTGTTGAACTGCTGGTGAAGGACCAGCCCGCCAAGGCGCAGCAGTTCACTGTGAACGTCGCGAAGCTGCAGGCCAAGCCTCGACAGGATTTCCACGTTACGCACTGGTTCTATGCCGATTCACTGCTGGACTGGTACAAGCTGGAAGCCTGGGAAGAAAAGTTCTGGCCGTTGTTCGACAAGTACGTCAGGCATTTCGTGGGCATGGGCAACGACACGCTTTATGTCCCGATTTTCACACCCCCGCTCGATGGTGTGAAGAAGCCGACGCAGCTGCTGGATGTCCGCCGGGCTGGCAAGGGCAAGTACACCTTCGACTGGACGAATGTTGACCGCTGGATCAATCAGGCGCGTAAAGCAGGCATCAAGCGGTTCGAGTGGACGCACCTGTTCTCGCAGTGGGGCGTGGCGCATGCGCTTCGCATCTACGAGAAGAAGGGCGGGAAGAATGTGCTGCTATGGGAACCGGAAACGCCGGCCACGGGCAAGGTGTATCGTCAGTTCCTTGAGCAGTTCCTGCCTGAGCTCAAGAAGTATCTGACCCGTCGGAAGCTGATGGGCTGTTCCATGTTCCACGTGTCGGATGAGCCTCACAAGGAACACCTGCCTGCTTACCAGGCCGCCCGTGAAATGCTGCGTGAACTGGCTCCTTGGATGACGGTGCATGATGCGCTGTCGAACATTGAGTTTGCCCAGTACGTCGACATGCCCATTCCCATTGTGAACACCGCTGTCGATTTCAAGAAGGCTGGCATTCCCAGCTGGTGCTACTACTGCTGTGTCCCGCGCGGTCGTTATGTGAACCGCCTGCTCGATACGCCGCTATCGAAGGTTCAGATTCAGGGCTGGCTGTTCTATCGCTTCGGGATGAAGGGCTTCCTCCACTGGGGATACAACTACTGGTACATCGCCAAGACCACCGATCTGATCAATCCCTTCCTGGTGACCGAGGGCGGCAGGTGGCCCATCTGGGCTCACGGCGACACCACGCTCGTCTACCCCGGCCCGGATGGACCTATCAGTTCCATCCGCGCGGAGATCTTCGCGATGGCTCTCCAGGATTTCGCGCTGCTCCAGACTCTTGGGGTAAACCCGGACGACCGCAGGCTCCAGGTGCTTGAGAATTTTGCAGATTTCCCCCGCGACCACGACTGGACCCAGAAATTCAGGCGGCAGCTTCTTAAAGGTAAGTGATATCAAGCCCTGCGAGCTATGTATACATTCATGAGGGGCTGATTGTTATTAGATTTGTTAATATCATTAGATAAATCATATTAGAATAATGCATGGCTGGGTTGACTAAACAGACTTGTTGAGCAAACTATCTGCCTCGTTATAGAACCGGTGGAGCCGTTTCCGCCGGTTTTTTACTGACCTGCTTTAACCCCAAGCAAAGGTCTAACATGAGCGGAAGTCTTGATGAACGTCTGGAAACGATCTACCAACATGTTGTACGGCGAAACGCTGGCGAACTGGAATTCCACCAGGCCACGCGTGAAGTGCTCGACTGTCTGGGCCCGGTGCTGGTGAAGTACCCCGAATTCGCGGATGAGAAGATCATCGAGCGGATCTGTGAGCCTGAGCGTCAGATTATTTTCCGAGTGCCCTGGCAGGACGATAAGGGCGAAGTCCATATCAACCGTGGTTTCCGCGTGCAGTTCAACAGCGCGCTGGGCCCGTACAAGGGGGGCATCCGCTTCCACCCCAGCGTGTACCTGGGCATCATCAAGTTCCTGGGCTTTGAGCAGATCTTCAAGAACGCCCTGACAGGCATGCCCATCGGCGGGGCCAAGGGGGGTAGCGACTTCGACCCTAAGGGCCGCAGCCGCTCGGAAATCATGCGATTCTGCCAGAGCTACATAACTGAGCTCTACCGCCATCTGGGCGAATATACCGACGTGCCCGCCGGTGACATCGGCGTGGGCCAGCGCGAAATCGGTTTCATGTTCGGCCAGTACAAGCGACTGACCAACCGATACGAATCGGGCGTGCTCACGGGCAAGGGCCTGGACTACGGCGGCAGCCGCGCTCGTACGGAAGCCACCGGCTACGGTGCGGTCTTCTTTATGGAGCAGATGCTCAAGACCCGCAAGACCGGCTTCGAAGGTAAGACCTGCGTGGTCTCGGGCTCGGGCAATGTGGCGATTTATGCCATTGAAAAGCTTCAGGAATACGGCGCCAAGGTGGTGGCCTGCTCTGACTCCAGCGCCGTGATCTACGATAAGGCTGGCCTGGATCTGGACCTCATCAAACAGTTGAAGCAGGTGGAGCGTCGTCGCATCAGTGATTACGCCACTATCCGCAAGCGCGCCCAGGTGAAGCCTGCGGGCACGCTCTGGTCGATCCCCTGCAAGCTGGCCTTCCCCTGCGCCACGCAGAATGAACTCAATGGCAAGGATGCGCAGGAACTGGTGAAGAATGGCTGCATCGCGGTGGCGGAAGGCGCGAACATGCCTTCAACCCCCGAAGCCATCAACGTCTTCCAGCAGGCCGGTGTGCTCTTTGGCCCGGGGAAAGCCGCCAACGCCGGTGGCGTGGCCACCAGTGCGCTGGAAATGCAGCAGAACGCCAGCCGTGATTCCTGGACGTTTGAATTCACCGAAGAACGCCTCAAGCAGATCATGGGCAACATCCACCAGACCTGCTACGAGACGGCCGAGGAATTCGGACAGCCTGGCAACCTGATCGCCGGTGCGAATATCGCCGGCTTCATCAAGGTCGCCCGCGCCATGACAGCCATGGGGCTGGTCTGATGACGACGCTGCTCTCCTGAGCATCTGATTGAATGAAAATAAACAAGGCCTGTGGAGTCATTCCACAGGCCTTGTCGTTTTCAAACATCAGCCAGAGGGGTTGTATCACTTGGGTTTGGGAGACGGCGGATCGAACAGCCGCGAGAATACCGGGCCTTCCCGCCACATGACGTGAGGCCCATGAATGGCGAATGGATGCTTCTCATAGACTTCGCGGAAGAAGGCGAGCCGCTCCTGATACAGGGCCTTGCCTTCTGTGCGGGCCTTGTCCTTGAGCAGAGCAGGATCACGCAGACGGGCCTGCAGGTCGGCGTAGCGGACACCCAGGGCGATGAAGTCGATACGCTGACGAACGGTCTGATCGTCACCCGCAGCGGCGCGGGCCTTGTCGAGCAGTTCGTTCAGGCGGGCGATAGTGGGAGGCAGGAAGAACTGACGCATTTCCCTGCCGTGGCTGGGAATGGTGTCGGCTTCCTCTTCACGAAGTTCGCCCTCAGCATTATTCTTCGCGCCAAGTTTGGCGCTGATGGCGGTGGTGTGCTTTTCGAGTTCGTCGAAGTAGGCACGCATTTCCTTTGCAGCAGGACCGAAGCCATGCTGGCAGTAGTCGTCGATGATGGCGCTGGCATCCCGCGAGGGGTCCCAGAGGACCTGTGCCAGGACGTAGTAGTTGATGCCATTTGACGACCAGTGGTGCATCACGCTGTCGAAATCGGTGGCGATCAGACCGGTTTCGTAGCAGCGACGGACATCCTCGGTGAGTCGGCTGGCATAGTTGGCCGGAAATCCATGGCCGCCATGCAGCAGGTTGGGACGCAGGAACAGCTTGTTGGCCACCAGAGCCCATCGCTCCCACGACTGCTTATCACGCTCGTGCGCTGCATCGTTGAAGTAGTTCAGCCCCACGAAGCCTACCAGCAGATTGGGATGCACCTTCTCCTTGATTGGCGGCGTGCGATAGTAGCTGTAGGCGTAGACGCCGAGCATACGATCCGGATGATCCTTCGCCACAAGCTCGGCCACCTGGCTGTAGAACCAGAACACGCGGTCGCTCAGAGCAGGGTAAGGGGCATGCTTGCGCTGCTTGCCATCGAGATACATAAGTTCAACGGTCGGTGCCTGAGGCGGATCAAGCTTTCGGCAGTTTTCGCACATGCAGAACATGTTGATTCCGCTGCCATCGTTAGGTGAGATGGAAACGGCGTCCATGTTGGGGTTGGCGGTCAGCTCGGCTGATTTGTTGATGGCGATCTGCTGAATCAAACCGAGGTTTGATTTGCACAAGCGTTCACGCTCAGGGTTCTGCGCCCGCGAGCCATTGGACTGCAGCGCGAACCATTCAGGATGATCCTTGCCATACTTTTCCCAGTAGTCATCGAAGGCATGGGTGTAGCGGAAATTCAGGCTACCACCAAGCTGATGACGGCGGAACCAGCTGGACGAATCCTTGAAAGTTTCCGCATAGGATTCGATGGGGAAGCCCAGTCTTTCGGTTCCCTGCTGCAGCCGAGTGTTGGGCAGCTTGATGGGTTCCCCTTCAAGATCGGTGGCGTTCTGCAGGCCGCCCAGATTACGCATGCGGCGCTGCGGAATAGCCGGGGCATCTTCCTCATTGAGGGCAGGGATTGTGATGGTGGAACGACTGGGAATCACTTCGCCCAGCTCGCCGGGCCAGAGCCAGCGGCAGTCCAGATGGCGCTGCAGCAGGCCTGACACGGCGTGAAGCGTGCCCGCTGTGGTCAGGCCGCGGGCGGTACGGTCACGTCCCACGATCAGCAGGGCATTGCCATGCGTACGCAGGATGTAGCCTTCTTCAGGGAAAGTGGTGGTGTCAACACCTGCGGCCTGGGTGAGCTGGCTGTCGCCGACCAGGATCAGAACGGGAACGTCCTTGCCCTGGTGGGCGGCTTTGAATGTCTGCCCCTGCAGGGAGGCCTTGAGCTGATTTTCGGCGACGATTTCAACTTTGACGCCGGTCATTTTCTCCAGGACACGCTGCAGTTCTTCCGACGCCAGCAGCACGGCGCGCGAGGGGCGGGCTGCAGTCACGATCACGGCCTGGCTCTGCCCGTTGTTGACCAGTGTCAGAGGCTGGCCGGTGGCGGTGTGCTTCTTGAGTGTGGGAGCGGCTTTGACCTTGGTGGGGGCTTGGGCAGGGGCAGGCGGGGGAACGTTTTTACCAAGCGGAGTCAGTCCCCATTCATCGGCCTGGACCTGGGCAACGCCAGCGCCACAGGTCAGTATTAGCGATGCGGCGAGCAGGCTCAGCCTGCGACGCACAGGCCGACGCGAAGCGGGCGGGCAGGAGGATGAATCGCTGCCCTGAGAGGGAGAGAGCGTAGTCATGTGAAGCGGGATCCTGTTAAAGGGAAGAGGTCAATAATCACGGGACCAGGTGATGTTGTAGAGCGGATCGGCGTAAACCGCGTTCCACGGCGCCTGGCCTTTTTCGGCGCGGGCTTCGACGTGGCCATCGGCGAAGAGCTTGTTGCCTGCATTGCCATTGTGGCGCCAGTAGATGTGGACGGTGGAGGTTGTCAGGCCGTGAATCTTGGTCCCCGTGCCACAGATGGGTCTGTCATGCTCAAGGACCAGCAGATTGCGTGTGGGATTGGGCAGGTGCGACATCTTGCGGGCTGGAACATTATCCTGAACGATGATGTTCACATTGCCCAGATAGCTTGAATTACTGGCCGCAGTACTGCTTCGCGGGTGAGACGGGCAGCTCCACACCGCTGCATAAGCCTGGCTGGTGACCGGGGCCTGCGGTGCGCTGAGGTAGGGATCGTAGAAGAAATGCCAGTAGTCAAGAAAGGGCGGACTGATGATGTCCTTGTGTTCCACCGCGTAGGAGTGGATGGCGACACCGATCTGTCTTTCCTGTGTCTGGCACTTGATGGCAAACGCGGATTCCCGTGATTTCTTGAGTGCGGGCAGCAGAATCGCCACCAGCATGCTGATAATCGAGATGACCACCAGCAGCTCAATCAGGGTGAAGCCTCGGGAGGGATGTAACCTTGCTCTGTTGCGTTCGAAGCGGCCGATCATGACGTATTCCTTTGGCAGAGATGTGGTGGATCATGATGCGATCAGACATGACGCACGAGAGGTTCTACGTGCGGGGCGCTGGCCCCAGGGATTGACGATGAATAAAGCTGGCCTTCAGTTCGGTGCGTGCAGGGATCGGGTTGGATTCATCAAGCAGCATCTGAGCTGCAATGCGCCCCATTTCATGCCGAGGCGTGCGGATGGTGGCCAGCGGGATGGCATCCTCAGGCAGATAGGGGGCATCGTCGAAGGAGACGATGCTGATATCGACTCCCGGCGTCAGGCCCTGCTGTTTCATGGCGTCCATTGCGTGAATGGCCAGATGGTCGGATGAGCAGAACAGCAGGGTGGGCCTGTCGGGCTGCTTGATGATCTCCATCATCACCGGCCAGACCGTGCCTTCGTCGCGCACCTGTCGCCTGCAGGCAGGTTTCAGTTCCATACCCAGAGCGCTGCAGTGATCGGCGAACTGCTGTTCACGTGGCAGCTTGTTGAGCGTGACGATGCTGGCCACCGACTGATGCCCCAGTTCATGGCAGCGCTGAACCATATCGCTCAGCGCTTTGGATTCATCAACGGTGATCAGCGGAATGCCCATCTCGCCCGCGGGAATGCAGTAGGTCACACAGCGGATGCCCGTGGCCATGATCTGCTCCAGATACTGGAGGAACGCTGTCTCGCCAAAGAGCACCAGCCCGTCGAGGGTCTGCTCGTCCAGAATGTGGCTGCGGATGGTCTTCTCGAAGTCCGCTTCGGTAGGACAGAGAAGGGCCATGTTGTGCCCCTGCTCAAGGGCGTAGCTATGGATGCCCTGAATGATCTGAAGCGAAAGCGGGGTGGTGGCACGCCAGTTCCAGGACGTAGTGATGCCGTTGGAGATGAGGGTGGCGATGGTTCCGGTCTTGCCCTTCTTGAGAAAGCGGGCGGCCCGGCTGGGACGGTAGTTCAGTTCACTGGCGACTTTTAGAATCTGATTCCGTCGGGCAGGGCTGATATCCGTCTGCCCGTGGGGGTTGCGAATCACCCGGCTGACGGCCGAGACGCTGACCCCAACGCGCTGCGCGATGTCCGTTAATGTGGTCATCCGCCGGAATCCCTGGAAAGGAATCGTTGTACTTCAACGATGAAGTCATCGTACTTGAGGCGGTGGGGGTGTCAATGAAAATTTAAGGTTGCCCCCGGCTGGCCTCGGGCGAGACGGGCGGCTTCGCGTATAATCTTCTGCCCTCTGTCGCCTGAAATAGCATCAAAGCGGCTGAACCGAGCGATTGTTTCAATCAGGAGTTATTGCATGGCTGGTCATAGTAAATGGGCGAACATCAGGCATAAGAAAGCTGCCAACGACAACAAGCGTGGCAAGCTCTGGAGCAAGTGCGCCCGCGCCATCATCGTCGCTGCCAAGTCAGGTGGGGGCGATCCGGCTACCAACCTCTCGCTGCGCTATGCCATCGACGACGCCAAAGCCGCCAACATGCCCAAGGACACCATCGAAAAGGCCATCAAGAAGGGCACGGGTGAACTGGGGGCGGAAAGCTACGAAAGCATCGTCTACGAAGGTTACGGCCCCAACGGCGTGGCGATCATCCTGGAAATCCTCACAGACAACCGCAACCGCACCGCTCCTGAAGTCAAGAAGATTTTCGAACGTAACAATGGCAACCTGGGTACCACCGGCTGCGTGTCGTACCTGTTCTCGATCAAGGGTCTGATCCAGGTTGCCAAAGCCGGCGTGGAAGAAGATGCCCTGATGACCATCGCCCTCGAAGCCGGCGCGGAAGACGTTTCCGACGAAGGCGACGAATGGCAGATTGTCACTGAGCCTGCGGCTTTCATCGCCGTGCGTGAAGCTCTAGAAAAAGCAGGCATTGCCATCAGTCAGGCGCAGATCGCCCGTGTGCCTTCGACCACCGTCACGTGCACCGGCGACGCTGCCCGGTCGATCCTCAACCTGATCGATGCTCTGGAAGATCACGACGACGTGCAGAAGGTTCACACCAACGTGGACATCCCCGAATCGGAACTGGCATCGCTGAGCTGATTCTATGATTCGCTTTCATGTGCGATTTCTGGGACGCGTGCAGGGCGTGGGCTTCCGGGCCACCACCAGCAGTATCGCACGTGACTTCGCCGTGGTCGGTCAGGTGCGCAACATGCCCGATGGCAGTGTCGAGTTGATCGCCGAGGGGGAGGCGCAGGATTTACAAAATTTTGTCGAAGCGATCCTGATTCAGATGAAACGTAATGTGACGCGGCATACTATTGACCGCGGCCCGGCCACCGAAGAGTTCGGCCGACCAAGGGAAGGGGCCGCTGGCAGAATCGTCATCGCTCACTGACCGCATCCCTAATGCAGAGCCGGTCAGCTTCAGGAATCCCCACTTGAACGAGCCTCCCTCATCGGTCGCGTCGACACAGTCGCCGCAGGGCAATCTTCTACAACTGGTTCTGGCCACAGGCGGCTATGCCATCTGTTTTGCTGTATTCGGAACCGTCGCGGCGATGATGCCCACCATCCGCGAAACCCTCGAACTCACACCCCTTCAGGCAGGCATTGCGATGGCAATGCCTGTGCTGCTGGGCAGCCTGGGACGTATCCCCCTGGGCATGCTGGCCGACCGATTCGGAGCCCGTGTGGTGTTCGCAGCGGTAATGTTCTGCTCCATGATCCCGGTGGTCATGCTGGGCTGGGTGGAATCGTTTGAATGGCTGCTGGTGTGCGGCTTCTTCATCGGACTGGGACTCGCGAGTTTCGTGGTGGGCGTGAATATGGTCAGCCGCTGGTATCCGCCTCATCGTCAGGGCATGGCGCTGGGCATCTACGGCGCAGGCCATATGGGGCAGTCGCTGGCGACGCTGGGCTCACCTCTGCTGGCGGCCTGGCTGGGATATGCCTGGGGCTTCTGGGGGGTGGCGATCCTCACTGCGATCTGGCTGGGCGTGTTCCTCATCGGCGCCCGCAATGCTCCGCAACTACGCCCGCCTGCGAAGCTCAGCCAGATGCTTGAAAGCATGAAGCATCCTTCCACCTGGGCGCTGAGCTTCTATTACTTCCTGACCTTTGGTTCCTGTGTGGCCATGGGCCTGTGCATGCCACTGCTGATGACCGAAATGTTCGGGCTCAGCAAAACTGACGCAGGGCTTCGCACGACGGTGTTCATCATTCTGGCCACGCTCATGCGGCCGGTGGGTGGGGCGTGGGCGGACCGCATCGGCGGCGCACGTATTCTCGCCGGCGTGTTCCCCGCGGCGGCGGTCCTGGCGCTGGTGCTGATGATTCCCAACGCGACGATCTTCCTCATCACCTCACTGCTGCTGGCGATGGTCATGGGCATGGGCAGCGGGGCCATCTTCAAGCTGCTGCCTGAATACTTCCCCGATCGCGTGGGCAGCGTCACCGGCCTGGTCGGTGCATCTGGTGGCCTGGGCGGCTTCTTCCCACCGCTGGTGGTGGCAGGGATGTACCACCTCACCGGGCATTACGCCTGGGGCTTCATCCCGCTGTCGCTGACAGCTCTGGCCTGCTTGCTGCTGCTGTGGTACCGCCTGCGCCGAATCAGTTCGCTGGTTGCGACAGCGGCTATGTCTTGATGGTCGTGGAACTGTGGGGCAGCGAGGGATTGGTCTTCCGCTGCACGCTCCGCCTTTTACAGATTCCTGCCTATTGATGCTTTTGCGATTGGCTTCCCTCAGCGGGGTGATTGACAGCACTCAGTGACAGGCTAATCTGATAATGAGTTATCAATAGCGATTGCTGATCATGAATCGTCGAAACCCTCTGGTGATACTGCTGACGTTGGCGCTGCTGGTCCTGACCAGCCCGGCTGCGCTGCTGCATCATCAGGCGACGCATCATCTGAATCACGCGATCCAGCTTTCTCTGGCTTGGGTCGAGCAGGGCAATCACGTATCGCATGCGCCTGAGTCGGAGTCGATTCCTGTATCCCCGGCGAAGGGCGAGCAGGACTGCCCGGCGTGTTATCTGCTGGCGCACAGCCAGGCGATGCCCCCGACCGATCCCATGCCCGCAGGGCTGCGACTGGCGGCTCTGCCCGGTCGGCTGCAGGGGAATAGTGTCCACTGGCCACAGCAGCTTTACCTTTCTGATCTTGGCGGACGTGATCCGCCGGCCTTCCACTCCATGGTCTGACATTCTGTTGGCAGCCTGTCTCCGGCTCGCGGTGTGCGCTTCCAGGGTGGCTGCCTGGCTGGTCATTCACTGGATCTGCAGAAGTTCTGTCTGCAGGTGGAAGGAAAATTCTGACATGCACTCAAAAATATCGCGTGGTTTCACGCTGATTGAACTGCTGGTGGTAATCGCCATCATCGCCCTGCTAATTGGCATCATGGTTCCCGTTCTGGGCAGAGCCCGCCACACCGCCCGGGTGATGGCGGATCTGAACAATCTGCGCTCGCTTCAACAGGCGCAGTGGATGTACATGATCGATAACAAGGACCGCTTGATTACCGTGGGTCTGGGGCACGGCGGCGATCACAACAACGAACAGGCCGCCTGGATTGGAACGCTGTCACACTACTGGACCACCAGCCAGACGCAGACCATCGACGGGCAGGAACGCAGCCAGCTGAGGGCGCGTTCCCCGCTGGACACCAGCCCGCACTGGGGGCCGGATGGGGTTCCCGTGGAAGGCGTGTTCCGCCGCTCAAGCTATGGCGTCAATGATTTCCTGACGGCTAATGCTCATCTGGAGCCGGAAGAGGGGCCTTATACATCCCTCAAAGCCATACCCCGACCTTCAGCGACGATTCAATTTCTCATCATGGCGTACGAAGGTGAATTCGCCGTGGCCGACCATACGCATATCCACGACTGGGACCATGACGAGGATGGCTCGGAGGTTCCCGAGCATGCTGCGGAGCAGGTTCAGACCAATGCCGCAGGCGGTCCGAAAGCCAGTTGGGATTCGCGCTCTAACTGGGGTTTTCTGGATGGTCACGCCGTCACCCGCCCGCTGGAAGGGGTGTACACCAGTCATGACAACAACAACTTCCATCCTGCACATGCGAAGTAAGCGGCGCAGGGGGGAAGAAGTAGATACAGGGGAAAAAAGTTGAGGGGAGAGGCCCAGCCATGCAATGGCTGGGCTTTTTTCGTGATGTATGAAAATCTCCCGAGAAGTGGATCTCCTTCAACAACAAAGCCCAGCCGTTGCACGGCTGGGCCTGGTCTCTGAGATTCTCAATACATGTCTTAAACCATATCCCCCGGCGGTCGTGCGTGGGAGAGGTTGTGGAAGCGCGTGGTTCCGCCATGGAAAGCGAGCTTCACGGTATCTGTCGGGCCGTTACGCTGTTTGACGATGATGGCTTCGGCGGTATTGGTGTTCACGTAATCTTCTTCGCCGCGATGGTAGTAGTCTTCGCGGTGGAGCATCATGATGACGTCGGCGTCCTGTTCGATCGAGCCTGATTCACGCAGGTCGCTCATGCGCGGGCGGTGGCCTTCACGCTGTTCCGATGCACGGTTGAGCTGCGACAGACACACCACTGGCACACTCAACTCACGGGCCAGTTCCTTCACACCTCGAGAGATGTTGGACACTTCCTGCTGACGCGAGTCCGCACCCGGGCTGCTCATGAGCTGGAGGTAGTCGATGAAGATGACCTTCACGTCATAGCGGGCGCAGAGTCGACGGGCTTTGGCTCGCAGAGCCAGCAGCGTCAGACCGGGCGTATCGTCGATGTAGATCGGCGCTTCCGACAGTTCACCCACCGTACGCGCCAGCTGGGCGAAGTCTTCCGAGGAAAGCATATTGCGGCGGAGCTTCTGTGAATCCACGCCGCTGCGGGAACACAAAAGACGCTGGGCCAGCTGCTGCTTACCCATTTCGAGGCTGAATACCGCGACGGGAACCTTGTCATTGGCGGCCATGTTCTCAGCGATATTCAACGCAAAGGCCGTTTTACCCATGGAGGGACGGGCCGCGAGGATGATCAGTTCGCCGGGCTGGAAGCCGCTGGTCATTTCGTCCAGGTCGTAGAACCCGGTGGAGATGCCCGTGATGGTTCGCCCGTCGTGCGATTCAAGACGCTCATAGGTTTCCTGAAGCAGCACGCGCAGTTCGCTGGCTTCGTTGGAAGCGCGGCCTTCAGCGAGACGGAAGATCGACTGTTCGGCTTTGTCCAGCAGATTACCCACTGGCTCTGCGCTGGTATAGGCCTGGGTCAGAATGTCCGTCGAGGCTTCAATGAGTTTGCGCAGGACGGCCTTTTCCCGAACGATCTTGGCGTAGTAGGGGGCGCTGACAGCCGAGGGGACCGCATCAACCAGCGAGATGACATATTCAATGCCGCCTACCTGCTCGAGCTGGCCCAGGTCGGCCAGTCGCTGCTTGATCTGAACCGCGTCGATGGGCTGGTTCTGATCGTAAAGGTCCACCAGCACCTTGTAGATGGCACTGTGGGCAGGCTTATAGAAGTCATCCGGCCCGCCCATCAGCTGAACGATTTCACCCACCACCTGCGGGTCGAGGATCATCGCACCCAAGAGGGCGCACTCGGCTTCAAGGGCGTGGGGGGGCTGCTTGTCGAACAGCTTGGGCAGGTCGACACGGGCCGGTTCAAACGGACGATGGGATCGGGCAACACTCATGCAGTTGTTATAGCTTTGTCTGAGTCCGAATCCCAATCCCTCCACCTGAAAGAGGCGGCCTGGGCCCATCAGGGGATGGCTGCGGGAAACCTGTCGGTAACCCTGTGGATTCCCCGGGAGCACTGAGCAATGCCCCGTAAGCCTTTCCGGGTTTCCCCCCATTTAGAAACAGGCCCCGAAAAAGGGTCGCAATGCTAGCATGCAAGGTGTTGGCGGATGGTATCCATAACCTGAGAAAATACCCTCAAGAGGTGCACCATGATCGAAACACGATTGGCCAAATCTTCGACGCTCGCACTGCTGGCGGGGCTGGCTCTGGCTCCGGTGGCGTATGGTCAGACCGGGACGTACGACCCCAATCGCCCGGCGAATAACGATCTGCTGACGCAATACGACGCCACGCGCGATACGCCTCGTCTGCCCCCCGATGCCGCCCCTGCCGACCTGCCCCCTTACGCCAAGGGAACGTGGGCTTTCCAGACCTATGCCAGTGCGACAGTCGGTGAAGACGACGGTGCGCTCTATCTGGGCCACTTCGGGGCGGGATACTTCGTGCTCGATGGGCTGTCGTTAAACTTTGAAGTGGTCTTTGGTGTCGCCCGCGCTCAGGAACAGGCAGGCGAACGTGGCGACGTCTTCCCCACCGCAGGCTTCGACCTGCTGGCCCGCTGGCATGTCCTGCGAGGCGAGCGATGGTCCTTCTACCTGGAAGGCGGGGCAGGGGTGCTGCAGTCGTCCCAGAGCTTCCCGGCTCACGGAACGCACTTCAACTTCACACCCCAGGCTGGTCTGGGCTTCACGTTCAACGTGACTGATGATGTCCAGCTCATGCTGGGCAGCCGCTGGCATCATATTTCCAATGCCAACATCTTCAGCAATGACCGCAATCCGGGCTACGATGGGATCATGTTCTATGGCGGAATCATGATTCCATTCTGATTGACCTGCGGGCACAGGGAAGCCTCCGACTTGCCCAAAGCGGGCAGGGCTTTATCCTTATCTGTCTATGCAATACGACTTTTCCGCCATTGAATCGAACTGGCAGCAGTACTGGGCCGAAAAAGGGACCTTCCGCGCTCTGAACCCGGGCGACGAAGGCTTCGACCCCAACCGCCCCAAGTACTACGTGCTGGACATGTTCCCCTATCCTTCGGGCGTGGGGCTGCATGTCGGCCATCCGCTGGGCTACATCGCCACGGACATCGTCGCCCGTTACAAGCGAGCCCGTGGTTATAACGTGCTCCACCCGATGGGTTACGACGCCTTTGGCCTGCCAGCGGAGCAGTTCGCTGTCGAGCATGGCGTGCATCCGCGCATCACCACCGACAAGAACATTGCCAACATGACCAGGCAGCTCAAGCAGCTTGGTCTGAGCTACGACTGGGACCGTCAGATCTCCACGACGGACACCGACTATTACCGCTGGACACAGTGGATCTTCCTCCAGCTTTACAACAGCTGGACCGACCCGGTCACGGGCAAAGCCAGGCCGATCGCTGAGCTTGAGCAGCTGCTCAACTCGGGCGAATACGACCTGGGCCTGGATGATGAACTGGTGGCGGTCGCTGCTTCGGGGGCGATGGATGTACTGGGCGGCCCGCAGGCCGGGACGCGTCGCTGGCATGAACTGACCGCCGAGCAGCAGCGCGAAATCATTGATGGCAAACGTCTGGCCTACCTGGCGGAAGTACCCGTGAACTGGTGTCCGGCGCTGGGAACCGTTCTGGCCAACGAAGAAGTGACCGCCGACGGCCGCAGCGAACGTGGTAATCACCCGGTGTTCAAGCGTCCACTCAAACAGTGGATGCTGCGCATCACCGACTTTGCCCCGCGCCTCATCAGCGATCTGGATCTGGTCGACTGGCCTGAGCCCATCAAGCTCATGCAGCGCAACTGGATCGGCCAGTCCACTGGTGCGCAGGTCGACTTCAGCGTGACCGACCAGGCCGGCGAGCAGGCCATCATTACCGTCTTTACCACCCGTCCCGATACGCTCTTTGGCGCCACCTACATGGTGCTCGCTCCGGAGCATCCGCTGGTGGATGATCTGACCACGCCTGAGCAGAAGCAGGCCGTCAATGAATACCGCCTGGCTGCGTCGCGCAAAGCCGATGTTGACCGTCAGGCCGATGTCAAGACCAAGACCGGCGTGTTCACGGGCAGCTACGCCATCAACCCCGTTAATGATGAGCCGATTCCGATCTGGATCGCTGATTACGTGATGATGGGCTATGGCACCGGTGCGATCATGGCCGTGCCCGCGCATGACACACGTGACTTCGACTTCGCACGTCAGTTCGGCCTGCCTATCAAAGCAGTGGTGGCTCCGACGGATCAGTGGATCAAGAACCACGCTCGCGAAGGCGAAACCATCGAGCAGGCCGTGGCTCGCTACGTGGCCAATGCCGGCGAGTTCTCCGAAGCCTTCACTGACACCGGGCTGGCGATCAACAGCGCCAATGATTCAATCTCGCTCAATGGCATGCTTACGCCTGACGCCAAAGCCGCCATTACCACCTGGCTTGAAGATGTGAAGAAGGCTGGCAAAGCTTCGACGCAGTACAAGCTGCGCGACTGGCTCTTTTCGCGTCAGCGCTACTGGGGTGAGCCTTTCCCGATTCTGCATGGCCCTGATGGCCAGATTGTCACGGTGGATGAATCCGAACTGCCCGTCCTGCTGCCTGAGATGGACAATTTCTCGCCCTCAGCCAGCGACGATCCGACGGCTCCGCCGCAGCCGCCGCTGTCGCGTGCACCGGACAGCTGGAAGTACGTTGAACGCGATGGCGTGGTCTACACCCGCGAGTTCAACACCATGCCTCAGTGGGCAGGCTCCTGCTGGTACTACCTGCGATTCCTCGACAACCGTAACGACCAGAAGCTGGCCAATGGTGAAGTCGAGAAATACTGGATGCGTTCGCCGGAAGGGGCATCGTACTCAGGCGGTGTCGATCTCTACGTCGGCGGCGCTGAGCACGCGGTGCTCCACCTGCTTTATGCCCGTTTCTGGCACAAGGTGCTCTTCGACCTTGGCCATGTGTCGACGCCTGAGCCCTTTGGCAAGCTCTTCAACCAGGGCTACATCCAGGCTTATGCCTACACCGACAGTCGCGGCATTTACGTGCCTGCGGAGGAAGTCGAAGAACGCGACGGCCAGTTCTTCTACAAGGGCCAGCCGGTCAAGCGTGAATTCGGGAAGATGGGCAAGAGCCTGAAGAATGCCGTGGCTCCCGACGATGTGTGCAAGGAATATGGCGCGGACACGCTGCGTCTCTATGAGATGTACATGGGCCCGCTGGATCAGTCCAAGGTGTGGAATACCCGCGACATCGTGGGTTCGCACCGCTTCCTCCAGCGCGTCTGGCGTAACTTCGTGGCTGAAGATGGCAGTGTGAAGGTGACCGATGAGCCTGGCCCTGAGGCCATCGTGCGACTGACACACCGGACCATCAAAGCTGTGACCGACGACATGGAGCGCATGAGCTTCAATACGGCGGTGGCATCGCTGATCAAGCTCAACAATGAGCTGGTGGGCTTGGACAAGCTGCCTCGCTTCACCGCTGAAGCGATGGTGCTCATGCTGGCTCCTATGGCGCCTCACATTGCTGAGGAACTGTGGAAGCTTCTGGGGCACAACCAGTCGCTGGCCAACTATCCCTGGCCTTCGTATGACCCTGCCAAGCTGGTCGATGAGACGATCGAACTGCCCGTGCAGGTCAATGGCAAGCTGCGCGCCCGTGTGGTGCTGGCTGCGGATGCGGATGAAGAAGCCGCCCGCACTGCGGCGTTGGCCGACCCGAAGGTCGCCGCGAGCATCGAAGGCAAACCGGTCCGTAAGTTCATTCTGGTCAAGGGCAAGATGATCAACATCGTGGTGTGATGTGAATAGCGTTGCATCGTGATGGTGAATGAAGATGGAAGTGAAGAGCCCAGCCATGTAATGGCTGGGCTTTGTTTTTGCGTTTCGTGAGTTCGAACGGAAATTTTTCACTCAAAGCTCAGGCATTGCATACCTGGGTCTTCTCTCCAATCCCAAAACAAAAAGCCCGGACACCTCACGATGTCCGGGCCTGGATTGTTCAGAGATTCGGATCAGTTCATTACACCAGCAGGGTCGCCGGGTTTTCCAGCAGGTCCTTGATGGTGTTGACGAACACTGCCGCGGTGGCACCATCAATCACGCGGTGGTCGGCGCTGAGTGTCAGGCTCATGCGGGTGCCAATCACGATCTGGCCATCCTTGACCACCGGCTGTTCGATGGCGGCGCCCACCGCCAGGATCGCGGCCTGAGGCGGGTTGATGATGGCTTCGAAGTGGTCCACGTTCCACGGGCCCAGGTTCGAGATCGTGAACGTGCCATTGCTCATTTCGTCGACCGACAGGCCCTTGGTGCGAGCCTTGTCCGCCAGTTCGCGGGTCAGCTTGCTGATCTGACGCAGGCCCAGCGTATGGGTGGCCGGCAGGGTGGGGACCACCAGGCCGCCGCCCTTGTCTTCGGGCAGAGCCACGGCCACGCCGATGTTCACGCTGCCATGCTGCACGATGCCCGCATCGGTCCAGGAGCTGTTGATGACCGGATGCTGCAGCAGTGCCAAGGCTGCGGCGCGGACGATGAAGTCGTTGACGCTGAGCTTGACGCCCTGGCTGGCCAGCTGCTTGTTGAGCGTGCCACGGAGCTTGCCCAGTTCTTCCACGTCGGCCTGAACGGTGACGGTGAAGTGGGGGATGGTAGTCTTGGATTCCAGCAGGCGCTTGGCGATGGTCTTGCGCATGTTGGAGACTGCGATGGTCTTGGATTCGAGCTTGGGCTGCGGGGGAACCGGAGCCGGAGCCTTGGCGGCTGGAGCGGCGGCGGGGGCAGCTGCGGGAGCAGCCGACTTGCCTTCAGCAGCAGCGAGCACGTCGCGCTTGATGATGCGGCCATCGGGACCCGTGCCCTTGATCCTGCTCAGGTCAATGCCCTTGTCTTCGGCGATCTTGCGGGCCAGCGGGCTGACTCGGATCTTGCCACCCGAGTCGCTTTCGTCATCTTCGTCGCTGGCAGCAGCAGGCGCCGGGGCGGGAGCTTCAGCGGCCTTGGGGGCTTCTTCCTTCGGAGCTTCTTCCTGCTTGGCTTCTGCCTTGGGGGCAGGGGCAGCATCACCACCACCGGAGGCAGCAGCTTTGGCAGCTTCAGCGGGGTCTTCGCCTTCGGCGGCGAGTACGAGGATCAGACCGCCCACCTTGGTGACCTGGCCTTCGGCCAGCGCGATCCTGGCGACCACGCCGTCGTCGAAGCTCTGGAGTTCCATGGTGGCCTTGTCGGTTTCAACGTCGGCCAGAATGTCGCCGGAGGCAACTTTGTCGCCTTCCTTGACGCGCCATTTAACGAGTGTGCCTTCTTCCATCGTGTCGGAAAGACGAGGCATGGTGATTTTGATGGGCATGAACAAAGCTCCTGTATCCTGTCGGTAGATGCGGATGTTATCAGGTTAAGGCAGGTTTTTCATGAACCGGGGCAGATGATTTTTAGAATTGTTCAAAACTGGGGATGGCGGATCAAGCCTGTTGAAGAAGCACCGCGAAGGATCAGCCAGGAGGGTATCGGCCAGGCCATGACCATATCGTCATCCCTGCGCAGGCGGGGATGATGAGACCATACAGGCTACGGGCTTAAAGCTGATTATTCAGCGAGGGGGGAATACCGGTGGAGGGGGTCGAACCCACACGTCCTTTGAGGGACAATGGATTTTGAGTCCATCGCGTCTGCCAATTCCGCCACACCGGCGTGGGTGGGTTATCTTCGCAGACTTGGCCAGTATCGTCAAAGAGATTGCCAGCCAGCTGCGTGGCCGATCATTCCTTCCCGAGCATGGCCTGTACAACTGGCTCCAGGACGGGCAGCACATGATCTGCCACGATCTGATGCCCCTGTGCATTGGGATGGATACCATCAGGCAGATTCAAGTCCGGATCGCCGCCCACACCCTGTAGTAGGAAAGGCAGCAGGGCGACATCCAGTTCCTTCGCCAGCTTTGGATAAAGCTCTCGAAACTCAGCGGTGTACTGCGGACCATAGTTAGGCGGAATGAGCATGCCCAGCAGCAGCACACGGGCATTGGCGGCTTTGCATTTCTGGATGATCTGCCTAAGGTTGTTTTCCGAGTCTTTCAGATCCAGCCCGCGCAGGCCATCGTTGCCACCCAGGCCCACCACCACGATGTCAGGCGACTGCTTGAGCAGCCAGTCCAGACGACGCAGCCCGCCGGCGGTGGTATCGCCACTGACGCCGGCATTGACGATGGTTACAGGCAGATTCGCAGCTTTGAGTTTGGCTTCGAGAATCGCGGGGAAAGCCTGCGATGTTTCCAGCCCGTAGCCTGCGGTCAGACTGTCGCCCAGAAAGACGATGCGCACCTGCCTGGCCTGAGCGGAGGTGTCCAACGCTGCAGTGGGCGATGACGTC
>Ga0182792_1001214_pt1 | contig 21687 bp, 22 predicted proteins | sample Passage237B_FD_130497 | JGI IMG/M metagenome (GOLD analysis project Ga0182792, IMG submission 130497) | Cellulose adapted compost microbial communities from Newby Island Compost Facility, Milpitas, CA, USA - Passage2 37B (version 2) (version 2) ...
CGGCCCGGGGCGCGGTGCGCCGAGGGGGCCCCGCCCGGGGGCCCGCCCGACCGACCCGGCGGCTCCCCGCCCGCCGGCACCGGGCCTCAGCGGCGGGCGCCGAGGAGGGCGGCGATGCGGAGGAGGTCGCGGTCGGTGAAGCGGGGGCCGACGAGCTGGAGGCCGATCGGCAGCCCGTCGGTGCCGTCGCCCGCCGGCAGCGCGACCGCGGGCATGCCGGTCATGGTCGCGAGCGCGGCCCAGGCGAGCTGGGTGTGGGCGGGCGTGGCCCGACCGTCCACGTCGAGCACCCGGGTCGTCACCTCCGCGTCGTCCAGCGGGAACGCGGTGCGACTGAAGACCGGCGACAGCACCACGTCGGCCGCGCCCTCGCCGCCCAGGAACGCCTCCCAGCGGCGACGGTGCCGGGCGTGGTCGTCCAGGAGCGCGAACCAGGTGAGGACGTCGATGGGCTCCACGTCCGGATCGGGCATCCGGGCCGACAGGACGGTGGTGAGCATCCGGAGGTACAGGTCGCCCAGCGCCGCCCGGTCGGGGAGGTCGGGCGCGTCGTCCACGACCGCGCCCGCGTCGGCCAGCCGGTCGGCGGTCGCCCGCAGCGTGGCGGCGACGTCCGCGGCGACCGGGGCGTGGGGGTGCTCGGCCATCACCGCCACCCGCAGGCCGCGCAGGTCGCGCCGGGTCGGCTCGGGCAGCGGGTGGTTCGCCACCACGCCCAGGAGCAGGTCGAGGTCCTCGGGCGAGCCGGCGAGCGGGCCGGCGACCGACAGCAGGTCGTGGGCGCCGTCGGTGCCCGGCATCGAGTGGCCGTCGCGGGGCACGAGGTCGAAGGTGGGCTTGAGGCCCCACACGCCGCAGAACGCGGCCGGGATGCGGATGGAACCGCCGACGTCCGAGCCCATCTCGGCGGTGACGAACCCCGCCGCCACCGAGGCGGCCGAACCGCCCGACGAGCCGCCGGAGGACCGGCCGTGGCCGCGCGGGTTGTGGGTGGCGCCGTAGACGGGGTTCGAGGACTGGAAGTCCACGAGCCCGGGCGGCACGTTCGTCTTGCCGAGGATCACGGCGCCGGCGGCCTGCAACCGCTCGACCACCCGGGCGTCACGCCCGGCGACGAAGCTCCGGTGCTCCTCGAAGCCCCAGGTGGTGGGCAGGCCCGCCACGTCGTAGCTCTCCTTCACCGTCATCGGGAGGCCGAGCAGCGCACCGGTCCGGCCACCGGCGCGGGCCCGGTCGAGCGCGTCGGCCCGGAGGCGTGCCCGGTCGAAGTCCCGCACCACCACGGCGTTGACCTCGGCGTCGCCGGCCTCGATCCGGCCGATCGCGGCGTCGACGGCCTCCCGAACGGTCGTCTCCTCCGCCGCGATCGAGCGGATCACGTCCTGCGCTGCACCCATGGGACACCTCGTGTGGTCGGGGTGCCGGGACCGTAGCGCCCGAGGAATCGCGGCGACGGACGGAACGCTCGGAGGGGCTCGTGCGTCGTTGTCCATGATGCTGTGCCACCTCGCCTCCCTCGCCGCGACCGCCGCCGTGCTCTCGCTCGCCACGGCGTCGGTGACCCTCGCGCTCGTGGCCGCGGTGCTCGCGGCCCTCGCCCTCCTCTCCCTCGTCCGGTGGTTGACGGCGGACCCGATCGAGGTCCGCCGCGCCAACCGGCGCTGACCGCGCACCCCGCCGACCGGGCGTGACGGACGAACCGGCCCGTGCGAACCGGCCGGGCCGACCGGCTCTGACCGGCCGGGCTCAGGGGTGGAGGACGGTGAGGCGCTCGCCGAGGGCTCGGTCGAGCTTGGCGAACAGGGGGTCGAGGCGGTCGTCCACCTGGTCCCACACCAGGATCGCCTCGTCGGCGACGGTGGCGAGCCAGGTGTCGCGCCGGGCCATCGCGGTGCGGAACGCGTCGAGGTCGGCGGGCTGCTTCTTCTCGAGCTGCACCACCTCCTCCGCCCGGGCGCGCAGGTCGGCGAAGCGGGCTCGGGCCGGCGGGCGGAGCCGGGCGTCGGGGTCCGCGAACGGCAGCACGGCCACGTACGGCACGCCGGCGCGCACCGCGGCCTCGGCCGCGAGCATCTCGGCACCCGGTCGGAGGCCGGTGACCACCACCAGGTCCCCCACGAGGGTGGCGTGGGCCTCGATCAGCTCGCGGAGCCGGTCGCGCACCCGCTCGGCCACCGGGTTCGGGTCCCAGCCGCCCAGCTCCGGCGGGGCGTGGCCCGCCACCACGAGCAGGTGGCCCTCGGGGATGCGCCCGTCTCGGCGGCGCCGCTCGGCCCGCCGGGCGACCGGGTCCAGATCCGCGAGCTTCGCCCCCGAGCTACCGACCCCCGCGGCCCCACCGGCTCCACCGGCCCCACCGGCAGCACCGCCGGAGCCCCCGGCCCCGGCAGCCCGCTGCGCGTCGCGCTCGGCCACGGCCAGCCCGTCGACCAGGTCGTTCAGCGGGTCCCCGGAGTGGCCCTTCACCCACTCGAAGCGCAGCTCGTCGCCCCGGGCGTCACGGGCGGCGATCAGCGGCTTCCAGATCTCCTGGTTCTTGACCGGCTTGCGGTCCTTGGTCCGCCAGTCGTTGCGGACCCAGTTCCTCGACCACCGCTCCAGCCCGTCCTTCACGTAGGTGGAGTCCATCACCACGACGAGCGGCCCGGTCGGGTTGTCCTCGATGGCCCGCAGCACCGCGGTCAGCTCCATCTTGTTGTTGGTGGTGGCGGGCTCGCCGCCCGACGCGAAGTGCTCGGGCGAGGAGGCCCACGCCCAGCCGCCCGGGCCCGGGTTCCCGCTGCACGCGCCGTCGGTGTAGATGCGGAGCGGCTCGGCGTTGACCATCGCCCCAGCATGCTCCGCGCCACGCCGCGGGGCCCAGCCACCCGGGCCGCGGCACCCTGCCGCGCCCGGCTCGGCGGCGATGCGGTGCAGACCGGGGCGCGACCCGGCACGATGGGAGCCATGGCTGCTGAAGAAGGATTCGTCCACCAACTCCCGGATGCCGACCCCGCCGAGACCGCCGAGTGGCTCGAATCCCTCGACGCCGTCGCCGCCCACCGGGGCAGCAACCGGGCCGAGTTCCTCGTCCAGAACCTGCTCGACCGCAGCCGCGAGCTGGGCCTCGACGTGCCCGACCTGGTGCGCACGCCGTACCTGAACACGATCCCGCCGGAGGTCGAGCGCACCACCTACTGGTTCCCGGGCGACTTCGAGGTGGAGCGGCGCATCCGGGCCCTCATCCGCTGGAACGCGGCGGTCATGGTGGTGAAGGCCAACCACCGCGCCGACGGCATCGGCGGCCACCTCGCGTCCTACGCCTCGTCCGCCGCGCTCTACGAGGTGGGCTTCAACCACTTCTTCCGGGGCAAGGACGGCGGCACGCCCGGCGACGCCCTCTACCTCCAGGGCCACGCGATCCCCGGCATCTACGCCCGCGCCTACCTGGAGGGCCGCCTGGACGAGGAGGATCTCGACAACTTCCGCCGGGAGATCGGCGGCGGCCTCTCCAGCTACCCGCACCCCCGCCTGCACCCCGACTTCTGGGAGTACCCGACGGTCTCCATGGGGCTCGGGCCGATCAACTCGCTGTACCAGGCCCGCTTCAACCGCTACCTGCACCACCGCCGCATCGACGACACCTCCGCGAGCCGGGTGTGGTGCTTCGTCGGCGACGGCGAGACCGACGAGCCCGAGACCCTGGGCGCCATCGGCCTGGCGGGCCGCGAGGGGCTCGACAACCTCACCTGGGTGGTCAACTGCAACCTCCAGCGCCTGGACGGGCCGGTGCGGGGCAACGGCAAGATCATCCAGGAGCTGGAGGCGACGTTCCGGGGCGCCGGCTGGCACGTCATCAAGGTGATCTGGGGCTCGGGCTGGGACCCGCTCATCGAGGCCGACACCGACGGCGTGCTGCTCGACAAGATGAACAGCACCGTCGACGGCGAGTTCCAGCGGTACGCGGTCGAGGACGGCGCCTACATCCGCGAGCACTTCTTCGGCCCCGACCCGCGCCTGCGCAAGATGGTCGAGCACCTCTCCGACGACGAGCTGCGCTGGCTGCCCCGCGGCGGCCACGACTACCGCAAGCTGTACGCCGCGTACCGGGCCGCCACCGAGCACCGGGGCCAGCCGACGGTCATCCTGGCGAAGACGATCAAGGGCTGGACCCTCGGCAGCGAGGTCGAGGCCCGCAACGCCACCCACCAGATCAAGAAGATGACCGCCGCGCAGTTCCGCACGCTGCGGGAGCGGCTGCACCTGGAGGAGCTGGTGCCCCCCGAGGCGCTGGCCGACGACGCCGAGCCGCCCTACGTCCGGCCCGAGCCGGGCAGCGAGCTGCACACCTACCTGCTCGACCGGCGGCGGGCGCTCGGCGGCAGCCTGCCCCGGCGCACCACCGCGGTCCGCACCCCGCTCCACCAGCCCGCCGACGCCACCTTCGAGGAGTTCCGGGCCGGCTCCGGCACCAAGGCCGCGTCCACCACCACCGCCTTCACCCGCCTGCTGCGGGCGCTCGCCCGCGACGAGCACGTGGGCCGCCGCATCGTGCCGATCATCCCGGACGAGGCCCGCACCTTCGGCATGGACTCGCTGTTCAAGGAGTTCGGGATCTACGCCGCGCAGGGCCAGCAGTACGAGCCGGTCGACCACGCGCTGCTGCTGTCCTACAAGGAGTCCATCGACGGCCAGCTCCTGGAGGAGGGCATCACCGAGGCCGGGGCGCTCGCCTCCTGGACCGCCGCCGCCACCTCCTACGCCACCCGGGGCGTGCCGATGGTGCCGTTCTTCATCTTCTACTCGATGTTCGGGTTCCAACGGGTGGGCGACCTCATCTGGTCCGCGGCCGACGCCCGCGCCCGCGGCTTCCTGCTCGGCGCGACCGCCGGCCGCACCACGCTGCTCGGCGAAGGCCTCCAGCACCAGGACGGCCACAGCCTCGTCCTCGCCTCCACCGTGCCCACCTGCGAGGCGTACGACCCGGCGTTCGCCTACGAGACGGCCGAGATCGTCCGCCACGGCATCGACCGCATGTACGGCGAGTCGCCGGAGGACGTCTTCTACTACCTGACCCTCTACAACGAGAACCACCCGATGCCGGCGATGCCCGACGGGTCGGCCGAGGGCATCATCGAGGGCCTGTACCGGTGGGCGGCGGGCCCCAAGGCGAAGAAGGGGCCGCGGGCCACGGTGCTGTTCTCCGGCTCCGCGCACGGCGCCGCCCGGGACGCGCAGGCCGAGCTGGCCGAGCGGTGGGGCGTGTCGGCCGAGCTGTGGAGCGCCACCTCCTACAAGCGGCTGCGGGAGGAGGCGCTCGCGGTCGAGCGCTGGAACCGCCTGCACCCGGGCGCTGAGCGTCGCAGCCCGCGGGTCACCGAGCTGCTGGCCGGCTCCGAGGGGCCGATCGTGGCCGTCACCGACTTCATGCGGGCCGTCCCCGACCAGATCGCCCGCTGGGTGCCCGCCGGCCGCTCCTGGACCAGCCTCGGCACCGACGGCTTCGGCCGCTCCGACACCCGGGAGGCGCTGCGCCGGTTCTTCGAGATCGACGCCGCCCACGTGGTGGTGGCGGTGCTCGCCGCGCTCGCCGAGGCGGGCCAGGTGGAACCCGGCGTCGTCCGCGACGCCCTCGCCCACCACGACGTCCACACCGAGGCCGCCGTCCCCTGGCAGGGCTGACCGGCCCCCGCCCGGGGCGGCCTCGGTACCCTGGGGCCATGGCGAAGGTCTCGTTCCCCATCACCAACGACGAGGACGCCAACGCGTTCCTCGTCGCCGACCCGCTCGGCCTGCTCATCGGGATGCTCCTCGACCAGCAGGTGCCGATGGAGTGGGCGTTCCGCTCGCCCTACACGCTCAGCCGGCGGCTCGGGGAGCGGTTCAACCCGACCGACATCGCGGCGATGGACCCCGAGGACCTCGTCGCCGTGTTCGTGGAGAAGCCGGCCCTGCACCGCTACCCGGCCGCGATGGCCCGCCGGGTCCACGAGCTGTGCACCCACCTCGTGGAGCACCACGACGGCGACGCCGCCAAGGTCTGGACCGGCGCCCGCTCCGGCGAGGCGGTCTACGCCGCCATCCGGGCGCTGCCGGGCTTCGGCGAGGAGAAGAGCCAGATCTTCCTGGCGCTGCTCGCCAAGCGCTTCGGCAGGCGGCCGGCGGGCTGGGAGACCTGCGCCGGCGCGTTCGCGGACGACGAGCCCCGCTCGGCCGCGGACGTGTCGAGCAAGGAGACCTTCGCCGAGGTGCGGGCGTGGAAGAAGGCCCAGAAGGCGGCGAAGCGGTCCAAGGCCGAGTTCTCCGCCAAGTCCTGACCGGGACCGTCGGGGGCGACGGCGGTCAGGGCGTCGGCGCGGCCCGGGCCTCGCGGGCCATCCGGATGGCGGCGAGGCCGCCGAAGACGAGGATCCAGGCGATGATGCCGACCACCACGTAGCCGGGGAGCTGGCCGGCCGACATGAGCAGGTACACGTACGGCGCCAGGAACGACACCAGCAGCAGCAGGATCCAGGGCAGGGCGTCGCGCATGGCCCGGTGCTCGTCCCGGATGATCTTCACGCCCATCGCCTGGCCGAGCCCGTAGGTGGGCGCGGTGCCGATGTCGAGCACGAGGAACCACCACGGGTTCACGCCGTGCTCCTCCAGCAGCGGCCAGAGCGGGACGGCCCGGGCGATGCAGAAGAGGATGACGGTGATCGTCCAGACCTGGCCGAGCAGGCCCAGCTCGCGGAGCTGGGCCGCAAGCGACGCATCGGCCATGCCCCCCTCGCTTGGCCGCACCTGATCCAGATCAGACACGTCGCCTCCCACATCGGTCCGAGCCCTTCACGTTAGTGCCGCGCCCCTCAACGATCGGTGGCGCCGAGCGCCGTGGACCCGTGGCGCTGGCGGTCGAGCCAGCCGAGCAGGATGGCGACCGCCCGCGGGTCGTGGCGGAGGTCGTGGGCGGCGCCGGGGATGATCCGAAGCTCCGCCGCGGCGTGGGCGTCGCTCAGCACCCGGGCGTCGAAGGAGGGCACCGACTCGTCGTCGGAGCCGTGCAGCACCAGCATCGGGCGGGGCGAGACGACCGCCGCGTCGTCCACCGGCCGGATCTCCTTGAAGGGCCGGGTCCAGCGGTCGAGCTGCGGCGGGAACGACGGGTCGGTGATCGCCCCGATCTCGCGGGCGTGCTGGAGGAGGCGCCGGGGGTGGGTCGCCCAGTCGGAGTAGTCGGCCGGCGAGCCCGCCACCGCCAGGCCGGCGACGCCGGGCCGGCGGGCCGCGGCGGCGATGCAGAGCCCGCCGCTCGTGCCGAAGCCCAGGAGCCAGATGCCGCGGCTCGGGCCGAAGCGCTCGTGCTGGTCGATCACGGCGAGCAGGTCGTCCAGCCAGCCGTCGAGCGAGAAGTTCCCGGTGGAGGTGCCGCAGCCCCGGAACGTGAAGGTCACGGCCCGCCAACCCTCGTTGGCGATGCGATCGGCGAGGGTGGGGTACGAGCGCCCGCTCGCCGCCGCGGGGAGCGCGCCCGACGGGTAGCCGTGGCAGAGCACCGCCACCGGCGGTCGGGTGTCGGAGACCGGCGGCTCCGCGACGTACGCCGCGAGGCGTTCGGCGCCGGAGGCGATCTCGACGTCCACCGTGGGTCCGACCCGGGCTCAGGCCTCGGCGGGCTCGACGTCGGGGACGGGGGCGCAGCTCGGGTGCGGGCGGTAGCCGCGGTTGCGGGCCTCGACCAGCGTGTCGGGGCCGAAGGAGAGGTAGGTGCGGGCTTCGAGGAGCTCCTCGATCAGCTCCTCGGGTGCGGTGTCGAGGTCGTAGACGACCTGCGTGCGCTTGTCGCCGACGTAGCGGTTGTGCTCGAACCGGGTGGGACGCTCCATGCCCCCGACGCTATGCCACCGGGCACGTCGCCCCCGAACTCGGGACCCCGCTCGGTCGGTGGCCCGGTCAGGGAGCCGGCGGGGCCTCGTCGGGCTCGCCCGCCGCGTCGACGGGGTCGCCGATGGCGCCCACCGCGACCAGGTACGCGGTGCGCACCTCCAGGACCTCCGCCACGTCCGCGTCGTCGAGGTCGCGGCCCTCGCGCTCGGCCGCGGCCAGGATGCGGGCGACGGCCACGTCCTCGTCCACCGTCGTCCGGTCGGGATCGGCGTCGCCCTCGGCCGGGGCGGGCACCCGGGTCCACGGGTAGCGGCCCTCGCTGGGGTCGAGCGTCGCCGCCTCCAGCAGGTCGGCGTCCGCGTCCAGCACCCAGCGCACGTCGCCGTGGGTGAGCCGGGCCTGCGCGTCGGGCGAGAGCCGGTCCGCGATCCACTCGACGGCCTCGGTCACGTCGAAGACCGCCGGGCGGGGCTGCGCGGCGAGGCGGGCGGTCTCGCGGCCCACCACCACGAGGGCGATGCCGACCACGAGGAGGACGCCGACGAGGGCGAAGATCCAGGCCACGGCGGCTACAGACCGATGCCCGCGGCCCGCCGGGCGAGGGCGTGGTCCACGATCGAGGAGTAGAGCCCGAGCACGATCGGCCCGTAGCCGTCGGCGGTCGCCCACCGCTTCGTCAGCTCGTTCCAGGTGGCACAGCAACCCGCGGGCCCCCGGAGCCGGCGGTCGACCAGCGGCTGGGCGTAGGTCGGCGTGCGGACCGCGTAGGACTTGAGGAGCTGGATCTGCGCCCGGACGCCGTCGCGCGGCGAGGGGAAGGTCCAACCAGCGGGGCAGGTGTCGCAGTGGCCGATCCCCGAGTAGTTGTTGGCCTCGACGCTGTCCCGGTTCGCGAAGCCACCCGTCTCCAGCACCGCCTGGGCGAACGCGATGTCGCCGCGGATGCCCTCGCGGTCGCCCTCCTCGATGAACCAGCGGGCGATGTCGGCGATGGGCGTGGGGATGCGGGAGCGGAAGCCGCGGGCCTCGAACCAGCTGCTGAGGTCCTCGGCGGACAGGCGGGCGAGGCCGATGAGCGGCGTGTCGAGCGGCACCGGGACGCCCCGCGGGGCCCGGCGCAGCGCGGCGTCGGCGGCGGCGACGTCGGCCACCGCGGCCCGGTGCTCGTCTCGGACGGCGGCGAGCGCGCGCTCCCGGGTGGTGCGGCGGAGGGCCGCGTCGGCGGCCTCGGCCTCGCGCCGTCGCAGCGCCTCGGTGGCGGCCCGCAGCCCCTGGTTCGACCGGCGGAGGCGGGCACCGGCGCGCTCCACCGCGGCCTCCTGGTGGCGCAGCATCTCGCTGAAGAGGATCATCGTCCCGCCGGCCTCGTCGGTGGTGTCGCCGTCGAGCAGGGCGCCGAGGGAGCGCATCTCGAAGTCGGTGCCGGTCACGTACGCGCTCACCGCCAGCTCGGACAGGCGGTCCTCGGCGCGGGCGAGGAGCCGGCGGTTGCGGTCCCGGGTGGTGCGGGCCCGCTCCTCGTCGGCCGACGCCGCCTCGGCGGCGGCGCGGCGGCCGTCGGCCTCCAACCGGGCCTGGCCCATGGCCAGCTCGGCCCGGGCGAGCGCGGCGGCGGCCTCCGCCTCGACCTCGCGGGCCTCCACCGGGGCGACGAAGACGTCGTCGGGCGAGCGGGGCGCGTCGGGGGCGAGCGCGAGGGTGGCCTCCAGCGCCCGCTGCTCGGCGGGGGTGGGCGCCTCGGTGGTGGGCGTCGGCTCGGTGGGCCGGGCGTCCACGCGGAGGGGGGCCAGGAGGAGCAGGAGCGCCGCGAGCACGGCCGGCGCGATCGACGGTCCTTCGCCCCGCCGCCTGCGCCTGGGCGTGCTCTCGCTTCGCACCGTTTCCTGAACCTCTCCTCGGGGGACCTGGGGCCGCCCAGCGGAGCGGCGAGCGGTGAGACGGTCACGGGTGGCCGTCGGGTTCCTCCCGAGCGGGTGACGCTACACGGCGACGGCCCGCCCCCGAAAGGGCGGGCCGTCGCCGCATCCGTGCGGGATCGCAGCGGGCGGGAGGTCAGATCCCGATGCGCTGGGCGAGCAGCTCCCGGTGGTAGGTGGGGTCGCCGAAGAGCAGCTCGGACGACTTGGCCCGCTTGAAGTAGAGGTGGGCGGGGTGCTCCCAGGTGAAGCCGATGCCACCGTGGATCTGGATGTTCTCGGCGGCGGCGTTGAAGTACGCCTCCGAGCAGTACGCCTTGGCGAGCGAGGCGACCGAGGGCAGCTCGTCGTTCAGCTCCGAGGCGCACCAGCCGGCGTAGTAGGCGGCGGACTTGGCCGACTCCACCTCCAGCAGCATGTCGGCGCACTTGTGCTTGATGGCCTGGAACGAGCCGATGGGCCGGCCGAACTGGACGCGGTCCTTGGCGTACTGCACGGCCATCTCCAGCACGAACTGGGCGCCGCCGACCTGCTCGGCGGCGAGGGCCACCGCGGCGAGGTCGAGGACCCGTTCGAGGACGGCCCAGCCGCCGCCGTCGGTGCCGATGAGGCGACCCTCGACCCCGTCGAGGTCGATGCGGGCCTGCTTGCGGGTCTGGTCCATGGTGGCCAGCGGGGTGCGGGTGACGCCGGCCGCGCTCGGGTCGACGGCGAAGAGGCTCACGCCGGCGTCGGTGCGGGCGGCCACGATGAGCAGCGTGGCGGTGTGGCCGTCGATGACGTAGGTCTTGGTGCCGGACAGCTTCCAGGTGTCGCCGTCCTTGGCGGCCGTGGCGGTGACGCCGGCCTCGTCCCAGCGGCCGTTCGGCTCGGTGAGGGCGAGGGCGGCGATCGTCTCGCCGGAGGCGATGCCGGGGAGGTAGTCGGCCTTGGCGTCGTCGTCGCCCGAGTGGACGAGGGTGTTGCCGGCCAGCACGACCGTGGAGAAGAAGGGGGCGCAGAGCAGGGAGCGGCCCATCTCCTCCAGGATGACGATCAGCTCGATGTAGCCGTAGCCCGAGCCGCCGTGCTCCTCGGGGATCACGAGGCCCTGGAGGCCGAGCTGCTCGCCCATTTGCTGCCAGACGGCGGGGTCGTAGCCGGCCTCGGTGTCCATCTGCTCGCGCACGGCGGACTCGGGCGACTTGGCTTCGAGGAAGGACCGGACGGTCCTGCGAAGCTCTTCCTGCTCGTCGTTGAAGGCGAAGTTCACGGTGGGTGCCTCTCGGGGGTCGGCGGGTGGTCGCACGAGCGTCCCACGGTGCCGCGCGCCGCGCACGCGCCGCGCGCGTACACGTGTGTACGCTCCGGGCGTGGCCGACCGAACCCCCTCCCCCGCCCAGCCGGCCGAGCGCCTCGGCATCCGCGAGCTTCGGGGCCGCCTGGCGTCGCTCGTGCGCCGGGCCGGCGACGGCGAGCGCATCGTCGTCACCGTCGGCGGCCGCGCCGTCGCCCAGCTCGGCCCGATCGAGGCCGCCCCCGAGCAGGTCACCCTCGACGACCTCGTCGCCCGCGGCCTGGTCGTCGCCGCCCACCGCGGCGACCGACCGGCGGACCCGGGCCTCGTGGTCGACTCCTGGACCGGCGGCCGCCTCGACCGGGCGTTGCGGGAGGTGCGGGGCGCATGACCCTCGCCCTCGACACGAGCGCCCTGCTCGGCCGCTACCTGTCGGGCCCGCACCGGCGCGTGGTGCTCGACGCGATGGCCGACGACGGCGACTGGTGCGCGTCGGCGCTCGCCCGGGCCGAGGCGCTCGGCATGGTGGAGCGCGTCTGCGACCTGCCCGCCGACGGCGACCGCATCCGCCGGGCGCTGCACGACGACTGGGAGCGCATCCACGTCGTCCCCCTCGACCGGCGCTGCCTGGACACCGCGGCGGAGCTGGGCCGCCGCCACCCGCTCCGGACCGTCGACGCGCTCCACCTGGCCGCCGCCGACCGGCTGCCCCGCCCGGTCCGCTTCGTCACCTTCGACCCCCGCCAGATCCCCGTCGCCCTCGCCCTCGGCTACGACGTGGTGTCGACCTGACCCCCGCCTCCCCGCGGTCCGTGCCGGTCAGCCCGGCTCAGCACCGGTCGACGCCGGTCAGCACCGGTCGACACCGGTCAGTACCGGTCAGCACCGGTCGACACCGGTCAGCCGGTCCGGAGCGATTTCGGACCGGGGCGGTTCGCAAACGGGGCGAGGAGCGTCTAAGCTCCTCGCAGGCGTCGCACCTCCGTGGTGCGGGTTCCGACGGCGCTCCGGCCAACCCCTCCCCCCTGGCCGGGGCGCCGTCGTGATTTTCCCGGCCCATACTGGGAGCCATGGACACCCTGCGCTGGTCCGACGCCCGGGCCGAGATCCACCAGGTGGTGGTGGGCCCGATGGACAACAACGTCTACGTGCTGCGCTGCACCGAGACCGGCGAGGCGGTGCTGCTCGACGCCGCCAACGAGCACGACCGGCTGCTGGAGCTGTGCCGGGACCTCGGCGTCGGCCAGGTGCTGGAGACCCACGGCCACTGGGACCACATCCAGGCCGTCCCGGAGCTGCGCGAGGCCGGCTACTCCGTGCACGTGACCCCCGAGGACGCCGGGATGCTGCCGAGCTACGACGAGCTGCTCGGCGACGACGCGGTGATCGAGGTGGGCCGCCTCCGCCTGCGCACCATCCACACGCCCGGCCACACCCCCGGCTCGATGTGCTTCCGGCTGGAGCACGCGCCGGTGCTCTTCAGCGGCGACACGCTCTTCCCCGGCGGGCCCGGCAACACCGGCTTCGAGGGCGGCGACTTCCCCACCATCATCACCTCGATCGAGGACCGGCTCTTCCGCCCGCTCGCGCCCGAGACGCTGGTCCTGCCCGGCCACGGCGACGCGACCACCATCGGCGACGAGTCCCCGCACCTCCAGGAGTGGGTCGACCGGGGCTGGTAGCCGGCCGGCGCCGTAGCTGACCGCCCGGCTGGTCAACCGGCCGGGCGAACGCTCAGGGCAGGGCGTCGCGCAGCTCGTCGAGGCGGCCCTCCAGCTCGGCGCCGGCGGCGTCGTCATCGATCGCCCGGGCGGCCTGGATGGCCTCCACGAGCGCCCGCTCGGCCTCGGGCAGCAGCCGCCGGGCGGTGCCCTGGCCGTTCGTGCGCAACACCAGGCGGACCTGGTCGTGGCGGGCCCGGGCCACGAGCGCGCCGAGCCGGGCCGCGAGCAGCTCGTCGCCGCTCGACGCCGCGAGGCCCAGCGCCTGCTGGGCGTGGGCGGCCGCCTCGTCGTTGCGGTCCGCCCACCAGGCGACCTCGCCGCGGCGCCCGAGCACCACGGCCTCGGCGTGGGCGCGGTCGGCCTCGGGGGTCGCGGCCAGCTCCTCGGTGGCCTGGTCGAACAGGGCCTCGGCCCGATCGAGCGCCCCGGCCCGCGCTGCGGCGCGCGCCGCGTTCGACCGGGCGAGGGCGGCGGGGCGACCCGACACCGCCAGCCGGTCGGCGAGCCGGGTGAGGTCGGCCTCGGCGGCGGCCGCGTCGTCGTCCGCGAAGGCGGCGTCGGCGCCGACGTCCAGCGCCTGCACGACCAGCTCGTCCAGGACCTCGGGGGCGAGGTCCGTCCGGGCCTCCACCGCGTCGAGCACGGACGCGGCGAGGTCGCCGGCCTCGACCGCCCGGCCCTGCACGACGCGGGCTCGGGCGAGCGCGAGGCGCAGCCGCAGCACCTCGTCGGGGTCCCCGCCGCCGGCCTCCAGGCGGTCGACGGCCTCGGCGAACTGCACGGCGGCGTCATCGATCCGGCCGAGGGCGAGGAGCTGGTGGGCGAGGCCGCGGCGGGCCCAGCCGACGAGCGAGGGGAGGCCGATCTCGCGGGCGGCGTCGAGCGCGGCGCGCTGGGCGGGCAGGCCGGCGGCGGGCCCCCCGACCTCCATCAGGGCATCGGCCAGCATCAGGTGGAGGTTCAGGCGCAGCGGGGCGCTGGCGAGGCCGGCGGGCACGGCCCGCGAGGCGAGCCGGAGGTGGCGGGCCGCGGCGTCGGCCTCCCCGAGCGCCATGCGGCGGCGGGCGACCTCCACCAGCGCGTGCGCGGCGAGCGGGTGGGGCTGGGCGTCGAGCACCGACTCGGCGGCGAGGCCGACCCGCTCCGCGGCGAGGCGGAGGCGGTCGAGGTGCTCCTCGTCGGTGCTGCGGGCCGCCTCCTGCTCGGCGACGGCGAGGTCGGTGAGGGCCACGAGCACGGCCGCGGGGTCACCGGACTCCGCGCCCGGGTCGCGGCGGTGGAGGAGGCCGAGGGTGCGGCGGAGGCGGTCGCCGTCGCCGAGGCGGCCGAACACGTCGACCAGGGATCGCAGCGCCGAGGTGGCGGTGCGCACGCCGACGGCGTCGCCGGCACCGTCGAGCAGGTCCAGCGCCTCGGCGGCGAGCGTGGCCGCCGGTCCGGGGCGCTCGGCCTGCACGTGGCCGGCCGCGGCCTCGGCCCGCACCGACGCCGAGATGCCCGGCGGCAGGGCGTCGCCGCCGGCGTCGAGCGCGATCGTCAGCTCCTCGGCGTCGGGGCCGTCGCCGGTGGCGCCGAGCCAGAGGCCGGCCGCGGCGCGCACCCCCAGGTCGGCGTCGGGGTCGAGCCAGAGGCGACCGGCGGCGTCGCGCACGGTCTGGAGCTGCCAGCGGTCCATCTCGGCGAACGCCCAGTCGTGGAACGCCTCGCCGCCCCGATCGACGGGCGCCTCGACGGGGTCGTCGCCGGCCGGCTCGGGTCGGGGCAGCGGCTCGATCTCCTCCAGGATCCGGTCCGGGTCCACCTCGATGGGCGCGGGCGGGATCCGGAGCGACACGGCGGGCAGCTCGGGGGCGTGGGCGGCCGCCTCGGTCGAGCGGCTCGCCAGGTCGGTGCCGTCGCGCTCGGTGAAGTCGGCGGCGAGCGCCCTCGCCAGGCTGAGCGGGTGGGCCTCCGCGTCGGTGCCGGGCGGCGGGTCCCCGACCACCCGGGCCAGGTGGGCGAGGACGAGGCGGCGGGTCTCGGGGTCGGGCACCCGGTCGAGCTGCCCGAGGACCTGGCCGGCCAGGCGACGGGCGCCGGTGCCGTCCGCGGTGCGGGCGCACAGCGCCGCGAGCTGCGCCAGCTCGCCGGTGCGGTCCACGCGGCCGCGCCCGGCCCGCAGCGCCAGCCGGAACACCTCGCCGGCGTCGCGGGGGCGGCCGGCGGCGAGCAGGGGCTCGACCACGAGGGTGCCGAGCGGGGCGGGGCCCTCGGCGCACGCGGCCACCTCGCCCCGGAAGAAGGGGCCGACGGCGGCGAGCGCCTCGTCCGCCCGGTCGAGGGCGAGCAGGGCCCGCACCTCCAGGAGGAGGTCGCAGGCCGGGCAGCCGATGCCGGCGCGGGCAGCGGCGCGCCAGTCGTCCAGCAGCGCGTCGAGCGGGCGGCCGTGGCCGGTGGCGAGCTTCAGGTCGAGGCGGGCGCCGAGGGCCGGGCGGGGGTCGAGGCCCTCGATCAGCGCCTCGATGCGGTCGAGGGCGATCCCGGGGAACCGGCGGGCGGCGCCCACGAGCCAGAGGCGGGAGCCGGCGAGGGCGTCGGCGAACTCCGCGTAGCGGGCCGGTTCGGCATCGGCCAGCCCGAGGCAGCGCTCCAGGTCGTCCAGGGCGGCGGGCACGCGGTCGGTGTCCCGGCACGCCTCGATGTGGGCGACCCGGCACTCGACCGCGGCGTCGAGGTCGCCGCTGGCGTCGGCCAGCTCCACCGCCCGGGCGTACACCTGGGCCTGCGTGGTCCCGGCGGGCAGCCCCGCGGCGGTCTCGTACACCTCGTACCAGGTCTCCATGGCCAGAGGTTCCCACAGCGGGCCGGCCCCTGCGGACCGCCCTCGGCGGCCTCAGCCGGCCGGGGTGGAGTCGGCGTCGAGGTCGATGGCCACGCTGTTGATGCAGTAGCGGAGCCCGCCCCGGTCCGCGGGGCCGTCGGGGAAGACGTGGCCGAGGTGGGAGTCGCAGCGGGCGCAGCGCACCTCGACGCGGACCATGCCGTGGGAGCGGTCCTCCAGGAGGGTGACGGCCTCGGGGGTGACGGTGTCGGTGAAGCTCGGCCAGCCGCAACCGGAGTGGAACTTCGACTCGGCGGCGTGCAGCGGGTTGCCGCAGCCCCGGCAGCGGTAGAGGCCGGGGTCGGTGACGTCGGTGTAGGCGCCGGTGAAGGCCCGCTCGGTGCCGGCCTGGCGCAGCACGGCGTACTCGTCGGGGTCGAGGCGGGCCCGCCACTCGTCGTCGGTGCTCGGCACGGCGCGGAGCTTGGGGTCCTCGGCCGCGGGGTCGCTGGCCTCGGGGGTCGGATCGGGGGTGGGGGTCGGGGTCGGGTCGGTCATCGTGCGCCTCCGGGGGTGCGATCGACGGTGGTGGGCTCCTCGGCAGCCGGCCGGTCGGCGCCGATGGTGCAGGTGACGCCGGTGCCCCGCAGCCCGCAGTAGCCGTTCGGCACCTTGTGCAGGTACTGCTGGTGGGGCTCCTCGGCGTACCAGAAGCGCCCGAGCGGGGCGAGCTCGGTGGCCACGGGCGCGAGCCCCGCCTCGGCGAGCGCCCGCTCGTAGGTGGCCGCCGCGGCCCGGGCCCGGGCCTCCTGGTCGGGCGTGGTCCAGTAGATGGCGGAGCGGTACTGGGTGCCGACGTCGTTGCCCTGCCGGTTGACCTGGGTGGGGTCGTGCTCCTCGAAGAAGGTCCGGAGCAGCTCGTCGTAGGAGATCACGGCCGGGTCGTAGGCCACGAGCACCGACTCGGTGTGGCCGGTCAGGCCGGTGCAGGTCTCCTCGTAGGTGGGGTTGGGCGTGTAGCCGCCGCTGTAGCCCGCCGCGGTGGCCCAGACGCCGGGGAGGCGCCAGTAGAGGCGCTCGGCGCCCCAGAAGCAGCCGAGGGCGAAGACCGCGGTCTCGATGCCGTCGGGGAACGGCGGGGTGATGCGGTGGCCGTTGACGGCGTGGACGCCGCTGATGGCGAACGCCGGTTCGGCCCGGCCGGGCAGCGCTTCGGCCTCGCTGACCGGGACGGGTTCGGGTCGGCTCCAGAGCATGGGGGTTCCTCCTGCGACGTCGTGGCCTCCATCCAACACCCTCGGGGCCCGTGCGCCACCTCGGGGCCGCCACCGGCCGCCGACGGTCCGGTCACGGGCCCGGACCGGGCGGCGGACGGCGACGAAGCGGGTGACGAACGGCGACCGGCGGCGTGACGATCGGCATTACCCCTATGGCGGTAGTGCTAATACACTGACCCCCATGACCGCTCCCCTGTTCGAGATCCAGGATCTGCACGTGGCCGCCGACGGCGCCGAGATCCTGCGCGGGGTCGACCTCACCATCGGCGCCGGCGAGATCCACGCCCTGATGGGGCCGAACGGCTCGGGGAAGTCCACCCTGGCCAACGCGCTGCTCGGCAGCCCGGACTACCAGGTCACGGGCGGCCGCATCCTCTTCAAGGGCGACGACATCACCGACTGGGGCCCCGACGACCGGGGCCGGGCCGGGGTGTTCCTCGCCTTCCAGTACCCGCAGGCCATCCCGGGCGTGTCGGTCATCAATTTCCTCCGCCAGGCCCTGTCGGCCCGCAAGGGCATCGACCTCTCGGTGCTGGAGCTGCGCCTGGCGATCATGGAGTGGATGGAGCGCCTGGACATGGACCCGTCGTTCGCGGACCGCTACCTCAACGAGGGCTTCTCCGGCGGCGAGAAGAAGCGCAACGAGGTGCTCCAGATGGCGATCCTCGAACCGGAGGTCGCGGTCCTCGACGAGACCGACTCCGGCCTCGACATCGACGCGCTCCGCATCGTGGCGTCCGGCGTGCGCGAGGTGAAGGCCGACCGGCCCGGCCTCGGCCTGCTCGTGGTCACCCACTACCAGCGGCTCCTGGACGAGATCCGCCCCGACCACGTCCACGTGCTGATCGACGGCCGCATCGTCACCTCCGGGGGCTTGGAGATCGCGGAGCGCCTCGAAGCGGAGGGCTTCGAGTCGTGGCGGACCCCGGTCGCCTCGTGAACGTCGAGGCGATCAAGGCCGACTTCCCGATCCTCGGGGTCGAGAGCCACGGCCGCCCCCTCGTCTTCCTCGACTCGGCCGCCTCGTCCCAGAAGCCCCGCCAGGTGGTCGACGCGATGGACCGCTACTACGCGACCATCAACGCCAACGTGCACCGCGGCGTCTACGAGATCGCCGAGGCGGCCACCAACGCGATGGAGGCCGGCCGGGTGGCGGTGGGCCGCTTCATCGGCGCGCCGAAGCCGGCCACCGAGGTCGTGTTCACCAAGAACGCCACCGAGTCCCTGAACCTGGTGGCGCGCTCCTGGGGCGCCGCCAACCTCGGCCCCGGCGACGCGGTGGTGCTCACCCAGCTCGAGCACCACGCCAACATCGTCCCGTGGTTCCAGCTCCAGGCCGAGCGGGGCTTCGAGATCCGCTGGATCCCGCTCACCCCCGACGCCCGGCTCGACCTCGGTGACCTCGACCGGCTGCTCGACGGCGCCAAGCTGCTCGCCCTCACCGCCATGTCGAACGTGACCGGCACCCTCACGCCCGTCACCGAGCTGACCGAGGCCGCCCACGCCGCCGGCGCGCTCGTGAGCCTCGACGCCTGCCAGTACGTGCCGCACCTGCCCACCGACGTGGCCGCCCTCGGCGTGGACTTCGCCTCCTTCTCCGCCCACAAGATGCTCGGCCCCACCGGCCTCGGCGTGCTGTGGGGCCGCGAGGAGCTGCTCGACGCCATGCCCCCGTTCCTCGGCGGCGGCGGGATGATCCTCAACGTCACCCTCGACGGGTTCACCCCCGCCGACCTCCCCGCCAAGTTCGAGGCCGGCACCCCGCCCATCGCCGAGGTCATCGGCCTGCACGCGGCGGTCGACTACCTCGACGCGCTCGGCATGGAGGAGGTGCGCCGCCACGAGGTGGAGCTGACCGCCTACGCGCTGCGCACCCTCACCGACCGCTTCGGCGACCTGCTCACCATCCACGGCCCCGCGGAGCCGGCCGCGCGCGGCGGCGTGCTCTCGCTCGCGCTGCGCGACGTCCACCCCCACGACCTCTCCCAGGTGCTCGACCAGCACGCCGTGTGCGTGCGACCCGGCCACCACTGCGCCAAGCCGCTCATGTCGGTCCTCGGCGTCGGCGCCACCGCCCGCGCCTCCTTCTACGTCTACAACGACGCCTCGGACGTCGACGCGCTGGCCGACGCGCTCGGCGAGGCGGCAGACTTCTTCTCGTTCTGACCGGCCGAGCGACCCCGTCCGACCCCGCCGGCCGACCGCACCCCGACACCGGTACCCGACCAACCACGAGGCACGAACCATGCCAGGACTCGAGGATCTCTACCGAGAGATCATCCTCGACCACTACCGCAACCCGCGCAACCGGGGTGAGCTGGAGACCCCGCCCGCCGTGCGCGCCGAGGGGTTCAACCCGCTCTGCGGCGACGAGATCGTGGTCTACCTCGCGCTGGACGACGACGGCGTGGTGAGCGACATCCGCATCGGCGGCACGGGCTGCTCCATCAGCCAGTCCTCCGCGTCGATGATGTCGGCGGCGGCCAAGGGCAAGACCCTCGACGAGCTGCGGGAGCTCACCCGGGCGTTCAAGTCGATGATGTCGATCCACGAGTCGACGCTCGACGCCGACGGCGAGCCCGTCGAGGAACCGGTCGAGGAGCCCGCCGCGGCGGTGAAGCTCGGCGACCTGGAGGCGCTGCGGGGCGTCGTGAAGTTCCCCGTCCGCATCAAGTGCGCCACCCTCGCCTGGAACACCCTGCTCGAAGCCGCCGACGAGGCCTGACCCGCAACCGGCGCCTGACCCGCAACCGGGGGCCCGACCCGCCGCTGGTCAATCGGCGGCCTCGCTCAGCGCCTCGGCCAGCGCCGGGTGCACGAGCAGGCACTCGGCGAGGTCGCGGACGCTGAGGCCGGCGGTGACCGCCAGCGCGAGCACCGAGATCAGCTCGGCCGCGTGGCGGCCCACGATGGAGCCGCCGAGCACCACGCCGGTCGCCGGGTCGGACACGATCTTCACGAACCCGCGGGGGTCGTCGTTGATGAGCGCCTTGGCGGACGACGAGAACGGCACCTTGGTGACCCGCACCTTGCGGCCCTCGGCGAACGCGTCGGCCTCGGCCAGCCCGACGTCCGCGATCTCCGGGTCGGTGAAGATGGCCGACGCCGCCTTCTCGTAGTCGAGGTGGCGGTGGGGGCCGGCGTGCAGGCCCAGGGCGTGCTCGGCGATCTTGCGGCCCTGCATGGTGGCGACCGACGACAGGGGCAGCTTCCCCGACAGGTCGCCCGCGGCGTAGATGTGGGGCACCGACGAGCGGCAGTTGTGGTCGACGCTCACGTAGCCGCCGTCGACCTCGACGCCGACCTCCTCCAGGCCGAGCCCGTCGCTGTTGGGGATGGAGCCGATGCAGAGGAGCGCGTGGCTGCCGGTGGCGGCGCGGCCGTCGTCGCAGCGCACGGTCACCCGGTCGCCGTCGACCTCGATCGCCTCGGCCCGGGCGCCCTTGAAGAGCTGCACGCCCCGCTTGAGGAAGTCGTCCTCCAGCACCGCGGCGACCTCGGGGTCCTTCTGCGGCAGCACCTGCTGGCGGCTCACGATGAGGGTCACCTGCGAGCCGAGCGAGGTGAACATGTTGACGAACTCCACGCCGGTGACGCCCGAGCCGACGACGACCAGGTGCTCGGGCATGGTGGCGGGCGGGTAGGCGTCGCGGGTGGTGAGGACCCGCTCGCCGTCGATCGGCGCCCAGGCCGGGATGCGGGGGCGGCTGCCGGTGGACAGCACGATGGTGTCGGCGGGGACCTCCTCGACCGCGCCGTCGGCGTCCACCACCTCCACCAGGTGCTCGCCGACGATGCGGCCCGTGCCCCGGAGGATGCGGACGCCCTGGCTGGTGAGCAGGTCGGTGACCGAGGAGGTGAGCCGGGCCTCGATGCCGGCGATGCGGGCGCGCACCGCGTCGTGGTCGAACGCGGCGGACACGTCGCGCAGGCCCATGCCGGCCGCCTGGCGCATCTCCGTGACGGCGCCGCCGGTGGCGATCATCGCCTTGGAGGGGATGCAGTCCCAGAGGTGCGCGGCACCGCCCACGACGTCGCGCTCGACCAGGGTGACCTCGGCGCCGAGCCGGGCGGCGGTGGTGGCGGCGGAGTTGCCCGCGGGGCCGCCCCCGATGATGACGAAGCGGTGGGCCATGCCCGGAGGCTACCGGGCCTCCGGAACCGCCCGGGCGAGCGTCGCGGCCCGCTCGATCGCCTCCGCGGCCCCGCCCGCGTCGACGTCGGCCACCACGAGCCGGGCGGCCGCGAGCAGCACCGGGTCGGCGTTGCCCATGGCCACGCCCCAGCCCACCGCCGCCACCGCCGAGAGGTCGTTGTGGCCGTCGCCGACCATCATCACCTCGGCCAGGTCCACCCCGAGGTCCCCGGCCACCGCCGCCACGCCCGACGCCTTGGACACGCCCGCCGCGGTGATCGACACGAACGCCGCGCCGGGCATCGCCGGCGAGGTGGCACCCGAGGCCGCGAGGCCGGCGGGCGCGGCGGCGAGCGCGGCCTCGGCTTCTGCGATGGGGACCACGAACTGCACCCGCACGACCTGCTCGGCCAGGTCGCTCACCGGGCGGCGGCGGTACGGGAGGTCGAGGAGGCCGGCGTGGCCGACCGCGAGCGGGTCGTCGCTGTTCGTCACGTAGTCGTCCCACGAGTAGACCTCCAGCACCCAGCCCCGCTCGGCCGCGACGGCCCGGCAGGGTGCCGCCACCCCGTCCCGGTGGAGGCCCCCCCCCCCCCCCGCCCCCCCCCGCGCCCCCCCCGCGCGGGGGGGGGCCGGGGTGGGGGCGCGCCCCGCCGCCGCGGTCGCCCCCTGCCGGGCCGTCGCGGCCGAGCGGGGCTGGGTGCTGGAGGTCTA
>Ga0182792_1001215_pt1 | contig 21670 bp, 18 predicted proteins | sample Passage237B_FD_130497 | JGI IMG/M metagenome (GOLD analysis project Ga0182792, IMG submission 130497) | Cellulose adapted compost microbial communities from Newby Island Compost Facility, Milpitas, CA, USA - Passage2 37B (version 2) (version 2) ...
CGCCGCGGCCGCCTGACCTTCCCGCGCGGCACGGTGGAGACGCCGGCGTTCATGCCGGTGGGCACCTACGGCTCGGTCAAGGGCGTGCTGCCGGACCAGGTGCGCGCACTGGGGGCGGAGATCATCCTGGGCAACACCTTCCACCTGTACCTGCGCCCGGGGCTGGACGTCATCGCCGACCACGGCGGGCTGCACGGTTTCACGCGCTGGGACGGGCCCATCCTCACCGACTCCGGCGGCTTCCAGGTGTTCTCGCTGGCGCACAAGCGCAAGATCAGCGAGGCCGGGGTGACGTTCTCGGCGCCGACGGACGGGGCGCGCGTGTTCCTCGGGCCGGAGGAGAGCATGAAGATCCAGAAGGTGCTCGACTCGGACGTGGTGATGATCTTCGACGAGTGCACCCCGTACCCGGCCACGGAGGAGGTGGCGCGCCGCTCGATGGAACTGAGCCTGCGCTGGGCGCGGCGCAGCCGCGACGCCCACGACGCGCTGGAAAACGACGCGGCGCTGTTCGGCATCGTGCAGGGGGGCGTGCACGCGGACCTGCGCAGCCGGTCGCTGGACGGCCTGCAGGCCATCGGCTTCGACGGTTACGCCATCGGCGGCCTGGCGGTGGGCGAGCCGGAGCACGAGCGCAACGCGATGCTGGAGCACCTGCATCCGCGCCTGCCGGCCGACCGGCCGCGCTACCTGATGGGCGTGGGCCGGCCGGAGGACCTGGTCGAGGGCGTGGCCCGCGGGGTGGACATGTTCGACTGCGTCATGCCCACGCGCAACGCGCGCAACGGGCACTACTTCACCTCCTTCGGCACCGTGCGCATCCGCAACGCGCGCTACGAGCGCGACATGGACCCGATCGAGCCCGGTTGCGGTTGCGTGGCCTGCGCCGGCGGCTACACCCGCGCCTACCTGCGACACCTGGATCGCTGCAACGAGATGCTGGGGCCGATCCTGGGCACGCTGCACAACCTCTGGTACTACCAGAGGCTGATGGCGCAGATGCGTGCGGCCATCGCCGAGGGGCGGTTCCAGGCGTTCCGGAGCGCGTTCCACGCGGCGCGGGGCGGATCGCCTGGCTGAGCCGGCCACCGGGGCCGGCCGGGCCGGGTGTCGGCGTGCGGGCGGCATGGGGCGCAGAGTCGGCTGCGGCAGGACCGCCTCCGGCCGCGCCCGGCGGCCCCGGCGCCGGCGACCCGACCGCTTCCCGCGCGCCGCGGCCCGCCGCAGCCGACACGCCCGGACGTGCCGCCGGAATCCGGGCGGGAACCCCGCGGCGCGGGAATGGTCGGAATTGCGGCTTGCAAAGGGGGCCGTGCGCCCCTATGGCATAATCCCCGGCTATTTCGAAACGACCAGGAAGACCCATGAGCCTTCTCGCCACCCTCGGCCCGTCCGCCATCCTCGCCGCCGCGCCCGCGCCGCAGGGCGGCGGCTTCGGCATGCTGCTGTTCCCGATCGTCCTGATCGCGATCATGTACTTCCTGATGATCCGCCCGCAGATGAAGCGGCAGAAGGAGCACCAGGCCATGCTCGGCAAGCTGTCCCGCGGCGACGAGGTGCTGACCAACGGCGGCCTGGCCGGCGTGGTCACCGACATCGGCGACAACTTCGTGACCCTCGAGGTCGCCGACAACGTGCGCATCCGCGTGCAGAAGGGCGCCATCGCCAACGTGCTGCCCAAGGGCACGCTGAAGTCCGCCTGATCCTCCCGTCCCACCGCTGAGCGTGGTCCCGCGGGGCGGGGCCGCGCGGGGTCCCGCAATGCTCGAATTCCCCCGCTGGAAGTATTTCGTCATCCTGCTGGTGCTGGCGGTCAGCGCGCTCTACGCGCTGCCGAACGTCTACCAGAACGACTACGCGGTGCAGATCACCGCCAGCCGCGGCGCCGCGCTCGACGACGCGCTGCGCGGCCGCGTCGAGGCCGGGCTGAAGGAGGCGGGCGTGACCGCCAAGTCCGTCGCCGTCGAGGGGGGCAACCTGATGGTGCGCCTGGCCGACGCCGACGCCCAGACCCGGGCCGCCGACGCCCTGCGCTCCGACCTGGGCGAGAACTACACCGTCGCCCTGAACCTGGCCTCCAACGTGCCCGACTGGCTCGACCGCCTGGGCGCCAAGCCGATGGTGCTGGGCCTGGACCTGCAGGGCGGCGTGCACTTCGTGCTGCAGGTGGACCAGCAGGCGGCGCTGGAGAAGCGCGTGGACGCCTACGTCGAGGACGTGCGGGTGACCCTGCGCGACAACCGCATCCGCTACACCGCGGTGGACCGCCGCGCCGACCACTCCATCGCCGTTTCGCTGGGCTCGGGCGCCGATCCGGCCAGGGCCCGCGAGGCGCTGGCGCGCGCCATGCCGACCCTGACCCTGGAAGGCGAGGGCGCCGGCCTGGTGGTGCGCATCCCCGAGACGGAGCTGACCCAGATCGCCGGCTCGGCCATCGAGCAGAACATCACCACCCTGCGCAACCGCGTCAACGAGCTGGGCGTGGCCGAGCCCATCATCCAGCGCCAGGGCGACGACCGCATCGTGGTGCAGCTGCCCGGCGTGCAGGATACCGCCGAGGCCAAGCGCATGATCGGCGCCACCGCCACGCTGGAATACCGCGCCGTGATCGACGGCAGCGCCGCCGACGCGGTGGCCACCGGCCGCGTGCCGCCCGAGGCCAAGGTGTTCTACCGCCGCGACGGCCGCCCCGAGCTGCTGAGCAAGCGGGTGATCGTGACCGGCGACCAGATGGTGGCCGCGCAGAGCACCGTCGACCAGAACGGCCAGCCTGCGGTCAGCGTCACGCTGAACAACGTCGGCGGCGACCGCATGTTCGACTTCACCAGCCAGAACGTCGGCAAGCCGATGGCCGTGGTCTACACCGAGCGCATCCCGCAGGCGACCATGGTCGACGGCAAGGAGGTCCGCAGCTTCCGCGTCCGCGAGGAGGTCATCTCGGTGGCCAACGTCAACGGCGTGTTCGGCAAGAACTTCCAGACCACCGGCCTGGAGAAGACCGAGGCCGACGACCTGGCCAAGCTGCTGCGCGCCGGTTCGCTGGCCGCGCCGATGGACTTCGTCGAGGAGCGCATCGTCGGCCCCAGCCTGGGCAAGGAGAACGTGGAGCGCGGCGTCACCGCGGTGCTGTACGCGTTCCTGTTCACGCTGCTGTTCTTCGCGGTGTACTACCGCATGTTCGGCGTGATCACCGGCATCGCGCTGCTGTTCAACCTGCTGATCGTGGTGGCGGTCATGTCGCTGTTCGGGGCCACCATGACGCTGCCGGGCTTCGCCGGCCTGGCGCTGTCCATCGGCCTGTCGGTGGACGCCAACGTGCTGATCAACGAGCGCATCCGCGAGGAGCTGCGTTCGGGCGTGCCGCCCAAGGCGGCCATCGCCGGCGGCTACGAGAAGGCGTCCGGCACCATCTTCGACGCCAACCTCACCGGCATCCTCGCCGGCGTGGCGCTGTACGCCTTCGGCACCGGCCCGCTCAAGGGCTTCGCGCTGACGATGGTGATCGGCATCCTGGCGTCGATGTTCACCGCGATCACCGTATCGCGCGCACTGGCGGTGCTGGTGTATGCGCGCCGCAAGAAGCTCAAGTCCCTGGCGGTCTGAGGGAGGACCGAGAACCATGAAGATCTTCCCGCTGAGCCTGATCCCCAACGACACGCGCATCGACTTCATGCGGATGCGCTGGGTGTCGGTCGCCGTGGCCGCGCTGGTGTTCGCCGCGGCGGTGGCCGGCATCGCGGTCAAGGGTTTCAACTACGCCCTGGACTTCACCGGCGGCACCGTGGTGGAGGTGCGCTTCGAGCGCCCGGCCAACGTCGACCAGGTGCGCGAGCGCCTGGGCGCGGCCGGGTACGCCGGCGCGCAGGTGCAGAGCTTCGGCTCGGGCACCGACCTGCTGGTGCGGCTGCAGCCGCGCGACGGCGAGACGACCACCGATGCCAACAACCGCACCGCGCAGGAGGTGCTGGCGGCGGTGGCCGCGCCGGACAACCGCGCCACGCTGATGCGGACCGAGTTCGTCGGTCCGCAGGTGGGGCGCGAGCTGGCCATCAACGGCCTGTACGCGGCCATCTTCGTCGTGGTGGGCTTCCTGATCTACATCGGCTTCCGCTTCGAGTGGAAGTTCGCGGTGGTGGCCACGCTGACGACGCTGTTCGACGTGCTGGTCACGGCGGCCTACTTCGCCTGGAGCGGGCGCGACTTCGACCTCACCGTCCTGGCCGGCCTGCTGGCGGTGATGGGCTTCTCGATCAACGACACCATCGTGGTCTTCGACCGCGTGCGCGAGAACTTCCGCAGCCTGCGCGTGGAGCCGCTGGAGGTGTTCAACCGTTCGATCAACCAGACGCTGTCGCGCACGATCATCACGTCGCTGGTGTTCTTCCTGTCGGTGCTGGCGCTGTACCTGTACGGCGGCGGTTCGCTGGAGGGGCTGGCGCTGACGCAGATGATCGGCGCGGTGATCGGCACGCTCTCGTCGATCTTCCTGGCCTGCCCGCTGCTGACAATCGGCTTGCTGAAGGTCACCAAGCAGGACCTGCTGCCCAAGGCCAAGGACGAGGCGGCGCTGGCGCGGCGGCCGTAACCGCGCTCGGCCACGCAAGGCGAAGAAGCCGCCCCCGGGGCGGCTTCTTTTTTGATGTTTCCCCCAGAGCGTCGGGGGAGCCTGGCCCAGGCGGTGCCGGGGCCGCTCCCTCAGGCGAAGGCGGCGGCGTAGCCGGTGTTGACGACCAGCTTCTGCAGTTCGTCGGCCACGCGGACGTTGCCGGCGATGATCTGCCGGGCTTCCGGGCCGCGCTCGTCCAGGCGCGGGGTGGCGGCGCCGCGGAAGTCGCAGATCCGGCCGCCGGCCTCGCGCACCAGCAGCACGCCGGCGGCGATGTCCCACGCCTTCACGCCTGCCTCGAAATAGGCGTCCAGGCGGCCGCAGGCGACGTAGGCCAGGTCCAGCGCGGCCGAGCCGGTGCGGCGCACGTCCTCGGCCTGGGCCAGCAGCGCGTCCACGCACTTGAGCTGGGCGCTGGCGCGGGCGCGCTCGCGCGGCGGGAAGCCGGTGCCGACCACGGTGCCGGCCAGTTCCTTGCGGTCGGCCACGCGGATGCGGCGGTCGTTGAGCACCGCGCCGGCGCCGCGGCTGGCGGTGAACAGCTCGTTGCGCAGCGGGTCGAAGATCACCGCGTCGGTCGGCTCGCCGTTGTCGACCAGGGCGATGGACACGCAGTAGTGGGGGAAGCCGCGCAGGTAGTTGCTGGTGCCGTCCAGCGGGTCGATCACCCACTGCAGGCGGCCCTGGCGGCCCGGCTGGTGGCCGCCTTCCTCGCCCAGCACCCCGTAGTCGGGGTAGGCGCGGCGCAGTTCCTTCACGATCACCTGCTCGGCGTCGGCATCGACCTCGCTGGCGTAGTCCATGCGCTGCTTCTGGACCACGTTGAGCGCGTCCAGGCGGTTGATGTGGCGCAGCAGGACGTTGCCGCCGAGGCGGGCGGCCTTGACCATGACGTTGACGACGGGCTTCTGCAAGGCGAAGGCTCCCGGTAGGGCTGGGAAGGAACGGCGAAGGAAAAGAGCGGACCGGCGCGCGAGGCCGGGCGCGCAGTTTACCATCTGCGCCATGTCCGATTCCGCCCCCGCCACGGCCGCCCCGGCCGACAACCTCCGTATCGTCCTGGTCGGCACCCAGCATCCCGGCAACATCGGCGCGGCCGCGCGCGCCATGAAGACCATGGGCCTGTCGCGCCTGGTCCTGGTGGCGCCGGAGACCGCGCCCAACGACGAGGCCTACCGCCGCGCCGCCGGCGCCGAGGATCTGATCCAGGCCGCGCCGGTCCATGCCGACCTCGCCGCCGCGGTGGCCGACTGCCGGCTGGTGCTGGGCTGCACCGCGCGCAGCCGCCGGGTACAGCTGGAGCAGCTGGACCCGGACGCGGCCGCCGGCCGGCTGCTGCAGCACGCGGGCGAGGGGCCGGTGGCGCTGGTGTTCGGGCGCGAGCGCACCGGGCTGACCAACGAGGAGCTGCAGCTGTGCCACGCCTCGGTGCACATTCCCTCCGACCCGGCATTCAGTTCGCTGAACCTGGCCGCGGCGGTGCAGGTACTGGCCTACGAGGTCCGGCTGGCGCTGCTGGCCGCCGCGCCCGGGCCGGCGCCGCAGCCGCGCCCCGACGACCTGCCGGCCACGCACGCGCAGGTCGAGGGGTTCTTCGCGCAGCTCGCCGACACGCTGGAGGCGATCGATTTCCACAAGGGCCGCACCCCGGACTCGGCCATGCGCAAGCTGCGCCGGCTGTTCCTGCGCTGCGACCTGACGGTCAACGAGGTGCGCCTGCTGCGCGGGGTGCTGGCCGACGCGCAGCGCATGGCGCGGCTGGCCGCCGACGCCGCCGGCCGCGGGTCGCCGCTGTCCCCCTGAGCGGCTTTCGGCTAGGCTTCCCGCCCATGAAGGGGGCCGGCTTGTCGTCCAGCATGCGCAGATGGATCCAGGCCGTGGTTTGGGGCCTGCTGCTGGCCGTCCTGCCGGTCGCACGGGCCGAGGACAGCCACGTGCTGGTGCTGGGCCGCATCAGCGACGACCCCGCCGCCCACTACGACCAGCTCAAGGCGCTGCTGGACTACGTGGTGCCGCGCATGCGCGAGGTGGGCATCACCGAGGGGCGCGTGCTGATGGCGCGCGACGCGCAGCAGATGGCCAGCTACCTGCGGCGCGGCCGGGTGGACTGGGTCACCGAGACCGCCAGCACCGCGGTGCAGCTGCAGAAACGCGCCGGCGCCCGCCTGCTGCTGCTGACCGAACGCGGCGGCGTGAGCCGCTACCACACGGTGTTCTTCGCCCGCCGCGGCGGGCCGGTGCGCACGCTCCAGGACCTGCGCGGCCGCACCCTGGCCCTGCAGAGCACCGCCTCCACCAGCGCCTACATGGTGCCGATGACCACGCTGCTCGAGGCCGGGCTGGAGCCGGAGATCCTGCTCAGCCCCGGCGACCTGCCCTCCGCCGGCAGGGTGGGCTACCTGTTCGCCCGCTCCGAGCTCAACATCACGGTCTGGGTGCAGAAGCGGCTGGTGGACGCGGGCGCGATCAGCAACCTGGACTGGAGCGACCCGGACCGGATGCCGCCGGCGTTCAAGGCCGACCTGGAAGTCTTCCACGAGACCCCGGCCTACCCCCGCGCGCTGGAACTGGTGCGGGCCGACCTGCGGCCGGAGGTCGAGGCGCGGCTGCGCGAGGTGCTGCTGGAGGCCGCCGCGGACCCGGAGGCGGGGCAGGCCCTGAAGCTGTTCTTCGATACCTCGCGCTTCCTGCCGCTGGACCAGGAGCTGGAGCGCGCGCTGGACGGGCTCCGCGCAGGCGTGGCCCGGGTGCGCGCGGAGGTCGAATGAAGCTGCGCTTCGGCCTGCAGGCGCGGTTCCTGGCGGCCATGTCGCTGGTGCTGCTGGTGGTCCTGGTGCTGCTGGGGCTGCTGCTGCACCGGCAGCGGCTGGTGCAGCGCGAGTCGGAAACGCTCAGCAGCGCGGTCATGCACCGCATGGTGGACGAGTACCTGCACTCGCACGGCCGCGCGCTGGCCGGCAACCTGGCCGACAACCTGGCCAATCCGCTCTACTACTCCGACCTGGACGCCATCGGCCGCATCCTGCGCGACCACATGCGCGACGGGCTGGTGGAATACCTGCTGGTGTTCGACGCCAACGGCCGGCTGGTCCACGACGGCTCCACCGAGATCGCCGGCTACGGCCGGCTGATGCCGGACCCGCTGGCCGCGCGCGCGGTGGGCGCGGAGGAGCCGGTGAGCCAGGCCACCGCGCGGGTGCTGGAGATGTCCGCGCCGATCCGGGTGGGCAGCAAGCGCATCGGCGGCATCCGCGTGGGCCTGTCGCTGGAGGCGGCCCACCGCTTCGAGCGGCGCAGCGCCGAACGGCTGCACGCGCAGATCCAGGCGCTGTCCCAGCGCCACCGCGGCTGGCTCGGGCTGCTGCTGGCGCTGCTGCTGGGCGTGGTGGTGCTCACCGCCTGGTACGTGCAGCGCACCCTGGTCCGGCCGATCCGGCAGCTGGCGCAGTCCGCGCGCCGCATCGAGGCCGGCGACTACAGCGTCCGCCAGCACGCCGGCAACCGCAACGACGAGCTGGGCGACCTGCAGCGCGCCTTCGACCGCATGAGCGAGAGCGTGGCCCGCCACGACCGCGACGTGCGCCGCATGGCCTACACCGACGCGCTGACCGGCCTGACCAACCGCCTCGCGTTCCGCGAGGCGCTGGACCACCGGCTGATGCTGCTGCGCGGCTCCGGCCGCCAGCTGGCGCTGCTGTTCGCCGACATCGACGACTTCAAGCGGGTCAACGACACCCTCGGCCACGAGGCCGGCGACGAGGCGCTGCTGCAGTTCGCCAACCGCATCCGCGAGGCGGTGGAGCGCTACGGCGGCGACGACGCGCTGCTGGCCCGCTTCGGCGGCGACGAGTTCGTGATCCTGGTCCAGGAGGGCGACGTGCGCGCCGTGGCCACGCGCCTGGCCGAAGTGCTGGTGGCCGAGCTGCGGCGGCCGCTGGACATCCACGACCGGCAGGTGTTCCTGGGCACGTCCATCGGCATCACCCTGTTCCCGGAGGACGCGTCCAGCGCCAGCGCGCTGATGAAGAACGGCGACATCGCCATGTACCAGGCCAAGGTCGCCGGCAAGAACGGCTTCCGCTTCTACAGCCGCGCCATGGACCACGCGGTGGAGCGCCGCGTGCACATGGAGCAGGAGCTGCGCGGCGCCTGGGAGCGCGGCGAGCTGAGCGTGGTGTACCAGCCCGTCTGCCGCACCAGCGACGGCCGGGTGGTCGGCGCCGAGGCGCTGCTGCGCTGGCAGCACCCGATGCTGGGCACCATCGCCCCGTCGGTGTTCATCGACGTGGCCGAGCAGAGCGGCCTGATCGAGAGCATCGGCCCGCGCGTGCTGTACACCGCCTGCGCCGAGGCCGTGCGCTGGCTGGAGCTGGGCACCGAGAAGCTGTTCGTCTCGGTGAACATCTCCCCGCGCCAGTTGCGCCGGGGCGACCTGCCCGACATCGTCGCCGGCTGCCTGCGCGAGACCGGCCTGCCGGCGTCCTGCCTGCACCTGGAGCTGACCGAGACCACGGTGATCAGCGACGAGCTGCAGGCCGCCGCGCTGCTGGCGCGGCTGCACAGCACCGGGGTGAAGGTCTGGCTGGACGACTTCGGCACCGGCTTCTCGGGGCTCAGCCACCTGCGCCGCGTGCCGGTGGACGGGGTGAAGATCGACCGCAGCTTCGTGGCCGACCTGCAGCGCGATCCGGACGACCTGGCCCTGACCACCGCCATCATCGCCATGGCCCACTCGCTGGGGATCACCGTGGTGGCCGAAGGCGTGGAGAAGGAGGCGCAGTACAAGCTGCTGGCCGAGCGCGGCTGCGACCTGGTCCAGGGCTACTGGCTCAGCCACCCGGTCAGCGCGCCCGAGTTCACCCACCTGCTGGCGCGGCGGATGCGCTGAGCCGTGTCAGGCGCGCAGGCGCTGCAGCCAGGCGCCGACCAGGTCGGTCAGCTGTTCCGAGAGCAGGCCCATGCCCACCAGGGTGGCGGCCGACACCAGCCACAGCGCCAGCAGCAGCGTGCCGTCGCGCTCCATCAGCGCCAGCGCGTAGAGCAGCAGCAGGCTGGCGAACAGGTAGTTGGTCAGCGGGATCGGCAGGGCCAGCAGCACGCCGAGCAGCACCAGCAGCAGGCCGGTGAAGGCGTTGGCCAGGCGGCTGCCGGCCAGCGGCTGCAGGCGCGGCCGGATCAGGTGTTCCAGCCGCGCCAGCCACGGCCCGATGCGGTCGCAGAAGCGCACCATGGTGCGGCGCCGCGGTCCGCGCCGGCCGATGAAGCCCGGCAGCCACGGCTGCTGCAGGCCGACCAGCATCTGCAGCCCGATCAGCACCACCAGCGGGCCGCCCACCGCGCCGCCGACGCCGGGAATGGGGATGAAGCCGGGCAGGATGGAGACGAACAGGAACATGCCGAAGGCGCTGCGGCGCAGCCCGGCCAGCAGGTCGTGCAGGGTCAGCACCTGGTCCGGGTCTCCCTCGGAGAAGGCGCGGAGCAGCCGGGTGACGCCGTTGCCGGCAGGCGGCGCGGCCGGGGGCTCAGACCGCGGGGACATCGTCGTCCTGCGGCAGCCGGCGCAGCAGCAGCTTGTCGATGCGTGCCCCGTCCAGGTCCACCACCTCGATGCGCCACCCGGCCCAGTCGAAATGCTCGCCCACGTGCGGGATGCGGCCGAAGTGCGCGATGCACATGCCCGCCAGCGTGTGGTAGTCCGCGTCGCCGGCGTCGGGCAGCGCCGCCCCGTCCATCAGCTCGCGCAGGTCCTCGGCCGGCAGCGTGCCGCCGACCAGCAGCGAGCCGTCGTCGCGGGCGACCACCAGCGCGTCCTCGTCGGCGTTCTCCACCGCCTGCAGGCGGCCGACGATGGCGCCCATCAGGTCGCTGACCGTCACCAGGCCCTGGATGTCGCCGTACTCGTCCACGACCAGCGCCATCGACTGCTGTTCCTCGCGGAAGATCTCCAGCAGCTTCATCGCGTGGGTGGACTCGGAGACGAACAGCGGCGTGCGCAGCCCGCGCAGCAGCGCCTGCCCGGCCGGCGGCTGCCCCAGGTCGTGCAGCAGCGCCTTGACCTCCAGCACGCCGGCCACGTCGTGGTCGCCGCCGCGGTAGACCGGGTAGCGCGAGTACTGGTGCTCGCGCATGGTCTCCAGGTTCTCCTCGGGCGGGGCCTCGGCGTCCAGCCAGGCGATGCGGTTGCGCGGGGTCATCATGCTCGCCGCGGTGCGGTCGCCGAGGCGGATGACGCGGTTGACCATGTCGCGCTCGTGCGCGTCGATCACGCCCTGCTCGTGGCTCTCGGCCACCAGCATGCGGATCTCTTCCTCGCTGATGGTGCTGGCCTCGTCCTTGCCCAGCCCGAGCAGGCGCAGCACCAGGCGGGTGCTGTGCGAGAGCAGCCACACGAAGGGGAAGGCGATGCGGGCCAGCCAGCCCATCGGCAGGGCGACGAAGCCGGCGATGCGCTCCGGCGCGGTGATGGCCAGGCGCTTGGGCACCAGCTCGCCGAAGATCAGCGTCAGGTAGGTGATCAGCGCCACGGCCACCAGCTTGCCCAGGGTGCCGGCGTACTCGCCCAGCGCCGGGACCACGCGCGCCAGCCAGCCGCCGATGGCCAGGCCGATGGCCTCGCCGCCGAACAGGCCGGTGAGGATGCCGATCAGGGTGATCCCGATCTGCACCGTGGACAGGAAGTTCTCCGGCTTCTCGGACAGGGCCAGGGCCCGGGCCGCGCGCTTGCTGGCCTGGGCCAGCTGCTTGAGCCGGCTGCGGCGCGAGGTCATCACCGACATCTCCGACATCGCGAAGAAGCCGTTGAGCAGGACCAGGGCCAGTACGATCAGCAGCTCAGCCACGCCGGCGGACCCCGCGGCGAGGAGCGGAAAGCGTGCGGCCGGGGCGGATGCGCCGGGAAGAGGGGGGAGTCGGGTCGTCGTCCATAGGCTGCGCCCCGGGGGGCGCGGGCCGCATCTTAGCAAATGCGCGCCGCCCGGCCTCACGCGGCCGTGACGCCGCCCGCGCCCGCCGCCGGCAGCCGCAGTATCCCGGCCGGGCGCCGGGCTGTCATAATTCCGCAATCCATCCGCAGGACAGCCTCCCATGTTCTCACTGCAGACCATCTTCGGTTCCGGCAAGCAGTTCTTCGTCCTGCTGGACGAGGCGGCCGAGGCGGCCCACGACAGCACCAGGGCGCTGTACGAGATGATGAAGGCCTCCGACCGGCAGCCGGCGCTGGACGGCTTCAAGCTGGCCCGCCAGCGCGAGCGCGCGGCCTCGGAGAAGATCGGCAAGGCGCTGGTGGAGAGCTTCATCACCCCGCTGGAGCGCGAGGACATCGAGGCGCTGGGCTCGGCGCTGTACAAGATCCCCAAGCAGGTGGAGAAGTTCGCCGACCGCTACTCGCTGGCGACCCAGCACCTGGCCCACATCGACTTCGCGCCGCGCGCGGCCATGCTGGAGCAGGCCGCGTCCGTGGTGGTGGACATGGTGCGCGAGCTGCGGCACATGAACCTGGACCGCATGACCGCGCTCAACGACAAGCTCCGCTCGATCGAGAACGAGGCCGACCGGCTGATGCTGGAGCTGTACCGCGACATCTATTCCGGGCGGCTGGACCACCTGCAGATGTTCCTGCTCAAGGAGTTCTTCGAGATCCTGGAGAAGGCCATCGACCGCTGCCGCGAGGCGGGCGTGGTCGCGTACCAGATCGTGCTGAAGAACTCGTGATGGCCGGCGCAGGGTTTTCCACGGGCGCGCCGGCCGCGAACGCGCGCGCCCGGATCCGCTTCGACGCCGCGCGGCCCGGCCGCGCCGGCCCGGCCGCGGCGACGGCGGCCGACACGCAGGGGGTGATGCCATGCTGACGCTCGTGCTGGTGGTGATCCTGGCCGCGCTCGTGTTCGAGTTCATCAACGGCTTCCACGACACCGCCAACTCCATCGCCACCGTGGTGGCCACCAAGGTGCTCTCGCCGGGGCACGCGGTGATGCTGGCCGCGGTGATGAACCTGATCGGCGCCCTGGCCGGCACCGCGGTGGCCAAGACCATCGCTTCGGGCCTGGTGGACGTGAGCGTGGTGGAGGTCACCTCGCAGGTGATCCTGTGCGCGCTGCTGGGCGGCATCATCTGGAACCTGATCACCTGGTGGTTCGGCCTGCCGTCCTCGTCCTCGCACGCGCTGATCGGCGGGCTGTGCGGCGCGGCCCTGGCCGCCGCCCACAACGACTGGAACGCGCTGATCTGGTCGCAGGAGGCCGGCGACTGGACCAAGAACCAGGGCCTGCTGTGGAAGGTGTTCCTTCCCATGATCACCTCGCCGCTGACCGGCTTCCTGCTCGGCGTGGCGACGATGCTGCTGCTGTGGGCGATCATCGCCGGCATGGCGCGCGCCGGCGGCGTGCTGCGGCGGATGGCGCGGCCGCGCTGGGTCAACGCCTTCTTCGGCAAGGCGCAGATCCTCTCGGCGGCCTACATGGGCTTCGCCCACGGCCACAACGACGCGCAGAAGACCATGGGCATCATCGCCCTGACCCTGTTCGCGGCCGAGTCCGCCGGCACCCTCGACGACCTGCCGGGCTGGCTGGCGTTCCTGCACCCCGGCGCGGGCGAGCAGGACATCGCCACCTGGATCGTGATCACCTGCGCCATCGTGATGGCGCTGGGCACGGCCTCGGGCGGCTGGCGCATCATCAAGACACTGGGCCACAAGATGGTCAAGCTGCACCCGATCAACGGCTTCGCCGCCGAGACCAGCTCGGCCACGGTGCTGACCCTGGCCGCGCATTTCGGCATGCCGGTGTCGACCACGCACAGCATCTCCACCGCGATCATGGGCGTGGGCTTCGCCAAGAACCCGCGCGCGCTGAAGTTCGGCGTGATCGAGCGGATCCTCTGGGCGTGGATCCTGACCATCCCGGCCGCCGGCGGCCTGGCCTACCTGATCCTGCGCGCGATGGAGGCGCTGGGCTGGGCCTGAGCCCGGCCGCGCCCGCTACAGCAGGTCGCCTTCGGCCGACAGCGCGCGTTCCATGCGGTCGCCCAGGCCGCCGATCTCCAGCACCAGGCGTTCCACTTCGGCCGGGGTGAGGCCGTCGTAGGGGCGGTTCTCGCACAGCTGCAGGTAGGGCACGCCGTCCAGCTCGCCGATGGCCAGGTAGCCCACGCTGCTCTGCCAGTTGAACACCAGCGCGCGCCGCGCATCGATGCCGGTGGTCGGCGCGATCACCGTGCTCACCCGCAGCAGGGGGCGGCCGTCGTCGCCGTCCAGCTCGCTGAGGAAGATCGACTGGTGGCGGCTGCCGCCTTCCAGCGACAGCTCCACGCAGGCCACGAAGGGTTCCTGCATGGTCAGGCGGAAGCCCGCGGTCGCCAGGTGGCTGCGGATCTGTTCGAAATTGCGCATGGCGTCCTCCGCGTCGCTGCCGGCTATGCTAGCCGCTGATGCCCGCCACGTCTGCCGACGCCGCCGAACGCCTGCTGGCCGCGGTCCGCGCGATCCCGCGCGGGCAGGTGGCCGGCTACGGCGAGGTGGCCCGCCGCGCCGGGCTGCCGGGCCGCGCGCGGCTGGCGGCGCGGGTGCTGGCGGCCAACACCGACCCGGACCTGCCCTGGCACCGCGTGCTGCGCTCGGACGGGCGCATCGCCTTCCCCGAGGGCTCGGCCGGCTGGCGCGAGCAGTGCCGGCGGCTGCGCGCCGAGGGCGTGGCGGTGGAACGGGGCCGGGTGCGCCGCACGGCCGCGCTCGACCTGGATGCGGCGGTGTGGGGGCCGGAGGGCGCGTAGAGCGGTCCGTCGCGGCCGGCCCGGTATGATGGGCGCCCCCTGGATCCGGAGCCGCGGATGCTCTCGCGACTGCCCCCCGTCACCCGCGCACTGCTGGTCGCCAACGTGGCGCTGTTCCTGCTGCAGCTCCTGATGGGCCCGGCCACCTTCGACCCGTTCATGCTCTGGCCGCCGAGCGCGATGGGCTTCGACCCGTTCTCCCCCGGCCAGAATTTCCAGCCCTGGCAATTGCTGACCTACGGCTTCCTGCACGGCGGCTTCGGCCACCTGCTGTTCAACATGCTGGCGCTGTACATGTTCGGCGCGCCGCTGGAGCTGACCTGGGGGGCGCGCCGCTTCCTGGCCTACTACCTGATCTGCGTGGCCGGCGCCGGGCTGTGCCAGCTGGCGGTGGGCTGGTGGAGCGTGTCGCAGGGCGGGCCGGCCTACCCGACGGTGGGCGCCTCCGGCGGCGTGTTCGGCCTGCTGCTGGCCTACGGCATGCTGTTCCCGAACCAGCAGGTGATGCTCCTGTTCCCGCCGATCCCGATGAAGGCGCGCACCTTCGTCATCGTGTTCGGCGCGATCACGCTGCTGCTGGGCTTCACCGGCTGGCAGCCGGGCGTGGCCCACTTCGCCCACCTGGGCGGCATGCTGTTCGGGTGGCTGGTGATCCGCTACTGGCGCGGGCAGCCGCCCTTCGGCGGCCGCCGGCCGCCGCGCGGCGGACCGCACCTGCGGCGGGTGAAGTAGCTGCGGCGGGCAAGGAAAAGGCGCGGGGGACCGCGCCTTTTCCGTTCCTGCCGGTCAGCGCCAGACGCGGATCTGCTCGGCCTCGGCGCGCTGCATCGGCTGGCCGGCCTTGCAGCCGTACGCGGCGCCGAAGGCCGGGTGGTTGGCCAGCGGCACGTTGCTGCGCAACGCGCCGGGCGCGTGGATGTCGGCGGTGAGGCGCTCGGCGGCGGTGTTGGCGGCCACCTGCTGCGCCCACAGCCGCGACCAGGCGCGGAAGAAGGCCTGCTGTTCGGCCGGCTTGGCGCCGGGCCGCGCGGCCGTCCAGGCGTTCCAGGCCAGTTCCAGGCCGGCCAGGTCGGCCAGGCCCTCGTCCTTGACCAGGTCGCCGTTGACCTTGGCGCCCTTCACGCCGGGGTAGTCGTGGGTGGCGTACTGCGCGGCCACCCGCGTGCCGAACTGGGTCCAGGCGCTCTTGTCGGCCGGCGTCCACCAGCTGCGCAGCTCGCCCCGGGCGTCGACCAGCGCGCCCTTGGCGTCCACCGCGCGGGTCAGCTGGTTGCCCACCAGCGCGCCGAGCGCGCCGTAGACCATGGCCGGGTCGTTGGGGTCGAACACCGGCGGCTGCAGCACGGCGGCGGTGGCGATCAGGCGGTTCTGGGCGATGTCGTAGGCCAGCGCGGGCTGCTGCGGCAGCACGTCCCAGCGCCGGTCGGCGTTGCCCTTGCCGATGCGCTTCATTTCCTCGCGGTGGCGCCAGGTCGAGGCGATGAGCATGTTGCCGCCGAAGCTGCCGCGGCCCATGGGCTGCACGGTGTAGTCCAGGTCGCGGCGCGGGGTGCCGACCTCGATCTTCAGGGCCTGCAGCTTGGCGCGCGCCTCGGCCTTGGCTTCCGGGCTCAGCCAGGCGGCACGCTCCACCGCGGCCAGCTGCGCCTCGCGGATCTCGTCGATGGTGGCGGCGGCCTGGCGGCGCGCGGCCGGGGTCAGGTAGCGCTCGGCGTACTCGCGGCCGAGCATGGGGCCGGCGGCGGTGTTGATCGCCTCCAGCACCTGCTGCCAGCGCGGCGGCGGCGCGGCCTGGCCGGCCAGGACCTGGCCGCGGAAGGCGAAGCTGGCGTCGCGGAAGCTCCTGGACAGGTACGGCGCCATGGCATCGCCCACCCGCCAGCGCAGGTAGGCCTTCCACTGTTCGGGCTTGACGCGCTGGACCATGGCGTCCAGTTCGGCGAACAGGGCCGGGTCCGGCAGCGAGACCAGGTCGTCCTTGACGCCCTGGGCTTCGAGGAAGGCGCCCAGCTGCAGGTTGCGGTAGCGCTTGGTGACGTCGGCCACCGGCACCGGCACGTAGGTGCGGAAGGGGTTGCTGAGGTCGGCCACCGATTGCGCCTTGCGCGCGATGGCGGTCTCCAGCTCGACGACCGCGCGCGCATCGGCGTCCAGGCGCGCCTGCGGGGTGCCGGTCAGCGCCAGGATCTGCTTGACGTAGTCGCGGTAGCGGCCGAGCAGGGCCTGGCTGTCGGCGTCGTTGCGGGTGTAGAAGGCCGGGTCGGGCAGGCCCATGCCGCCCTGCATGAAGTAGCCGATGTGGCGGTCCAGCGCCTTCAGGTCCACGTCCGGGGCGAAGTTGAAGGCCACCGGGATGCCGACCTGGTGCAGCGCGGCGATCGCGGCCGGGACGTCCCTGGCGCGCTTGATGGCGTCGATGCGCGCCAGCAGCGGCGCGATCGGCCTGGAACCGTCGGCCTCGACCGCGGCCTCGTCCAGGCCGCTGGCCCAGAAATCGCCCAGCCGCTTCTGCACCTCGTTCTGCGGGGCGCGCATGGCCGCGTCCAGCAGCTCGCGCTGCTGCTGCAGGGCGCGCCCGGCCAGCTGGCCCAGCGCGCTGGTGGCGCCGGCCTCGGCCGGCGCCGGGTTGGCCTTGAGCCAGTCGGCGTTGGCCAGGGCATAGAAGTCGGTGCACTGCGCCGGCACCGCGGGCGCGCGGCTGGCGCGCTTGCGCTGGGCTTCGGCGCCGGGGGCGGTTGCCAGGGCGGCCAGGCCGAGGGCGAGGGCGAGCACGAGCGGACGGGGATGGGTCGTCATCGGGGGAACGGGCGACGTCGGAAAGGTCGCGCGAGTGTAGCAAGGCGCCCGGCGGCGTCCGTGCAGGACCGCGCCGGAAACGTGACGGCCGCCGGCGCACAGCGCGGAAAAAGCGAGGCCCGGACGTGCCGGGCCTCGCGGTGGGACGCGGCAGGCGCGGGCGCTTACCAGATCACGACTTGGGCGTCGCCCTGGCGGACCATCGGCTTGCCGGGCTCGCACTTGAACGCGGCGGCGAAGGCCGGCAGGTTCGAGGGCGCGCCGATGGCGCGGAACTGCGCCGGGGCGTGCTCGTCGGTGGCGATGCGGTTCTTCAGCTCTTCCGGGGTGAAGTTGCGGCGCCACACCGTGGCCCAGTTGAGGAAGAAGCGCTGGTCGCGGGTCAGGCCGTCGGTCATCGGGTCGGGCGTGCCCTCGGTGGCCTTCCTCATCGCGTCGTAGGCCGTGGCCAGGCCGCCCAGGTCGGCGATGTTCTCGCCCAGGGTGTGGCGGCCGTTGATCTTCTGCCCGTCGGCGGTGCGGTAGGCGTCGAACTGCGCCACCAGCTTGCCGGTGCGCGCGGCGAAGCCCTCGGCGTCGGCCGGCGTCCACCAGTTCTCGAACTTGCCCGTCGGCCCGAAGCGGCTGCCCTGGTCGTCGTAGCCGTGGGTCATCTCGTGGCCGATCACCGCGCCGATGCCGCCGTAGTTCATCTCGTCGGTGGCCTGGGGGTCGAAGAACGGCGGCTGCAGGATGGCGGCCGGGAACACGATCTCGTTCTGCAGCGGATTGTAGTAGGCGTTGACCGTCTGCGGGCTCATGCCCCATTCGGTGCGGTCCACCGGCTCGCCGATCTTGGACAGGTTCCAGCGGTAGTTGAACTCCTGCGCCGCCAGCACGTTGCCGATGTAGCTGTCGCGGCCGGTCTCCAGGCCGGCCCAGTCGCGCCACTTGTCCGGGTAGCCGATCTTGGGCGTGAACGCGCCCTGCTTGGCCAGCGCCTTCTCCTTGGTCTCGGCGCTCATCCACTCCAGGTTCCGGATGCGCGCCTCGAGGGCGGCGCCCAGGTTGGCCACCAGCGCCTCCATCTTGGCCTTGGACTCCGGCGGGAAGGCGACCTGCACGTACATCTGGCCCAGCGCCTCGCCGGCCTGCTGGTTGATGGTGTCCAGCACGCGCTTCCAGCGCGGCTTCATCTCCTTCTGGCCGCGCAGGGTCTTGGCGTAGAAGTTGAAGTTCTCCTCGGCGAAGGCGTCGCCCAGGTACGGCGAGGCGCCGTCGACGGTGTGGAAGCGCAGGTAGGCGCGCCACACGGCCGGGTCGGCGTCGCCCAGGGCCTTGCTCACTTCCTGGTGGAAGGCCGGGATCGCCAGCGAGAACTTCTCCGGCGCGGCCACGCCCTGCGACTCGAAGAACTTCGTCCACGGGAAGTTCGGGGTCAGCTTGTCGGCGTCGGCCAGGGTGACCGGGTTGTAGTACAGGGACACGTCGCGGGAGATGTCCTCGCGGGACTTGGAGGCCTTGGCCAGGCGGGTCTCGAAGGCCATCACCTCGGCGGCCTGCGCCTGGGCGTCGGCCGCCGGCACGCCCGACAGCTCCAGCACCCTGGCGACGTGGCGCACGTAGGCGTCGCGGATGTCCTTCTTGTCGGCGTCGAAGTAGTACTTGCTGTCCGGCAGGCCCAGGCCGCCCTGCATGGCGTAGGCGATGTTCATGCCCGGGTCCTGGAAGTCGGCCTCGGCGCCGAAGCCGAACAGCACGTTCTCGCCGCGGGCCGCGCTGGTGCGCAGGTACTCGGCCACCGCGGCGCCGTCGGCCAGTGCGTCGATCGCGGCCAGGCGCTCCTTCAGCGGCTCGATGCCCTGGGCGTTGATCTTCGCTTCGTCCATGCCGGTGGCCCACAGGTCGCCGACGATCTTCTTCACGCCGGTGGCGCCGGCGTCGGCGGCGGCCTGCTGGGCGAGCTGGTGCTGCACGGCGTTGGAGCGCTCGTCCAGCATCTCGAAGGCGCCCCAGCTGGTGCGGTCGCCGGGGATGGGGTTGGCGGCCAGCCACTTGCCGTTGGCGTAGCCGGCGAAGTCGGTGCAGGCGTCGACCGAAGTGTCCAGGTCGGCCAGGGCGAAGCGGTTGACCGGCGGCAGCTTGCTCTCGTCGAGGGTCAGCGCGGCCGGGGCCGCGGCGGGCGCATCGGCGGCGGCCGGGGCCGCCTCGTCCTGCCTGGAGCAGGCGGCCAGCGCCGCGGCGATGGCCAGCGGCAGCAGCAGGGTCTGGGACTTGCGGGTATTCACGTGTCGGGTTCTCCGGCCCGCGGACGGGCATGGTCGGGCGGCCCCGGGCGGGGCGGTGGGCCGACTGTACGCCACCGCCCGGAGGGCGGGGACTGCCGGAGGTCATGCGTGCACAATGGAGGCCGGACCCGGCGGAGGGAAGCGCATGCAGGTCGAATTCCACGGCGCGGCCGGCGAGGTGACCGGCTCCATGCACCTGGTGGAGGCGGCCGGGCGCCGCATCCTGCTGGACTGCGGGCTGATGCAGGGCCGGCGCGAGCTGGAGGCGCGCAATGCCGACCCCTTCCCGTTCGATCCGGCCGCGCTGGACGGCCTGGTGCTCAGCCACGCCCACATCGACCACGTCGGCCGCGTGCCGCTGCTGGTGCAGCGCGGCTTCCGCGGCCCGGTGTGGCTGCAGCGGGCCACCGCCGAACTGCTGCCGATCATGCTGCTGGACGCGGCCTCGCTGGCCGAGGCCGACGCCGATCGCGCCAACCGCCACCGCGGGGCGGGCGAACCGGCGCAGCCGCCGCTGTTCACCCGCCAGGATGTGGCCAGGGTGTTGCCGCTGCTGCGGCCGCTGGACTACGACGCCCGCACCGGGATCCTGCCCGGCGTGGAGCTGGCCCTGCGCGACGCCGGCCACATCCTCGGCTCGAGCATCGTCGAGCTGTGGGCCGGGGGCCGCAAGCTGGTCTTCTCCGGCGACCTGGGCCCGAAGGGCACGCCCATCCTGCGCGACCCGGCGGCGGTGGCCGAGGCCGACCTGGTGCTGATGGAATCCACCTACGGCGACCGCGACCACCGCGACCGCGCCGCCACCGTGCAGGAGCTGGGCGAGGTCTTCGAGCACGCCTGGCGCGACGGCGGCAGCGTGCTGATTCCCGCCTTCGCCGTCGGCCGCAGCCAGGAGCTGCTGTACTGGTTCGCGCGGCACTGGGAGGACTGGGGGCTGGCGCGCTGGCGCATCTTCCTCGACAGCCCCATGGCCGGGCGGGTGGTGGAGGTGTACGACCGCCACCACGGGCTGTTCGACGAGGACGCGCAGGCGGTGTGGCGGCAGCGGCCCTCGCCGTTCCGGCTGCCCAACCTGCGCGTGGCCGACAGCAGCGAGGCGTCGAAGGCGATCAACGCCATCGACGGCGGGGTCGTGGTCATCGCCGGCTCGGGGATGGCCAACGGCGGGCGCATCCTCCACCACCTCCGGCACCGGCTGGAGCGCGAGGATACCCACGTGGTCTTCGTCGGCTACCAGGCCGAGGGCACGCTGGGACGGCGCCTGGTGGAGCGCGCGCCGCAGGTGCGCATCCATGGCCGCGAGTACCGGGTGCGTGCGCAGGTGCACACGGTCGGCGGCCTGTCGGCGCACACCGACCGGCGCGGGCTGCTGGAATGGTACGGGCACTTCCGCGGCGCGCCGCCGCTGGTGCTGGTCCACGGCGAGGACCGCGCGCGCCAGGCGCTGGCGGACGAGATCGCGCGGCGCGCCGGCGCCCGGGTGACCCTGGCCCGGCCCGGGATGCGCCTGGCGGTATAGCCCCGCGCGGCTAGCCGGCGTGGCTGCGGCTGCGGCCGTCCTGCTTGGCGCGGTACAGCGCGCGGTCGGCGGCCTCGACCACGTGCGCCGGCGCGAGCCCGTGCGCGCCCGGGTCGGTGTGGATGCCGATGCTCACGGTGAACGCCGGCACCCCTGACGCCGATGCCGCCAGCGCGGCCACGTCGTGCAGGATGCCGGCGGCGATGGCCTGGCCCGCCGGCGAGGCGGTGTCCGGCAGCAGCAGCGCGAACTCGTCGCCGCCAAGCCGTGCGACCAGGTCGCGCGGCCGCCGCGCGCGCCCGCGCAGCACCTCGGCCAGCGCCCTGAGCACGGCGTCGCCGGCGGCGTGGCCGTGGCCGTCGTTGAGCTGCTTGAAGTGGTCGATGTCCAGCAGCATCAGGGTCAGCGGCTGCTGGCTGCGCGCCGCCGCGCGCAGTTCCTGCTCCAGCGCCTGGTCGAAGCGGGTGCGGTTGGCCAGCCGGGTCAGCGGATCGGACTGCGCCTGCCAGTGGGTCTTGCGCAGGCGGCGGCCCAGCCAGAGCGCCGCGCCCAGCGCGAGCACCGCCATGGCCGGCACCGGCGGGGACCACGTCCGGGCCAGCCACAGCAGCAGCAGCGCCAGCACCGGCACCCTCGCCAGCACCGCCAGCGTCGGCCGCCACCGCCCGCGCGGGGCGGGGAGGCCGGCCCGCGGCCGCGGCGGGGGGACCAGCCGCA
>Ga0182792_1001216_pt1 | contig 21665 bp, 15 predicted proteins | sample Passage237B_FD_130497 | JGI IMG/M metagenome (GOLD analysis project Ga0182792, IMG submission 130497) | Cellulose adapted compost microbial communities from Newby Island Compost Facility, Milpitas, CA, USA - Passage2 37B (version 2) (version 2) ...
ATCAAGGCCAGCGGCCCCATGTTCCGCCGCACCAACAGGCCGGACACATGACCGCTCCTACTCCTCGCCAAAAGATGTTGCAAAAAACCTTGCGAAACGGGGGCCGTCCACACATGACGGAAATCAGCTTCCCCGCACCACCGGCGCCACGCTGCGGGCGATCGCCAGCAGCCGCCTGTCGGCCATGGCCTCGCCCATCAGCATGAATCCCACCGGCAACTCGCCCGCCTCATGGCAGGGCAGGCTGATGGCGCAGCGGTCGAGGAAGTTGCCGACCGTCGTGTTGCGCAGCAGCAGCAGGTTCTTCTTGGTGAAGCCCTCGGGCGTCGAGACCTCGTCGAGGGTCGGCGCGACGATGGCGCAGGTCGGCATGACCACGGCGTCGTAGTTGGCGGTGACCGCCGAGACGCGCTTCTGCAGGTCGGCGCGCGCCTGCAGAAGGTCGATGTAGTCGGCCGCCGACATGTCCTTGCCGCGCATGATGCGCGGGTGGACGAGCTGGTCGTAGTCCGCGCCGCGGCGCGCGATCAGCTTGCGATGCCAGGCATAGGCCTCCGAGGCGGCGAAGCCGCCCTTGGCGTTCATCGCGGGCAGTTCGTTCAGCTCCGGCAGGTCGATCCGCTCGATCTTCGCGCCGATGCCGGACAGGGCCTTCAGCGCGCGCTCGAAGGCCCGCGCCACGACCGGGTCGAGATCGTCCATCACGTAATGCATGGGCACCGCGAAGCGCAGGCCCGCCAGCGGCGCCGGCGCCGGCACGACGATCGGCTCGCCGGCGAACACCGCGTCGACGATGGCGCAGCATTCGACAGAATTGGTGAGAGGCCCGATCGAATCGAGCGAGATCGACAGCGGCACGACTCCATCGATCGGCACGCGGCGTGCCGTCGGCTTGAAGCCGGTGATGCCGCAGACCGCGGCCGGGATGCGCACCGAGCCGCCCGTGTCGGTGCCCAGCGCCGCCACAGCCATGCCGTCGCTGACGGAGACGGCCGCGCCCGAAGAGGAGCCGCCCGGCACGCGCTCGCGATCGGCCGGGTTGCCTGGCGTGCCGTAGTGCGGGTTGAAGCCGACGCCCGAGAAGGCGAACTCGCTCATGTTTGTGCTGCCCACGATGACGGCGCCGGCCGCGCGCAGCCGGGCCAGCACGGGCGCGTCCTGGGCGGCAGGCGGGGCGTCGTCGAGGGCCTTGGATCCGGCGAGCGTGGTCTCTCCGGCGACGTCGCACAGGTTCTTGATCGAGACCGGGAGACCGGCGAGCGGCGAGGCGACGATGCCGGCCTTGCGCAGCGCGTCGCTGGCCTCGGCGGCGGCCAGCGCTGCCGTCCGATAGACCTTGATGAAGGCGCGACCGCCTTCGCCCGCGGGATCCTCGATGCGGGCCAGCGCCTCCTCGGTGAGCTTGCGGGACGTGGTGCGGCCGGCGGCCAGGTCCGCGGCGAGTTGCTGGATCGTCGGGTTGGCCATCGGTCTCCCTGCCTATTGCGCGCGATGCTGGACGAGGTCGTCGACCACCGTCGGGTCGGCGAGAGTCGACGTGTCGCCCAGGTTGCTGAAGTCGTTCTCGGCGATCTTGCGCAGGATGCGGCGCATGATCTTGCCGGAGCGCGTCTTGGGCAGGCCGGGCGCCCACTGGATGACGTCCGGCGTGGCGATCGGGCCGATCTCCTTGCGCACCCAGCCCACCAGCTCCTTGCGCAGTTCCTCGCTGGGCTGCAGCCCGGCATTGAGGGTGACGTAGGCGTAGATGCCCTGCCCCTTGATGTCGTGCGGATAGCCGACCACGGCGGCCTCGGCGACCAGCTTGTGCGCCACCAGGGCGCTCTCGACCTCGGCCGTGCCGATGCGGTGGCCGGAGACGTTGATCACGTCGTCAACGCGGCCGGTGATCCAGTAGTAGCCGTCCTCGTCGCGGCGCGCCCCGTCGCCGGTGAAGTACTTGCCGGGATAGGTCTTGAAATACGTGTCGATGAAGCGCTGGTGATCGCCGTAGACCGTGCGCATCTGGCCGGGCCAGGAGTCGATGAGGCAGAGATTGCCGGTGGCCGGTCCCTGCAGGACGTCGCCCGCGGCATCGACCATGACCGGTCGCACGCCGAAGAACGGCCGCGTCGCCGAGCCCGGCTTGAGCCTGGTGGCGCCGGGCAGCGGCGTGATCAGGATGCCGCCGGTCTCGGTCTGCCACCAGGTATCGACGATCGGGCAGCGCGAATCGCCGACGACGCGGTAGTACCAAAGCCATGCCTCGGGATTGATCGGCTCGCCCACCGAGCCGAGCAGGCGCAGGCTCTTGCGCGTTGCCTTCTTCACCGGGCCCTCGCCTTCGCGCATCAGGGCGCGGATGGCTGTCGGTGCGGTGTAGAAGATGTTGACCTTGTGCTTGTCGATCACCTGCCAGAAGCGGCTGGAATCGGGATAGTTGGGTACGCCCTCGAACATCAGCGTCGTGGCGCCGTTGGCCAGCGGCCCGTAGACGATGTAGCTGTGCCCGGTCACCCATCCGACGTCGGCCGTGCACCAGTAGACGTCGCCGTCGTGATAATCGAACACGTACTGGTGCGTCATCGATGCGAAGACCAGATAGCCGCCGGTCGTGTGCAGCACGCCCTTCGGTTTTCCGGTCGAGCCCGACGTGTAGAGGATGAACAGCGGATCCTCGGCGCTCATCGGCTCGGGCGCGCAGTCGGCCGACACCTTGGCCGCGATCTCGTGCCACCACACGTCGCGGCCGGCAGTCCAGCCCACCTTGCCGCCGGTATGGCGGACCACCAGCACCTTCTCGACGCCGGGGCACTTCTGCAGCGCCTCGTCGGTATTGGCCTTGAGCGGCACCGGCTTGCCGCCGCGCAGGCCCTCGTCGGCGGTGACGACGATGTTGCTGTCGCAATCGATGATGCGGTTGGCCAGGCTGTCGGGCGAGAAGCCGCCGAACACGACCGAATGGATGGCCCCGATGCGCGTGCAGGCCAGCATCGCATAGGCGGCCTCCGGGATCATCGGCAGGTAGATCGTGACGCGATCGCCCTTCTTGACGCCGAGCTCCTTCAGCGCGTTTGCCATGCGGCAGACTTCGGTGTGCAGCTCGCGATAGGTGATGTGCTTGGACTTCGACGGATCGTCGCCTTCCCAGATGATCGCCGTCTGGTCGGCGCGCTTGGCGAGGTGCCGGTCGATGCAGTTGGCCGACACGTTCAGCACGCCGTCATGGTACCAGCGGATGCGCACGTCGCCGGTATAGTCGACGTCGCGCACCGCCCCTTCGCTGTAGGGCTTGATCCAGTCGACGCGCTTGCCGTGCTCGCCCCAGAATTTGACCGGGTCGCTGACCGACGCCTCGTACATCGCCTTGTACTTGGCGCTGTCGACGTAGGCCCGCTTGGCCCATTCGGCGCTGACGTCGATCACTTCATCGGTCATGGCTTCCTCCCGCCGGATTCTTCAAGGAATTCCGTGGTTTTTAGCCCGCCGCCGCGGCGCTCGGCAATTCGACTTTGGCCGCGTCGTGCAGCCTTGCGGCATCACGCCTCGAACCAGGTGGTGAAGTCCTGCACGGGCGCCCGCTCGGTGATGAGGTTGTTGGGCACCGCGTCGGGATCGGCATGGCCCAGGGCGAGGCCGCAGATCACGATCTGGTCGTCGGGTATCCCGAGCTCGCGACGCACGACGTGCTGGAAGCGGCTGAACGCCGCCTGCGGGCAGGTATGCAGGCCTTTTTCGCGCGCCAGCAGCATGAGCTGGTCGAGGAAGATGCCGCAGTCGATCCACTGGCCGTTGCCCATGCCGCGCTCGATGCACAGGATCATGCCGACCGGCGCGTCGAAGAAGTCGTAGTTCTTCTTGAACTGCTTCAGCATGCCCGCCGCGTCGCCACGGGGCACGCCGAGCAGGGTGTAGAGCTGCTTGCCGACCAGCTTGCGGCGCGCGTCGTAGACCGGCGCGAAGACCTTGGGATAGATGTCGTATTCGGATCCCGGTCCGGTGTCGCCGGCGTCCATCGCCTTCTGGATGGCGTCCGACAGGCGCTTCCGCGCCTCGCCCATCGTCACGTAGAGCTTCCAGGGCTGCAGGTTGCCGTTGGAGGCCGCGCGGCTCGCATTGGCGATGATCCATTCGATGTCGGCCTTGGCCACCGGCTCCGACTTGAAGACGCGCATGGAGCGGCGGGAGTTGATGGCTTCGGACACGCGCATGGCAGGTCAGCTCCGGGTGAGATGGCGGCGCAGGAACTCGAACAGCTTGCGCAGCGCAATGCCATATTCCTGTTCCGTGAAGTAGTGCGAGGCGCCGGCGACGATGAGCGTTTCGACATCCTTGCCATGTGTGCGCAGCGATTCGGCCATGGCCAGCGTCTGCTCGACCGGCACGTTCTCGTCGCGGTCGCCGTGGATCAGCAGGGTCGGGGTGTCGATCTGCGCGACGCGCAGGATGGGCGAGCGTACCGGCAGCCCTTCGGGACCGCACAGGTCGTCCAGATAGTCGCGGATGAAGGGGTTGGCGCCGCGCCACGCGGCGAGGTCGGTCGGCGCGAAATAGGAGGCGACGGCGCGGATCGGCGGCTTGTGCGCGGCCGTCAGCAGCGCGACCTGTCCGCCCATCGAGGTGCCGACCAGGCCGATGCGGCTGCTGTCGACCAGCGGCCGCTTGGCCAGCCAGTCGATGGCCGCCAATACATCAAGCGGCTGGCGCAGCCCCTGGTCGTTCTCGCCCTCCGAGCCCAGCCAGCCGCGCAGCGACAGCGCCAGCGCGACGTAGCCGTTGGCCGAGGCGCGCCGCGCCAGCCCGACCAGATTGTGGGCGTGGCCGGCGAAGCCGTGCAGCAGGATCAGCGCGGGGTAGGGCGGCGCGCCGGCCTGCGGGCGGAAGAGATAGCCGCCCAGCGTGACGCCGTGGCCGGGTACGCGCACCTGCTCCGCGTCGGGTACCTCCGGCAGCTCGTCCCAGCGATGGGCCACCTCGATCGGCACGCCGTCCGGATCGCGGAAGGCGACCGAGTAGTAGCCCGGGGCGAAGTAGTCCAGCTCCCGCGGCGACTGCAGGATCTCGGCGCCGGCCTCGCGCATCTCGGCGAACACCAGATCGACCTGGGCACGGCTTTCGGCGGAGACGGCGAGCCACAGCGCGCCGGGCCCGTAGGAGACGCCGTCCTTGGCCTGCCGCATCACGAAATGGTCGTAGCCGCGCGCCCACATCACGCGGTCGGGGCTCGCCCAGACGCGGTTGAAGCCCAGCATCGGCAGCCACAGCCGGTGGAAGGCCACCGAACGCGCGAGGTCGCTCACCTCGATGGCGGCGCCGGCGAAGGAGGAGCGCGGCCGCATCAGGTCTCGGGCAAGCCCAGCGCGCGCAGCTCGTCGCGCCGCAGATGCTGCTCGCCGGCCAGGAAGAATTCGTCGAGCTGCGGCGGCCTGACGTGCGTGCCGCTCAGCATGCCATGCGCCTGGCCGCGATGGTGGATCTGGTGCTGGAAGAGATGCTCGAGGATCGAGGCGACGCTGCTGGGCGGCGGCGTGCGGTTGGGCCGCGGCAGCACCAGGCCCTCGGCCAGGCTCGTCGCCGTCTGGCGTTCGCAGAACGCGACAAGGCGGCGGTCGCTCAGGCGCTGCGCCTCGTAGAGCCGGTGTGCGTCGGGATGGTCCGGCGGCGGGTCGTCGTAGCGCGCCAGCACCGTGGGATCGCGGTGCAGCGCATCGATGTAATACTGGTCGATCCAGAGGATGTGGTTCAGGGTCGCGCGCAGCGACGGGAAGAATCCCGTCCGTGGCGCGGCGAACTCGTCCTCCGACAGGCCCTTGCAAGCCGTCAGCAGCCGATGATTGGCCCACGCGTTGTTGCGGGCCATGGCGACGAAGTGATCGACCAACTCCCTCGCCATGACATCCGCGGGTCTTAGGCGGCCTGGGCCAGGTTGCGCAGCACGTAGTGCAGCACGCCGCCGTTCTTGAAGTACTCGACCTCTTCGGCGGTATCGATGCGGCAGGTCACCGTCACCGTCTCGCTGCTGCCGTCGCGACGATGGATGGTGAGCGGTACGTCCATGCCGGGCTTCAGTCCGCCCTCGATGCCGCCGACATCGAACGTCTCCCAGCCGCTGAGGTTCAGCGTCTTGCGCGTCATGCCGTCCTTGAACTGCAGCGGCAGCACGCCCATGCCGACCAGGTTGGAGCGATGGATGCGCTCGAAGGTCTCGCAGACGACGGCCTTCACGCCCAGCAGGTTGACGCCCTTGGCCGCCCAGTCGCGCGAGCTGCCGGTGCCGTACTCCTTGCCGGCGATCAGGATCTGCGGCGTGTGCTCCTTCTTGTAGCGCATCGCCACGTCGAAGATCGGCTCGGGCTGGTCGCTCTGGTAGTGATGCGTGAAGCCGCCCTCGACGCCCGGCACCATCTCGTTCTTGAGACGGATGTTGGCGAAGGTGCCGCGCATCATCACCTCGTGGTTGCCGCGGCGCGTGCCGTACTGGTTGAAGTCCTTGGGCTCCACGCCGTGCTCGAGCAGGTACGCGCCGGCGGGGCTGTCCTTCTTGATCGAGCCGGCGGGCGAGATGTGGTCGGTCGTGATCGAATCGCCGAACTGGCCGAGCGGGCGCGCACCCTGGATGTTGTCGATCGCCGACGGCGTCTTGCCCATGCCCTCGAAGTAGGGCGGGTTGCGCACGTAAGTCGACTTGTCGTCCCAGGAATAGGTCAGGCTGGGCTTGGTCTTGATGCCGCGCCAGAACCTGTCGCCCTTGAAGACGTCCTCGTAGCGCTTCTTGAAGGCCTTGGCCGTCACGAACTTGTCGACGAACTTCTGGACTTCCGCGTTGGAGGGCCAGATGTCCTTCAGATAGACCGGCTTGCCGCCCTTGCCGATCGCGATCGGATCCTTGGTGATGTCGATCTTCATCGAGCCGGCCAGGGCATAGACCACGACCAGCATCGGCGAGGCGAGGTAGTTGGCACGGGTCAGCGGGTTGACGCGGCCCTCGAAGTTGCGGTTGCCCGACAGGACCGAGCAGACCACCAGGTCGCCGTCGGTGATCGCCTTGGTTACCGGATCGGGCAACGGGCCGGAGTTGCCGATGCAGGTCGTGCAGCCGTAGCCGACCAGGTTGTAGCCGATCTTGTCGAGCTCCTTCTGCAGGCCCGAGGCCTCGAGATACTCGGTCACGACCTGCGAGCCCGGCGCCAGCGAGGTCTTGACCCACGGCTTGGCCTTGAGGCCGAGCTTGGCCGCGTTGCGCGCGATCAGGCCGGCGCCCAGCATGACATAGGGGTTGGAGGTGTTGGTGCAGGAGGTGATGGCGGCGATGACGATGTCGCCATGGCCGAGGTCGTAGTCCGCACCCTCGCAGGCGATGCGCTTGCCATCGTCCTTGCGGTCGAACTCCTTCTCCATGTTGGCGACGAACTGCGATGCCGCCTGGCTGAGCGGCACGCGATCCTGCGGCCGCTTCGGCCCGGCCAGGCTGGGCTCGACCTCGCCCAGGTCGAGGTGCAGCGTGTCCGTGAAGACCGGTTCCGGCGACTTCTTCGACCGCCACAGACCCTGCTTCTTCGCATAGGCCTCGACCAGCTTGGCGGCCTGGCCGCGGTTGGTCGTCTTGAGGAAGCCGATCGTGATCTCGTCGATGGGGAAGAAGCCGCAGGTCGCGCCGTACTCGGGCGCCATGTTGGCGATGGTGGCGCGGTTGGCCAGCGGCAGGTCGGCCAGGCCGTCACCGTAGAATTCGACGAACTTGTTGACCACGCCCTTCTTGCGCAGCATCTGCGTGACCGTCAGCACCAGGTCGGTCGCCGTGGCGCCCTCGCGCAGCTTGCCGGTCAGCTTGAAGCCGATCACGTCGGGAATGACCATGGGCTGCGGCTGGCCCAGCATGGCGGCCTCGGCTTCGATGCCGCCAACGCCCCAGCCCAGGACCGAGAGCCCGTTCACCATGGTGGTGTGGCTGTCCGTGCCGACCAGCGTGTCGGGATAGGCGATGGTCTCCTTGCCTTCCTTCTTGGTCCACACGACCTGCGCCAGATACTCGAGGTTCACCTGGTGGCAGATGCCGGTGCCCGGCGGCACGACGCGGAAATTGTCGAAGGCCATCTGGCCCCAGCGCAGGAACTGGTAGCGCTCGAGATTGCGCTCGTACTCCAGCGCCACGTTGGCCTTGAAGGCGCTCTGGTTGCCGAAATTGTCGACGATGACCGAGTGGTCGATGACCAGGTCGACGGGGACCAGGGGATTGATCTTCTTGGGATCGCCGCCCAGCATGCCCATGGCGTCGCGCATGGCGGCGAGGTCGACCACGGCCGGCACGCCGGTGAAGTCCTGCATCAGCACGCGGGCGGGGCGGAAGTTGATCTCCTTGGTCGACTTGCCGCCGTTCTGGATCCAGGCGGCGAAGGCTGCGATGTCGGCCGGCTTGACGGTGGTGCCGTCCTCGTTGCGGACCAGGTTCTCCATCAGCACCCGCAGCGAGAAGGGCAGGCGGGAGAGGTCGCCGACCTGCTTCTCGACCGCCTTGAGACTGAAGTAGGTGTAGTTCCTGCTACCGACCGTCAGCGTCTTTCGGGCTTTGAAGCTGTTGGGATGAGCGGCGGCCATTGCGATACTCCTGGAGCGTCAGTTCCTGCGGCGGGTGGCAAAATAGGGGCATGCCCCGCCGCAGGCAATCGGCGGATGCGGCCCGCGGCCGGTTGTGCCAGATTGCCCGTGTGATGCCGAAAATGGCCCGTGTTCTCGCGGCTTCCGCGGCCTGCCTGATGATGGCCGGGCCGGCGCTCGCGCAGCGCAATGCGGTCGAGGGCTGGGATCCGTCGGCACGGGCGCTCGAGGGACCCCGCGCCGGGCGGGAGCTTTCCTCCGACCGGCGCGGCACGACTCTCGAGGCGCTCGACAGGATTCTGTCGAGCACGCGGCTGTCGGACTTCGATCGCTCCGTCTATCTCAGCATCCGGGCCTATCAGCTCAGCCGCGCCGGCCGCCAGGCCGACAGCCAGAAGGACATCGCCGAGATGGGCAAGGTCCTGCCGTCCGCGTGGGCGCTGGTGCTGTCCGGCACGGTGCCGGAGCTGGCAGGCGGCGGCGACCGGGCGGCCGCCCTGCGCACCCTGGAGGTGGCCTTGCAGCAGAAGCCGGGGGACATCTGGCTGGTGATCGCCCTGGCGCAGGTTCACATGCAGGTCGCCGATTTCGACCGTGCGCTGGTCCTGCTCGACGAGGCGCTGGTCGGGCCGACGACGCCGGCCGACCGGCGCATCGCCCTCTACTATCGCGGCCATGCCCACTTCAACCTGGGTCAGTACGTGCGGGCAGCCGAGGATTTCGACGCCAGCCTGGCCGGCCGCACGACGTTGAAGGCGCGGCTCGGGCCCCTGCTCTGGCGCTATGCCGCGCAGGTCCGCGCCAAGCGCGACGGCCGTGGCGGCTTGGCGCGCGAGATCGGCCGGGAGCCGCTCACGTCGTGGGCGGGACCGATCGCGGCCTTCCTGATCGGCAGGCTGCCGGCCGGCCAGCTCGAGGTCGTCGCGGAGACCGACGACGACGCCAAGCGGGCCAACGGCAAATGCCCATCGGCCTTCTTCATCGCCATGGACGCCCTGCGCCGCAACGACCGCCAGCGCGCCCGCGAGCAGCTTCAGCTCGCCCAGGCGCGCTGCCCGACCATCTCCGAGGTCAACTGGGCGGCTTCCAGCGAGCTGGGGCGACTCTGACCCGGGACATGCAGGCCGACTGAGGCCATCGGGTCGCGGGCGGATCATGTCAGCCGGGTGAAAGCTTGGCCGCGCATTGTAGCCGGGGCGGATGGCCGCTTCGGGCCGGCCGGTTGGAGACCGGCTCTCGCCGACTGTCACGCCGCCAGCAGTGTCGGGAACCACGCAAGGAACTTCCGATGGTCAAGGCGCAGCCGGTCGTGCCGATGGGGGTCGGCGATCCGATGCCCAGGATTACGCTGCCGCTGGCGAACGGCGCCTTGTTCGATTCGTTTGGCGCCTCGTCGGACGGGCGGGCGCACATCTATTGGATCGCCGCGCCACCGCCCGCGGCGGACGCAGCCCGGATGGAGCGGGCGCTGGCGGAGCACGAGACGGACCTGCACGTCGTGTCGCGGATTCCGCCGACCGATCCGCAGGCCTGCACCTCCTGGCTGCTCGATCGAGGCGACGAACTGGCGCGAACCTTCGCCGCGGCCGGGCCGTTGGCCATCGTGGTCGATGCGTCGAACCGCGTGGCGTCCTTGCTGGCGTCGCCGACACCCATCGACGTCGTCGATTGCGTATCGCGCCTGTACGCCTCGACGGTGCCGGAGGTTGTCCAGGCCAAGGCGCCGATCCTGATGCTCGACCGTGTGGTGGAGCCTGATCTGTGCCGCCGGCTGATCGACTATTGGCGGCACGGCGACAAGATCGAGAACCGCGTGGGCTCGATGTCGGGCAACGTCGTCAATGCCGATGTGAAGCGGCGCATCGATGTGCAGCTCGACGACCCGGACCTGTTCGTCGCCCTGCGCGACCGCCTCGTGCGCCGTGTGATGCCGGCGGTCGCGCGATCGTTTCATGCCGCGGTGGGGGTGCTCGAGGCGCCGGTCATCGGCTGTTACGATGCGCGGTGCGGCGGCTGCTTTCACCGCCATCGCGACAATACCAGCGTCTGGACGGCGCATCGACAGTTCGCCGTCAGCATCAACCTGAACGAGGCGGAGGAATACGACGGCGGCGAGCTGCGTTTCCCGGAGTACGGACGTCATCTCTATCGTCCTCCCGCCGGCGCGGTCGTGGCGTTCTCGACGTCGCTGCTGCACGAGGTGATGCCGGTGACGCGCGGATGCCGCTTCGGCGTCTTCACCTTCATGTCGGCAAACGCGCCGGCGGCGCGCGCGATGCCGCCGGGCAGGCGCCGGCTATCGCCGGGGTGAGGCTGTTCCTGTCCGCCCGGCGTGCTCCCGACCGATCAACCGGCCAGGGCAAGCGGCGCCACGAACCGCGCGATTTCCGCCAGCACGTAGGCCGGCTGCTGCAGGTGCGGACTGTGGCCGCAGTCGGGCACGAGCCGGGTCTCGCAGTAGCCGCCGACCTTGCCGGCGATGATGCCGAGCTGCAGCTCGCTGCCGTATTCGTCGTCCTCGCCCTGGATCGCCTGAACGGGAACCACCACGGAGGGCAGGCGCCGGTCGGCGTCCATGGGTTCGAAGCCCGGCGACAGCCAGGCGGTCGACCACAGCCGGAAGGCCCCGTCGACATTGTCCCCGTGGTATTTCGACAGGCGCCGCCGCAGGTCGCCCGCCTCGAAGGCGGCGCGCGCCTTCTCGATGCTGGCGGTGCAGACCGGCTCGTTGACGGCATGCGCCGCCAGGGTCACGACGGCGCGCAAGGGCTCCGGGTCTCCTGCCGCGTAGTTCAGCGCGATGGTGCCGCCGTCGCTGTGGCCGACCAGGACGCAGTCCTCGACCGCCAGCGCGGCAAGCAGGCGGGGCAGGATCTCGTCGGCCTCGATCTCCATGTAGCGCGTGCCGGGATCGGCGGGCCACGCGCTCGAACGACCGTAGCCCGTGCGATCGTAGACCACGCCATGGCACCCGGTGGCGTCGCACAACGCCTGCGGGAAGTCGCGCCACATCTCGATGCAGCCCAGCCCTTCGTGCAGGAACACCAGCGTCGTGCGGTCGAGCCCGTCGCTGGCGCCGGGCGCGAGGCGTCGCACGCGCAGGCGGCGGTCGCCGAGGTCGATCAGTTGGTCAGGACTCGTCACGTGGCAGGTGTAGCCGCCCGGAGGGGCGATGAGAAGGCGGCGCCCCCGGCGGATCGCGTCGCATGCTAGGATCGTGCAGGTCGCGAGAATGGAGAGCCGCACCGATGAGGGTCCTTCTGGTCGAGGACAACGGGGAGCTCGTCGCTCTCTTGAAAAAGGGCCTGGCTCAGGCCGGTTTCGATGCCGACGCGGTGGGCAATGCCGCCGATGCCGATCATGCGATCGCAACGATGCGGTATGCTGCCATCGTGCTCGATCGCGGGCTGCCCGACGACGACGGCCTGAAGGTGCTGCGCGAGATGCGCCGACGTGGTGACGCTGCGCCGGTGCTGGTGCTCACGGCGCGCGACGGCGTCAGCGACCGCGTCACCGGCCTGCGCGAGGGCGCCGACGACTATCTCGCCAAGCCCTTCGCGATGGAGGAGCTGGTGGCCCGGCTGCAGGCGCTGCTGAGACGTCCGGGCAATCTGCTCGGCAAGCGATTGAGCTTCGGCAATGTCGCGCTGGATGTCGAGGCGCGCCAGGTGATCGTCGCCAGCGTGGTGCGGAGCTTTCCGGCGCGCGAGACGGCGGTGCTGGAGATCCTGCTGCGGCGCGGCGGCAATGTGGCGCCCAAGCGCCTCTTCGAGGATCAGCTCTTCGGACTGTCCGGCGATGTCGGCTCCAACGCCATCGAAGTCTACGTCCACCGGCTGCGCAAGCTGCTCGACGATGCCGGGGCCAGCGTGCGGATCCACACGGTGCGCGGCGTCGGCTATCTCATGATGGAGGACAAGGGCGGGTGAGCCGGTTCCGCTCGATCATTTCCCGCGTCGTCGTGCTGCATCTCGTCGCGATCGGCGTGACCTCGATATTGATGCCGCTGGCTCTCTACTGGCTGCTCAACCAGGCGGCAAACGGCCTGCTGCGCGATGCGCTGCTTGGCCAGGCGACGACGGTCGCCAGCTTTCTGCGACCCGGCCCCGACGGTCGCCTGCGGCTCGAGCTTCCGCCCGACCTGAAGCCCCTCTATTCCGACGGCTACGGCCTCTATGGCTATGCGGTGCTGGATGCCGCGGGCAAGGTCCTCTTCTCCTCCCGCGGCGATGGCGCGGCGCTCTTCACGCCCGAGGAGGCGGCGCGTGGCGACTGGGTCATGCGCCGCCGCGCCGCCGGCTCCGTGCTGTTCGGCGTCAGCGTCGCCCGGCCGGTCGACGAGCGTGTGTACTGGATACAGGTCGGGCAGGATCTCTATCATCGCGACGTCATCATCGACGACATCGTCTCGTCGTTCCTGCCGCGCGTCGCCTGGATCACCTTCCCGATCCTGCTGGTGCTCCTGCTGATCGACATCGTGATCTTCCGCCGCGCGCTTGCTCCCGTACGCGAGGCGTCGACCACTGCCGCCGCGATCGGCCCGATGCGGACGGACATCCGCCTGCCGCAGGACACGATGCCTGCGGAGATCGCGCCCCTGGTCGATGCGGTCAACCAGGCCTTCGACCGCCTGGAGGCGGGCCTCCAGGCGCAGCGCGACTTCACCGCCGACATGGCGCACGAGCTGCGCACGCCGCTGGCCATCCTGCGCGCGCGGGTGGACACGCTGGAGCCGAGTGCTCTGCGGGACGAGCTGCGCCGCGATCTCGCGAACATGACGCGCACCGTGAACCAGGTGCTCGACATCGCCGAGCTCGAGGCCTTCGTGGTTCCCGACGATGCCTGCGCCGACCTGCAAGCGGTTTGCGTGGACGTCGTCACGTTCATGGCGCCGCTTGCTGTCGCCCAGTCGCGCACCATCGCGCTGACGGGCAGCGATTTGCCGGTCTGGGTGCGCGGCCATCCGGAGGCCCTGTTCCGGGCGGTCCGCAATCTGGTCGAGAATGCGCTGCGGCATGCGCCGGTGGACGGGCTGGTCGACGTCGAAGTGACGGCGCCCGGCTCGGTGCGCGTGCTCGACGACGGGCCGGGCGTGCCCGACGCCGAGCGCCAGTCGATCTTCCGCCGCTTCTGGCGACGCGACCGCACCAGTGCCGAGAGCCGTGGCCTGGGACTGGCCATCGTCGCGCGCGTCGCGGAAACCCATGGCGGCAGCGTCAGCGTCGACAATCGCCCGGGCGGCGGCGCCGCGTTCACGCTGTCGCTACAGCCGGCGGCCGGTCCGCCCGCCGCGAGCTGAGGAGAGAAACGGGCCGTGGCTACGCCCCCGCCGTCCTCCGGATCGGCAGTGCGAAGCGCGATCACCTCGTCCTCGCCGAAATGATGGCGGACTGCCGCGTAGGCTCCGTCGGTGGTGCTGCGGTCGGCCAGTCGGCTCGGCATTTCGGACCAGCCCAGCATGGCTCACGCCCTGTCGGTGAAGATGCCCGCTTCGTGGCTGGTCGCCACCAGGCCCGCGTTGAGGTGCATCTGCAGGCAGAAGGCGCAGTTGTTGATCTGCGACACACGCAGCTTGACGCTTGCCAGTCGTCGAAGCGCCTTTATAAATTGCGAACAAGTCGCATTCGTAATCGAGAATTCCGGCGGACAAGCAGGCGTGGCCTACGATCGAAGTCTATTGGCGCTCTACCTGGCCCATCGCGGCGAACTGGTGAACTATGCCAGCGGCATCGTCGGCGATCGCGCCCGCGCCGAGGACGTCGTGCAGGAAGCCTGGATGCGCTTCGGCGCCGCGTCGCAGCGGCGCGTGCCGGAGGAGCCGCTCGGCTATCTCTATCGTGTCGTCCGCAACCTCGCGATCGACGGCCGGCGCCGCCTGACGCGGGAAGCGAGGATCGTCGATCCCGACGTCGCTGCCGACGGCGACACGGTATCGGCGGAACATCCGTCGCCGGAAAGCGAGGCCGAGGGAAGGCAGGAGCTGCGCCTGCTCCAGGCGGCGATGGCCGAGCTGCCGGAGCGCACGCGCCTTGCGCTGGAGATGCATCGTTTCGGCGGCTTCAAGCTGCGCGAGATCGCCGTGCACCTGGGCGTCTCCGTCACGGTGGCGCACGAGATCGTCGCCGACGGCGTGGCCCATTGCCGGCGACGGGTGAGGCCGCCCCATGGGTAACGATCTGGTGTACGGGCGAAATTTCCCGGAGCCCGGTCGTCCATCCGGCAGGATGGACATGCCGCGGCGCGACGACGACCGGGCGACACGGGAGGCTGCGCGATGGCTGGTCGCCCTGCAGGACGATCCCGACGATGCCGAGCTGCGGCGTCGGGTCGATGCCTGGCGGGCTGGCGATCCGGCCAATGAGGCGGCATGGAACGACACGATGCACGTCTATGGTCTCATGGCCCAGACGACGTCGGCGCGCGACGCGGAACGGAGTGGCGGGCCGATCGCGTTCCGGCTCGGCCGGCGCGCCGCGATCGGCATCGGGGCGGCGGCGCTGGCCGTCTGCCTGTTCCTCGCCTTCACCCCCGGCATCGTCCTGCGTTTCCAGGCCGATCAGGTGACCTCGACAGCCGAGGTGCGTCCCGTGCGCCTCGATGACGGCAGCCTCGTTCTGCTGGGCGCCGACAGCGCGATCTCGGTCGGTTACGCCCCTGGCGGACGTAGCGCGCGCCTTCTGAAGGGCGAGGCGTTCTTCGAGGTGACGCCTGATCCGCGCCGGCCGTTCCGCGTCCTGGCGCAGGGCGTGGAGACGACGGTTCTCGGCACGTCATTCAATGTGCGCCTCGCCGGCGACGGCGCCGAGGTCGCGGTGAGGACGGGCCTGGTCGGCGTGACGAGTCCCGCATCGGCGCGAGTGGTCGACCTGCGGCTCGAGGCCGGTGACTGGGTCCAGGTGGCGGGCGACGGCAAGGTCCGACGCGGCACGACGCCCCGTGAAGAAGTGGCGCCCTGGCTGCATGGCCAGCTCATTGCCCGCGACCGGTCCTTGGCCGCTGTCATCGACGACCTGCGCCGCTACTTCCGCGGCACGATCGTCGTTGCCGGCGATGCCTTCCGCGGGCGCCGCGTGACGGGCGTCTACAACCTCGCCGATCCCGAGGCGGCGCTGCGCGCCATCGTCGGCGCCCACGGCGGCTCGGTGAGCCGGATCTCGCCATGGCTGCTGGTCGCCTTCGGCGGCTGAAAAATCTGTGCCCCGGCGGGCGAAAAACGCGCGCCCGCCATCGTTCCCTGAACGAGGCTCGATGTTGAGACGCATTTCCGTGACGTCACATCCAGTCCCTGCGACGGCAATGGGGGAGTGGGGAGATGGGCGCGGCAGCGGTGCGCGGCTTGTTCTGTGGTTTGTTGGCGGGGGCTGCCCTCGTCGTGGCGGACGAGACCACCGCCCAGCAGCCGCCACCTCCGGTCGCGCAACAGCAAGTGACGTTCAGCATCCCGCCGCAGCCGCTCGGCGACGCGCTCGCCTCGTTCGGGCGCCAGTCGGGCATGCAGGTCTCGGTCGACGGCGACATCGCGCGCGGCGTGGCGTCGCCCGGCGTCGGCGGCACGATGACGCCGGAGCAGGCGCTGGCACGCCTGCTGGCCGGCACCGGCATCACCTACCGCATGACCGGCGGCAACACCGCGCTGCTGCAGCGCCTCCAGGGCAGTGATGGCGGTGCGCTCCAGCTCGATCCGGTCCAGGTGCAGGCGCATCTGCCACCGCCCACGGCCACGATCGGCAACCTGCCGCCGGTCGCGCCGGGCGGGCAGGTCGCGGTCGGCGGCCGCGAGGGGTTCCTCGGCAACCGCGACTACATGGACTCGCCGTACAGCGGCACCGCCTACACCTCCACGCTGATCCAGAACCAGCAGGCGCGGACGCTTGCCGACGTCGTGGCCAACGAACCCTCGACCACCAAGTACGGACTGTCGATGTACGACACGTTCCGCGTCCGCGGCTTCATCCTCGGCAGCGGCGCGATCTCGTTCGACGGCCTCTTCGGCCTCGTCCCCGAGGACCGCGTCCCCGTGGAGGCGTTCGAGCGCGTCGAGGTCTTCCGCGGGCCGAGCGCCTTCCTCAACGGCTTCATCGGCGCCGTCGGCGGCACCATGAACCTGGCGCCCAAGCGCGCCGGCGGCAACGACGTCACGTCGCTCGTCGCGACCTACGGGACCGATGCGCAGGTCGGCGGCCAGGTCGACATCGGGCGCCGCTTCGGCGGCGACAGGCAGTTCGGCGCCCGCTTCAACGGCATCTACCGCGATGGCTACACGCCGCTCGCCAACAACAAGGAGCGAACCGGCAACGCCAGCCTGTCGCTCGACTATGCCGGCGACAACGTGCGGCTGGCCGCCCATTTCGGCTACACCAAGCAGGACAGCCTTGCCGGCAACCAGCTCTTCATCGTGACGCCGAACGTGCCGGTGCCGGCGGCGCCCAATGCGTTCTCCGCCGTCCAGCAGCCCTGGGAGACGATGAACACCCAGTTCTACTACGGCATGGGACGCGGCGAGGTCGACCTCGCCACCGACTGGACGGCGTATGCCGCCTACGGACAGTCGTTCTTCAGCGAGATCTGGCAGCGCACGCTGGGCACCGGTCTCGACCAGTTCGGCGGCTTCACCGCGACGGGCCAGCAATATGCACGCACCTTCGCCAAGCAGACCGGCGAGGCGGGCGTGCGCGGCAAGCTGGTCACCGGACCGATCAACCATTCGCTCGCCATGGCCGCGACGGGCTACTGGGAGGTCATCGGCAGCGGCTTCGGGACGCTGCCCTTCACCCAGGCGAACAACCTGTACAATCCGATCTTCCTCAACGCGCCGGCCATCACGCCCGCCGATCCCAATCCGGCGAAGTCGGCCGCCACCACGCTGATCTCCTTCGCCCTTTCGGACACGCTGTCGGCCTTCGACGATCGCGTGCAGCTCCTGCTCGGCGCCCGCCAACAGTCGATCCAGAACACCAATTATGCGGTGACCGGTGCCGAGGCGAGCAGCTACTTCGCGAGCGCCGTCACGCCCTCGATCGGCCTCGTCGTGAAGCCGATGCGCAACGTCTCGCTCTACGGCAACTACATCGAGGCGCTGCAGCAGGGGCCGACGGCGCCGTCGACGGCGGTCAATGCCGGCGAGGTCTTCGCGCCGACGCGTTCCTGGCAGTTCGAGGCCGGGGCCAAGGTCGATTTCGGCCAATGGTCCGCCACGCTGGGCCTGTTCCAGATCACCCAGCCGGCCGGCATCACCGACCCGGCCACCAATGTCTTCTCGGTGGACGGCAAGCAGGTGAACCAGGGCATCGAGCTCAACGTGTTCGGACAGCCGCTGGAGGGCTTCCGCGTCCTGGGCGGCATGATGCTGCTCGATCCGCGCCTGACCCAGACGGCTGGCGGCACCTTCGACGGCATGATGGCGCCCGGCTCGCCCAACTTCACGCTCAAGCTGGGCGGCGAATGGGACACGCCCTTCGCCAAGGGCCTGACGCTGGCGGCGCGCGTCAACTATTTCAGCAGCCAATATATCGACGAGGCCAACACCCAGAGCATCCCCGCCTACACCCTGGTCGGGGTGGGGGCCCGCTATCGCTTCGAGGTCGACCACAGGCCGCTCTCGATCCGCGCCAACATCGAGAACCTGCTCAACGAGAGCTCCTGGGCCTCCGCCTTCACTGGCGGGATCGTCTATCGCGGCGCGCCGCGGACCTTCTACCTGTCGCTGACCGCCGACTTCTGATGCGGTTGCCGGGAACGGCTCTCGGGCCCGATACGCAGAAGATATAAGAAAATTACTGCGCTCCGGATCACTTTTGCGCAGACACCGGTCGGGCACGCTGGCAAATCCGCCACAATTCCCGTATCAATTCGACGTGCGGTCGCCCCCGAATTGCCGGGCTTGTCCGGCGGTTCGTCATCCCCCATGAGCCTGGGGTCCGTGCCAAGGAGGATATCTTGAAGAGACGCACTTTCGTCTCCGGCAGCGCGGCGCTGGCAGCCGCTGGCATTGCGGCGCCGGCTTTGGCTGCGAGCATCAAGCCCTACAGCTGGGACCTCGATCCGCCGACCGATACACGCGACAATTTCATCGCCTGGGGCAAGGCGCGCGGCGAGGACCCGGTCTTCCTTGGCCAGCGCTGGGACCGCTTCCAGGCCCTGGTCCGCAACAAGGACATCTGGGGCGCCGCCACCATCCGCGCCTTCCTCCTGACGCCGCGCGAGGAGTTCGCCTCGATCAACCCGGCCATCCACAAGCGGGCCTACGAGCACGCCTTCCTCGATATCGGCTACGGCGTCACCATGTCCGGCCCGCACCTGCAGGCCCGCATGACCAACGTGATCGACGTCAAGCGCGGCGAGAAGGTGCTCGAGATCGGCACCGGCTCGGGCGTCCAGTCGGCCTATATCGCCAACCTGACCGAGAACGCCTACACGATCGAGATCATCGCGCCGCTGGCGGCCCGCACCCGCGGCCTCTACGACAAGCTGATCGACAAGGGCTACACGGAGTACAAGCACGTCAAGACCAAGGCATCGGACGGCTACTATGGCTGGGAGGAGGCCGGCCCCTTCGACAAGATCATCGTGACCTGCGGTATCGATCACGTGCCGCCGCCGCTGCTGCAGCAGCTCAAGGCGGGCGGGCTCATGGTGATTCCCGTCGGTCCGCCGGGCGCGCAGCGGGTGCTCAAGGTTGCCAAGATCCAGGGCGCCGACGGCTCGATCACCACGACCCGCGAGGACATCTACGGCGGCAAGATCGTGCCGTTCGTGCCCTTCACCAAGCTCGACGGCGACAAGATCGTCGGCACGCACAACCGCTAGCGGGGTGCGTTGAGGGGCTGCGCGCCATGGACGCGCAGCCCGTCTCGGCCGCAACGACGGCCCAACAACGGAGTCCCCCTTGACCGTAACGGTCGATCTCGACCATCGCCCGCCGCTTTCCTTCTACCTGTCCGTAGGCCTGGTCGCCGGCAGCATCATCGCGCTGCAGATCGGCATCATGCGCGTGTTCTCCGTCGGGAGCTGGGCCCATTTCGGCTCCCTGGTGGTAAGCCTCGCCATGTTCGGCTTCGGGTTGACCAGCGCCGTCATGTGCGTGGGAAAGGGCTGGTTCGAACGGCACTGGGAAGGCGCCATCAAGGGGGCGCTGCTCGCCTTCGGCCCGCTGATGGTCGTGTGCAACCTGGTCGCTCAGCAGGTGCCCTTCAACGCCATCTTCCTGATCTCCGACCCGATGCAGAAGTGGCGGCTGCTCGCCAACTTCGTGCTCTACTTCCTGCCGTTCCTGGCGGGTGCCCTCTATCTCGGCGTCGTCTTCCTCAAGGCGCGGAAGACCTTCAACCGCGTCTACTTCGCCGACCTCGTCGGCTCGGGGCTGTGCGGGCTGTCGGTGCTGCTGGCCATGTACTTCTTCCGGCCCGACGACTTGGTCATGGCGCCGCTGCTGCTGTGGCTGGCCGGCGGCGTGCTGTGGTTCGCCGCCGTGGGCGACCGGCGCGGCGTCATGCTGATCGTCATCGCCGCGGTGCTGTCGGCGGCGGTGCACTACGTCTCGCCCGGCATGCTGGGCGTGCCGAAGCTTGCGGTCTCCGACTACAAGGGCGTGGCCTACGCCCGCAAGTTCCCTGACAGCAAGCGCACCTACGAGCGGACCTCGCCGTTCGGCTACCTCGAGATCTACTCGAGCTCCTACCTGCATTTCGCGCCCGGCCTGTCGGACAACGCCGCCTTCAACCTGCCGAAGATGCCGTCGAACGCCTATCTCGGCCTCTACATCGATTCGGAAGGCCCGTCCGGCATCATCAAGGACCTGCCGGCCGACGAGACGGCGTACTTCAAGTACCTGCCGATGTACTACCCGTACCTGCTGAAGAAGGACCCCAATACCTTCGTCGTGCAGTTCGGCGGTGGGCTTTCGACGGCGGTGGCGCTGAAATCCGGCTCTGCCCACGTCACGGTGGCGGAGGGCAATCCGGCGATCCTCACGGCATTCCGCGAGGACAAGCACCTGCGCGACTTCACGGGCGACGTCCTGAACAATCCCAAGGTCCGGGTCATCGACTACGACGGCCGGCTCTATCTCGCGCACACCACGAACCGTTACGACATCATCGACCTGTCGCTGGCCGATTCCGCCGGCCTGTCGAGCCCCGGCGGCTTCTCGATCGTCGAGAAATATTCCTATACGCGCGAAGCGATGGAATCCTACATGCGGGCGCTCGAGCCCGGCGGCATCCTGTCGGTGACGCTGTGGAACAAGGAGGAACCGCCCAAGTCGGTGCTGAAGCTATACGCGACCATGGTCGCGGCCGCGCATGACGTCGATGGCGCCGAAGTCTCCCGCGACTTCTACGTTGTGTCTTCCTACCTCTCGACCGCGACCGTCCTCTTCAAGCGTGACGGCTTCACGCCCGAGGAGATCGAGGCGCTGAACGCTCACAGCAAGGCGATGTCGTTCGACGTGATCTATGCTCCGGGACTGAAGGTCGACACGGCCGACCTGAAGCAGATCCTGCAGGACTATCACGACCAGTTCTTCTTCGCCGGCACGCCGCCCGACCCGACGGCGCCGTCGGAGACGGAACCCAACGACAAGCCGCCGCCGGGCATGGGCACGACCGGCACCGACGGTGCGACCCAGGTGAAGGACGAGGCCAAGGACGACGGGGCCCCGCCGGTGCCGCGCGTGCCGGCGACCGTGCTCGGCCGGCTGGCCTGGCACTACCTGATCAACGGCGGCTGGGACAAGGTCGCCGACGAGTATGTCTTCGACAGCCGCGTGCTCACCAACCACCAGCCTTATTTCGCCGCCTACATCAAGGTGAAGGACCTGCTGAAATTCACCGATCGGCTGGAGCTGGTGCAGGACGAATGGGGATACCTGCTGCTGTGGGCGACGCTGGGTATCGCGTCGATCTTCGCCTTCACCCTGGTGCTGTTCCCGCTGATCTTCGGCTGGCGTACGATCTTCAGCCGCTATCCGGGAAAGTTCGGCACGATGATTTATTTCCTGTGCCTGGGACTGGGCTACATCATCGTCGAGGTGGGCATGATCTCCCACTTCGTCCTGGCGCTCAGCAACGCCACGGTGTCGGCCTCGGTGCTGA
>Ga0182792_1001220_pt1 | contig 21614 bp, 16 predicted proteins | sample Passage237B_FD_130497 | JGI IMG/M metagenome (GOLD analysis project Ga0182792, IMG submission 130497) | Cellulose adapted compost microbial communities from Newby Island Compost Facility, Milpitas, CA, USA - Passage2 37B (version 2) (version 2) ...
TGTCAAGACACTCGGCGATCTGGTTAAACTCGAGATTTCTGACATGATGAAGTTCCGGAATTTTGGTAAGAAGTCACTCACTGAACTTGAGCAGTTGATTCAGGAGAAACAACTCAGCTTCGGAATGGACGTTAGCAAATACCGTCTGGACGAAGACTAGGATTATCTCTAAGCAATTAATTAATTATTCACAGGTTACCTTTCTGAAGCGCGTTAAACCCGCAGCTCGAAACGGACCGCCGGGGGGGAAACACTGAGAACTCAGCCCCGGTAAATTTTAAAAACAATGAGACACGGAAAAAAAGACAATCATTTAGGAAGGACTTCGTCACACCGCAGTGCGCTTTTATCTAACCTGGCCGGATCCCTGATCCTCCACAAAAGGATAGAAACTACATTGGCCAAAGCGAAAGAACTTCGTAAGTATGTCGAACCATTGCTAACCAAATCAAAGGACGATTCGACTCATAGCCGTCGTGTTGTTTTCTCCTACCTGAAAGACAAAGAGGTAGTGAAAGAATTGTTCAACGTGGTAGCGGATAAAATCGCCAACAGACCCGGCGGTTATACCCGTATCATTAAACTGGGTTCCCGTCTGGGTGATAACGCTGAAACAGCGCTTATCGAGTTGGTTGACTTCAACGATGCACTCCTGCTGGCCAGCGCAGAAAAACCTGCACGTACCCGCCGCAGCCGTCGTGGTGGTTCCAAAAAATCTGAAACAGCAGCTGCTGAAGCAGAAGTAGTGGAAAGCACCATCGTGGAAGAAGCCGCTCCTGAAGCTGACGATCTTGAAAAAGTAGAAGGAATCGGTCCTAAAATCGCTGAAGTTCTGAAAGGAGCCGGAATCGCTACTTTCGCCCAGCTGGCGGAAAGCACTCCTGAGCAAATCCGTGAAATTCTCGATAACGCCGGTTCTCAATTCGCTGCTCATGACCCCGCTACATGGCCAAAACAAGCTGAATTGGCCGCTGCCGGTAAATGGGACGAACTGAAGGCATGGCAGGACGAATTATTGGGCGGACGTGAAGCTTAATAAGATTCTTTTCCAAGCACTTGAAATTGTAGGGTTAAACGTTTTCGTTTAACCCTTTTTTTGTCCAAATTTGCACCCGGTTTTACCCTGAGGTTACCAAACGGGTAAAATCTATACGGGAAAGTATCCCGCTGTCGAAAATAGCTCCTATTAAAATGACGCAATCAAAACAGGCTTTATTGGTTTTGGAAGATGGGACTGCCTTTTATGGTACCCAAATTGGTCGTGAAGGAACGACCGGCGGCGAAATCTGTTTCAACACGGGAATGACCGGCTATCAGGAAATCTATACCGATCCTTCTTACTTTGGACAGATTGCAATTAACACCACTTCACACATAGGAAACTATGGTGTAAGGTTGGAAGAAGAAGAATCAGATTCCATTAAAATCAGTGGCCTGGTTTGTAATTCATTTTCATCCATTTATTCAAGGCAACAAGCTGACAATTCGCTGCAGGCCTATTTCGAAAAGGCTGGTATCGTAGGAATCAGCGACGTGGATACCCGTCACCTTGTACGGCATATCCGCGAAAAAGGCGCTATGAACGCAATCATTTCCTCAGAAATCCTCGACGTGAAGGCTCTGCAGGAAGAACTGAAAAAAGTACCGCCTATGGCAGGACTCGAACTGTCGTCGGTGGTAAGTACGAAGGAATCCTATCTCGTCGGTAATGAAGAAACCGCGAAATGGCGCGTAGCCGTTATGGATTATGGAATTAAGAAGAGTATTCTCAAGCACCTGGCCAGAAGAGGCTGTTACCTAAAAGTTTTCCCTGCCAAAACCGCCGTTTCGGAAGTATTGGCCTGGAATCCCGATGGGTTCTTCATCTCGAACGGCCCTGGTGACCCAGCTTCCATGGGGTATGCTGTGGAAACCGTAAGAGAATTGCAGGCAACCGGCCGTCCTCTGTTCGGCATCTGTCTTGGCCATCAGCTGCTTGCCCTGGCCAACGGAGTAGGTACCTACAAGATGCACAACGGCCACCGCGGGCTGAATCACCCTGTAAAGAACCTGATTACCGGACGCGGTGAAATTACTTCGCAAAACCACGGTTTCGGTGTTATTGCAGAACAGGTTCTCGACTCACCCAATATCGAGGTTACGCACGTAAACCTGAATGACAAAACCATCGAGGGAATCAGGTTGAAAGATAAACCTGCCTTCTCCGTACAATACCATCCCGAAGCTTCTCCCGGGCCGCACGACTCTCACTATCTGTTTGACGAATTCGTCAAGCTGCTGGAGATTTACTGAGTCTTGTGCGAACAAGGATAATGCTTATTTTTGAAAGCGCCTGGCATTCCTGCCGGGCGCTTTTCTGTTTTCAGGGTTATGCAACTCAAAATCGCTCCCCAGTCACTGACCGAATGGTTCGGACTGCAGCTCAATCTGGTTCCGGTTCCCCTTCTGCACGGACAGATCTTTCCTGTCGTCTCGAAGGCTGTCCTGGTCGCTGCCGACAGAGGCCTGTTTAACGCAATAGGGGATGGCATTGTATCTGTAAGGGAGCTTGCTCAAAAATGCAGTCTGGCAGAGCAGCCGCTGGAACAGCTCCTGGAGGTGCTTGTTTCAGCAGGATATCTGGAGTGGAAGGGAAAAGGCTGCAGGCTGTCGAAAATGACCCGAAAATGGGCCTACAGGGGGAGCCCGAATGACCTGAGCGACCTGCTGGTTTATAACCACCGGATCGTCTGGAAGTGGATGGACCATCTGGAAACCTATCTCGAAACGGGAAAAGGTATCGATTATCATCCGCAGTTTGGGGCGGAAGAATGGAAGCTCTATCAAAAAGCCATGAGAGCCGTCGCCAGCATGGAAGCCGCCGAATTTGCCCGAAAATGTCCTGTGCCGGCGAATGCTGTTGCCCTTCTGGATGTAGGAGGAGCCCCGGGCTTACATGTCAGTGCATTGAAAGCACGTTATTCCCACCTCCAGGCGCATATTCTGGATCTTCCGGCTGCGATAGAAAACCTGGCCGATGGTGCTTTGCCCGACGTAACCTACTTTAAGGGGGATATTCTGTCTTACGATCTGCCGGAGGAGACCTATGATCTGGTACTCATTTCCAGTCTGGCCCATCATTTTACGCAGGAACAAAATAATGAAATTGCACGCCGGGCAGCACGCATCCTGAAACCAGGTGGTGTGTTTGTCATCAACGATTTTGTCAAGCCCGACGCCCGCTACCCGCAAGCTGGTCTGACTGGCACGAGCAGCAATTTATTTTTCGGTCTTACCAGTACTTCGGGTACGTGGACGGTCGCTGAGATGCAGGAATGGCAGACAGGAGCAGGTTTGAAGCCCTATAAGGTAATAGGATATACGGGGATCCCGGGCCGATACCAGATCGTGGCCAGGAAAGCATAGTATATTGAAATTCTTGTAAATCGTTACATTAGCGAATTGATTTAGCACCGGGCTGAAAAATTGTACATACCCGTTTTGTTTGATTTTTCCATACTTCGCTTATGCGTATCGTTTTCCTGATACTCCTGCTTACGGTTCCCCAATTCTTGCCGGGGCAGCGTTTCTATTCGGTCGTGTTCGACCAATTACCCAGGGACATGCAGATGTATGCCAGGGATGATGACAATATCGGCCGGATACCCATCAGCGGCGTCATCGAATTACCCGACTGGACGCACATTTCGGCCGTCGTTTACCGTAATGGCAGCCGCTACGGGTATTCCCGTGCGAACCTTAATTACGGCGGACAAACCACGGCCAGGTTTTCGATGGAGGTGAAAATAGAAGCAGAGCCAGCCGATTATTTCATAGAAGTGTATGCCTGCAAGGGCGCAGATTCTGCATTCCTTGTCAAGCGGGAAGATATATTGGCGGGCGATTTTTACCTGATTTCCGGGCAGTCCAACGCCGCAGCCCTGCAGTTTGACAACTGGGGAAGCAAATACTGCCGAACCCTGGCCCGTATACCCGACGGAAATCCCGCAACGTCGCCGGCCGATACGCACTGGATTCAGTCGTCCTGGTCTCACCCCTTTACCGGTGCCTGGGGAATCCATTTGCAGCGGCTTATACTGGAAAACTACAATATTCCGACCACGATTATCAACGCGGCCATTCCGGGCACAAAGATTTCTCAATTCGTCGAACGCAACAGCTCGAATCCGGCAGATCCCAATAATTTATACGGAGCCCTATTGTACCGGCTGAAAATAGCCAACCCCAAGCGTGTGAGAGGGTTCTTCTGGCTTCAGGGAGAACAGGAGGCGCTTGAGGAAATACCCGGGTACGAATCCCACTTTCAGCAACTTCATCAATTCTGGATGCAGGATTATCCTACCGTGGAAACCTTTTATGTACTCCAGACCAACGTAATATTTTCGCCCTATTCACCGCAAATCAGGGACTATCAGCGCCGGACCCCGTATCTGTATCCCAAAACGGATCATTTCTCGACCCTGGGCGTACCACTGTCGGAGGATCGGGTACACTACTTACTGGAGGGCTATAAGATAATGGGCGCTAAGATTTTCCATTTTCTGGGTCCCCAGATTTACGGAGCCGATCCAGATCCCGAAGTACGCAGTCCGGATATTAAAAAAGTTTTTTTCTCATCCACCGATAAAAAAGAGATCACCCTGGTTTTTGACGGGGGGCAGCAAATGGAATGGCCGGCCGATTCGGTTGTTCGTGGCCGCGACGGCCGTGATTTGCTTGTAAGCAATAAAGACTTTTTCTTTCTTGACGGTGACGCAGGGAAGAAGGCTCCCGTAGTACAGGGTAGAGCGGAGGGTAACCGCGTGATACTTTCCCTGGCGGAGGCCGTCAATGCGAGCCGTCTGACCTATGTGCCGATAGAGGAACCTGAGAACCTCGATGTCATGCAGGGGCCATACCTGCGGAACAGCCGCAATATGTGTGTCTTTTCTTTCGCGGACGTGACGATTGCTGAAGGACTGGCAAAACCGGAGCTGAGTGCTGAATTGCAGGCCAATTCGATCCGATTAGCATGGCAATCGGTGACGGGGGCTACCGGATATACCCTTGAGCGGAAAAGAGCGTCAGATAGCCGATTTACGGTGTTGGCCGAACTGAATGGTACCGGCTACGAAGATAATGATGTGGAGGAGGGTGTCGAATATGTTTACCGGCTGCGGGCGATAAACGCTGCATCAGAATCGCCCTACGTAGAAGCAAGTGCGACTTTCCTCCTTATCATGGGCAAAGAGCCCGTGGCTTCGTTCAGAATGTTCCCCAACCCGGTGTCGGACGTCCTTACCGTCGATTTTCAGTATCCGCAATCGGGGAGCGTGAAAATTTTCACTGGCGCGGGAGTTCCGGTAGCAGAACGCGGGGTATACCGCGAACGGGAAGTGAAAATTTCCGTAGCTCACTGGACGCCCGGATTGTATCTGCTGGTTTTTGAGGACGAAAAAGGCCTCCGTCAGGTTAGGAAGTTTGTACGCTAGTTTCCTTCCGGACGAAGAGCCACTCCGAATCGAACATTGCCAGGTACCAGAGCGCCATCATCATAGGCAGCGAATATTTGTCCCAGGATAATTGTGCTTTACCGAGGAGCAATACGTTAAAGAGTACGATGTAGCTCACCAGGCTGAGTCTGCCGGAGAAAAAGCGTATGCAGGTTACCAACATCATCAGTCCGAAGATAACCTTCTTCGGGTGTCCGCTGATTCTTAAAACGGATTCAAACAGCTGGTCAACATAACCCAGGTAAGGCCAGGTGAAGTAAGGGTTGCTCGCCTGGCGCATGGGGAAAAACAGAACCAGTACGGCGACGATCATGACAAAAATGCCGAAACGCACCGGTTCGTTACGGGGGTACTGGAGATAGTATTTCCAGGTACCAAAAAAGATCGTTTCGGGGATTACATAATAAAAGGCTAAGATGCCCATCACGTACAGGACGTACCCATAGTTATAATGGGTGAGCTTGTCGGCCTCATAGTATTGAGACTCCATGACCTGAGCCGGCGCCATTCCTCCCCAGAGAAGTATCCACGGCAAAAGACTGAGCACGGCGACGAGGTAATAGCGCCAGGCTGTCTGCTGACGTACCTGTTTCAGGATCGCAGAAAAGAAGGGCTGCGGAAACCCGTTTTTCAGGAATTCGTAGGCCAGGATAGCCATCGGAAAGGCGAGCATGTATTGGCGCGATGATATTGCCAGCATCATGCAGATGGTGCTGAGAAGATGTTTCCCTCCCCGGTAGGCGATCAGGCCGGCCAGGACAAATATCATCGCATAAATATCGGTGAAGTAATAAATGCTGCAGAGGTAATAACTGGGTAGCAGGAATAGTCCAATCAGGCAGCGGTAGAGCCTCTTCGGTTGTTCGGGAGCAGACCAGACAAACAGCATAAGCAGCAGGAAGCTGGTGACAAAGGTGAACATTCTGAGGGTAAAGATACTCTCCCCGAATATCCGTACAACCCAACCGCCGATAATGAAAGGGACCGGTGTATTGAGCTCGTCATAATTCTTAAGCAGGTCGATCGAAGGTATTGGTTCCTTGCTGAATTGAACGATTGTGGGGAAGTAATGATGTTCGTCCTGGTAGATAGCTTCGGAGAAGAAATCCTTATAGATAAACACCAGGAGGAAGATGATGAACAGACCAACGGTGCCATAGAATTTCCTGCTATCCTGTATCATAGACTTTAGTTCGGTAGAGTTTTTAGGTTGTAAAGATATATCAAAACCTTAATTCCCAAGATTTTTGCCTGCGATATAACCGCTGGTCCATGCGTGCTGAAAATTGAATCCGCCTGTGATTCCGTCGACATCGAGCAGTTCACCGGTAAAAAACAGACCTTTGATTTTCCTGCTCTCCATGGTCGAAGGGTTGATCTGATCGAGTCTGATCCCGCCACAGGTGACGAATTCTTCTTTGAAAGTGGTTTTCCCCGCTACTGCGAAGGTACCGTCGGTGAGCTGCATGGCCAGCTTGTTCAGTAATTTATGGGGAGTATCGGCGAGTTTAAGGTCGCGTTGGATGCCCGTATTCTCACTGATGGCTCTCCACAACCGGGAGGGAAGTTCGTACTGAGGATGAGCGGCGAGCTGCTGTTTGGGATAGGTCTGTTTCAAATCATAAAGTGACTGTCTTACTTCGTCGAAATTCCGGTTGCTGGTCCAGTTGATGCGTATCTGAAACTGATAATTCTTTTCGGCCAGTTCGCGGGCTCCCCAGGCAGAAAGCCGTAAAATTGCAGGACCGCTGAATCCCCAGTGCGTAATGAGAATAGGTCCTTCCGATTGCAGGGAAGAATTGGCAACACGGACCGTCACTTTGCTTACGGATACCCCGGTAAGCGGTAGAAGGTAATTATCCGGCGTATTAAACGTAAACAGGGATGGCACCGGCGTTTCAGCCTCATGACCTAAATCCATCAGCCAGTTTAGGCCCTGCAGTTTTGGGGAACCGCCGGTCGCTACTACGACACGGTCGGCAGCCAGGGTAGAACCATCCTGAAAATGCAGTATTAACTTCTCGTCTTGAGGTGTCAGACCTGTGATATTCGTGCTGGTACGGATTTCAACGCCTGCATTACGCGCGTTTTCCATCAGGCAGTAAATGATGGAGCCCGAGTTATCGGATACAGGGAATACCCGGCCGTCTGGCTCGGTTTTCAACGGTACTCCTCGAGATTCAAACCACTGTATCGTCTGATGCGCGTCGAACTGAGCCAGCGTTTCCTTTACAAAACGGGATCCACGCGGATAGTTTTTCGAGAATAAAGCAGGTTTGGAAGGATTATGGGTTACGTTGCAGCGACCTCCGCCCGAGATCCGGACTTTGGACAGAACTTCCCTTGATTTTTCGAAAATTATGACCCGGGCGCCCGGAAAGGTTTCCGCCGCTGTCACGGCAGCCATAAAACCCGATGCCCCTCCTCCAATGATGGCAAATAACATATTCCGACAGGCAATTAATGCGTTAGTATGGCTGAGAGCGCTATTCCCACTTGAATAAATTGTACCTTCGTGGTAAAGATACACTGGAATAATTTCAGTACACTAGGCAAATGTTGGGTTTCATTGGTAAAAATTTTGGCAGGGGTGGGAACACCCTGGTGGTTCTGATCGTTTTCTTTGGTCTCGGTATCCTCCTCCATTTCAAAGACCGTTTTTTTGCTTCCGGCAAGATCCAGGAGACGCTGGAAACCCTTGTAACGGACGCGCTTTCCGAGCAGCTAACCCGAATTTCCGACTCTCCTACCGCCAGCGTAGTGCCCATTACCCTGGAAGACGGGGCTACCCTCGAAGAAATTATCGGCCGGCCTGATTTTGTCTATCCGGTATACAACGGAAAGGATAAACTGCAGCTGGTTACACATAAGGCCTTTTCCCTCGGTTATTACGAACGGTACGAACAATCGGCCTGGGTTGCCTATCCTTTAAGTAGGGAACAGGTCGTAGGACAGGGTTCCCGCGAACGTTTCTTCAATCCTGATCCGAAAGTAAGAACCGGTTCGGCACTTTTCTCAGACTATACCGGAAGTGGATACGATCGGGGCCATTTGGCTGCGGCAGCCGACTTCAAAAATTCGCAGGAGCATATGAAGGAGACGTTCTACATGAGTAATATCTCTCCACAGAACCGGGAATTCAACGCAGGTATCTGGAATGATCTGGAAAAGCTGGTACGCGCTTGGGCGAATCACTATGAAAAAATATACGTGGTAACGGGGCCGGTCCTTAAACCCGGGTTGCCGACGATCGGAAAGGTGAATAAGGTAGCCGTCCCGGAGCAGTTCTACAAGGTAATCTTATATGCCAAACCTCCCTATGTGAAGGGGATTGCCTTTCTGATGAAGAATCAACCCTCGACCGAACCGTTGTCAAAAGCCGTAGTGAGTATTGATGAAGTTGAAAAACTTACCGGACTGGACTTTTTCCCACTCCTGCCGAAGGACATAGCTGATAAAGTCGAATCGGCCAGTAATCCCCGCGACTGGTACCGGCTGAAGTAAAAATACCCTTCGGGCCGGTTGGATAGGGGGCTAAAAAAATACCCTCTTCATCGGGTGATAAAGAGGGTAATTATATGCAATAATGTATGATAATCCGATTCGGAGCAGACTAAGACGCCAGTTTGATTTTGAGGGCGTTCAGCTGGCTTCTCAGAGAAGCGTCGACCTGTTTGTCACCAACCGTCAGGATATAACCGCCGATCAGGGTTTCGTCCACTTTTTCGGTAAGCTCAATGGTTTTACCGGTAGCCTTGCTGAGGGTTTCGATAAAATGCTGTCTTGCTTCAGCGGTCAGCGGAGCACTTGAAATCACGGTTGCTTTCTGGATTCCCCTGTAGTCGTCATAAAGTTTGACGAACTCATTGGCGATGGCGTCCAGGATAGCCTCACGGTTCTTTTTGGTGATGATATTGAAAATGCTGAAAGATACGGGATTTACCTTATCCTCGAATAGTCCTTTCAGGATACCCAATTTTTTCTCATGCCGTACAACAGGGCTTCCCAAAACCTTCATAAGAATACGGTTCTCAGCGGCAGTCTGACTAAAAAGCACCATGTCCTTGTAGACTTCCTCAACTACCCCCTTTTCTTTGGCCAGCTCGATCAAAGACTTAGCGTAACGAGATGCAACTGTTGCGATTGACATTTTTATATATAGATTGGCGTATCTGTCTTAATTAATGGGTATTGTGAAACGAATCTCCTTAGTTGAGGCTCACTTTGTCCTTCAGGAGTTCGGCTACGAGTTGTTCCTGAGCCGATTTGTCGCTCAGTTCACGACGCAGCACTTTCTCGGCGATTTCGATGGAAAGCACAGCGATCTCTTTCTTCATCTGAGCCACAGCGGCAGCCTGCTCATTTTTGATTACCTCACGGGCGTTTTCAATCATGCGGTTGCCTTCAGCAGTAGCTTTTTCCTTGGCAGCTTCTACCAGTTTGTCAGCGGCTTCCTTGGCTTCCTTGATGATACGGTCGCGTGCAGCGTTGGCTTCCTGAATCAGGCGTTCGTTGTCTGATTTCAGTTTGGCCATTTCCTCCTTGGTTTTCTTGGCCAGGTCAAGCGCTCCCTGGATTTCTTTTTCGCGATCGTCCAGACCTTTAATGATCGGACCCCATGCATATTTGGAAAGGATGAACACCAATACCAGGAATATGATGAGCATCCAGAAGATTAGACCAGGATTTGGGGTTAACAGTGACATATTATCTGATTTGAATTAAGTTCTTGTTTATTCTTTTGTTTCAAATAAGTAGGGGGGGAGCCTATTGCTCCCACCCGGTAAGTTTCTTTATCGGCCGACACCTATTGCGTCAGCGTCTTCGCATTTCTTATCCTTTGAAAGAGATAAGAAGACAGATTACTGCTGCGAAAAGAGCAACCGCTTCAATAAGGGCAGCGATGATAAGCATTGCAGTCTGGATACGACCGGCTGCCTCTGGCTGACGGGCAATACCTTCCATAGCGCTACCACCGATTTTACCGATACCGATACCAGCACCAATAGCAGCCAGACCTGCACCGATTGCAGAACCTGCGAATGCCAGGCTAAGACCACCTTGTTCTACTGCCTGAAGCAAAATTTGTGCTAACATAATTGTGTTGTTTAAAAGAATATAGTTGAAAACAAAAGATTAAAATCAGTGCCCATGGTCAGCGTGGCTGTGATCTTCGATCGCGCTGCCGATATACATGGATGACAAAAGGGTAAATATGAAAGCCTGCAGGAACGCTACCAGCAACTCGATGAAGTTCATGAACAGGATGAACCCTGAGATAACCGGAGCGAGTACAAAGCTTTTAAAGATGAAAATCAAGCTGAACAAAGCCAGAAGGATGATGTGACCGGCCGTAATGTTGGCAAACAACCGGAGCATCAGGGAGAATGGCTTCATGAAGACACCCACAATTTCGACCGGAATCATGATCGGCAGCAGGGCTGCAGGTACTCCCGTAGGGGCTACAAGGTGTTTCCAGTAATGTTTGTTTGAATTGACGTGGGTAATGATAAAGGTAAGCAGAGCCAGTGTCATGGTCACGGCGATGTTACCGGTTACGTTAGCTCCACCCGGAACCAGACCCAGCAGGTTGTTGATCAGGATGAAGAAGAACAGGCTCAGCAGATAGGGCAGGTATTTGCCATAGGCGGGGCCAATGTTGGGTTTGATCACTTCGTCTCTCAGGAAGATTACCAGCACTTCCATGGCAGACTGCAGTCCTCTTGGCGCCTTATCCTTGCCACGAACCTTGTAGGCCTTGGCTACGGAAGTGAAGAGGAGGATCAGAATGATGGCTCCCAGCATGATGGAAGCTACGTTTTTCGTAATGGAAAAATCATATACCGTACGGCTCTCGTCGACGGGTACAATCTTCTCGGTATCACCATGTACCAGGCGGTAACCGTTGTACTCATGATGCTCGTTGTGAAAACGCGAAGAAGAAAAGACTTCGATGCCACGATCAGGAGAATACAGGATGACCGGCAACGGGATGGCAACCCCTTCGGTAAACTGCCACTCGTGCGAATCGCTGATATGGTGCATAATCAGTGCTCCCGTATCAAATGGTTTGTCTTCCGCATGGGAATCATGGTTATGCCCGTGATCCTGAGCACTTAATACGTTCAAGCCCAACAATATGTGGAGCAATGTTATAGAGAAAACCTGACGGATAAATCGTGACATTGTTGTCTAAATACTTGGGTCTGTTTCAATTGGCGCGCAATTTACGATAGACTCCCCATATTTCAAAGCAAGTGTAAAATAAATAGAGTACAAAAAAGTTTAGGACGAAAAGGATATTGTCCTCTACCCCCAGATAAAGAAATACTCCTATAAAGATTATACTGAGAATTAACCGTACTACCGTGACGGAAAGGTAGAATTGCACAAATTTTTCGCGCTTGTTCCTGAATCCCTGTGACATGAGCTGGTCGATCATGAAGGAAAGAGCGAAAAAAAACGCCAAGATATACCATTTATAGGGATGCAGGAGGCCTTCCGCATTACCGGTGGACTCAACTATTAAAAATACAATTCCAATCAGGACTGTGGCGATGACCGATCTTAACACGGGGACAATGGGGATAAATGGATGGTGTGGATAGCTGTACTGATTACTCCCGGACACCTCTAATAAACAGATACAAAGATGCGGCAATTGAAATTAATGACAAAGAAAGTGTCCAGCCCGGTATCTGGTTTTCCTGCCATTCGTCGAGCTTATACCCACCATAGGTAAATAACAGGATGGTTGCCAGCATCTGGAATGCGAGCCCCGAATACTTGGCATAGGCGTTCGGTTTCGGTTTGTGTGGTGGTGTGCTCACAACGAATAGTCGTTAAATTCAGGGGAAAACGGTAATTAGTGGACCAAGATAGTTAAATCCAGTCTTATTTTACCTGCGTCCGTTGACTCTCTGAGCAGCAGGAAGTACTCCGCTGCAGGATAGCAAATCTGGAAGCATCCTTCAAAATCTTTTTTGGGAAAAAGGATCTCGGATTACATTCTGAGCGCAGAGATAAAAATTAATGTCATCCGCATCCACCACTCAAGGCTTATCTTTCTCCGCTCATTTACTTCGGTCGGTCAGGATAAAAAACAAGCAATCCTTTTTCCATCTCCTCGGGTTGCCTACCTTTCCTTACAAATTTAAAAACTTAAATATCAGGCTGTTGCCTTCGCACTTCCATGCGTTCTTCTACCATGCCAATAGCACATTTTCGCAAAACGAGAAAATATTTATAAAAATTTGGATTAAAAGCGGCTGATTCTGCTATTACTCATTGAAGCGGGGACTCTGTTCGCAGCTGATACAACCTGAAGCCTGGTAAAGATTATACCTGACCATGACAGACACTGATCTTTGGAATGCATTTCGCAGGGGCGATCGCAGCGCTTTCCGGCAGATTTATGATTTGTATGCCCGGGATCTGTTCAATTATGCCTACAAGATCACCGATGACCGGGAGCTGATCGAGGACGTGATCCATGATCTCTTCCTTGATTTGTGGAACGCCAAGCACCTGAGCGAAACCAATTCCATCAAGTTTTACCTTTTTGCTGCCCTGCGGAAAAAGCTGGCTACTGTCAGGAAAATCAATGCCCACCGGTTTGAGAAAGAGGCAGAAGCCCTCGATATCGCGGAGGTGGAGGTTTCCATTGAAAATGAACTGATCGATCAGGAGGTCAGGCAGCAGCTGATTCAACAGCTTCACCGAAGCTATCAGTTACTGACGGACCGGCAGCAGCAGGCGTTGAATCTTCGGTTTTACATGCATTTCAGCAACGAAGAAATAGCCCAGATCATGGGGGTAAATTATCAGTCGGCCTGCAAATTCATATATACCGGTTTAAAGGCACTTCGGGAAACGGTACGGATCCTCTCGCTGCTGGTAGGTTTTACGACATGGCATATGCTATCCGGCTTCTGACCTGGTCGGGGAGAGAAAGGCAGGCGGATAGGATTAAGCTCCTCAAATATAAACGCGATGAATTATTATCATTTCAAGGCCGAGGATTTCGCCGCAGACGATGACTTCAAGAGGTGGGTATGCGAGCCGGATAGTGAATCCGAGGCGTTCTGGAAGGCTTTTTTAAAGGAGTACCCTGAAAAATACTATGAAATAGAAGAAGGGCGCAGGCTGGTGGCCGGCCTTCGGGAGCTGCCCGTTCATCCGCAGGCCATCTCAGGAGCCATGAATCTCTGGCCAAGGCTGGAGCAAACCATTACCCGCCGTAAACGACGGATATATATGGCCTGGTATCTGGCGGCTGCTGCTGTGATCGGGGTCATTGCCACCATCGGGCTGGGGTCTCTTCCCAGTGACCTTCCCGGCGCCGACCGGGAGATTAGTTCGGGAGACATAGGTGCGGAGTCGGCATGGGAGGAAGCTATCAACAATACTTCTTCCAGGATGTGGATAGAACTCGCAGATGGTAGTGAAGTGGTATTGGAAAAAGACAGCCGGATCCGGTATGAAAAGCATTTCAACGATTCGGTGAGGGTGATTTACCTCCGGGGGGAAGCATTTTTCGAAGTGAAGAAAGATCTGGGCCGTCCGTTTATGGTGATCGCCAACGGATTGGTTGCCAAGGTGCTGGGAACGAGTTTCAGCATTGTGGCCCGGGAGGATGATCCCAATGTGACGGTGGAGGTGAAAACCGGGCGGGTGTCGGTTTATTCGGAAAAGACGACCCGGCAGATCGATCCTGAAACGAGTGGTGTGGTGCTCACGCCCAACCAGAAGGTCGTTTTCGAACGTGAAAGTGAAACCTTGCGAAAGTCGCTGGTGGAAAAACCCGAGGCCGTCGTCATTGTGCCGCCAGCCTCCTTTGCCTTTGAGGCTGCACCGGCTAGAAAGATTTTCGACACCCTGGCCAAGGTGTACGGAATTGAGGTGATTTATAACGAGGAACTGTTTGCTGACTGCCGGCTAACGGTCGACCTCACCAATGAAGATCTGTACCAGAAGCTGGAAGTGATCTGTAAAGTACTCGATGCCAAATATAAACTGATCGATGCGCAGGTTATTATTTACGGCAACGGGTGCATCTGAACTCATCCTTGAATATTAATAACAACTGTCCTTGACACTATGAAGTAATTCCGCTTTACCCCACAAAAAAAGCGCCAAAGGTGGTCGCAACACCCGTGGCGCTAAGTCCGGCTATTGTATTTCTGAGAAAGACGTCCCGCTACGTTTAGCGGGCCCGGACCCTGTTTCCAATCCTGTAACTTTCATGAAAACATGTAAAGCTAATGAAAAGAAAACTATTAGAAAATCAGATCATTATCCGCCTTATGAAAGTCTCGCTTTTGCAAATACTGTTGGCGGTGATTTTTGCAGGGGGCACCCTGGCACATCCTATTTCGGCACAGGAGCTGCTGAACCGAAAGGTCAATATCAAAACCCAGAATGAAAAGATCCGGAATGTATTGATCGAGATCGAGCATCAGGCTTCTGTCAAGTTCGCCTATCGTCCGCATACCTTGCCGAAGGACGACAAAATCACACTTGACCTTGTCAATGAGCCACTGAGTAACGTGCTCGAAATCATATCGAAGCAGTTTGGTATCCGCTATGAAGTGGTGGGCCAGCAAATTATTCTAACCCCCGCCAGGCAGGTGCAGGCTCCCAACAAGCATTCATCCCTGGTCCCTGCTACCTATGAGTCGATCGACCGGACCGTGGCGGGTCGGGTGACTGATGAAAACGGCGACGGATTACCCGGGGTTAATATTCTGATCAAGGGAACGCAGCAGGGTACCGTGTCCGATGCGGACGGTTCCTATCGGATTTCCATTCCTGATCGGGGTGAGGTCACCCTCGTTTTTTCATTTGTGGGCTACGTGCCTCAGGAGGCGGTAGTGGGTAACCGTTCGAACGTCGATGTGACCCTGCAGGTGGATCAGAAAACGCTGGACGAACTGGTGGTCGTGGGTTATGGTACGGCAAAGGCTGCCACTATTACCGGTTCCATTACTTCCGTAAAGGGAGACGTACTCAACCGGGCTCCGGTAGTCAACCTGTCGAATTCGATGGCAGGACGACTTCCCGGTCTGGTGGTCGTTACCCGTTCCGGTCAGCCCGGTTCTGATGGGTCCACCTTCCGTATCCGGGGTGCCAATACGCTGGGGGATAATTCTCCTCTCATCGTCGTTGATGGAGTTCCCAACCGGGGACTGGAACGGCTCATGTCATCCGATATTGAAAGCGTCACAGTACTGAAGGATGCCTCGGCGGCCATTTACGGTGCGCAGGCAGCCAACGGGGTTATCCTGATTACCACCAAAAAGGGGAAAATGGGCAAACCTCAGTTCACCATCACGCATAATCAGGCCTGGAGCATGCCTACGGTCATTCCCGAAACTGCTGACGCCGCGACCTATCTCCAGATGCTGAACGAAATTTACATCAACGACGGACAGGCGCCCCGTTATACTGAAGAAGAAATCCAGAACTATCGTGAAGGCAAAGATCCGTGGCTTTATCCCAATACCAACTGGTATGATGCAACCTTCCGGAACGCTGCTCCGCAACGCATGACCAACGCCAGCATTTCCGGCGGGCAGGAAGCGCTGTCGTATTTTGTTTCGGTAGGAACCAATTTTCAGGACGCTATCTACAAAAACAGCGCTACTTACTACAAGCAAAACAACTATCGGGTCAATCTCGATGGCCAGTTGTCAAAACATATCCGTTATGGCATCCGTATGGCCGGAAGGGAGGAGAACCGGAATTATCCTACCCGGTCAGCCTCCGATATTTTCTCCATGCTGAGAAGGGGTAAGCCGAATATGCATGCCTACTGGCCCAACGGCCTGAATGGACCCGATATCGAGTACGGTAATAACCCCGTGGTAGTTACGACCAACCAAACGGGATATGACCGAAACAAGACTACGGTACTCGAAAACCGCGCCAATATTGATATTCAGATACCCTGGGTGAAAGGACTCTCGGTGACGGCCAGTGCAGCCCTCGACCGTACCATGGTCAATGATAAGCTGTGGAGAACGCCCTGGTATCTCTATTCATGGGACAGAGAAACGTACGATGCCGATGGAAATCCGGTGCTCACGGTAGGGCAGAAAGGATTTTCCGGTCCGGAACTGCAGCAGGACATGGCCGACAGCAAGCTGGTAACCATGAACTCCCTGCTCAATTATGAGAAGGAACTGGGTGGCAAGCATTACGTAAAGGCGATGGTGGGGGTTGAAAAAATCACCGGAAATTCGATGAATTTCTTTGCTTTCCGGAAGTACTTCGTTTCAACGGCACTGGATGAACTCTTCGCAGGGGGGGATGCCGAGAAAAACAACGGAGGGGGTGCTTCTGTACAGGCCCGGCTCAACTATTTCGGTAGGGTGAACTATGATTTCGCCAACAAGTATCTGTTCGAGTTCGTATGGCGTTACGACGGTTCCTATATTTTCCCCAGGGATAAACGGTTCGGTTTCTTCCCCGGCGTTTCCCTCGGCTGGCGCGTTTCGGAAGAGAATTTCTGGCAGGGGCTGAAAGGCTTCGCCAACGATGTTAAGCTGAGAGGATCCTGGGGGCAGACGGGTAACGACCGAATCGACACTTACCAGTATCTGGCCAGCTATGGTTTCGGCACCGCTGCCAACAATATCTATGTGTTTAACGAGAACGTTGAAAGCAAAATCCTTACCGAACTCAGAATTCCCAACCGCAATGTTACATGGGAAGTTGCCAACCAGTCGAATATCGGTATGGATGCGAGCTTTATCAACAACAAGCTGACGTTTTCGGCAGAGTATTTCTACAACTACCGTACATCCATTCTCTGGAACCGCAATGCGTCGGTACCTTCTTCATCGGGTCTGACCCTGCCGCGGGAAAATATAGGCGAGGTGGTGAACCGGGGGTCTGAATTCCAGCTGGCTTATCGTGACAATGTAGAAGATTTCACCTACAGCGTGTCGCTGAATTTCAGTTTCAACAAGAACAGGATCAAGTTCTGGGATGAAACACCCGGGGTGCCGGAATATCAGAAATCCACCGGCAAGCCCATGAACACCGCGCTTTACTATAAGGCGATCGGAATTTTCGCCGATCAGGCGGCGGTCGATGCCTATCCGCACTGGGCTGGTGCCAAACCTGGCGATATCATCTTTGAAGACGTAAATCAGGACGGTAAAATCGACGGTCTGGATCGGGTAAGGATTGAAAAAACCGACCTGCCCACCCATACGGGAGGCTTCAATGTAGACCTGGGATTCAAGGGACTTTACGCCTCGATGTTCTTCCAGTGGGCTACCGGAACGCTTCGTAACGATTATTACGAATTCAACGGGGAGACCGGAAATTACCTGAAGCGCGATGCGGAAGGCCGCTGGACTCCCAGCAATCCCAATGCCTCCAAACCCCGTCCCTGGAACCGCTATTCCGAGTACTGGAGGAACAACCAGAATACGTACTGGCTGCAGAATTCGGATTATCTCCGGCTCAAAAATTTCGAATTCGGATATAATATTCCGTCTTCCCTCTGTCAGAAACTCTGGATCAGTAATGCTCAGATATACTTTACCGGACAAAACCTGCTGACCTTCACCAAGGTAAAGGATTTCGATCCTGAAGTAACTTCCGCAACCGGATACCCCCTGAACAAAGTGTATAACCTCGGCATTTCCTTAACATTCTGATTCATGAAAAGACTGTATTTCAAACCGATCATATTGGGTATAGCTCTCAGTTTTCAGGCCTGTGATCAGGATTTCCTCGAAACCACTCCCTACACCGAATTCTCTGAAACGGCCGTGTGGAGCGATCCCGCCCTTGCAGAAACCTTTCTGAACAATATCTACTTCCGCCTCGATGAACCTCTCACCGATGGCCGGATGAAAGCAAACATTGTGGATGAAGCGCATTACCGCGGCAATGGTGGTTCCAGGGATTTTAACAACGGACTGATGACGCAGGATAACCTGCTCGTTTGGCCTTCGACCCTATCGCGCTACCGTTCCTGGGCCGATATCTACAAGAACATCCGCTATTGCAACATATTCCTTTCGAAGGTGGACGAAATTCCCTTTAGCTCGGGTGTGGTAGACGGTAAAACCCCGAAGGAACGTATGACCGGTGAAGCCCATTTCCTTCGTGCCTACAACTACTTTAATCTGGTGACCGTTTATGGAGGGGTTCCCATCATTGATAAGGTTTATGAGCTGGAAGATGATTTCCAGATCCCCCGAAATACCTTTGCGGAAACGGTCGATTTTGTTGTCAGCGAGCTCGACAAGGCTGCGGATCTCCTGCCCGTACGCCATTCGGGAAACAACATAGGTCGGGCTACCCGGGGAGCCGCTCTGGCGCTGAAGTCGCGCATGCTGCTCTATGCTGCCAGTGATCTCTACAACAAGAACCGGTATGCATCGTTCAGTAATCCCGAACTGGTTAGTTACACGGACAATAATCAGATGCAGCGCTGGCAGGCGGCCAAAGCGGCAGCCAAAGCCGTGATCGATATGGGTGAATACCGCCTGTTCAGAGCTGAACCTTCTCCCAGCGATTCCGTAGCCCAGAATCTCGTTGACCTGTTCCTGACCAAAACCACCGAGGAGGATATATTTATCAAGTACTTCACCACGCCGATGGGGCAGAACTTTGGGCTGTATACTTCTCCCAACGGTTATCATGGCTGGGGTACCAATGCACCTATCGGTAATCTGGTCGATGACTTTGAAATGCGTGACGGTACCAAATTCGACTGGAACAATCCGGCACATGCCGCCGAGCCGTATCAGAACCGGGAACCACGTTTTTATTCGACGATCCTGTATAATGAAGCTCCCTGGAGAGTTCGTCCGCTGGATGCCCAGAATCTCGACCCGTATAACCGCGTACAGACTGGCAGCTGGGAAGTATGGAACGCAAGTACCAACTCCGTCAATATTGTTTACGGTGTCGATACACGAAACAGTACCATTGAAGACTGGAATGGTTCCTATACCGGCTATTACTGCCGGAAATACATAGATCCCAATATCGATGCCCAGTATATTAAACAGACGGTTACCTGGCGGTTTATCCGATATGCCGAAATACTGCTGAATTACGCAGAGGCCTGTATCGAACTGGGTGAGGAGGAGGAAGCCAGAAAGTACATCAACATGGTGCGTCGGAGAGCCGGTCTGCCAGGCCTTACCGAGTCGGGCGAGGCTTTGAAAAAGCGATATCGCAATGAAAGGAGAATTGAGCTGGCGTTTGAAGACCATCGTTTTTATGATGTACGCCGCTGGGCGATCGGTCCTGAAGCCTATCAGCCGGTAAAAATTGCCAAAGTCGTGTACAAACTCAATCCCGACAAGACCACTGCGGAAAGGCCTACCGTCACCCATGAAGTATGGGAGTCCCGTGCGTGGAATGATAAGGCCTACTTCCTGCCCATCATGCGGGATGAGATGAACAAGAACAGTTTATTGATTCAGAACCCTGGTTATTAGGAGATAGGTTGGTAATTCAGGTGCCTGGTTGTTCTTTCGAACAGCCAGGCTTTTTTCTTATGCGAAAATATCTTACCCTTTCGGGCGATTATTCCATCAGACTTTTTTAGTAGTATTAACCCACGAGAAGTTATTGAACCAGGACCGAACCTTAAATAAATGACCCGCATTTTTTTTAGTGTCCTCCTGATCTGGGTGACATTCAGTAATTTACAGGCTCAGCAAAGCACCCGCAAGGCCGTTTTTATCATTGTAGACGGCATTTCCTATAACACTATTGAAAAGATAGAAACTCCTAATCTTGACGAAATCGCCAGGGTAGGAGGCTATACCCGCGCCTATGTAGGGGGCGAAAAGGGGACCTATTCCCAGACCCCTACTATTTCAGCCGTGGGATATAACAGTCTGCTGACAGGTACCTGGGTAAATAAACATAACGTTTGGGATAACCGCATCCAGCAGCCGAATTACAACTATTGGACCATCTTCCGTTTCTTTCAAAGCCAGTATCCTCACAGGAAAACGGCCATCTTTTCAACTTGGCTCGACAACCGAACCAAGCTGCTGGGCGAAAATCTCCCGCAGACGGGGTATCTGCAGGTGGGTTATTCGTTTGATGGTTTTGAATTAGACTCGATACGTTTTCCCAGGGACAGCGAGTCGGAATATATCAGGACCATCGATGAACTGGTGTCCACCGAAGCCGGAAATTATATCCGCGAGCAGGGACCCGACCTGACCTGGGTTTACCTGCAGTACACCGACGATATGGGGCATAAATTTGGGGACAGTGACCAGTTTCATCAGGCGGTAAAGCTCGCCGACAGTCAGGTAGGAAAAGTGTGGGAAGCCGTAAAATACCGGCAGCAGCATTTCGGGGAAGACTGGCAGATATACATTACGACTGATCACGGTCGCGACGCACAGAGCGGTCAAAACCATGGGGGACAGACGGACCGGGAAAGGGGCACCTGGATTGTCACCAACGCCAAAAATTTAAACAGGCAGTTCCGCGACAACACACCCGGTGTAGTAGATATAATGCCTTCGATAGCACGTCATCTCGATGTGACGTTTCCACGCCTGCAGGGCTATGAGGTCGATGGGATACCGCTGTTTGGCGAGTTGTCGTTTACCAATTTTTCGCTGGCTTATCAGGATAAGAAGATCAGGCTTCACTGGAAATCTGTCGCGAAAGATGACCAACTGAAGGTCTGGATAACCACGACCAATAACTTCGAAACCGGGGGGCAGGATCTTTATCATCTGGTTCAGTATGTAAACTGTGCGGACGAAACGGCCGTGATCGATGTGAGCCAGATGCCGTCTGGATTTTTTAAAGTTGTACTTGAGGGGAAGCATAACATGGCCAACAAATGGCTGGTAGGAAAATAGGTTCCTGAATTCATTCACGCCTTCATTAGAGAGTCTTAGCCCGGGGTTGGGTACGCTGCCCCTCAAAATGTGTTTGGGTAGATATCATTTGTCCAAGACAGGGATTTTATTCATCCTATCTTTTTTGCCACTCATCCCGACCGTTCAACCGCTCACCTAAAACCGGTTTCCCAGCGCGATTTCGTGCGCTAATTTTGAATCATCAATCAAGAAAAAACAACCGAAAACTAATCGAGTAACTAAAAAATTAAATCAA
>Ga0182792_1001224_pt1 | contig 21581 bp, 19 predicted proteins | sample Passage237B_FD_130497 | JGI IMG/M metagenome (GOLD analysis project Ga0182792, IMG submission 130497) | Cellulose adapted compost microbial communities from Newby Island Compost Facility, Milpitas, CA, USA - Passage2 37B (version 2) (version 2) ...
CCAGGTCCTCGTCGTCTCGAAGGTCGAGCTGAGGATGCCGCGTGCTACCGCGTGCTCCGTGTAGTGCGGGGAGCGGATGAAGCGGTTGCGCCAGGCGCCGGCGGCGCCCGACCGGTGGGCGTTCTCGTCGTCGGCGCCGGGATCGGGCCCGCCGCCGTGGCCGGCGCAGATCTCCAGCGCGCGCTTCATCCAGGCGTCGAGTGGATGGTCGGCCGATTCGAAGGCGAGCACCAGCACGGCCTCATCGCTGCTCCACGGCACGCCGGGCAGCGCCTCGCGCGCCTCGAGCAGGCGGCAGTTGGCGGGATAGAGGCCGGCTTGGGTGATCTCGCGCACCGCATCGGCGCCTGCGTAGAAGTCCTTGAAGCGCACCGACGCCGAGGCGCGGAAGGTCGGCTTCTTGCGCAGGCGCACCCACGCCTCGGTGATGACGCCGAGAATGCCTTCGGAGCCGATGAACATCCGGTCGGGGCTGGGACCCGCGCCCGATCCCGGCAGGCGTCGGCTCTCCAGCGTGCCGGCCGGCGTCACGACGCGCGTGCTTTCGACGAAGTCGTCGATGTGGGTGTAGAGCGTGGCGTAGTGGCCACCCGACCGCGTGGCGATCCAGCCGCCCAGGGTCGAGCAGCGATAGGCCTGCATGTAGTGGCGCAGCGTGAACGGCGTCTCGCGGAGCTGGTCCTCGATGGCCGGACCATAGACGCCGCCCTGGATGCGCGCCGCCTCGCTGACGGGATCGACTTCCAGCACCTTGTCCATGTGGCGCGTCGAGAGGGTGACGACCTTCTCGAACGCGGCATCCGGCTCGATCCCCTTCACGACCGAGGAGCCGCCGCCATAGGGGATCGCCTTGGCGCCGATGGAATCGCACCAGTCGAGCAGGCGGGCGATGTCCTGCTCGTTCTCGGGGAAGGCCACGGCGTCGGGCGGGTTGGGCACCGAGCGCATGAACATGCGCGTCGCATCGAAGCCCGCCTTGCCGTAGCTGTGCTCCAGCCGGGTGAGGTGGTCGGTGCGGACCAGCGCCTTCAGGCCGGCCGGCACCGCGACGCGCGGCGCGCGCAGCGTGATCTCCTCCGGCCGCGGCGGCGGCGTCACGTCGAAGCCCGAGACCCCGTAGCGCTGGGCAATCTCGGCTTCCCAGGTGCGGATCTCCTCCGGCGAGAGATCCTCGTCGGCGTAGCCCCAGGCATAGAATTTCTTCTGCCGCCGCATGTTTCCTCCGGTTTCGTGTTCTTCTTGGCCGCGGGACCGGCTTGCGTCAGGCCGCGAAGGCCACAGGTCTCGCCGTCCCCTTGATCTGCGTGCGATGCATGATGCGCCGCGCCGCGCCGTCGAACGGATCGCGACGGTGCATGGTCGAGCGGTTGTCCCACATCACGAGGTCGCCGATCTTCCACACATGCTCGTAGACGAAACGTGGCTGGGTGACGTGTGCCCACAGCGCCTCCAGCAGGGCGTCGGACTCCTCGCGCGTGTAGCCTTCGACGTAGGAGTTGCGCCGCCGGCCGAGATAGAGGGTCGGTCGCCCGTTGGGATGCCTCAGGATCGCCGGATGCCAGGCGCCGGGCGCTGCCATCGGATCGTCCGTCGGCGTCACGCCCTTGCGCAGGTAGCCGCCCGAATTGTAGGTGCCGTCGTGCTTGATGCGCCGGCCCTCGATCCTGCGGCGCAGCTCGGCCGGCAGGGCCGTGCAGGCGGCCTGCATGCCGCAGAACCAGGTGTTGCCGCCCGCCGGCGGGATCTCGAGCGCATGGAGCATCGAGGCGTCGGGCGGGGTGTCGAGATAGCTCATGTCGGTGTGCCAGACCGCCTCGCCGGCGCCGAGCGCGCCGATGGGATCGCCCTTCGCGTCGAGCACGTTGGACACGACGTAGATGTCGGGATAGCCGGGCGGGCTGATGCGGCCACGCTCCTGGTTGGGCGGTGGGTCGAGTTCTCCGAACCGCCGGCTGAAGGCCAGCAGGTCGTCGTCTTCGAGGTGCTGATCGCGCAGCAGGATCATGGAATGGGTGATCCAGGCGTGCTCGATGGCGGCGAAGTCGCCGTCCGTCAGGCGCCGCAGGTCGATTCCGGAAATCTCGGCGCCCACCGCGTCGGTCACCGGCCGCACTGTGATGGTCATTTCTTCCTCCTGGGCGGCGATGATCGGTCCGCGTCGCCGGCCGATCAAGCGCCCAGCAGCTGCTTCATCCAGGCCGTCAGCTTGGCTGTCGCGGCCGGCGCCAGCGGACCGCCGAAGCCCGGATCGGTCGGCCAGGAGACGACCTTGAGATTGTGGCTGGCCGAAGGAACGATCATCGCCTCGCCCGGCGCGTCGCGCTTGCCCAGCGCGTCGATGAGCGGCTGCACGTCGGCCATGGGCACGACCTGGCGGTCGGCGGCGCCCTGCAGCAGCAGGCAGGCGAGGGGGGATGCCGCGAGCGCCCGGGCCGGATCGAAGGCGAGCAGCCGCTGCAGGAAGGGGCCGGCATAGGGCGGGAACAGGAGCTGCAGCTCGCGCGGCAGGTCGGCCGGCACGTGGCCGTCCGCGAGGATCTCCGCCACGATCTTGCGGGCGGGATCGACCAGGTTGGGTGCGCCGCGGCCGATCTGATCGTAGAGGACGTCTTCCAGGCGGCGGCCCGGCGTGGCCAGCAGGACCAGCCCGTACGGCGGGTTGCGGGTGATGGCCGGCGCCGCGGCTAGCACCAGCAGGCCGCCTTCGCTGTGGCCGAGCAGGGCCGTGGCATAGGCCTTGATCTCGTCCTGCCGCACCAGCTCGGCATGCGCCGCCGCCACGTCCGCCAGGAAATTGTCCCAGGAGAAGAAACGCGCCTGCTCTGCGACGCCGCCGTGCGGACGCGGCGTCGACTCGCCGATGCCACGCTTGTCGTAGCGCAGGGAACCGATACCGGCTTCGGCCAGCAGTTCGGCGATCTGCTTCAGAAGATCGATGCGCTCGCCGACCAGCGCATTGTTGCCGTCGCGGTCGGTGGGGCCGCTGCCGGCGACCAGTACGACGCCCGGAACCTTCTCTAGTTCGCTCCAGATCGGCAGCAGCAGCGTCCCGGCGAGCGTCACGCCGGCGGCGCCCGCGAAGCGCACCTCGCGCTGCTTGGTTCCTTTTGCATAGAAGCGTGGCCGCGGCGCCGGGGCCGCCGAGACGCCGGGTGCGGCCGAAGCCATCGCGGCCGAAGCCAGCAGGTGCCGGCGCAGCAACGCCTGCCGGACGGTCATGCGTGGACGCGGCCGAAGGTCGGCGGCCGTCCGCCGCTCACGACATGGACGTGGAAATGGAACACGACCTGTCCACCGCCGTGACCGTTGTTGGCGACCAGGCGATAGCCCTCCGCCTCCAGCCCCAGCTCGCGGGCCACCGTGCCCACCGCGCGCCAGAAGCCGGCCACCATTTCAGCGGGCGCCCTGGCGCTGAAATCCATGTTCGACACGTACTCGCCCTTGGGGATCACCAGCACGTGGACGGGCGCCTGCGGGTTCGCGTCGTGGAAGGCGAGGGCGAACGCGTCCTCGTAGACCTTCCGGCAGGGAAGCTCGCCGCGCAGGATACGGGCGAAGACGTTGTTGGGATCGTAGCCGGCCATGCCGACAGGACGTAGGTCACGCCGCCGCCCCTGACAACGGCTGCCTCACTTCTGGGGGCGCGAGGCCTTCTCGGCGATACCCGACAATCCCTCGCGTCGCGCCAGTTCCGCCCACACCGCGTCGGGTTGCACGCCGATGGCCGCCCACAGCGTCAGCAGGTGGTAAAGCATGTCGGCGCTCTCCGCGACGAGCTTGGCCTTGTCGCCGCGGATGCCCTCGATCAGCGCCTCGACGGCTTCCTCGCCGAGCTTCTTGGCGAGCTGCTGGCGGCCGCGGCTGAACAGCCGCGCCGTATAGGAGGTGTCCGGGTCGGCCCCCTTGCGACCGTCGATCACGACATAGAGTCGATCGAGCACATGCTCCTCGACTCCGACGGGGCTCCTCTGGCGCTTCTTGCGATGCGCCTTCTTGGTCTTCTTGCTCTTGGCCATCCGAGGGGAACTTTCGCGGCTACAGGCGATTGATCGTGCCTCTTGTCCGGGCACCAAATGAACTTTACGCGAAAATTACGCGGCGCGCGATATTTGTCGAATAGGAACGCCGGCTTGTGCGAGTCGTTCCTTCGCCTGCGTGATCGTGAATTCGCCGAAGTGAAAGATCGACGCCGCCAGCACCGCGGAAGCGCCTCCCTTCAGGACACCGTCGACGAGATGGTCGAGCGTTCCAACACCGCCGGAGGCGATGACCGGCACCGGCACCGCGTCCGACACGGCGCGGGTGAGCTCCAGATCGAATCCCGACCGCGTGCCGTCGCGATCCATCGAGGTCAGCAGGATCTCGCCCGCTCCAGAGTCCGTCATCCGGCGTGCCCACTGGACGGCATCCAGGCCGGTCGCCTTGCGGCCGCCATGGGTGAACACTTCCCAGCGTCCGGGAGCGGACTGACGCGCATCGACCGCCACGACGATGCACTGGTCGCCGTATTTCTCGGCCGCTTCACGCACGAACTCCGGCCGCGCAACGGCCGCAGAGTTGATGGAGACCTTGTCGGCGCCCGCCAGCAGCAGGCGACGGATATCCTCGATCGTCCTCACCCCGCCGCCTACCGTCAGGGGCATGAAGCACTGCTCGGCCGTTCGCGCCACGACCTCGAGGATGGTGTCGCGGTTCTCGTGGCTGGCGGTGATGTCGAGGAAGGTGAGTTCGTCGGCGCCGGCGGCGTCGTAGACGCGCGCCTGCTCGACCGGATCGCCGGCGTCGCGCAGGCCGACGAACTGCACGCCCTTGACGACGCGGCCGTCCTTGACGTCCAGGCAGGGGATGATGCGAACCTTCAGCATGGCGCGGCGGACCATATGCGCCGCTTGCCGGTTTGTCGACGCGGCGCGGTGCGCCCGGTAGGATCGAGGCGATGTCGCACGTGTCGGACATTCCCCTCATCGACGTCTCGCCGCTCGTCGAGGCGCGACCCGGCGGGGCGGAGGCGGTTGCCAGGCAGATCGGCGCGGCGAGCCGGCAGGTCGGCTTCTTCTACATCACCGGCCATGGCATTCTGGACGACGTGGTCGCCGGCGTCTTCGCCCAATCGATGCGCTTCTTTGCGGCACCCGCCGCCGTCAAGGATGCCGTGCGCTACGTCGGCACGGCCGGCAATCGCGGCCACGTCCCGCTGGGAGGCGAAACGCTGAAGCCCGGAACACTGCCGGACCGCAAGGAATGCTTCAATATCGGGCTGGAGCTGGCCGAGGACGATCCCGAGCTGATCGCCGGCAAGCCATTCCGGCATCGCAATCCCTGGCCGGATCTCCCCGGTTTCCGCGAGACGATGCTGGACTACTTTTCGCGCATGCATCGCCTGGGCATGACGCTGCATCGCGCCTTCGCGCTCGATCTCGGCATCGACCGGCACTTCTTCGACGACAAGCTGTCGCGGCCGATGGCCGTCCTGCGACTGCTGCACTACCCCGCCACGTCCGTGCCGGCCGTCGGCGAAATGGGGGCGGGCGAGCACACCGACTACGGCAACCTTACTCTCCTCGCGACGGATGATGTCGGCGGTCTCGCCGTGCGCACGCGGGCCGGCACCTGGGTCGACGCGCCGGTCGTTCCCGGCGCGCTGATCTGCAACATCGGCGACTGCCTGATGCGCTGGACCAACGACACCTACGTGTCGACTCCACACCGCGTGGCCAGCCCGCGCCGTCGCGACCGCTATTCGGTCGTCTTCTTCCTCGATCCCAATCCGGACGCCGTCGTCGCCTGCCTGCCGAGCTGCCGTGGAGACGGCGCCAGGTACGCTCCCGTGGTGGCGGTGGACTATCTGAAGTCGCGGCTCGACCCTACCTACGCCTGAAGGCGGTTCTACTCGCCTTTCAGCACGCGGATGGCGTCCGGCACGGTCACGCGGCCGTCGTAGAGGGCGCGGCCGACGATGGCGCCGATGATGCCGAACTCCTCGGCCGGCCGCAGCTCGCGCAGGTCGTCGAGCGAGCTCACGCCGCCCGACGCGATCACCGGCGTGGTGAGGTGCTGCGCCAGCGTGACGGTGGCATCGACATTGACGCCGCCCATCGCGCCGTCACGGTCGATGTCGGTGTAGATGATGGCGGCGATGCCCGCGTCCTCGAAGCGCAGCGCAAGGTCGAGCGCGCGCACGGTGCTCTGCTTCGTCCAGCCGTCGACCGCCACGATGCCGTCGCGCGCATCGATGCCGACGGCGATCTGGCCGGGCCATTGGCGGCACGCTGCCTTGACGAGGCCGGGTTCCTTGACGGCGATGGTGCCGAGAATGACGCGCCTGACGCCCGCCTCGAGCCACTGGGCGATGCTTTCGATGGTACGGATGCCGCCGCCGAGCTGGGCGGGCACGTCGACCGCCTTCAGGATCTCGATGACGGCGTTGCGGTTGACGGGATGGCCCTCGACCGCGCCGTTGAGATCGACCAGATGCAGCCATTCGCAGCCGGCACTGGCGAAGGCCTTCGCCTGCGCCGCGGGACTGTCGTTGAACACCGTGGCGCGTGCCATGTCGCCGCGCAACAGGCGCACGCACTTGCCGTCCTTCAGATCGATGGCGGGAAACAGAAGCATGCGGCGGCGGTTTAGCGCGCCGGGGCAGTGGACGCCAGCCCGGCGCCGGCTGCAGGGCTCACCTACCGCCACGGGCAATCTCGACGCTTGCTCCATCCGAGGGGTAGTGTCGGGGCAGGAAAGGAACCTCCATGACCCGTTTCACGCCCGATCTGCTTGCCCATGCCGAGGCCGAGCTCACGGCCATCCGCCGCGACATCCATCGCCATCCCGAGACGGCCTTCGAGGAGGTGCGCACCGCCGACATCGTGGCCGACAAGCTGCAGTCCTGGGGCATCGAGGTCCATCGCGGCCTGGCGACGACCGGCGTCGTGGGGACGCTGCGCGGCAACAAGCCGGGCCAGAAGACGATCGGCCTGCGCGCCGATATGGACGCGCTGCACCTCCAGGAGAAGAACGAGTTCGAATATGCGTCGGTGCATGCGAACAAGATGCATGCCTGCGGCCATGACGGGCATACCACCATGCTGCTGGGCGCCGCCCGCCACCTGGCCGCAGCCCCGGACTTCGCCGGCACGGTCCATTTCATCTTCCAGCCGGCCGAGGAAGGTCTGGGCGGCGCGCGGGTGATGATCGAGGAGGGCCTGTTCGACAGGTTCAACTGCGATGCGGTCTATGGCATGCACAACATGCCCGGTGTACCGAGCGGCCGCTTCGCCATCCGCTCGGGCGCCATGCTGGCCTCGTCGGACAGCTGGCAGGTCACCTTCAAGGGGACGGGCGGCCACGGCGCCATGCCCGACCGTGGCACCGACCCGACCTATGTCGCCGGGCAGTTCATCGTGGCGGTGCAGGGCATCGTGGGACGCAACGTGCCGCCCAGCCAGGCCGCGGTGCTGAGCGTCGGCCATATCGCGGCCGGCAGCGCGGGATCGCCCAACGTCATCCCCTCGGAAGTGCTGGTGAGCGGCACGGCACGCAGCTTCTCGCCGGCCGTGCGCGACCTGCTGGAGCGCCGGCTGGCCGAGGTCGCGACCGGAATCGCCCAGGCCGGCGGCTGTACCGCCGAGAGCAAGTACGTCCGGCGCTATCCCGCCCTGGTCAATGCCGTCGAGCAGACCTCGCTGGCCGTCGAGGCCGCGGCGCTGACGGTGGGCCGCGAGAATGTCGATGCGAACACGCCGCCGCTCTCGGGCGCGGAGGATTTCGCCTTCATGCTGGAGAAGAAGCCGGGCGCCTACATCATGATCGGCAATGGCGGTCCGGACGAGGGCGGCTGCCACAACGTCCACTCGCCGCTGTACGACTTCAACGACCGGATCCTGACGACGGGCGCGGCCTACTGGGTCAACCTGGTGCAACTGGAGCTGGGGGATGCCGGCTGAGCCGGCCCCCGCCGTACCTCGATCCGCCGCCCGTCAGGCCGGAAATCGCCCATCAGGTCAGGAAATCGAACATCGCGTCCAGGCCGGCGGCGTCCCAGCCGCCATCGTGCCAGACGGCCCCGTGCAGGCTGCCGTCATGCAGGTCCCCATCGTGCAGGCCGCCATCGAAGGGATGGGAGGTCGCCGAAATGTCTGCCGGCACCTCATGAGCCGGTGCATCCTCCGACGGCGCGAACGCAACGCCGTCGGACAGCGCGGCGAACGTTACCAGCGGGTCCTCCGACGTCACCGGGACCAGGGCCGCGTGGTCGGTTTGCGGCAGAGCCATCGTGCCATCGACATGAAGGTCTCCCGGCTCGCCGAAGAGGCGGTCGAGCGGCATGCCCAGCGGGGCGTCGTCGACGAAGGCGGTGTCCCATCGGGCGTGGGGCGTGGCGTAGATCGGCAGGTCGCGGTGATCGAACTGGACGAACTCCGTGCCTACCAGAAAGGTAGGATCGTTCGTCGAGCTGTCGGAGGGGACCGATTGGCTCATGGCGCTGGAAATGGCTTTCGTTCTGAAAATATTGGTTCAAGTATACTGAACAAATCGCCGGGAATAAAGCACGAACGCCCGCGCATCGGGATCAGTCAGGAATCGCAATGGTGAGCCGCGCGCCCAAGGCATATAGGGTGCGGCGGCATCACGTCAGGTCGGGGAGTTGTCGATGAACGGAGCGGAAAGTCTGGTTCGGACCTTGGTCAAGGGCGGGGTCGAAGTCTGCTTCGCCAATCCCGGCACCTCCGAGATGCATTTCGTGGGCGCGTTGGACCGGGTCGAGGGCATGCGTTGCGTCCTCGGGCTGTTCGAGGGCGTCTGCAGCGGCGCGGCCGACGGCTACTACCGCATGACCGACAAGCCGGCCTCGACGCTCCTGCATCTCGGCCCCGGCCTGGCCAATGCTGCAGCCAACCTGCACAACGCCAAGAAGGCCGGCTCGGGCATCGTCAATATCGTGGGCGAGCACGCGCTCTACCATATCAAGTACGACACGCCGCTCACGGCCGACATCGAAGGCATCGCGCGGCCGTTCTCGCACTGGGTGAAGACTTCGCCGACCGCCAAGACGGTGGCGACAGACGGTGCCGCCGCCATCCAGGCCGCCCGCGTGGCGCCCGGCCAGATCGCCACGCTCATCCTGCCCGCGGACACCGCTTGGACCGAAGCCGACGGCGTCGCCGAGACGCCCGAGACGCCGGCGCCGCCGAAGCCCGCCGGCGAGACCGTGGTCGCCGCGGCCAAGGCGCTGAAGGAAGGCGGTGCGTCTGCCATGCTGTTCATCGGCGGCCGTGCCCTGCGCGCCCGTGGGCTGGAGCTGGCAGGCAAGATCGCCGCCAAGACGGGCTGCCGCGTACAGGCTGCCGGCGGCACGGCCCGCATCGAGCGCGGCGCCGGCCGCGTGCCCGTGCTGCGCCTGCATTTCGTCGTCGAGACGGCCCTCGAGATGCTGAAGGGCACCAGACAGATGGTGCTGTGCGGCGCCAAGGCCCCGGCCGCGTTCTTCGCCTATCCGGGCAAGCCGTCGGTGCTGGTGCCGGAGGGCTGCGAAGTGACGACGCTGTGCGACGTCGACGGCGATCCTCTCGGCTCGCTGGAGGCGCTGGCGGCCGAGCTCGGCGCCCTGAACGAGAAGCCTAAGGTCGCGGAGGCCAAGCGGCCCGAGCGCCCGACCGGCAAGTTCACGCTCGACGGCCTCGGCCAGGCGCTGGGGGCGGCCCTGCCCGAGGGCGCCATCGTCATCGACGAATCGGTGACCACCGGCCGCGGCTTCTTCCCGTTCAGCGCCGGCGCTCCGCCGCACGATTGGCTGAACAACATGGGCGGCTCGATCGGCTTCGGCGCGCCGGTGGCGGTCGGCGCCGCGGTCGCCTGCCCGGACCGCAAGGTCATCGCCATGATCGGCGACGGCTCGTCGATGTACACGATCCAGGCGCTGTGGACGATGGCGCGCGAGAACCTCGACGTCTGCGTGATGATCTTCTCCAACCGGAACTACAAGATCCTCTACAGCCAGCTCGCCGATGTCGGGGCCGCCAATCCCGGCCCGCGCGCCATCGACATGTTGACGCTCGACCGGCCGACGCTCGACTTCGCGCTGATGGCCAAGAGCATGGGCGTGCCGGGCGCCAAGGCCCACGACCTCGACGAGCTGAACAAGCAGCTCGCCTACGCGATGGCGCACAAGGGCCCCTACCTGATCGACGTGGTGATGTAGGGCGGCGCTTCCGGGAAGAATCATGGACGAAGCCCGTCGACGCACGCTCTACGGCCGTCGTCGGGGCAAGAAGCTGCGTGCCGGTCAGCAGTCGCTGTTCGACACGCTGCTGCCCCGTCTCGCCGTCGCGGTCCCGGCCCCGCCGGAGAAGATCGATCTCGCACGGCTGTTCGGCGGCAAGCTGCCGCCCGGCGGCCTCTGGCTGGAGGTCGGCTTCGGCGCGGGCGAGCATCTGGTCTGGCAGGCCGAGCAACATCCCGACGTCGGCCTGATCGGCTGCGAGCCGTACCTCAACGGCGTGGCCAAGTGCCTGGCCCACATCGATCGCGCGGGCGTCGGCAATGTCCGCCTGCTGGTCGACGATGCGCGGCTGCTGATGGCCGCGCTGCCCGAGCGCTCGCTCGGGCGGGTGTTCGTTCTGTTCCCCGATCCATGGCCCAAGACGCGGCACCACAAGCGGCGCTTCGTGCAGCGGGCGACCCTCGACCGGCTGGCCGAGCTGATGGTGCCCGGCGCCGAGCTGAGGCTCGCCACCGACGACCCGAGCTATCTGCCCTGGATGGTCGAGCACGCCTGCGCCCACCCTGCCTTCGAATGGCTGGCCGAGCGGCGGTCCGACTGGCGCGAACGCCCAGCGGATTGGCCGGCCACGCGCTACGAAAAAAAAATGCTGGCGGGAACGCCGACTTTCCTTCGGTTGCGTCGGCGCTGAGGCGACACAATATATAGAAGACGTCCGCGACGGACCCGGCAGTTGCGTCCGGAATGGCCGGAATCGCTTGCTAGTTGGGCGGACTGCGCCTATATCCGCCCCATCCTCATCGGGTTCGCGGGACGGACCAAACAAGAAAGAGTGGGCCGAAAACCCGCTCTTTTCCTTTTCTGGCAGCCCCGCCGGCCCTTGCCGAAGAGAAGCCCCATCGCGTGACCGACCTGCTGCGCCGAATCGAAGACATCGTTGCCCCGACCGTGTTCGACATGGGCTATGAGCTGGTTCGCGTCGCCATGAGCAAGGGCGGCACGCTGCAGATCATGATCGAACCGGCCGACGGCCGGCCGATGGACGTCGAGGATTGCGCCACGCTGTCCCGGGCGCTTTCGGCCGTGCTCGACGTCGAGGATCCCATCCCCGGCGCCTATACGCTCGAAGTCAGCTCCCCCGGCATCGACCGGCCGCTGACGCGGCCCAGGGACTACGAGCGCTGGGCGGGCCATCTCGCGCGGCTGGAGACCAGCGAACCCGTCGAAGGCCGACGCCGCTTCAAGGGCACGCTGCTCGGCCTCGGCGACGGCATGGTCCGGCTGCGTCTCGAGGATGGCAAGGAAGCGGCGGTGCCGCTCGCGGCGGTGTCCAGGGCCAAGCTCGAACTGACGGATACCCTGATCGAGGAACATCGGCTGGCCGCCCGGCAGGGTGCCGGCCCGTCGCACTAGTGGATTCGCAAGAGAGGTACGCAGACATGGCAACGACTGCCGATATCCCGCGCCTGGAGATGCTGCAGGTGGCCGACATGGTCGCCCGCGAGAAGGGCATCGAGCGCGAGGAGGTGCTCGAGGCGATGGAGCAGGCCATCCAGAAAGCCGGCCGCGCCAAGTACGGGCTGGAGCACGACATCCGCGCCGAGATCGACCGCAAGACCGGCGAGATCAAGCTGCTGCGCTACATGCAGGTCGCCGATCCGATCGAGAACGAGAACGTCCAGGTGTCGTTGGTCGAGGCGCAGCGCCGCAATCCCGAGGCGCAGGTCGGCGACTTCCTGACCGACGAGCTGCCGCCGATCGATTTCGGCCGCGTCGCCGCCCAGACCGCCAAGCAGGTCATCACCCAGCGCATGCGCGAAAGCGAGCGCAAGCGGCAGTACGAGGAGTTCAAGGACCGCGTCGGCGAGATCGTGTCGGGCGTGGTCAAGCGCGTCGACTACGGCAACATCACGGTCGACCTGCAGCGCGCCGAGGGCGTGATCCGCCGCGACGAGACGATCCCGCGCGAGAGCCTGCGCGTGAACGACCGCGTGCGCGCCTACATCTTCGACGTGCGGGAGGAGCCGCGCGGTCCGCAGATCTTCCTGTCGCGCAGCCATCCGCAGTTCATGGCCAAGCTGTTCATGCAGGAAGTGCCGGAGATCTACGACGGCATCATCGAGATCAAGGCGGTGGCACGCGACCCCGGCAGCCGCGCCAAGATCGCGGTGCTCAGCCACGACAGCGCCATCGACCCGATCGGCGCCTGCGTCGGCATGCGTGGCAGCCGCGTCCAGGCGGTCGTGCAGGAGCTGCAGGGCGAGAAGGTCGACATCATTCCGTGGTCGGCCGACACCGCGAACTTCATCGTCAACGCACTGGCGCCGGCGGAGGTCAGCAAGGTGCTGATGGACGAGGAGAGGAACAAGGCCGAGGTCGTCGTGCCCGACGACCAGCTCAGCCTCGCGATCGGCCGTCGCGGCCAGAACGTCAAGCTCGCTTCCCAGCTCACGGGCTGGGAGATCGACATCATGACGGAAACCGAGGAGAGCGAGCGTCGCCAGAAGGAGACGCGCGAGCGGACCGAGCTGTTCAAGGCGGCGCTTGATGTCGACGACGTCATTGCCCATCTCCTGGTGGCGGAGGGATACGCCGCGGTCGAGGACGTGGCGGATGCTGCCGTCGAGGATTTGGCCGGGGTCGAGGGCTTCGACGAGGAGATCGCCAGCGAGCTGCAGCGCCGGGCGCGCGAGTTCATCGACAGGCGCGACGCGGAGCTGGCGGCCCGGTTGGAGGAGCTCGGCGTCGCCGAGGATGTGCGCGACATGGAGGGCCTGACGCTGCCGATGCTGGTGGCGCTGGGCGAGGCGGGGGTGAAGACCCTCGACGACCTCGGCGATCTGGCCTCCGACGAGCTGCGCGAGATCGTGGGCGAGGGCGGCATGGACAACGACCTGGCCAACGCGATCATCATGAAGGCGCGTGAGCACTGGTTCGCGGCCGAGCCGGCCGAGTCCGAAGCCGCGAAGGCCTGATTGAAGGAGTGTCGCGTTGGTCATTGCCGCCGTCATGAATCCAGGTGATCTCGTGACCCCGACCCCGTCGGGGCCGCGGCGGACCTGCATTGCGACGGGTGAGGAAGGATCACCCGAACGGATGATCCGATTCGTCATCGGCCCCGACCGCGATGTGGTGCCCGACCTCGGCCGCAAGCTGCCGGGTCGTGGCATGTGGGTGAAGGCGGAGCGCGCGGCGGTCGAAAAGGCGGTGGCCAGGAACCTGTTCGCCCGCGCCGCGCGGGGGCCGGCCCGGCCGGCAGCCGATCTGGCCGATCGGCTCGAACGGCTGCTGCTCGAGCGGGTGCTCGCCGATCTGGCGCGCGCCCGGCGGGCGGGACGCGCCGTCGCCGGCTTCGCCCGGGTGGAGGAGATGGTCGGGCGCAAACGTGCGGGACTGCTGGTGGTGCCGGTCGAGGCCGACGGCGATGGGCTCGCGAAGCTGAGGGCGAGCGGCCTGCCGGTCGTGCGGCTCGGCGATGCCACGGCGCTGGGCGGGATCTTCGGCCGCGAGCATGCGGTCTACGTGGCGGTCGCGCGCGACGATGCGGGCGGCCACTTCATGGAGCGAATCGAATCCGGGGCGGCGCGCTGGCACCGCTACCGGAATGACGGCACAGGTTGACGGACGACGGGTTGATCGACCGCAACTTGACGGGCCGCAACGGACCAAGGACAACGGCACATATGACGGAACAGAAAGAACAGACCAAGCCGACCAAGCCGCTCACCCTGTCGACGACGGCGCGCTCCGGCGCGGCCGCGTCGAAGAGCGGCGGCGAGGCCATGCAGGTGCGGCAGAAATTCTCGCACGGCCGGACGCGCGCGGTCACCGTCGAGGTCAAGAAGCCCGTCAAGCGGCCGACCGGCACGGGCGCGGCAGCATCCGCACCGACGCCGGCACCGGCACCCGCCGCCGCGCCGGCGGCGCCCGCTGCCGCGGCACCGTCGAAGGCGCCGCCTTCCGGCGGAAGGACCCTTCGTGCCGGATCGTCTCCCGCGCCGCGTGGCAGTGCGGGGGGACGTGCGGGTGAGGGGGGGCGTGGCATCGTGCTGCGCACCCTGACCGAGGAGGAGAAGGAGGCGCGTGCCCGCGCGCTGGTCGGCGCCAACCGCGATGCCGAGCTGGCGCGTCAGCGCGCTGCCCAGGAAGCGGTTCGGCGTGCCGCCGAGGAAGAGGCGCGCAAGAAGGCCGAGGAGGAGCACAAGCGGCGCCTGGCCGAGGAAGAGGCGCGCAAGAAGGCGGATGAGGAGGCCAAGCGCAAGGCCGACGCCCTCGTGCAGAAGCGTCTCGACCAGGCGGCGGTGCCGCCGGCCGCGACCACGGCCGCGCCGCCGCCGCGCGCCCCGCAGCGAATGGAAGCCGGCGCGCCGTCGCCCCAGCCCACCGCACCGACTGCTCCGATCCGGCGGCCGCAGACACCCGAGATCGTGCGCCGTCCGCCGCCGCCGCCGATGCGACCGGCCCCGGCCAAGCGTCTGCCGCAGCCACCGGGAGCGCGGCGCGAGGCGCCGAAGCGGCGGTCCGACAAGATCGACGTCAACCGCGCGGTCGAGGGCGAGAACGATTTCCGCAGCCGGTCGGTCGCCCAGCAGCGTCGCCGCCTGGAGCGCGAGCGGCGGCGCGAGCACGCCTTCGCCCAGCCGCAGCAGAAGGTCTACCGCGAGGTCACCATCCCCGAGACGATCACCGTCCAGGAGCTGGCATCGCGCATGTCGGAGCGCGGCGCCGACGTCATCAAGACGTTGATGCGCATGGGCGTGATGGCGACCATCAACCAGGTGATCGATCCCGACACCGCCGAGCTGGTGGTCACCGAGATGGGCCACCGGCCCAAGCGCGTGACCGAGGGCGACGTCGAGAGCGGCCTGTCCGAGGCGGTCGACGCGCCCGAGGCGATGCAGGGGCGGCCGCCGGTCGTCACTATCATGGGCCACGTCGATCACGGCAAGACGTCGCTGCTCGACGCGTTGCGCGAGACCGACGTCGTGGCGCACGAGGCCGGCGGCATCACGCAGCATATCGGCGCCTATCAGGTGACGCTGCCGTCGGGCCAGAAGATCACCTTCCTCGACACGCCCGGCCACGAGGCCTTCACCGCCATGCGCGCCCGCGGCGCCAAGGTGACGGACATCGTGGTGCTGGTGGTGGCCGCCGACGACGGCGTCATGCCACAGACCAAGGAGGCGATCGCCCACGCCAAGGCGGCGGGCGTGCCGATCATCGTGGCCATCAACAAGATCGACAAGCCGGGCGCCGATCCCAACCGCGTGCGCACCGAGCTGCTGCAGGACGAGATCCAGGTCGAGCAGCTGGGCGGCGACGTGCAGTCGATCGAGGTCTCGGCCTTGAAGAAGATGAACCTCGACAAGCTCGAGGAGGCGATCATCCTGCAGGCCGAGGTCCTGGAGCTCAAGGCCAACCCCGAGCGGGCGGCCGACGGCGTCGTCGTCGAGGCGAAGCTCGATCCCGGCCGTGGCTCGGTGGCCACCGTGCTGGTGCAGCGCGGCACGCTGCGGGTCGGCGACGTGCTGGTGGCCGGCTCGGTGTGGGGTCGCGTGCGCCGCCTGATGGATGACCGCGGCAATGCCGTGGAGGCCGCGGGACCGGCGTTCCCGGTCGAGATCCTGGGCCTGGACGGCACGCCCGGTGCCGGCGACGAGTTCCATGTCGTCGAGAACGAGGCGCGTGCCCGCGAGATCGCCGATTTCCGCTCGCGCCGCGAACGGCAGGCGCAGCTCGCCCGCGCGGCCGGCGGCCGCGGCACCCTCGAGGAGATGCTCAAGGGCATCCGCGAAGGCACGGCGAAGGAACTGCCGGTGCTGATCAAGGCCGACGTGCAGGGTTCGGCGGAGGCGCTGGCCGGCGCCTTGGCGCGGCTCAGCACGGACAAGGTCGCGACGCGCGTGATCTACAGCGGAGTCGGCGGCATCAGCGAGGCCGACATCACGCTCGCCAAGGCGTCGGGCGCGCTCATCATCGGCTTCAACGTCCGCGCCAACCCGCAGGCCCGCGAGATCGCCAAGCGCGACAAGATCGACATCCGCTACTACTCGATCATCTACAAGGTGACCGAGGACATCCAGCAGCTGATGGTCGGCCTGCTCGAGCCCACCTACAAGGAGACGTTCCTCGGCAATGCGCAGATCCGCGAGGTCTTCCGCATCACCAAGGTTGGCAACGTCGCTGGCTGCATGATCACGGAAGGCATGGTCAAGCGCGGCGCCAAGGTCCGGTTGCTGCGCGACAACGTGGTGATCCATGAAGGGACGCTGAAGACGTTGCGCCGCTTCAAGGAAGAGGTCCGCGAGGTCCAGCACGGCTTCGAATGCGGCATGGCGTTCGAGAACTACGACGACATCAAGGTCGGCGACGTCATCGAGTGCTTCGAGGTCGAGGAAGTCCGGCCGACCCTGTAGGCAGAGATTGCCTCCCCTTCGCGGGTTCCGCGAAGGGGAGGTGGCCCGAAAGGGCCGGAGGGGTCGGACGCATCGTGTCCGGTGTCCCACGACCTCTCCGCCCGCTTCGCGGGCACCTCCCGCGCCGTGCGCAGGGAGGAAAAGAACAAGGAGATTCTCCATGCCCCGGCGCCGCCCGTCCGAGCGCGACAAGAGCGGTCCCAGTCAGCGCCAGCTGCGCGTGGGCGAGGAACTGCGCCATCTGCTGGCCGAGCTGCTGGAGCGCGGCGACATGCGCGATCCCGAGCTGCGCGGCGCATCGATCACGGTGACCGCAGTCGATGTCAGCCCCGACCTGCGCAATGCGACCGCCTTCATCATGCCGCTGGGCGGCCAGGACGAGACACGGCTGCTCGCCGCCATGCGCCGCGCCGCGCCGTGGTTCCGTGCTCGCGTCGGCGAGAAGGCTGGCCTGCGCTACGCTCCCGAGATCCGCTTCGACATCGACCGCAGCTTCGACGAGGCCGACCGCATCGGTGCTCTGCTGCGCCGGCCCGACGTGGCGCGCGACCTCGAGGAGGAATGATCGCCGCGGGGAGCGTGCCGCCGCGATCGCCCGTCGGTCCGTGAGCAGGACGAAGAACAAGGTCGATGGCTGGGTCGTGCTCGACAAGCCGGTCGGGCTGGGCTCGACGCCGGCGGTCGGTCGGGTGCGCCGCCTGTTCGGCGCGGCGAAGGCCGGGCACGGGGGCACGCTCGATCCCCTGGCAAGCGGCGTGCTGCCCATCGCGCTGGGCGAGGCGACCAAGACCGTTCCCTTCGTCATGGACGGACGCAAGGAGTATCGCTTCACCCTGCGTTTCGGCGAGGCGCGCGCGACCGAGGATCGGGAAGGCGAGGTCACGGCGACCAGCGAGGTGCGCCCCACCGATCGGCAGATCGACGAGGCGCTGCCGGCCTTCCGCGGCACGATCGAGCAGAGGCCGCCCGCCTTCTCGGCACTGAAGGTCGATGGCCGCCGCGCCTACGATCTTGCGCGGTCCGGCCAGGAGGTCGACCTGAAGCCCCGCCAGGTCGTGATCGAGCGGCTGGAACTCGTCGGACGGCCTGACGCCGACCACGCAGATCTCGTGGTGTCCTGCGGCAAGGGCACCTATATCCGGTCGCTGGGACGTGATCTCGCTCTGGCCCTCGGCACCGTCGGCCACCTTGCCGCCCTGCGTCGGACGGTGGCGGGCCCGTTCCGCGAAGGAGCGGCCATTTCGCTTTCCAAACTGGAGGCCCTCGGGCATATTCCCGCGCTTCTCGGGGCCTTGGCCCCCGTCGCGACCGCGCTGGACGACATCCCGGCGCTGGCCCTGACGGAGGCCCAAGCGGACCGGCTGCGCCATGGCCAGCCGGTGCTCTTGACCCGGGACGCACCGCCGGCCGGCGCCCTTGCCAGGGCCGAGGTGGGCAGCAGCCTGGTGGCGCTGGTCCGATCGGACGGCGTCGCCGTGAAGCCGGTGCGCGTCTTCAACCTTTGAATCATGGAGAATCACCGATGTCGATCACGGCCGACCGCAAGGCGGAGCTGATCAAGGCGTATGCGCAGGGCGAAGGCGACACGGGTTCGCCGGAGGTCCAGGTCGCCATCCTGAGCGAGCGCATCACCAATCTCACCGAGCACTTCAAGGGCCACGCCAAGGACCACCATTCGCGTCGCGGCCTGCTGAAGCTGGTTGGCCAGCGCCGCCGGCTGCTCGACTATCTCAAGGCCAAGGACAACAAGCGCTACGCATCTTTGATCGAGCGCCTGGGTCTGCGGCGATGAGCAACGGCCCCGCTCCCGACGATCGGGACGGGGCCTTTTCGCGTCGCGCCGTCCGGTCCCCGCTGAAGTTCGGCCGGGCGACGCGACTTCGCAGTAACCGGGAGGGCAGGGGCGAGAGCAAAGGCCCGGCCCGGTCCTGCCGGCGCAAGGGCGCCGGTGGGCGGCTGCCGCCACGCGGGGGCGGACGCCGTGCAGGAAAGGAAGATGGATATGAGTGACATGTTCAAGGTGTTCCGCAAGGAGCTCGACTGGGCGGGCCGCAAGCTGGTGCTGGAAACCGGCAAGATCGCGCGGCAGGCCGACGGCGCGGTCCTGGCGACCTATGGCGGCACGACGGTGCTCGCCACCGTGGTGTTCGAGAAGCAGCCCAAGCCCGGCCTGGATTTCTTCCCGCTGACGGTGAACTACCAGGAGAAGGCGTTCGCCGCCGGCAAGATCCCGGGCGGCTTCTTCAAGCGCGAAGGCCGGCCGTCGGAGAAGGAGATCCTGACGTCGCGCCTGATCGACCGACCGATCCGGCCGCTGTTCCACGAGAACTACCGGAACGAGACGCTGGTCGTCATCACCACGCTGGCGCACGACATGGAGAACGATCCCGACATCGTCTCGATGATCGCCACGTCGGCCGCGCTGACGATCAGCGGCGTGCCGTTCATGGGTCCGATCGGCGCGGCGCGCGTGGCCTATCTCGACGGCAAGTTCGTCGTCAACCCCACGCTCGAGCAGACCGAGAAGAGCGACCTCGATCTGGTCGTCGCCGGCACCACCGAAGGCGTGCTGATGGTCGAGTCGGAGGCCAAGGAGCTGGCCGAGGACGTGATGCTGTCGGCCGTGATGGAAGGCCACCGTTCGTTCCAGCCGGTGATCGAGGCCATCATCCAGCTCGCCGAGCATTGCGCCAAGGACCCTCTGCCACTGACCGAGCCGCCCGAGGCCGCCAAGACCGTGGCCGACCGCCTCAAGGCCGAGATGCGCGCCAAGATGGCCGAGGCCTACAGCGAGACCCAGAAGCTTGCCCGCCAAGCCAAGGTGGGCGCGGTCAAGGCCGAGGCCAAGAAGCTGTTCGAGGGCGATGACGCGGCGCTGGCCGTGTTCGGCGAGCAGTTCGGCAATCTCGAGGCCGACGTCGTGCGCGGCGCCATCCTCGATACCGGCAAGCGCATCGACGGCCGCGACACGCGGACCGTGCGGCCGATCGAGGCCGAGGTCGGCGTGCTGCCGCGCTCGCACGGCTCGGCGCTGTTCACTCGCGGCGAGACCCAGGCGCTGGTCGTGGCGACGCTGGGCACCGGCCAGGACGAGCAGATCATCGACGCGCTCGAGGGCGAGTACCGCGAGCACTTCATGATGCACTACAACATGCCCCCCTATGCGGTCGGCGAGGTGCGCCGCATGGGTTCGCCCGGCCGGCGCGAGATCGGCCACGGCAAGCTCGCCTGGCGCGCGCTGCGCCCGCTGCTGCCGCACAAGGACAAGTTCCCGTACACGATCCGCATCGTGTCGGAGATCACCGAGAGCAACGGCTCGTCGTCGATGGCGTCCGTCTGCGGCGGCTCGCTGTCGCTGATGGATGCCGGCGTTCCGATGGAACGGCCGGTGGCGGGCATCGCCATGGGCCTGATCAAGGAGGGCGAGCGCTTCGCCGTGCTCTCCGACATCCTGGGCGACGAGGACCATCTCGGCGACATGGACTTCAAGGTCGCCGGCACGGAGCGTGGCATCACCGCGCTGCAGATGGACATCAAGATCACCTCGATCACCGAGGAGATCATGAAGGTCGCCCTCGCGCAGGCGAAGGACGGCCGCATACACATCCTGGGCGAGATGGCCAAGGGCCTGGGCGGCGCGCGCGAGTCGGTGAGCACCAACGCGCCGCGCATCACCCAGTTCACGATCCCCAAGGACAAGATCCGCGAAGTGATCGGCACCGGCGGCAAGGTGATCCGCGAGATCACCGAGACGACCGGCACCAAGATCGACATCGAGGATGACGGCACCATCAAGGTCGCGGCGGTCGACGCCAAGGCCGGCCAGGCCGCCATCGACTGGATCAAGGGCATCGTGGCCGAGCCCGAGGTCGGCGTGATCTACAACGGCAAGGTCGTGAAGACCGTCGAGTTCGGTGCCTTCGTGAACTTCCTGGGCGCGCGCGACGGCCTCGTCCATATCTCCGAGCTGGCGCCGCGTCGCGTCGCCAAGGTCACGGACGTCGTCAAGGAAGGCGACCCGGTGAAGGTCAAGGTCCTGGGCGTCGACGATCGCGGCAAGGTGCGCCTCAGCATGAAGGCGGTCGACCAGGAGACCGGCGAGGACATCTCGAACAAGCCGAAGGACGAGCAGCCCGCGCCGGTCGCCGGCGAGTAGGACACCGGACGGCAATTGCCGGCCGCGGCGGCCTCCCTTCGCGGGGAGGCCGCCGTTTTTTCTATGCGTGTATAAGGGACATGAAGACGTCCCCGCTCTCCCGCCGTCTCCTGCTGGCCGGCACCGGCACCGTCCTGCTGTCGTCCGGTCCTGGCCGGGCCGAGGGCCTCGTCTTGACGCCGGAGCAGACGGAAGGACCGTTCTATCCGACGGCTTTTCCGGCTGACGCCGACAACGACCTCATGCAGGTACGCGGTCGGCAGGCGCGCGCGATGGGCACGGTGCTGCATCTCGAAGGACGTCTGCTCGATACCGGTGGGCGGCCGCTGGCCGGCGCGCTGATCGAAATCTGGCAGTGCGATGCGTACGGCATCTACGACCACCCGCAGCAACGCAGCCGCGAACGGCGCGATGCCGCGTTCCAGGGCTATGGCCGCATGACGGTCGCCGGCGACGGACGCTACAGCTTCCGGACCCTTAAGCCCGTGGCCTATCCTGGCCGTACGCCGCATATCCATCTCAAGGTGGCGACCGCAGGCGACCGTCGGCTGACCAGCCAGCTCTATGTCGCCGGCGATCCGGCCAACGAACGCGACTTCCTCTTCCGCGCCGCCGCGCGCGATCCGCGACAGCGTGAGCGCATCGAGATGCGGCTGGCGCACGCGTGCGGCGGGGAGGCCGGGGAGGTCGCCCCGACGGTGGATATCGTCGTCGGCGGGTACGCAGCCTTCCGGGCGGCCGCGCCGGCCCCCCGCCAGAACCCCCACCCAACGACCCAAAGGAGGGCGGGCAC
>Ga0182792_1001227_pt1 | contig 21528 bp, 20 predicted proteins | sample Passage237B_FD_130497 | JGI IMG/M metagenome (GOLD analysis project Ga0182792, IMG submission 130497) | Cellulose adapted compost microbial communities from Newby Island Compost Facility, Milpitas, CA, USA - Passage2 37B (version 2) (version 2) ...
TGCATTAGCCGAACGGCGTCACGCTTGAAGTCGTCGTTGTAGTTCTTTCTCTTCTTCGCCATGGTCCATTCTCCCGGAGCATTGTTGCTCCATTTTGTCTCCGGGAAATCGGATCAGGTCCAAACCATGTGCTCATGATCAACACATGGCACTATCTCATCTCGCAGCTCGACGCGACCGAGTCGCCACGAGAGGGGCAGCTTGAACCTTCGCCATTTGCAGCCCTTGAGGAGAGGCTCCTTGAGGTCATCGCACGTGTAGTCAAAAACGACATGTGGGAGACCAACGCTCAGGCGTACGAGGCGTTCTCCGTACGCCCGCTTCAGCTCCTCGCGAGTTACGCGGTCAATCCGAAGATGAAGATCGCGGCGCAGAACGCGCTGGACTTCATTGCAACGAAGTACACATTCCAGTCGCTTCACGGGAAGCGCTCAGCTCCCATGCGGCGCAACTGGAGCTATCGCGGCAGGTATAGCCTCTACGGGTCAGACTACCTCTCGGGCCAATTCGGTGTCCTGAGCGGAGACTACGTTTATCCAGCGTCGTGCGCGGGGCAGGACTGCGTTTGGACAGGTGACTCTCAAATCCTCTCCTTTGCGCTTGAGTCGGGCCTTGCCATGTACAAGCTTCCTCATGTCCTCATTGAGCACATGCTGCATCCCGACCTTGGTCGACCGGGGTACGGTTCTTGGGCTCGGATGCAGGCGCGGTACAGTGAAGGGGACTACAGCGTCTCTCAGGAGCCGAAGTACGCGAACGCGGGTTCCGGCGCGCTCGAACCGGCTCAGGAGTTCTACTTCCGCACGGCCGGCTATTTGAACGCGGCAGGCGGGCGGCATGAGCCGTATTCCACCACGGACTTCGACCTCGACCCGCTCTTCACACCGGCCGAGCTGGCGCTTCTCTCCCTTCCTCTTCCGATCGACCTCTTGGGGTTGGGTCCGTTGCAACAGATCGCCGCGGCGCTTGGCCTCTACTTTTCCGAGGACAAGATTAAGAACGCGACCGAAGCGACCCGACGGGGTTTAGACTTCGTCTCGAAGCCGACCGTCCTCCTCGGCAATGCGGACACTCGATGGGGAACCTTGGGTACTGCAGAGAACATGACCCCGCTATTCCGGGGGAACCACGGGGAGTTTTGGCACTCGAACAACACGGGCGTCTATAAGAACTTCGCTGTGGGTTACTCGACGGAGCGCGAGTATGCGTGGTTGCCCCCTTCGTTCAGGGTAGCGGCAGGTGAGATCGTCGGAAATGTCCGGATTCAGATACTGGATCCGGAGAGCACCTTGGCGCTCTTCCCGAACGCGGACTATTTCGTCGTGTTTGGCCAGATCAACGAACCGGCCCCTGGCAGAGCCTCTCTCGGCTTCTACGAGGTCGTTCCTCGCGCGAAGGGCTTCAACAATGTAAGCGCGCTGCTCGCGCTGGTCTTGCGCCAGAACGCCAGCACGTGGGCAGGCGGAGACTCGTACCGGTACACAACCGTGACGTCCGGAGAAACGATCGGCATCAACCCCAACTATCCGAATGGCAATCCCTTCTGGGGCATGAGCGGCGGCGCTGTCGCAAACGTTCACTCGGCGGATGTATCGTCCGGTGGCGCTCTGCCCCTCATGGACGTTCAGGAGGTCGACGACAATCTCGCCTTCACGGGTCATCGGTTTGCCTGCGCTCGTGGCGATGGCCTTCTGATCGTGAATGGGCCGCCCGGCGGAAAGCGACTGGTCATCGACTCCCGCGATCCCCAGAATCCGAAGCGCTGCGAGACCCAGAACGTGGTGCCGGATGATTGCTCGAAGCTCCTGCAGGGCTTGCCGGTCACCATCGGGGAGTGCCCGGCCTACTGATGAGTGCGGCCCAGAGCGCGCGTGAGGAGCCAGGTGGTTCCGGATGAGCGAGAGCTCGCCGCTGACGCAGCGGCGAGCTCTCGGTGGGCTTCAGACAATGTCCGTTGCAGCGTGACTCTCCTGAGCGAGGCGTGCGTCGAGGGCGGTTGACGCGTGGCTCTCCTGAGCGAGGCGTGAGTCGAGGGCGGCGCGCGTGCCCGAGAAGTATTCGCTCGGCGAGACCCCGAGATAACGCCCGAACGTTCGGTGGCACTGGGAATAGCTGCCGAAGACGGACAGCGCAGCCTGAGTCAAGTTGTCGCCGCGATCGACCTGCTTGATGAAACGCATCAAGCGGAGCCTTGCGCGGAACTCGACGAGCCTAAGGCCGAGATCCCGGTGGAAATAGCGGCCGAGATCGCGAGCATCGACGCGGACGGACTCGGCGAGCTGGTCGACGAGCAGGGTCGGATCCCGGCTCATAGCGGCGAAGGCTCGCCGGACGATGGGGCGTCCTGTACCAAGGCGGGGAGCGCAGGTCGTGAAGAACTTCGTCACGATGCGCTCATGGGTTTCTACTGAGCTTTGGCGATCGAGGCTCAAGAGTTCCTCGCGGAGCGCATCGAGGTCTACGTCTCCGAGCGAGAAGGGCTGACTCGCGGCTCCCGAGCGATCACCGAAGCAGCGCTCGGCGAGCTCCGGTTCGAGACCCAAGACGACGAGCTCGAGATCGGGCGAAGCCTCTTCGAGGACGTGGTCTTGCCCCGGCCGGAGGAAGAGAACCTCCCCCGGGCCCATCTCGAAGCTCATTCGCCCCACGCCCATTTGAGCGCGACCGCGCAGCACGACGTTCAGCTCGGGCTCGGCGTGGAAATGGCGAGGGCGCCGGAAGGCTGGGCGATGGAGCCAGGCTTGAGCCCGGTGCTTTTCGAGCATCGGAAAAGGCTGGAAGATCGCGTTCACGAACCAGAGTTTAGTACGAACGGCGGCCGGCGCCGGCCTGCGAGCTCAGGGCGACCCCCAGAAATTCCAGGAAATGCGAGGTGGGCTGGGGGGCGAAGTGGCAGATGTTTCGAGCCCTTATGACGAAGAGTTTCCCACTTTTCCGTGCCCTGCAGCGCGGCGCGCTGCTCTTGTCCTTCCTCCCAGCTTTTTTTGCCTGCGGAGCTGGACCCGAGGGTCCGATTGGGCAGGCGCCGAGCGGAGGCAGCTCGACCGGAGCTCAAAGCGCGGGCGGGGCGCCGGCAGGGGGGAGCATGAGCGCAAGCGGCGGCGAAACGACGAGTCCGAGCGGCGGCTCCGAGTCCGGTGGAGCGCCCGGAGCCGGAGGGGAAACACCGAACGGCAGTGGCGGTGTGAGCGAAAGCGGCGGCGCGCCGAGTTTTGAAGGGCGCTTCGAGCTCCTGTTCCGCGACGACTTTGAGAGTCTTGATTCGAGCCGCTGGCAGCTCATGACTCACTCATGGGATACAAACATCGCCCTCTTCTCGAGCGAGTCTGCTACCGTCGAAAATGGTCAGCTGACGATCACTCTTCTCGAGGCGCCTCCCGGGACGACGGACGGCACTAGCGAGAAGCAGTTCCTTGGAGCGGAGGTGCGCTCCGTCGACGCGATCACCTATGGGCGCGTGGTGGCGCGCGCCAAGCTCGCCCGGGGCAGTGCCGTCGTCTCATCGCTCGTCACGATCTACACCCCGTGGCCCGCGGACAACTGGAACGAGCTCGATATTGAGAGCCTCGGCAAGAACCCGGAGGAGATCCAGTTCAACGCCATGGTGTACACGGGGACCTTGCCAGCGACGAAGACGCCCGTCAGCCCGACCCAAGACCCGAAGAAGTACTCACTCGGCTTCGATGCGAGCGCGGACTTCCACGAGTACACGATCGAGTGGACCCCCGAGTCCGCCCGTTTCTTGGTCGATGGTGTGCTCGCTCACGAGTGGACTTCTCGGATCGAGCTCATGAACCTGCCCCAGAATATCCTGCTGACGATTTGGGCTTCGAGTAGTGCCGCTTGGGCGGGGCCGGTCAATGAGACGACCCTGGGCGCTCAGGCGGTCTACGACTGGGTCGAAGTGTACGAGTACAAGTGAAAGCCTTCCGCGCCTCGCCCTCGGCCGGGCGCGCTTCCTCGGACGGTGACCCAGGGCGAGGGAAGCTCGCACGAGCGTCGGGCTGACGCTTTGCTGAACCCGGGGCCCTTCGGTTGTGATATGCCGAAAGACGCCATGGAAGAGGTGGGGCTCGCGCTTTTGTTGATTCTGGCGCTCGGCTGGGGCGTCTATCGGTGGAGCCGGTGGCCGAGGGCGCTTCGTGTCAGGCGAGCATTTGACGCGGATGGCTGGCGCGTGAACGCGGCGCTCGCTCGCCATGTCCCGGCTGGCATCCATGGTCTTCATGACGAGTCCTACGACCCGAGCGATCCGGATGCGCTCATGGACGTTTACTCTCCGGTCAAGGAAGAGCGTTTGCTTCCCGCTGTCGTTTGGATCCACGGAGGCGGCTGGCTCGCGGGCGACAAAGGACAGATCGAAAACTACGCGCGCATCCTCGCGTCCCACGGCTACGTCGTCGTCACCGTCAATTACTCGCTTGCGCCCCGGCGAAAGTACCCGACGCCCGTCTTCCAGATCGCGCGGGCGCTTCGCTATCTCAGGGAGAACGCCGATCGGTTTCAGATCGACGCTGCTCGCTTTTTCCTCGCGGGCGACTCAGCGGGGGCCCAGCTCGCGGCCCAGCTCGCAAACGTGATCAGCTCTCCGAAATACGCAGCTCTTGTCGGCGTGGCAGCGCCTCTCGAGCGAGAGCAGCTCGGCGGAGCGCTCCTGTTCTGTGGTCGGTATGACCTCAAGAGACCCCCCTACGGAGATCTCGTGACGACCATGCTCTGGTCCTACAGCGGTCTTCGGGACTACCGGACCAACCGCTCATTTTCGACCTTCTCGGTCGTCGACTACGTCACCCCTGATTTCCCGCCCACCTTCATCACCTGCGGCAACGGAGATTCTCTCGTCGGTCAGTCGATCTCCTTTGCGGAGAGGCTCAGCGAGAACTCTGTAGCGGTGGATTCGCTCATTTTCCCTGTGCAACACGAGCCCGCTCTGCCCCACGAGTACCAGTTCAACCTCGACTCGCCAGAAGGGAAGCAGGCGCTCGAGAGGGCGGCGGCGTTTCTGGCGGAGGCGAGCCGGGCGGGGGTCTCGCACTCGAAGGTGAGCTGAAGTTCGGAGATCGGGCGTGAGTTCTCGAGCGAAACCGATGACGCGCGGCCGAGCGCCCGGGTGCCCTCAGGCGGGCCCCCCGGACGCCGCCGGAACTTATGACTTCAACTTGGCCCAGGTGTCCTTGAGCTTTGCGCGGAGGAGATCGACGGTCTCGTCGGCGTCGCTCCCAAGCTCTTCGAGCTTGGCCTCGAGCTTCGCTATCGTCTGCTCTGCTTCCATCCAGCGCTTCCTGAGCTCCGACGTCGCTTCTGATTGGACGAGGCGCGCCTGAAAGGTCGCATCTTGTGCCCAGGACTTGAACTCACTGAGCTCTTTGTTGATCAGCTCTTTGATCGCCATGCTTTTTCTCCTTCCGGGGAGAAACCGATCCGATCTTCTCCCCAACGCCAGCTAGCATGGTGCACGCCCTCTCAAGTGTCTACGGGCAGGAGTCTTTCATTATCCATATGATAGGGAGAGGAGAGGTGACCTTTCGGCAAGAATTGCGCGCTCAGCTTCGTCTCTTCTGGTGCGAGTGGGGTAGTCTCTTCTGGTGTGAACGGGAGTGTGCGAGAGGGCGCGCTCTCGGAGCTTCGATGAAAGTTCTGTCGGATGTGTAGGCGCGCTGCCTACCTCGGGCAGGTGGGCCTCGATGCGGCGGATTTGCCGGGGTTCGGCCCGGTGGGCGTGCCGCGCGGGCGGAGAGGCCTGTGAAGTGGTACTGTTCTCAACTTGGACGATGATGAGTGAGAAGTTGCGCCTCCGGCCCCTCGCCGTGTTTCTGGGGATCGTTTTCCCCCTGAGCTTTGCCTGCGGTTCTGGCAAAGAAGGTCCCGCTGGCGACGCGGGTGATGGCGCCACTGTGAGCGGAGGAGGCCCGGGGAGCGGAGGCGCAACGGAGAGCGGAGGCTCAGCGGCGGGTGGGTTCGTCGCAGACGACGACGACGACTTGATCTTCGTGCCTACCGGAGGAGACACCGGCTCGGGAGGGTCTGGGCCCGAAGTCAGCATCATCGAGACGCTCCCCGTCGGGTTTACGGCGTCGGAAGGAGCCGCGGACGGATCGGATGCGGCGGACTTGCGGGGTGGGTTCCGCCTGGTGGGACCGCTCGCCGAGCTCTCCGAGGAAGAGCCGCCGCCCTGTGCGAACGTCCTGCGCGTCTTGATGCGCGACTTCGTGACCTTTGACCATCCGGATTTCGGTGGTGGAAAGGGGGCGCAGCTGGGGCTTGTCGCCGAGACTTTGGGCGACGATCGAAAGCCGGTTCCCACCGAAGCGTACCCACGCGTCGCGTCGAGTCTCGACGAGTGGTACGCGAACGTCGAAGGGGTCAACGTTCCGTACGTTGTCGATCTCTGGCTCGAGCCGGAGGACGGTAAGTTCATCTTAGACTCGAGTCGCTTCTTCCCGCTCGACGCCGTGGGTACCGACGAGAAACAGAGAGATCTCGATCGGGTGCGTCGGAACTTTGGGTTCACGACCGAGCTGCACACGGCCTTCGAGTACAAGGGCGGCGAGATGTTCACCTTCCGGGGTGACGATGATGTATTTGTATTCGTTGACGGAAAGTTGGTCGTCGATTTGGGCGGAGTTCACAACGCTCTCGAAGGATCGATCGACATCGATTCGCTCGGTTTGACGGTGGGCCAGGTGTACACGTTTGACCTGTTTCAGGCCGAAAGGAACCCTGTGGGGTCGAACTTCCGCCTCGAGACGACCCTCGATTTTACGGAGTGCGGGATCATTCTCCCGGTCGACGTGATCAAATAACGCGGCTCACTCGCCCTCGCCCCACTCGACGGTCATGAGCGCGGAGCCATGGGAGTTTTGTGGGCGGACGATGACCTTAGCGTCGACGCCGCCTGCGATCATCAGCACCGCGGACGCGGAACCCGAAAAATCCTCCCACATCTCGGGCGTGGCGCCAGGGATCGAGACGTTCATACGGACGAGACCGGGGCTGCGCTCGATGACGTCGTAGTCGCTGTGACGAATGAACGTATCCATGACACGGCCAAGGTGCGATAGAACGAACAACGGCGTCGTCAGGCGAAGAACGAACTTATAGACTACAGTGATATCTTCGTGAGTCGCGAGGTAGGCGACTCGGCGTAGGATGTCGGGTTGGCCCGGAGCCTGTGCGCGCACCGAGCGGAGCAGGTCGACGTACCAGTGAATGGGATACCAACCGCCCGACACGATAGCGCCGTAGACGTAGGCGTTTTTGAGCTCACCCGGCAGGGACGAAAGCACGCGCTCACGAGCCGGAGCGCCCAGGACTTCGCCGGCCGCGTGCAGAATGCTGCGGAAGGACTGTCCCCGAATCTGATTTTCCGGTGTCTCCGCGGCGTCGCCCACAGTGCCAAGGTACCATTTTGGAGCCGGGCTTCACTACCAAGAGCTCACTGGGCGACCGCAAGGGACCTTACCCATGGGGAGAGGGTTAGGCCCGTTTCATCACTCGTGGATGACCCGGGTCGGGAAGTGGGAGTCTTTGGGCTTTTCCTTCCGTTCGATCTTCTCACCGAACAGGCCCTCGGAGCCGGACTGGCGCTTCTCCTCGTACACCAGCCACTTTCCGTTCTTGTTGTGCCACTTCTGGTGGATGCGGGTCACCCGCAGTGTGGTGTCGTCGTCCAGGGTCCAGGAGACCTCGACCTCCGCCTCGGCTTTGGTGGGTTCGGTGAGGACGAGGCCGGCCAGTTCGGTGTCGACGATGCGGATCTCGCTGTGCCATTTGGCGTGGCGCTTCATGAAGGCCTCGAGCGTGTCGGGGTCAGCGCGCTCGAGGGCAATGTCCATGCGGCCCCAGCGCGCGGCCATGTTCATCTCGCGGGTCGCCTCGTTGGCCTTGCTGTAGGGGGTCTCGGGAGCAGGACAACCCGAGAGGCCCAAGAGGAGGGCGAGGACGAAAAAGTTCGGGACACGAAGCATGTTCGCCCTGACTCTTAGCGCTCTGCACGCGGAGAGGAAAACTTCTCTCAGAGGTCGTCGTAGAACAGAGGCTCGCGATTGCGCACGTAGCGGTAGACGAGCTGACGAGCTTCGTGGCTCAAGTCGATGAAAATGGCGCCGAAGCCGGGGGCCGCGTCCCCGGCGCTGGCGTCACGGGTCCAGCGGACCGCGCCTGCGGCCTCGAACTCATAGCCGCCCGGCAAAGTGACGCGGATCCAGAGGGGAGTCCCGGGCTTCGGGATCTCATAGGTCGCTATGAAGATACCGCCGTCGTCGACGACGTCATTCCCGCTGAGACCCTTGAAGAAGTTCGTGTCGCTATGGGCGCCGAGGTTCGCCTCGACCAACACGGCCCCCGGCGGCTTTTCAGCGGGCTTCGAGGGGGCTTTCGGCTTCTTCTGGGGTTCGGGAGGAGCCTGAACGATCGATGGCGCGACGGTGGTCTCGGCGAAGGCGGCGCTCCTCTTGTCGCGCTCCGGCCGCTCATCATCAGCAAAAGCGGGAGCTTCACGCGAGAGCGCAGTTTGGTCGAGTGCTCGAGCAGGAACCTCTCGGGAGAGAGCGGTCTGGTCGAGGCCGGCGGCCGTCGCCTTGGCCTGGGGAGTGGGGTTGATCTTGCCGATCGGGCTGCTGGGTTCGCTCCCCCGCGCCTCCGGCTCGGCGGGCCGCGAGGAGATGACGGTCTGGGCGTGGGCTGGGCGCTCGGTCGTGCCGACAGGCTTGATGGGGACCTGGACCGTGGGCTGAACCGCAGCAGCGGGCGGATTCGGTGCGCTGAGAGAGCGGGAGAGTCGATGCAGAAGGCCGAGCGCTTCGGCGACGTGCGCCGTAGCGTCGTCCACCACCGGGTTCGAGCTCGGAACGAACTGCAGCGCGGCGAGGGCTTTCTGCACGTGGCCGAGGGCTTGAGGTACGCTCTCGTTCGCGGTTCGACCGAGGGCAACCTCGATGCTGTGGAGCGCTCCCATGGCCATAGCAACCGGGGGCGCCACGGAGTCAATCAGACTTCCGGCCTCCGCGGATTGGAGCAGGCCGAGGGCCTCGGCCAGTTTTTCGCGCGCAATCTTCGCCTCCTGCACGATTTCGGTCATGCCCGCCGGCCCGCTCGACATAAGCGGTATTAGAGCAGACCAAGAGAGACCCGGGCAAGCGCTGAATACTTGGTCATTTCGGTCGCGACCTGCTAGCCGGGGAGATATGGCAGCCGGATCGGCGCAAATAGGACCGCTCGAGGCGAGCGGGGTCGCCTTCGTGCGAGGCCGGAGCCCCAGTGAGGACGACCTGGTCGAGAGCGGTGGCTCGCGCCCATTTCGTACGCTGCTCAGGGGTGACCAGCGCTTCGACCCGAGCGCCGCTCATCGGCACATCCTGCTCTTCGACGACGTCCATAAGGCCTATCACGCGGATCAGCCGGTCCTCAAAGGGCTCAGCCTTGGCATTTCCCGGGGTGAATTCGTGTTCATCACGGGGCCCTCAGGGGCGGGCAAGAGCACGCTTCTTCGCATGATCTACGCCGCCGAGAAGGCGGACCAGGGGCGGATCCTTTTTATGGGGCGCGACGTGTGTCGGCTCCTACCCGCTTCGATCCCCTACCTCAGGCGGAACATCGGAGTGGTGTTTCAAGATTTCAAGCTGGTCCCGAACTGGACGGTGTTCCGGAATGTCGCGGTCGCCCTCGAGGTCCTCGGCGTCCCGACCAAGATTGTGCGGCGCCGCGTGGGCGAGGCCCTCGAGCGGGTCGGATTGAGTGGGCGCGGGGACGACAAGGCGGGCGTGCTGAGCGGCGGAGAGCAGCAGCGCGTCGCGATTGCCCGGGCCATTGTAGCGGAGCCGGCGCTCCTCTTGGCGGATGAGCCGACGGGGAACCTCGATCCTCAGCTGGCAGTAGATATCCTTGGTCTCTTCGAAGACATCCACGAGACAGGAGTCACCGTGCTCTTTGCGACTCATGATCGTTCGCTCCTCGACATTCGGCCGCGCCGGGTTGTTGTGCTCGACGAAGGGCGCACGACAGACGTGAGGACGGGACTCAACGACGAGGCAGCGCTCCTCAGGTTGCAGCGAGATTCGGGATATCCGCGAGGCGAGTAGTCCGATGTTAGAACGTGCTCTTCGTGCGGCGTTCGCCGATTTGAAGCTGAATCTGCTCAGCGTGTTCAGCGTGGCCGTGGCATTTGTCTGTTTGGCGGCGACTTTGCTCGTCTTGGTCAACGTCGACACTGTGAAGCGCCGCTACGCGCAGACGGGCCATGCGTCGGTGTACCTGAAAGCGGGCACGACGGAGGAAGCTCGGGCTGCAGTGGAACAGGCCCTTCGGCAGGCCCCGGGCGTGCTCGATGTGACCTTCGTCTCGTCGGAGGAGGCCCGGCGCGAGGTGCTCAAGAATACGAACGACGATGCCTTGGCGCGTCTGCCTGAGGAGGCCTTCCCCGCGTCTCTCGAGGTCAAATTGGCTCATCCGGACGCGCCCGATCGCGCAAATGAGCTGAAGACGCTCCTCGAACAACTCCCGGACGTGGAAGGAGTCGAGACCTATCGCGCCTGGGTGGACCGTCTCGAGAAGCTTCTCTCCGGGGGCGTGATGGCCGCGCTCATCTTGACGCTTGTGGTGCTCGGCGCCGTGGTCAGCGTGGTCGGCTCGACGATGCGTATGGCGCTCAGTCGGCGCAGCACGGAGGTCGTTGTCCTCAAGATGGTAGGAGCGACTGACGACTACGTGCGTGGACCGTTCATTGTCGAAGGCGCGCTCCAAGGCGGCATCGGCGCGCTCGCCGCGGTGAGTCTGCTCGGAGCGCTGTTTCTTCTTCTGCGCGACGCGCTCCATAACGCTTTCGGAGAGCTCTTCGGGGTCAATCTCCACTTCTTGCCCTGGTTCACGGTGCTCGGACTGGTCCTGCTCGGGGCACTGCTCGGAGCCGTGAGCGCGCTCTTCAGCATGCGCCGGCTCATGGGGGAGTTCGCGTGAAAGCTAGGCGCGTCTTCTCGAGGCCTCTCCGGAGCGCTTCCCAGGGCGCGGCCTTCAGTCTGGCGATGGTCCTGGCTTTTTCGGGGACGGTCGACGCGGGACCTCGCGAGCGCTCGGACCTCGCCGAGGCCGTGCGGACCTATGACGAGCTCGTGAAGCGCGAGCACTCGATCGAAAAGTACCTGGAGAGCACGAGCGAAGATTTTGAACAGCTCCGGCTCCGCGTCACTCTTCGGGGGCGCGCTTACTATCGGCTCACCCGGGGTCTTCCGACCACGGACCTCTTCGCTTACGCGTCGCTCGTCGAACGGACCAAACGCGCTCTGCTCGCTGACCTCAAGAAAGCGGAAGCTCTCGAAGCGGAGAGAAAGCGGGCCGAAGGGAGACTTCGGGAGGTCCGCGAGGCGCGCAAAGCGCTCGCCGTGACGGAGGAGACCCGAAAGGCTCTTCAGGCGCAGACGGAGCGCGAGCGCGCGTTCGATCTGGCGTTCTCGGGAGGCACCGTCTCGAAATCTCACACAGCGATCTACGGAGCGCTGACGCCCCACGGTTTTGGCGGAGAGACGTTCTCTTCCTTGAAAGGGGAGTTGCCTTTCCCTGTGCCTGGTCGCGCGGAGGTAGAGGTCGTACGACGTTCCTACGCGGAAGGGCCAGGGCTCATCTTGCGCACAGCGATCGGGACCCCGGCCCGCAGCGTCTATCAAGGGCGCGTCGCCTTTGCAGATCACTACCCGGAGTACGGAAACACCGTAATTATCGATCACGGAGAGAATTACTTCACCGTGACCGCTGGACTGAGCAGCATCGACGCCCGTGTCGGGGAAGAGGTGGTGGCAGGAGCCCGCCTCGGAATCGCCGGCATCGTCGACGGACGCGCGGAAATCTACATCGAGATTCGTCGCGGTCGCGACACGCTCTCGCCGAATGAGTGGTTCGGCATCTGAGCTTTGTTCTGTGCCGTAGGTGGTTCGGCATCTGAGCTTTGTTTCGCGGAACGAGGCCACGATCCGAGCTCTTCGGTGTCCGCTCCGAAAGTTGTGAGGCGGGGGCCAAGCAGCTACCGTATCTCGTATGTTTCGAAGCCTGCTCGGCGCGAGTGCGCTGGTCTACGTCTTGTCCGTAGGATCGGCGTGGGCGCAGCCGACCGCAGCCTTCCCTGACGACCCGAGTGAAACGTCCCGTGCCGCGCCCGCTTCGGAGGCCACGCGCCCCAAGGCTCCTCCGCCCGCGCCCCCGAGAGCTGCACCGCCAAGGTCGACGCCGCCTCCCGCGCCCCCGCGAGCTGCACCGCCAAGGTCGACGCCGCCTCCCGCGCCCCCGAGGGCTGCACCGCCAAGGTCGACGCCGCCTCCCGCTCCCGCCCGCGCTGCTTCTCCACCTGCGCCGCGCCCGGCTGCGGCCAAAGCTCCTGCTCCCTCACCTCAGAGAGCACCTCAGCCCGGGGGAGGGCGCCCCGCGCTGGGCCCGAGCTCGCTCGGTTTTCGTCCGCCCGCGCTGCCCGCCTACGGAAGCCTTGAGCCGCCCGCGGGTTACGTCGAGAGGAGTCGCCCCGACATTGGCGCTATCGTGAGCGGTTCATTAGTCTTCGGTTTTTCGTACGCGGCGGGCATCATCGCGGGCAGCGCCGATCAGAGCGGCGCCGGGTCGCTTCCGTTCATTCCTGTGCTTGGCCCCTGGCTCGCGATCGGGCAACAAGATTTCAATTGCTCGATCGAGACGACAGAGGAGTCGATCGAGAGATGTCAGGGCCAGATCGTGAGTCAGGCAGCGATCGTCGCGACGTATGCCGCGGCGGGTGTGGCGCAAGTGCTCGGTGTTGCGACAGTCGTGCGGGGCCTCATCTCTCGAGAGCGCCTTTGGGTTCGGGAGGACCTCGCGAAGCGAGGTTCGATGCGCTCCGGAGTCGCCTGGACCGTCTTTCCTTATGCCTCTTCAGCGAGCGCGGGTGTCGGAATCAAGGGGACGTTCTAGCGGACGGACGCGGCGGGGGCGCCTCGGATGATGCGCCGGGGCGGATCCGGGACTCGGACCTCTGGCGGCTGACCCGGTGCCCGGAAATCAGAGAAATGAGAAAGGGGCGTCGAAAAAAGAACGTCACCTGACTTTTTTTACGCAACGGGGGAGAAGGAGCGGCCGAGCCCCGTACCAATCGGATTTTTCTTCTCCCTCGGGGCCCCTGACCCCGGATTTCCCTCCCCTTGAGGACGGTGCTAAGGTTTTTCATTCCAATGGCAGAGCTGAAACTCGTTGTTCCTCCCCCGGGCTCCGCGTCAGAGCTCGATGGTTCCGGTGTCGCCGAGAGCGGCTCGTCCGATCGCGCACAGTTCCTCGCGGGACAGATGACGCGAGATGAATTCTTGGACCTCCAGGTGGAGCGCGCCACCAAGCACTTAGAAGGGACGATGGCCGAATCCAGGCTGACGACTCTCCGTGAGATGCTTCGCCTCCAGCTCGAGCTCGACCCGGTTCTTGCCGGACTCGCGTCGCGCTCGATGGCTGTGTCCTAAACTCCTCAAGTACGCGCGCTCCCCCGGTCAGCTTCCCTGAGCCGGCGAGACCGAGCGACGTTGTTCTTTCGAGAATGTACTCTCGTGTCACCGGTCCTACTTGGACGCCTGTCGGGTCCATCGAGCCGGAGCGGCTCGATAAGAAATTCGGCCTGGCAACGCGGCGGATCGTCGAGCGGGCGATCGAGCTCGAGCGGGCTCCGTCGGTTTGGGGGCTCGACAAGAAGCTATTTCGGGCGGCGCTCGAGACCTCCGTTCCCCGAGATCACGCGGTGGCGGCGGTACGGAGCCTGACCGGGGCGCCAAGAGCGCTCAAGGCGGCGCGATCTTATGAGCGGCTCCGGGGTTTTTCGGAGCTGGTGCCGGCGGTCCCGGACGACATCACCGGGGAGAGCTTCTGGATCTGGTCGAGCTACTGCTTGAAGCCGCGGGCTTCTGGGCCTCTCGGGTTCGAGGTGCTCCGGGTGCGGCGGGAAGATGTGCCGCGGGCCGTGAGGGAGTTGTGGTCGAGGATCTTCCTCGAGTCGCGGCTGGAAGCTTTGGGTGTCGAGGTGAGGCGGGCGGAGGTGGCGATTGGGCTCGTGCCGGACGAGCCTGAGTTCGAGGCGCTCCTCGGCGAGCTCGAGCGAACCGTCGCGAGTGAAAAGAACGCTCCCGCGCAGCCCCTTCCGAGCTTACTCCCGGACAGTCGGTTCATCTGCGCTCTCGAGGCCAGCTTCCTTGGCATCGGAGCCGAAGCCTTCGGGCAGTACCTGAGGAGGTGGGACCGGCGGGCGACGCGCGAGCCATTGGTCGTGGTGAGCGCCAGAGAGATCGGGCTGTCTCCGGCGCAGGTCGAAGCTCTTCTCGGGGCGAGGGAGAGTCCCCTCGAGCGTCTCGCTCTGGAGCTCTCGCTCGGACCACCGGGGCGCGACCCGAGTGAAGGGCTCGAGCCGGCGCGCGGTCTCGCGGAGCTGACGCGTCTGTCGCGAGCCATCTGGGAGCTGCTCTTGCGCGCTTCCGAAGCAGCGCGCCTCGAAGAAAAGAAGAAGACGCTCTCGGAGCGGGTGCTCTCGCGTTCGACCTGGATGCGCGAGATGGATCTCGCCATCTTGCCCGATGACGGGCTCAAACAAACGCTCACGGAGCTCACGGAGCTCACCAGGAGTACCGCCGAGCTCGCGGCGGAGAGCGAACTGCTCGCTGTCTTGCACATCGCGAGTTACCAGAGCCTGACGGGGCTGCCGCTTTGGGTCCTCGAGGCGGGGCTCGAGCTTCCGACTTTGACGCCGCTCGTCGCCTTTGAGGAGGCGATGACCCGGGTGCGCGTGGATGCGAAGGCGAGGGAGGCGCTCGTCCGTGGGGACGCTCCGCCGGAGGGGCCCGGTCTCCGGGCGCTCGAGTCCTTCTTCTCCGCACATCGTGAGCTCTTTGGAAGCGCGGTGGGCTCGGTGCTCCCGGCGAGCCTTTTTTCGGCGGCGCGGGGCGCCCTCGAGCGTTCGGTTTCGATCGCTGAACTGCTGGAGCGAGCCCAGGTCCAAGCTGACCGCCAGATTGCCCACTTTGAAGAGAACAGGCCGCGCCCGATCGGAGCGAGCCTCTCGCCCCTCAGGGCTCAGACGCGAGCGCTGATTGCCCTCCGAGAGGTCGCCCGGGACCTTGAGGTGCGCGTCTCCGAGATGGTCCTGCTGGTCGCGCGGGACATCGACCGGAGGCTCGGTCGTCTTGAGCCGGGTGTGGAGCCGCTCGGGGCTTATTACGCGACGGCGGCGGAGCTCTCCTCTGCTGTCGACATGCGGGGACGGGGACTTCGGGCGCGGACCGCCTGGCGCAAAGCGGACGTGGAGGTCCTGCACCCGGACGCGATAGCGAGCGAGACAACGCCATTTCTCGGACTCGCAAAGCGGCGCGGCTTGCCCGATTTGCTCCGGCTCGCCTATGAGGAAGGTCCCTTGTCTTACTCGGGGCGAGCGACAGATACGCTCGCGTCGAGCGCGCGCATGCTGGGAAGGACTGTTTTGTTATGAGGCTCTGGGTGCTGAGAGTTTGGATAGTGGGGCTCTCGGCGACCGCTTGCGTCCATCCGCCGCAGATGCGCGATCTGCCGAGGCTCGAGGCGCGCTTCGGAGCGACGCCAGAGACGCCGAACGAACCGGCGCCGAAAGAGGAGCCCCCGAAGGCGGTCGAGCGTCCGGTTCAAACTCCGGATCCTCCCCCGACGCGGACGCGAGCGTTCGTTCGGATGGCGCTGAAGTTCGAATCGGGACAAGCGAGCCTCGTCGAAGCTGTACCCGTTGAGCTCGAAGAGGAGACCGCCGCGGCGCGGCGGTTTGGTCGCTTCGCGCTCGAAGCGATGGACGGCGAGGAGCTCGTCGAAAGAGTGCGCTTCGACTTTCCGCTGCTCGCGCCGACGGACAAAGAATCGAAGGTGTTCGAACAAGGGCTGACGACGAAGACGACGGTGCTCTTTCCGGATCTGAGCGACAGGACTGAGCTCTTTTTGGTCGACGGCGAGACGGGAGCGCGGGAGAGGCTGCCCTGGCCTCGGGCAAACCTGAGTGAGGACGCGGAAGCGGCTTCTGACGTGGAAGAGCCTTGAGGAGCCTTCGGGCCCGGCGTGCGAGCGGGCGCCTCCGCCTCCCGTGCACACGGCAGGGGGCTCAAAAGGCACCGGAGGCAGATCGACCAGCCTGGGGCCGGTTGTTTGCCAGCGGGGCCTCATCGGGTGAGACTCCCTTTGACCCATGAAGTGCGAGAGTTGCGGCCACGAGAACATTCAGGGCGCCCGGTTTTGTGCAAGTTGCGGCGTGCAGCTCCCGACCGACGGTCCGAATGAGGGTTGGATCGGCAAATTGATCGGCGGTCGCTTCCGCGTGACCCGGGTGCTCGGCGAGGGCGGCATGGGCGTTGTGTACGCCGCGGAGCAGCAGATGGGCTCGACGGTGCGCAAGGTCGCGATCAAGACCCTGCACGCTCACCTCTCGCACGACCCCAGCATCCTCGCCCGCTTCCACAGGGAGTGCGGCACGGTGGCGGAGCTCGAGCACCCGAACACGATCAAGGTCTACGATTTCGGACAGACCGACGATGGCACCTTGTACATCGCCATGGAGTTCGTCGAGGGGCGCGCTCTCGATGTCATCATCGCTGAGGCGGGCGCGCTCCCTCCCGAGCGGGTCGTGCGCATCCTCGAGCAGGTCGCCGGAGCTCTCGACGAAGCTCACAGTAAGGGCATCGTGCATCGGGATCTCAAGCCCGAGAACGTCGTGCTCGGGACCCGCCTCGGCAAGCCGGACTTCGTCAAAGTGCTCGACTTTGGCATCGCCGCGCGACGGGAGTCGAGTGATGCGGCCAAGGAGCGCAAGCTGACGCAGCAGGGCATGGTGCTCGGAACGCCGCCCTACATGAGTCCAGAGCAGTTCACCGGGCAGGAGCTCGATCGGCGCAGCGACATCTACTCGCTCGGCATCATGACCTATGAAATGCTCACAGGTCGCTTGCCCTTTGAGGCCGAGACGCCCTGGCAGTGGGCGACCGAGCACATGACGGCCCAGCCGTTCCCGATCGAACAGACTCCAAACGGAAAAGGCATTCCCGCGCCGATGGTCGCGGTCGTGATGCGGAGCTTGGCGAAGCGCCCGGAGGACCGTTACGACACAGCGGGCGAGTTCGTTCAAGAGCTCAAGGCCAGCATTGGAGGCGATCAAGCCGCGCTCAGCGTTGCGCGCACGGAGCTCGTCGGGGCCATGCCGCGCTCCCAGGTCCAGCCTGCCTCCTTCGCTGAGCGAGGCTCCACGGGCACCGAACATGCCATCAGCGCGACCCAGGATTTTGCGATTCCCGGGGAGCGCAAAGGGGGCCTGGGCTGGGTGGTCGGGTTATCCGTCCTATTGGTCGCGGGCGGCGCGGGGGCGTTCTTTGCTTGGGGCGGCGACGGCGCGACGTCCGCAGGGGCGGGCGGAGGACTCACGAATACCGTCGCGGGCCCCGAGCCCGAAGCGACCGGCGGAGGCCCAGAGGCTTCCGGATCAGGCGGTGCTGAGAGCTCGAGCGGCGGTTCACCCGGCTCACAATCTCCCACTACCGCGCCCGCGGCTGGGGGAGCCAAGGCGACGACGAGCGGGAGCACGAGCACCAAGCCGACGACTCCTTCGACAACTCCCGCATCGACTCCTCAGACGAAGCCCGTTGAAACAAAGCCGGTCGAGACGAAACCCCCTGAAACAAAGCCTGTTGAAACAAAGCCGCCGGAGATCAAGCCCGACCCGGGACCCAGTTGTGATAGCTGCCGCACCCTCGCGGAAGCCGGCAAATGGTCCCAAGCAACAGCGGCTTATGGGGCATGTGATGCGAAAGGGAAGAGCGCTTGCACAGCGGTGGCGAGCCGCGCCGCGAGTAGTCAGGTGAAGGATGCGGGCACAGATTGTGCGAAGATCCGTTCGATCGTCAGCGGCGCCAAAGGGGTCGGTGTTTCGGTCAAACGGCTCGATGAGGCGGCCGCTTCCTGCAAATGACCCCCGGCGCCAGCGCTCGGCTGGAGACGGAATTTCTCTAACTGTCTAAGTTTACAGAGAAATTTCGAAAATTGGGAATCCAAGGATTCGTTGCCGTCTTCTTGACTCCCTGAGGTTCGACTGCATAAATGGCTCTGGCTTCGGGAATAACCCGGGCTTACGGAAATCCGGCGAACTGTCGTTCAGGTTCCATAGGTCTGGCAAATTTCGTTCGAAGTAGAAGCCCAGGATTCGTTTCGATGGATCGACATATGAGTTGGAAGGAGCTTTGCTGCTCCGATCTCTACCGAGGGCTTTGGGTTGCTCTCGACAATTGCCGCTACGACGCCAAGACCAAGAAGCCCGTTGCTGGGGTTGTGGTCGATGCGGACGAGGAGCTCGCTGAGCTCGCGCGGCGTATGCGCCAAAACGGGCGCTGTTCCTGCGCGATTCTCTTCTGCGACGAAGACCCGCTCGCGACCCCTGCCGCGACCCCCGCGGCCCGAATCGCTTGAGCGAAGAGCCCCGAAGGTCGTTCTGACCTTCTGATGCGCCCGCGGCCCAAAGTTTGCATTCTACTCACGGCGTCGTGAGAGGGCGAGGGTGCGTTGGGGACCTGCGCAAGTGGGGGCGCGGCGCGACAGGTGCGGCGTGAGGTCTTCGGCGCTCAGGGCCGGAGGCGGCCTCGCCGCGCGAGTCGTGACGCAGCGCAAGGAGGAGGCGAGCTACTTCAGCTTCGGCTTGAGCATGGCGCGGCCGCTTTCGATGACGACTTCAAAGTCGACCTTGCGCCCGTTCGACTTCGCGAGGAGTTGAGCTTCGGTTTCGCGCAGGCTCTTCGCGAGCTTTTCGTAGCTCACAGGGGAAGCGTTCGTCTGGGCTCGGGCGCGCAGGTAGCCCTCGTGAATGGAGCGGATCTGATCTTCCGAGAGCGTTGAGGTGACCTCACGTCGCGGCGGCCTGAAGGAAGCGGGGCGCGGCGCCGGCCGCGCCGGGGGACCGAGACTTGGGCCTGCGGCGGTGCTCGTCCGAGGAGGGGGGGCGACCGCGCGAGTGACGGGTTTGTGAGAAGGAGCGCTCACGCCATCCGGGGGCGGGGCAGGGCGGGATGAGCTGTGTGTGATGGGGACGGTCACGCTGGCGACGACGGGAGAAGGCGCGCCGGGGGGGACCGGGGTGCGCGGGCGCTTCGGAGGATCTGTGAGCGCGATCGGACGCCAGGAGGGGATGCGCGTTTGGGGTTTGGATTCGCTTTCGGGGCGCGGAGGCGGAGCGGGTGCGGCCGCGCTCGAGGGGGCGGGGGCGACCGGAGCGCGCGGCGCCGGAGCCACGGGATCGACAGATGTGCGCGCGGCCGGGACCAAAGGATCGACGGCCGGGCGCGGCGCAGCGGGTGCGCGGGCCACGGGGCCCAGAGACGCGAGGCCTGAGGAAGCGGCGCCTGGAGAAGCGGCGCCTGGAGAAGTGGCGCCTGGAGAAGCGGGGCTCGCGCCGCTGGGCGCGCGGAGCTCCGCGCCGACTTTGGGCTGCGGTTTTGCAGGCAACGGCGGCACCGCGGGCGGCGCGGCTTTGGGACGGATTGCGGGAGGAAGGGGGACGTCGCGCGCATCGCCTTCCCCTTCGCGCTTTCCGAGTCGTGACAGGAGCCCACCGACGGCAGGCTTCTTCGTTGCTTCTTCGAGAGCTCGCTCGAGCTCGGCGTCGAGATCGGCGCCAGCGTCGAGAAGCTCGGCGGCTTCGGTGGCAAGATTGCCGAGCTCGGTCCGGGCCGGCTTTTCTTCAGCGGGCGGCGCCTCTTCGGTCGCCTGCTGGAGCAGTTTGTTGCGCTTCGTATCGTCGAAAAAGGACGGATCGAGGCTGCCGATGGTGCGCTCGGCCTTGAGCTTATGGCGCTTGTAGGTTCCGTTCTCGATCTCGCGACAGATGCGGCCCCAGTATTGCTGCATCGTGTTGTAACGCTGGATCAGGGTCTGGAACTTGAAGCGCTTGGCGGTGTTGTTGAAGCGGACCTTACGCAGGTCCTGGATGCGTCGCTCAACGTCTTTGCGCGGCACTGAGGGCTCGGTGCGCTCGAAGCCCATGAAGTACTGCTCATAGAGCGCGCGAAGCCGATCGATCCGCGTCTCGAGCTCGCTGATTTGGATGTCGATCTCGTCCAGGTTCACGCTCTAGGGGCCTCGCTCGGGGACGCGTCGACTTGAACGTCGGCTCGCTCGGCGCGTCGAAGGAAGTGTACCCGTGAGGAGACGCTTTGGGTATCGGGCCAAGGTCCAGGCACAGCGCTCCCAGCGCCCGTTCGTATCGGGCAGCCAGGCGCTGGGCGACGAAAAGCAGGGCGGGCGTCCCCCAGGGATTTCATCGCTGGTTTTCGTAAAGGATCCGAAGGCCGTCGAGCGTCAGAGAAGGTACGACCTCTTCGATGCTCGCCGTGTGCTCAGCGATGAGTCCCGCGAGCCCGCCTGTCGCGAGGACACGCGGCTTTCGCGTCATTTCTTGGCTGATGCGACGGACGAGCCCATCGACCAGGGACGCATAGCCAAAGACGATGCCGGACTGGAGCGCGTGCGTGGTGTTCTTGCCGATGGCGCGTTTCGGAGCGACCAGGTCGACCTTCGATAAGCGGGCGGCGCTCGTGACGAGGGCGTCGAGGCTGATCTGGATGCCGGGCACGATGGCTCCGCCGATGTAGTCGCCGCTCTCCGAGACGCAGTCGAAGGTGGTCGCGGTGCCGAAGTCGACGACGATGATGGGGCCAGGGCCGCGCGCACGCGCGGCGATGGCGTTGACGATGCGGTCCGAGCCGACTTCTCGCGGACTGTCGCTCTGAATGCGAATGTTCAGCTTCACGTTGGGCTCACCGACGATGAGCGGTGTCGTATGGGTGACGACGCGAGTGCCTTCGGCGACCGCGCGCGTGACCTGGGGCACGACGCTGCACAAGATCGAACCGGTCAACTCGAGCGGAGAAATGCCGTGGAGCTCGAGGAGCTGCTTGAGAAGCAAGGCTTGTTCGTCGGAGCCGCGCCGGCGCACTGTCTCATAACGGAAGGTCGCCTTGAGGTTCCCTTCGTCGAAGACACCCGCGACGATGTTCGTGTTGCCGATGTCGAGAGCGAGAAGCACGCCCCGTCTTTACGCTAGCCGGCCCGCCTCGTCACCGGGCGGCGCCTCGCGCGGGCCCCCAGGCCCATCTCAGCTCGTACGGGAGGTCGGGGCAGGAGCTTCCCTCGACCCGTTTGAGGCTCGGGGCGACTTGAGGGAAGGGGAACCTCTTAGCGAAGCGGCATGCGGTGAGTGCAGGGGAAGGCTCGGCCCGACTCAGCCTTTTGTGATGGACCGGGGCCAAAAGTAAAAGTGCGCTTCACGAGTTCTCGGGGCGCGTGGCTTCGTGATGGTGCGGGGGGCAGATGTCGCGCGGGGGGCACCGGGCAGTTGTGGTGCGGAGCGCAGATGTCGCGCGGGGGGCAGTTGGCGCGCAGTTGGCGCACTGGGTGTGCACGGAGCGCAGGTGTGGTGCGGAGCGCAGGTGTCGCGCTGCGCGCGCATGGGGAGTGCGGGGCGCAGTTGTCCCGCGGAGGTGTCGCGCTGCGCGCGCA
>Ga0182792_1001229_pt1 | contig 21495 bp, 19 predicted proteins | sample Passage237B_FD_130497 | JGI IMG/M metagenome (GOLD analysis project Ga0182792, IMG submission 130497) | Cellulose adapted compost microbial communities from Newby Island Compost Facility, Milpitas, CA, USA - Passage2 37B (version 2) (version 2) ...
CGTCGAATTGCCCGCCGGTAAAATCTATGGGGAAAACACGGAGCTTACCATCCGGACCATGGGCCGGCTAACCACGGAAGACGATTTTAACAAGCTCATCGTCCGGGATGATGCCTCGATGGGTATTATCCGTCTGGAGAATGTGGCAAGGGTTGAACTCGGTCCGGAGGTCGAAGAGCAGGCCTGGAAATTCAATGAAATCTATTCGGTAGGTCTGGCAGTAATCCCGCAGCCGGGGGCCAACTATGTGAAGATTTCTGAAGAATTCCATAAACGACTCAAGGAAATTATCGAGACGAATAAATCGGATATCACCTTTGAGGTACTGGTCGATAACACCCGCCTGGTAAGACAAAGTATCGAGGAAGTGGAAGAAACCCTGGTCATCGCCTTTATCCTCGTGGTAATGGTGATCCTATTCTTCTTCCGGGATTTTGTGATCGCCGTACGTCCACTGATCGATATTCCGATTTCACTCATTGGTACCTTCTTTATTATGTACCTCTGCGGGTTCTCCATCAATATTCTGACCCTGCTGGGGATTGTTCTCGCGACAGGTCTTGTGGTCGACGACGGTATTGTGGTGACGGAAAACATTTTCCGAAAACTCGAGGAAGGCATGCCCATCCGCAAGGCAGCCATTGAGGGTAGTAAGGAAATCTTCTTCGCGGTAATTTCGACCTCCATTACCCTGGCGGTAGTGTTCCTGCCGGTGATCTTCCTCGAAGGTTTTGTGGGTAGCCTGTTCCGTGAATTCGGGGTGGTACTGGCCGCTGCGGTACTTGTGTCGGCTTTCGTATCGCTTACCATTACCCCGGTTCTGAACGTTTACCTGCACCGGAAAAATACCGGCAAAGGCTGGTTCTATAGGAAGACCGAACCGTTTTTTGAGGGCATGGAAAACGGGTACAACCGCGCCCTGCGCGGATTTATGCAGGTGCGCTGGGCGGCCTGGGTTATCATCCTCTTTTGTCTGGGTCTGGTCTATTTCACGTATTCCAATCTGCAGACTGAGCTGGCCCCCATGGAAGACCGGAATTCGATCCGCTTTTCGCTTACCGCACCGGAAGGAACCAGCTATATTCAGATGCAGGCTATTTCAGATGAACTCACAGCCTATCTGAACGACTCCATTCCTGAAAAGACTTTCGTATTCTCTTCTACACCCAATATGAGAAGTACGGGTTCGAACAGTGGTATGGCGCGTATCGGTCTCGTACCGGCGAATGAACGCGTCAGAAGTCAGAATGAGATTGCACAGGCCATCACCAAAAAACTTAGGGATTTCAACGGGGCCCGGATTCTGGCTACCCAGGAGCAGACCATTTCCGTAGGACTTGGATCAAGAGGCGCCCTGCCCGTTCAATTTATACTTCAGAATCTCGACTTCGAGAAATTGCAGGAGGCTATTCCGGTGTTCCTCGAGGAAGCCAGTAATGACCCAACCTTTGCCAACGTGGATGTGAACCTGAAGTTCAATAAGCCGGAGGTCAATATCGAAATTGACCGTGTGAAAGCCCGGGACCTGGGACTTTCCACCAGCGATATTGCCGAGACCATCCAGGCAGCGTTCAGCGGTCGCCGGCTTGCTTACTTCCTGATGAACGGGATGCAGTACCAGGTAATCGGTCAGGTTGACTACGATGACCGCAATAAGCCAAATGACATTTCCAAGTTATATGTACGGAACAACCGGGGTGAGAATATACCGCTTATGTCGGTGGTCAATATTACCGAATCGAGTGGACCGCCCACACTGTATCGTCATAACCGGTACAAGAGTGCTACCATTTCCGCATCGCTGGCCGACGGAAAAACCATTGGTGACGGGGTAGCTGCCATGCGCGCCATTGCCGACCGCGTGCTGGATGAGACGTTCCAGACCGACCTGGCCGGTCCTTCCCGTGATTTCGAGGAAAGTTCTTCCAACACCATGTTTGCTTTCTCCCTGGCCCTGGTGCTCATCTATCTGGTACTGGCTGCCCAGTTCGAAAGTTTCCGGGATCCGTTTACCATCATGATCACCGTGCCCCTGGCCATTGCAGGAGCCTTGCTCTCCCTCTATATTTTCGGCCATACCATCAACATTTTCTCCCAAATCGGGATGATCATGCTCGTGGGACTGGTTACGAAGAACGGTATTTTGATCGTAGAGTTTACCAACCAGAAACGGGAGGCAGGCATGCCGATGATGGAAGCGGTCGTCGAAGCAGCTACCCAGCGTCTGCGTCCGATTTTGATGACTACCCTCGCTACCGCCTTTGGTGCGTTACCTATCGCTATCGGTTTTGGAGCGGCAGCCACCAGCCGTGTGCCTCTGGGTATTGTGATTGTCGGCGGTCTGACGTTCTCCCTGATTCTGACCCTTCTGGTGATTCCAGCGGTTTATACATTCATTTCGAGTAAGGACAAAAAAGAAAAAGTAGAAGAAATTGAGTTGGAACCGGAATTGGAAGCCTGATACACCGGTATTACAAAGCACTATGAATTTTTATAGTTTCACCAGGAAAGCCCTGTACCTGTTTTGTGCATTAACCCCCTGTGGGGTCTTATCACAGAATGTCGTCCGGCTCAGTCTGAACGACGCCGTAGCCATCGCTTTAAAAAACAGTCTGGAAATTCAGATCGCTAAAAATGAAGTTGAAGCTGCCGAATTGATGAATCACTATGGAGTAGCCGGCGGCTTACCCACCGTCAATGCTACGCTTGGAAATACCGAGCAGGTGATGAATATCCGGCAAAAGCTTCAGAACGGCACCAATATCGAACGTGACGGAGCCGCCGGTAACAACCTGAGCGGAGGTGTCACAGCCTCCCTGCTTCTATACAATGGGCACCGGGTTGTTTCTACCAAACAGCGCCTTGAGGAAATCCAGCGGCAAAACGAGGAATTGCTTGTGGCCCAGATTCAGGATCTGATTGCCGAGGTATCGACCGCCTATTACGACATCGTACGGCAGCAGAGTTATGTCCGGACCATTCAGCAGTCCATTCTGGCCTCTGAGAAGCGGCTGGAAATCCTCGAAGCCCGGCGCTCTGCCGGAATGGCCAATCATGCCGATATTTATCAGGCACAAATCGATATCAACAGTGCCAATCAGCTCCTGATGAACCAGAAGCTCGTTGTGGATGTCGCCAAAACGGAGCTGCTCCGGCTGCTGTCTGAGGAGCCTACCATTCCGCTGGAAATTGTTGACACGATAATGGTAAACAATGAGCTGCGGCTGGAAGATTTCCTGGACAAAGCTTCCAAAAATACCCGGATTAAGGCTTCGGAAAATCAGATTCGGATCAACGAGCTGATTCAGCGGGAAATTGCCGCACAGCGTTATCCCACCGTGCGCCTTAATGCCGCCCTGAATTATACCCGTGTACAGAGTGCCGCGGGTTTTAACCTCCTGAACCAGTCGTTTGGGCCCAACATCGGACTGGCGGTCGGAATTCCGATTTACAATGGAAATGCCTTCAAGCGTCAGCAGCAGGCAGCGGCCGTCGATATCCGCACAGCTCAGAAGCAGAAGGAAATCCTCGAACGGGATTTTAAAGCCGATGTCTATAAAACCTGGCAGGCCTATCAGAACGCTCTCAGTCAGCTGGAAACGGAGATTAAAAACTATCGGCTGACCCAGGAACTGCTGAACCTCACCATGCAACGATTTGAACTGATCCAGGCTACGATCATTGACGTGAGGGAGGCGCAGAAGAGTTTTGAGGATGCAGGTTACCGCCTCGTCAATCTGAGTTATGCAGCCAAAGCCGCGGAAATCGAACTCTTCCGGCTGGTAAATGAACTGAACTGATATACGATTTATAATTTATCGGGGCTACGGCCTTACCTAAGCGCAAGTTTGTAAATTTGCGCTTTACTATTTTTACTGATGCTATGTTGTTTCTCGGGAAATATAATGATCTGACCATTGAACGGTTGACCAGTGTAGGGTTTTATCTGAGTGAGCCTGAAGGGGAGGAAGTACTGCTTCCCAAAAAATATATTACCGAAGACATGCAGGTGGGCGACACACTTCGTGTATTCGTTTACAAGGATAGTGAAGACCGGCCTATCGCCACAACGGAAACGCCCGCTCTGCTCCGTAACGAATTCGGATACCTCGAAGTCAGGGATGTCAACGAATACGGAGCCTTTCTCGACTGGGGGCTGGAAAAAGACTTGTTCGTGCCTTTTAGTGAGCAGGTGGTAAAGATGAAGAAGGGCGAGAAACATATTGTATTTCTCTTTCTGGACCGACGGACCGATCGTCTGCTGGCTACTGCCAAATGGCGTCAGAATCTGAGCAACGAGCGTCTGCTGATTAAGGAAGGAGACGAAGTCGACCTGCTGGTAGCAGAGCGCACCGACCTGGGTTACAACATGATCATCAATAATTTTCACATCGGCCTTCTCTACATGAATGAAGTCTTCAAAAAGATTACGGTAGGAGACCGGCTAAAAGGATATGTGAAGCTGATCCGCGAGGATAACAAGATCGATCTGACCCTCGAAAAAATTGGTTACGAACGAATCGGTCAACAGGCTCAGATCGTACTCGATTTACTGAAAAAGCAGGGGGGCTTTCTCCCGCTGACTGACAAGACCAGTCCTGAAGTAATTCGTCACCAGCTGGAGATGAGCAAAAAAGATTTCAAAAAAGCGATAGGCGGACTGTATAAGCAGGGGGTAATTACCCTCGAAGAGACCGGAATCAGACTGGTCTGACTTATTCGCTGCGGTTTCTCCCGGACAGAAGTTTGTCCTGGAGCTCTTCGAGTTCATCCCACTTTCCCTCCATCGCCAGGGCAGCCTGTTGCGGCCACGATTCCGGGTCGTGGATCTGAAATCGCGGGCCTGCATTTCGCAGGATTTCTTTCAGCCTTTTGGTAGAAGTAAATGCCAGTGTCGAGAAACTGGTGATTTCTGCCTGGTGCAGGATTTTTTCAATCGAAGGGCCTATGCCTTCAATCCGCTTCAGGTCATCGCCTGAACTGTCGGTCGGACGGCTGTTTTTACGGCTTTCCGGTTCCAGTTTTGCCTTACAATCACTGAGTTCCCCTTCCTTGATAACCAGAACTTCCTGCAGGCGCCGAAGCTGTCCTTTCGTTATCCAATACCCGATCAGATAACCAACGGCGGCCACTGCGATTAGAAGAATCAGAATTTCTGAAATAGCTGTAGTGCGCGACAACGGATTTATATCAAGTAAAATCATGAAAGTCAGTAAGTTTTGGGTTCAGATAAGGTTACCGGCGTCGAGTTCCTGCTGCAGTTTGTCCAGCTCCTCCCATTTCCCTTCGTGGGCCAGGGAAGCCTGCAGAGGCCAGGTGGCCGGATTATGCATACTGTACCTTGATCCGCCCTGCCGAAGAATTTCCCTGAGTTTTTCTACCGGAGTGGTGCTAAGCTGGGCGAAGTTTCGGATCCCCGAAGCGTTCAGCAGTTTCTCGATTCGTGGCCCGATTCCTTCAATAATTTTAAGGTCATCGGCCTGACTGATAAGTGTGGCCGCGATGATATCGGGCTGTTTTACAATCAGGCTTTTCCGGCATTTTTCCAGTTCGACACCCAGGCGGGCCAACTGATCTTCAACCCGGTTTACCTCCTTCATGCCCTGGCGGTGACCTATGATATAGCCCAATAGGGCAGATACAAACAGCATGAGCAGGTGCTGCCACCATGCATCCAACAGGTGATGTGGATTTAACTCGAACATATATTTCTATGTTTGGTTCAATACAATGATCGTAACTCTACGGTTGGCTGCCTGTCCTTCCGGTGTATTGTTGGAAGCCTTGGGTTCGGATTTTCCCTTGGCGTCTACCATGATTTGCTCCTCTGAAATTCCGAATTCCACCAGCCGGCTTTTGACCGATTCGGCCCTTTCGTTCGCCAGCAGCATATTGCTCTCATCGCTTCCCACATTATCGGTATGGCCCGTGAGTAATATTTTCTTGTCCGGATTTTGGCTGAGATAAAGCTTGGCCTCCTCAATGAAACGTTCATTGTCGGGCGTAGCGATATAGGTGGCACTGCCGGTATTGAAGTAAAGATCAAGTGGCTTGAAAATGTCCTCAAATTTTTGTTCTTCCGCCAGGCGGGTTTCGGTAAATGCCAGGGCATCCATAAACAGATGGTCAATGCCGCCCCAAAGTGAATCCCTATCGAAAACCAGATCGCCTGACAGCTTACCCTTGGTATAGATGTACTGACCAGGCAATCCGTTTTGGGTATAATAGTTTTTGACATTTTCAGCCCGGGCCAGACCCAGGTTCTCCCAACTTGTAGCATTGATTTCATTGGCCGAATAATAGCCGGTGAGGATCAGCCTTCGGTCGGGATTGCTGCGGAGATAATTTACCACCGCGTCAAGTTCTTTCTTTACCTGAGTCAGACTCGCCTGATCTCCCGAGCGGGCAAAGGCGATATTTCCGTCGGCCGTAAGCATAAAATCGGCCCCGTCCATCACATGCAGTGGAGGAACGGTGACTTCCGGAACTTCGAAAAGCGTGGTTTTCGGTACGTAACAGAGCATTTTTATTTTACAAACATGCCACCAGGTAGATCCTCCGATCCACAGGACGAGTAGTAAAATCCAGGGCAGATTACTGCTGTTCATAGGTGATTGCAGTATTTAGTGGTTCAGGCAAGCGTAAGTGATTCGATCGTTAGTATACGCAAATATATAAAATAAAAAAAGCTGCGGATGCAGCTTTTTTTATCGGGAATATCGTAAGCAAACCTTATCGGTTCATTGAAATCAGGAACTCTTCGTTGTTTCGCGTACCACGCATGTTGGTAAGCAGGAAGTCCATGGCTTCCACCGGGTTCATATCGGCCATATGCTTGCGGAGTACCCATACTTTCTGCAGGGTCTCCTTGTCGAGCAGCAGGTCCTCTCTCCGGGTACCGGACGTCATCACGTCGATGGCCGGGAATACCCGCTTGTTGGACAGCTTGCGGTCGAGCTGGAGTTCCATGTTACCTGTACCCTTGAATTCTTCAAAGATCACCTCATCCATTCTCGAACCGGTTTCGATAAGAGCGGTGGCAATAATGGTCAGCGAACCGCCATTTTCCACGTTACGGGCCGCACCGAAGAAGCGTTTGGGCCGGTGCAGGGCGTTTGCATCCACACCACCCGAAAGTATTTTACCCGACGAAGGCACCACGGTATTGTAGGCACGGGCCAGACGGGTAATGGAATCGAGCAGAATCACCACATCGTGACCGCACTCTACCATCCGCTTGGCTTTTTCCAGCACGATGCTCGACACTTTCACGTGGCGCTCGGCCTGTTCGTCGAAAGTAGAAGAAATCACTTCCGCTCTTACGCTGCGCTGCATGTCAGTCACCTCTTCCGGACGTTCATCGATCAGCAAAATGATCAGATATACTTCGGGGTGGTTTCGGGTGATCGCATTGGCTACCTCCTTGAGTAACACCGTTTTACCGGTCTTTGGCTGCGCTACGATCATACCCCGCTGACCTTTTCCGATAGGGGCAAAAAGATCGAGAATACGGGTTGAATACAGATCGGGCTTGGTGCTGAGATTTAACCGCTCTTCAGGGAACAGCGGAGTGAGGTATTCGAACGGAATACGGTCACGAATTTCTTCGGTAGTCTTACCGTTAACCGTTTCCACCCGTAAAAGCGCAAAATATTTTTCGCCGTCTTTGGGCGGTCGAATCTGTCCGCGGATGGTATCCCCGGTTTTTAATCCGAACAGCTTGATTTGTGATGGCGAAACGTAGATATCGTCGGGACTGGCAAGGTAGTTGTAATCGGCCGAACGCAGGAAACCATAGCTTCCGTCCTGCATAATTTCCAGCACCCCTTCATTGACGATCAGACCGTCGAACTCCCTAACATAATTGTTATAGTTCTTCTTGATCTTGTTGGCGTATTCTTCGCGGTTACGGTCGGGCTGGGGAGCAGCAGCTGCTGCTGCGGGAACGGCAGGTTTGGAAGTCTTTGGTTCGGCGGGCGCTGCAGGAGCTTCCGTTTCTGATTCCAGGACTGAGGGATCTAGATCCGTGTCGCTGAAAAGGTCATATATATCGATGAGTTCCGGCTCTTCCAGGGTGTCCAGAAAATCAATTCCAGGTTCCGGTTCTTCTGAGGATACTTCAGCAGTAGGTCCTTCTTCACTGACTATTTCTGCTTTCGGCTTTTCTTCAGCGGGTTTTTCCGCCGCCTGCATGGCAGGATTGGGAGTGGTGGTTATTTTCGTAATCCGGGTTCTTTTACGTTTCGGAGCATTTTCGTCTGCTTTTTTGTCTTCGGAAGTTTCCGCAGGAGCTTCTTCAGACTGAACGGCCGGCGTTTCTTCTTCCACCTGAGGAGCAGCAGTGCCGTTACCTCCTCCATTTTGTTTCTCTAAGATTTTGAGGGCAATTTCTTTTTTAGAGAGGCCTTTGTAATTGATCCCAAAGGTCTCAGCAATTTGTTTAAGCTCCGAGAGGAGTTTTAGATTCAAATCGTCAATAGAATACATACGATGCAATAGGGGTCAGTGAGTAGCCCCGAATATTTGATAAAGATTAGAACTATTGGGAAATAATACTGGCAGAATCGAACAGATAATGCTAGTGGCGCATGCCGTCTGATAACATCAAAAATAAACGATAGATAAAATAAGATCAGGAAATGCTAGGGAAAAACCACCAGATCATTTTATGTGGTTGTAGGTGCAAAGGTAAATAAAAAATTAAAAAAACAAACCGGATCTAGTATTTTTCGCGATAAAAAAAGAGTTTTGCATCGCTGTTTTATGGAACTGGTAATCGATTCAGGAAATACGTTCTCCAAGGCCGGTTGGTTTGAAAACAACCAGCTGATACGGAGTGCGTTCGGGCTACAGTTCGAGGAGCTGGCACGGCTGGTCAAAACGATGCCGGCTGACAGGGCCATCATCTCTTCGGTAAGTATAAGTACGGAAGAGTTTGTGAACGCCCTGCAACTAAATGTGCCGGTACTGCGTCTTACAAACGAAACGCCGTTACCGATCGGGATCGATTACAGCACGCCTTCGACCCTTGGCGTTGACCGGCTGGCCGCCGCTGCAGGCGCCAGTTATCTCCGTCCGGACAGGGATCTCATGGTCATCGACGCCGGAACCTGTATCACCTACGACCTCATCGACAGGCATGGCGTGTTTCAGGGGGGCGCCATTGCACCGGGAATGCGGATGCGGTTCAGGGCAATGCATACGCTCACACAGCGTTTACCTCTGATAGAAGAATATGAGGCGCAGGAACTGATCGGAAAAAGTACCAGGGGAGCCATGCAGAGCGGGGTCATCCATGGGATGACCGCCGAAATCGAAGGAATGGCAAGGGCATATCAGGATATTTACCCCGATCTGGAGATTGTAATGTGCGGGGGAGATTTAGACTTTTTTGAAAGTCGTCTCAAACTCCCCATATTTGCAGTCCCCGAGCTCGTTTTGATTGGCTTGAACAGAATTTTACAGTATAATGACATATAAGAACCTATTTCATAATAACAGTATAAAAGCTTGCCTCTTACTACTGTCACTAGCAATGGCCAGTCCAGGTGCCGGACAGGGTTTGGGCAACTCTCCCTATTCGATTCTAGGACTCGGCGACCTTTACGGTACGGAGTTTTCCATGAACGAAGCCACCGGAGGGGCAGGGGTAGCCAGCAGTAACGGTCTTCAGCTCAATGGTCTGAATCCGGCCCTGCTGGTGCGAAACCGCTTTACGGCTTTTGAGTTTGCCGGGTCGTTACAGTATAAGGATGTCAAAGCCCCGGGTGCTCATGCCCGTGACCTGGCAGCCAACCTGCAGCACATCGCACTGTCTTTTCCCATTACTTCCTACTGGTCGTCAGGTCTGTCCCTGAAACCCTATTCGTACGTCGATTACAACACATCTTCCACTAGCCTGGTGGCAGGTACCAACTATCCCAGCATTTACAGTTTTTCGGGGCGGGGAGCGGTTAACCGGGTATCCTGGACCAACGGATTTGCCCTGGGAAAATATGTAAACGTGGGAATGGATATCTTCTACCTTTTCGGTAACATCCATAAATCGAGCGAGGTTTCCCTCATCACCGGGGATTCAGAAGACAATACGGTAGGGGTAAAGGAAAAACTGAACGTACGTAATGTAAACGGACGGGGCGGTCTGGCCGTCAGAGTTCCCCTGAACAAAAAGAACCGGATGTTCGCCAACCTGGGTGGTACATACACCTATGGTAATTTCCTGTATGCCAAGAAATCGTCGGTATACGAACTTTCCCGAAGCTCCTTTCCGGATCCCAGCTTTCCAGCAGATACGCTCCAGAAAGAGGCCAAAGGCTACATCGACATGCCTCAGCAGTTCAGGCTGGGAGCCAGCTTTGAAATACCATTCCAGCTGACGGTTTCTGCCGATTATGAATACACCGACTGGAACGCCTTCAAATCTTTCGGAAACCCCGAAAGTATGCAGGTGGCCAGTACGGAGCGTTATTACCTCGGGGTTGATTTCATCCCCAAATTCCGGTCCCAAAAGTATTTTGACCTGGTGTCTTACCGGGCCGGAGTGAACTTCGGGCCTATGTATTATGCTCCAGGCGGTACCCAGATCAACGAGACCAACGTAACGTTCGGCTTAGGTCTGCCCATCGGCCGGGACGGGGGCAGTACGTTGAGTGTGGCCTTTACGGGAGGTCAGCGGGGTATGATATCTTCCCGCACCATCCGTGAGCGTTATTTCCGCGCTACCGTTGCCTGGGCCTTCGCCGACCGCTGGTTCGTGAAACCCCGCCTCGACTAACCGAAATGCAGATTTTTCCTGTTAACTGGAATAACTGAGTTTTGCAGCCGTCTGCCCGTCTATGGTAAATCTGAAAACACTCTGGCTGGGAATCTTTTGCATAGGGCTCCTGTGCGCCTGCCAGGAAGAGGAAAAAAAGGCATTTCAGCGCTATGACGGCCCTATTGAGGAAATCTACGATGTCGGTGTAAAATACAGCGAGGAAGGCCGCGTGACGGTGGAGGTAAAAACCCCTCTTCAGCTCCGATATGTAAACGGTGACAAGGTTTTCCCCGACTCGGTGAATATCATCTTCTTTGATTCCCTCGGAACCCGCATGACTACCGTCCGATCCGATTCGGGCCGTTTCGACAACGCCAAAAACATTTATATCGTTTCGGGAAATGTAATCGTAGTCAACACCCAGAAGGAGGAATACCTGTATACTTCCGAATTGATCTGGAACCCCTCCACCCACAAAGTCTACAATGATAAAGCCAACCGGATCATCCGGAAGCGCACTTCAGATATTCTGAATGGAACCGGACTCGATGCCCGCCAGGATTTTTCCGAAATGAAACTGCGGAAAGTAACGGGAATCGTCACGACTTCTGCCCCCTGACAGGCTACCTCAGATCAGTTTCAGGAAAGAGGTCCAGCACTTTTCGGACCGTGTCTATCGGCGTGTATGCCTTATCATCTCCCCATTTGTTATATACGAAGGTGGCTATTTCGGCGATTTCCAGATTCGTCAGGTTCAGATTGGCCGGCATGGGCCGGTTGTAGGTGACACCGTCCACGGTAATCTCTTTATCTATGCCGTATTTGGCTATCTGGATGAAGCGCTTTTTATCTCCGGGGGGGTGAATGGGCGGATAAAGGTTGACGAGTCCCCTGCCATCGGGCTGGTGGCAATTGGCACAATATACACCATACAGCCGCTCTCCCTCCACATAATATTGCTGCCGCTTCAATTCTTCACGGGAAGAACAGGCTGCCAGGGAAGCCGCAATTCCGACGATCCAAAATACGTTACGCACCTTTTTCATACTCCTTCCGGAGCGTTTTAATATCCTCAATCAGTCTTTTTACCGACTTTTCATCGGTGCCGTCATATACCCCGCGCACGCGCTTTTCCCGGTCGACCAGCGTAAAGGCACCGCTGTGAATAAAACCACCGGGAGCAGCTCCATCCTCGTTGGCTGCGATGAAATAGCCTTTTTGGGCGATGCCATAGATCGCCGATTTCTCTCCGGTAACAAACTGCCATTTTTTTCCGGTTACACCCAGGTCTTCGGCGTATTTGGCCAGTACCTGCGGGGTATCATGCGAGGGGTCGATCGTATGCGAAAGGATGCCGACATCGTCGAAATCCTTGATGCTCTTATACACTACCAGCATGTTTTTCTTCATCACCGGACAAATGGTAGGGCAGGAGGTAAAGAAGAAATCCGCGATGTAAATTTTGTCGGAAAAGTCCTTTTCAGTGACTTCCTCTTCAAACTGATTGGTAAAGGAAAATGCAGGAATCGTATGATAGATCGTGTCGGTAATGGTCTTGCCGTCGACGACCTTTTCCACCCAGTCGCGTTCACCCATGATCGGGAGTTTTTTCTCGGTTTGGGGACCGCAGGAGAACCACATGGCAGAGACGATACCTGCCCATAGAACAGGTTTTAGTGTATTATTTTTCATAGCAGTATTGTGGAGATATCGAACATCGGGACAGCTTTCCGAAGAAAACTGCTAAAGATTCAGAAACGATCGGGTCAGTTTTCCAGGAAACTCTGCGCTTCCCGTATGCTGCTTTCCGTTTTTTCCTTCACAACAAGGATTTTTTCCTTTTCATTTTCAAAGTACCGCAGTGCAGCGGCTTCATTGAGTGCCCGTGCCGAATCGGCTTCGTACGCCCGCATCCATACCCACATCAGGCTATCGGCTTCCTGCAATCGGGCAAGTATATCATTGGCTTTCAGGCGCTGTTCTGCCACCGTGTTGCTGCTGATACCTTCCTGCTGCAGACTGTCGAGCTGGGCCATTTTGCTTCGGATTTCTTCCGAATAGTGATTGATATCCTCCAGCTTGGGCATCACTTCGTCGTGAATCTCGAGGATTTCCGCATCCAGACTGTTCAGGGTGTCGTTTTTTTCCGAAGTTGAGCAACCGAACAAAAGGCAGGCGGAAGCGATCAGGGCGGTGGTAGAACGTAGATAGTTCATGGTAGGTAATTAGTGTTAACAGAAGATACGCAGGACTCAGGGAATCCGCGGCAAAGATACGGAATTTTGCCGGTTAACGCGATTTTTCCAAAAGTTCTCGCGCATTGGAGATGACTGCCTCCGAAGGATTTTGCCCTCCGATCATCTGGGCGAGCTCGAGTATCCTTTCTTCCGGAGACAGCTTTCTGATCCGGCTGACCGTCACGTCACCGTCATGGTCCTTGTAAACATAAAAATGTTCCTTTCCGAATGCGGCAATCTGGTGAAGATGCGTAATGGTCAGCAACTGATGGCGCTGCCCCATCTGCTGGAGGATGCCCCCCATTTTACGGGCAACTTCGCCCGAAATACCGCTGTCGATCTCGTCAAAAATCAGGGTGCCCAGTTCTTTTTTGCCGGCCACCGCATATTTGAAGGCCAGCATGAGACGGGAGAATTCACCCCCTGAAGCCACGTTTTTCAACGGTTGCGGCTGCATTCCCTTATTTGCCGAAAACAAGAACTCGATGAGGTCGGTCCCGTTCAGTCCCGGCTGTCGCGCGTCGCCTATATGGATTCTGAAAACCGCATTCACGATGCCCAGGTCCCTGACAATTTCGGTAATCAAATGCTCGAAACTGGGGACGGCGGATTTCCGCGATTTCGACAGGGCTTCACCGCTCTTCAGCATTTTTGACCTGGCAGCTTCAGCCCGTGACCGGGCTTTGTTCAGGTCGGCATCCAGGTTCTCAAACTGGTCGATTTTTACCTTCAATTCGTCCCGGATCTGAATCAGCTCATCCACTTTGACCACCTGGTGTTTTTTGATCAGTTTGTAGAGCAGATCGAGGCGCTCGTTCACTTCCGATAGCCGCTCGTCGTTGATTTCGACGTTGTCGGCCATATCGCCGATTTCGCCCGAAAGGTCTTTCAGTTCGACAGCTACATTACTGAGACGTTCGGAAAATTGCTGATAGGCTGGTGCAAGGCGGTTTACCTGGTTAAGCAGGCTCATCGACTCATTTACCAGCGAAATGACCGAAAACTCCTGTCCCTCCAGGTTCTGGTAGACCTGAATGAAACGGGATTTGATTTCGGCCGCATTCTCAAGCACAGCCAGCTCGTTTTCCAGATCCTCCAGTTCGTTTTCCCGCAGGTTGGCTTTGTCGAGTTCCTCCCAAAGGTATCTGTGATAGTCGTGTTCCTTGCTGAGGTTGCCGGCTTCACGGACCAGATTTTCAAGGGCTTCCTCCGCCTGCTTCCAGGCCTTGAAATCACTGCGGTAGGCCGTGAGTAATTCCCGGTTACCCGCAAAGGCGTCCATCAGCTCTACCTGTACGGCTCCGTCCCCCAGCAGGATATTGTCATGCTGGGAGTGGATGTCGACGAGTTGCTCCGTAATCCGCTTCAGCAGGTCCAGCGTCACGGGGGTATCATTGACAAAAGCCCTTGACTTACCGGCAGGACTGATCTCCCGGCGGATGATGGTGGACGGAGAATAGTCGAGTTCTACGGCGTCGAAAAAATCCTTCATCTCATAACCTGAAATATCAAATGTGCCCTCAATGACACATTTGCTTTGTTGGTCGAAGAGTACTTTGGTTTCTGCCCGCTGGCCCAGAAGCAGGCCGATTGCACCGAGCAGAATCGATTTACCCGCGCCTGTTTCTCCGGTGATGATGGTTAATCCCGAAGTGAGGTCCAGTTCAAGGTTATCAATTAAGAGATAGTTTTTTATGGAAAGGTGGGTAAGCATAGCTTCTAAATTTTCCAGTCTCTGACGTCGTAAACAATCTGGTCGATTTCCGGAATGGCGATGGTATGTTTATGAAAGCGACCGTCACGGATACGAACGAATTGCCTGTCTATTTTTTCGATCCTGCCGAAATAGGTGTCTCCCGATGTCAGGATCACGTTGACGGGTAGATCCTCAGGTATACTGAGCTTATCGCCGCTGGTGATTTGATCCCGGAATATTCTGACAAGTCTTTTTTTCATAACGGAACATGGTTTGGGAGCCGTCAGACCAGGCGCAGGATTTCGGCTGCAATCTGGTGGGCTGCATGGGGGAATCCCAGTGGACGACAGTTCTGGCCCAGGGTTTCCCGAAGTTGGTGATCATTGATCAGCATCAGGATATTGTACTTGAGCGACTTGGCCGCTTCGTGGTCTGCGACCAGCAGGGCGGCATTCCGGTCGACGAGGGCTTTGGCATTGCTCGTCTGATGGTCTTCGGCCGCAAACGGATAGGGGACCAGGATGGAGGGTTTCCCCGCCAGACAGATTTCGGAAACGGACAGGGCGCCGGCACGGGACACCACCATGTCGGCCGCAGCATAGGCCAGATCCATTTCGTAGATAAAATCAAAGGCCTTGATGGTGGCATCGAGCTTCCTTTCACGGATCTGTTCCCTGGCCTGCTCGATGAATAGTTTACCCGTCTGCCAGATTAGCTGTATATCCTGAGCAGCGAAATCTTCGAGTGCGGCAGCAATACTTTCGTTGATGGTCCGGGCACCCAGACTACCCCCGATGACCAGCACGGTCCTCTTTCCGGCCGACAGCCCGAAATGTTCCAGAGCGGTGTTCTTTTTGCCTGTTATATCGACAATATCCTGCCTTACCGGATTCCCGGTTAGCAGTATCTTTCCCTTCGGGAAAAACTGTTCCATTCCGGGATAGGCCACGCAGATTCGGGCAGCCTTTCGGGCCAGCAGACGGTTGGTCAACCCCGCATGCGAGTTTTGCTCCTGGATCAGCGTAGGGATGCCTTTCATGGATGCCATCTGCAGCAGAGGACCACTGGCAAAACCGCCCACACCCACGGCTACATCCGGTTTAAAATCCTTGATGATCTGCGAGGCTTTCAACAAACTGTTGGCCAGCTTGAATGGAAACAGCAGGTTGGACAGGGCCAGGCTCCGCTGCAGGGCTACCACCGGAAGGCCCACGATAGGATATCCGGCTTTGGGGACTTTTTCCATTTCCATTTTCCCCAGGGCACCTACAAAAAGAATCTCTGTCTTCGGCTGCACTTCTTTCAGGGCGTTGGCAATGGCAATCGCCGGATAAATATGGCCGCCGGTTCCTCCTCCGCTGATGATGATTCGGGCTGGATTCAAAATGTTGACGAATATGGAGTGAATTTAAACATTAACCTCATCGAATTCTCCGCGGCTGGCACTGAGGATCATTCCCATGGCCAGCGCCGTCAGGATCATCGAGTTTCCGCCCAGACTGAACAGGGGCAGGTTCTGACCGGTTACCGGGAATAGGCCCACGGTTACGGCCATGGTACTCAACGCCTGAAAAACAATGCCAATGGTATGTCCCATCGACAACAACCCTCCAAAGGGTTTTCGGGACCGTTTCATCACCTGTATTCCCCGATACAGCAGTGCGAGGTACAGGAAGATCAGGATTCCTCCCACCAGTGTACCGCCTTCCTCTACCGTGATGGCATAGATAAAATCCTTGTTGGAAGCTGGCAGAAACCTTCTTTCCGTACTTTTTCCGATCCCTTTGCCAAACAGGCCTCCGCCGGCCATGGCCATGTAGGAGTGCATCGACTGATAATCCACCGTGTCGGGATTCATAAAGGTCTCGAGCCGGCTTGCAGCTGTCTGTGTACGTGTACCCGTCTTGAATACTACTGCCAGCGAGGCCACGAATATGAGCACTCCTATGGCAATGGCGAGGTAACGGATCGGGACTTTTCCTACAAACAGCAGAAGGAAGGAAACAGCTCCGAGCAGGGCAGCGGTAGATACATTACTCAGTGATATCAGAAAGCAGATGATTCCGATAAACGCGATCGGTTCACTCAGGAGTTCGCGGGGAGTCCAGCCTCCCTTGACATGCCGCGCCAATACCAGGGCCAGATGGGTGATGAGGGCAATTTTGGCCAGCTCTGAGGGCTGAAACCGATAGCCGACGATCGGAATTTCGATCCAACGCGCAGCATTGTTTACCGAAACACCCGCAAAAAGGGTGACAAGCAGGAGAATGATCGATATAAAAACGGCGAGACGGGTATAGCGTATGAAACGGGTATAGGGAACCAGGTGCACGATGAACATGATCACCAGGGCTACCACCACGTGTGCAATGTGCTTGAACAGGAAATATTCGGTATTCCCGCCACGGATCCGGTAGGCCTCTTCGACACTGGAACTGTAAACGAAGGGAATACTCATGATGAGGATGGTAATGGAGATCAGCCAGATATATTTATCCCCTTTCAGGTTTTCCGACAGCCATTCCTTGGGGCTGAACCCCCGGTTGGTTTCGTTGTTCATGTCTCAGATCGTTCAAACAAGTTTTAATACGGCTTCCTTAAAGCGGTCACCCCTGTCTTCATAATTTTTAAACAGGTCGAAACTGGCACAGGCAGGGGAGAGCAATACGACATCATTGGCTACTGCCCATTCCCGGGCTTTCCGCAAAGCCTCGTCAAGACGGTCGGTAGCGAAAAAGGAAGGAACCAGTGGGGAGAAATAGTTCTCCAGTTTGGCATTGTCCTTTCCCAGGGCTATGATACCTTTCACCTTTGCCTTTACCAGCTCCCGTATGGCATCGTAATCGTTCCCTTTATCCACCCCGCCCAACAGCAAAATAATAGGGTTTTCGAAGCTTTGCAAAGCATAATATACAGAATCCACATTCGTAGCCTTGGAGTCGTTGATATATTCAACGCCATCGATAACCGCTACCTTCTCGAGGCGGTGGGAGGCATTTTTGAACGTAGCTAATCCTGCGACGATGGACTCGAAAGATAGTCCGGCCTTTGCTGCCGCCAGCACGGCCGACATGGCATTCAGATAGTTGTGGGGCCCTTTGATCGGGAGTACCTCCAGGGGAATCACCTTGCCGGCCAGTTCGTCTATCCGAAAGGTTAGTCCATCATTCTGTAAACTGGCTGCAGCTTCCGTATTTCCTTTAAGAGAAACGGGGAGCAGCGTGGCCGCGGGTGACTGGACGGGAAGCTCCTTTCCAATGACGGGGTCTTCGAGATAATAAATGAAAAAGTCATCCGGCCTCTGATTGCGGATGATCCTGAATTTCGACCGGATATAATTTTCAAATTTATATTCATAGCGGTCGAGGTGATCGGGAGTAATATTGAGCAAGACTGCAACATCCGCCCGGAAATCATACATATTGTCGAGTTGGAAACTGCTTAGTTCCAGTACATAATAATCATACTCTCCGGCAAGGACCTGCCTGGCAAAACTTTCGCCCACATTACCGGCCAGACCAACCGACCAGCCGGCCGATTTCAGCAGATGATAGGTCAGCAGGGTCGTCGTGGTTTTGCCGTTGCTGCCTGTAATGGCAATAATCTTTGACTGTGTATACCGGCTTGCAAATTCAATTTCGGAGATAATTTCCGTACCCTGTTCCCTGAGTCTGCGGATCAGCGGGGCTTTGTCGGGGATACCCGGACTCTTGATCACCAGGTCTGCCTGGAGGATTATTTCCTCGGTATGTTTTTTCTCCTCAAAGGGTATTTGATTCGCGGTCAGAATGTCGCGGTATTTATCTTTCAGTTCGTTCAGGTCAGACAGAAAAACCTCATAACCTTTTGCCTTTCCCAGCAAGGCCGCACCGGTGCCGCTTTCGCCACCTCCTAGAATTACAAGTCGCTTCATTGACATTAATGATGTGCCACAAATTTCGGGTTATTTTACGATCAATTGCAACCGCGTGCGACCAATTACCCAAAATTATGCCCTGTCTCTTTGGCTTGATCTGTAAATGGCTCACAGTGAAGCGATTACATGGGTTTAACTATGAAAAAATCACGTTGAGTGCCCATTGGGATATGCATCTGTATGGCCGGAGGCGGTATGGGAGGGGGGAAATGTCAATATAACGACGTCCTTTCAGGAACAGGCATTGGGAATCCTTAGATTTCCAGGTCGTCGTCATAAAGCTCGAAGAGCCTGTTAAACCGCTTACGGTTATACAGGAACCGGAAGATGGCAAAGCCCAGCACGATAGGGGTGGCGACCAGGCAGGCGATACCGAATTCATATAATTCTTTCAGCATTTTCAGCTGGATGATGGTCACCCCGGCTCCAAACAGCGTCACAGCCGTTCGGAGATAGGCCAGAAAAGTTCGTTCGTTCGATAGTTTGGTTCTTTCGATAGACAATTTGTTATTCAGTATGTTATAAAAATTCGGGTCTTTTTCAGCTGCGCTCATTTTATAAGTTTGATTTGGGAAACTGTGAACGGATGCAAATTTGGGCACGTCTGCGTCAAATTATACATCCTTCAACGCATTTTACGGTTTTTAGGTATATATCAGATTTGAATCCACCAAACCGGCAGTGAGTTTTCGCGGAGGGGAATGTTATTCATATCCAAAAGAGAGAATATACAAAAAAATGGGGAGATTCCCAAATTCCACCCATAAAAAAAGGCTGTCTCCCGTGAGAGACAGCCTGTATCCAATCAGGTTTTATTAATTCTTCTTCCCAAAAAACTTGTAGCCGGCTAAAGATAGTACGAGCAGGACTATGAAGATGCCCGTCTCCATCGGGTTGAACCATGCGATGGCAAAAAAGGAGAAGACGGAAAGTCCCAGCGCTATTCCCGGAAACCAGGGGTAATAGGGGGTCACGAAAGGACGGTCGGCTTCAGGTTCCTTCTTTCTGAGCACGAAAAGGCTGATCATGCTGATGATATACATGGCCACGGCTCCGATAGCGGAAAGGGTGATAACCTGTCCGGTCGTACCGCTCAGGAGCGAAATCAGACCTACGCCACCACCGGCCAGCAATGCCCAATGCGGCGTCCGGAAACGGGGATGAAGCCGGGACAAAACTTTGGGCAGATAGCCTTCGCGGGCCATGGCGAAGATTTCACGCGAATAACCGAACATGATACTGTGAAAGGATGCTATCAGCCCGAAGAGCCCGATGCTGGCAAATACTTTGGTCAGGGGATTGCCCTTGCCCAGTACAATACCGATGGTTTCGGGTAGGGGATAGTCGATGTTGCTCAGGGTTCTCCAGTCGGTAGCTCCGCCCGTGAAGACCATCACGCCAATCGCCAGCAGCACCAGGGTCGCGATACCGGAAAGATAGCCCTTGGGAATATTTTTGCGGGGATTTTCCACTTCTTCGGCAACCATGGCCACTCCCTCAATGGCAAGGTAAAACCAGATCGCGAACGGAATGGCAGCGAAGATACCGCCCCAGTCCAGCGGGAAAGCATCTCTCAGATAATTTTCGGCTTCAAAATGAGGAACCACGATGCCCATGAAGAGAAGCAGTTCGCCCACGGCCAGGATGGTGATGAATAACGTAAAAGTCGCCGATTCCTTCACTCCCAGGAAATTGATAATCGTGAAGATGACGTAACTCCCTATGGCGGAGGTGAGTACCGGGATATTCGGATACAGGAAGTTGACATAGCTGCCCAATGCAAAGGCGATGGCCGGCGGTGCCAGCAGGAATTCGATCAGGGTTGCGTATCCGGCAGCCAGTCCCCACATGGGGCCAAGTGCCTTTTCGGCATAGGAGAACGGACCCCCTGCCTTGGGTATCATGGTAGTCAGTTCCGTAAAGCTGAAAATAAAGGTGACGTATAGGATGGTAATAATGATCGTCGCTATAAGAAAACCTATCGTACCAGCAGTAGACCAACCGTAATTCCAACCAAAGTAGTCCCCGGAAATTACCAGTCCTACCGCAATTGCCCATATGTGAATCGGTTTAAGTACTTTTTTGAGAGTTGAAGATTCCTGTGTTGATGCCATAAAAAGTGTGATAAGGGGAAAAAAAACTAAAAATGGGTTAAAAGTGATAGTTTATTTCTCTTCTGCACACAATATTAAAATAATATTCTTTGTATTCTTCCAAGACAGGGGAAATTTTGAGAAACTTCTTTGTGGGTGAAAATATTCTATTGATCGAAGTAGTACGATCGCAAAGTGGGCAGGTAATTACTAGTCAGGGGTTTAATAGGGGAAGGGTATTGGGATATCGGTAAAGGCCCGTATTCGGAAGCAGGGAAATCATCCGGTGACAATGCATCCATTGCTTTATTATAAAAAAGGGTAACCTGGTCGGAAAACGATTTGTCACCCCTACGGGGTTCTGGGGAATCGGATCAGATTGGCGGTCGTTCTATCATCATGTCACCCCTGCAGGGTTTTGGGGAATCGGATCATATTGGTGGTCGTTCTATCATCATGTCACCCCTACGGGGTTCTGGGGAATCGGATCATATTGGCGGTCGTTCTATCATCATGTCACCCCTGCGGGGTTCTGGAATAGCAGCCGGGCGAATGGCTTTGGCCGTGGGTCGGACAGGGTGAATATCAGGCCGAAAATGAAGCTGGGAAGCGTTCAGAGGTCCGACGGTTCAGCGGTTCGACGATGCGGTCAGGAAAAAGTTCAGGGAAAACCCATGTTCTGGTAGTGAACAAACAGGCAATATGAAACGTAGCTTAATCTAAGAGGTTAAGATTATCCAACCCACCTTTACCATTTTTGCTCTTGATCTGAAACTATTTCCCACCACCTGTCACCA
>Ga0182792_1001233_pt1 | contig 21459 bp, 23 predicted proteins | sample Passage237B_FD_130497 | JGI IMG/M metagenome (GOLD analysis project Ga0182792, IMG submission 130497) | Cellulose adapted compost microbial communities from Newby Island Compost Facility, Milpitas, CA, USA - Passage2 37B (version 2) (version 2) ...
CGCTCATTCGTTCTCGCCACTCACCCAGCTCATGAGCTCGGCGATCGGGATGGCCCTGATCACCGCCTGCCACGCCCAGGGCTGGCCGGTCGCCCGGGGCGGGTCGCAATCGATCGCCGACGCATTGGTCTCGGTGACCCCCGGCGCGGGCGGGCAGATCCAGACCGGCCGTCTAGTTCGCTCGATCGACGAGCTGCCAGCGGGCGAGCCGGTCGTATTCGACACCAGCCCAGCCGGGGTCATCGGCATGGCTGGCCACCGGCTGCCCGATGGCGTGCGCAAGGCCTACCAGCGCTACGAGTACGGGCCCGCCGCCTTCAAGCTCGATCTCGCGGTCGAGGGTGGCATCCCCTGGCAGAACGGAGCCTGTCGCCGGGCCGGGACAGTCCACGTGGTCGGCTCCTTCGAGGAACTTGTCCACGCCGAGTCGGAGATCAACCGTGGCCAGATGCCGGAACGGCCTTTTCTGTTGGTCGGGCAGCAGTACCTGGCCGACCCCTCCCGGTCGAACGGGGACATCCACCCGGTCTGGGCTTATGCGCACGTGCCGAACGGCTTCACCGGCGACGCCAGTGAAGCGATGCTCGCTCAGATCGAGCGCTTCGCTCCCGGCCTCCGGGAGCGGATCGTCGGCCGGGCGGTAATCGACCCGGCCGGGTTCTCGGCCTACAACGCCAACTACGTCGGCGGTGACATCGTCGCGGGGGCCAACACGCCGCGCCAACTGATCGCCCGGCCCCGCCTCGCGCTCGATCCGTACAAGGCGGCCGAGGGAGTCTGGATCTGTTCCGCCGCGACCCCGCCCGGGGGAGGGGTCCACGGGATGGGTGGTGCAAACGCCGCCCGCTCGGTCCTTCGAAGCCTTTCAGGCTGACCGGCGGTGAGCGGCCGGACCGATCGTCAATCCGGTAGTGCGCCGATTCGCTTGAGCTCTGCTTCGACCCCGTCGAGAATGCGGGTCAGACCGCGATCGAAGCGCTCCTCGTTGTAGACGTCTTCCATCATTTCCAGCCACTGCTTTTCGAAGTCGCGGTCCGGGTTGAACATCTCCATGAGATTCGGGTATCCCCCGGCGCGGATGTTGTCCTCGATGAAGTCGGTGATTTCCTCCATCTCCTCGGCCTCGAGCAGGTTGATGCTCTTGACCTTGCGTTCGCGTACCGCGAAGCCGAACAGGTAATCGTCGACCTGATTCATGATGTCGAACTTCAAAGACGGGCTTATGTCGACCCCATCGAGGGCGCCGATCGTCTGCTCCATGTGGCGCATGCCGTTCGCGGTGACCCGGAACTCGTCCTCTTCGTCCAGCAGCCAGGGGCGTTTCAACCATGCCGTGAGGCTCATCTTGGCGATCAGGGTGACCCGTTCCCGCCAGCCGTCGGGCATCTCGCCTTCGGGGATCACGATCTCACCCATGATCGCGTCATCCATCAGCGCCAGCAGGTCGTCCTTGGTACGGACGTAGTGGTAGAGGCTCATCGTCCCGGCGTTGAGCCTTCGTGCGACCTTGCGCATCGAGACGTTGCGAATGCCGTCCTCTTCGGCGATCTCGAGTGCCGCCTGCACGATCTCCTCGCGGCTCAACTTCCGGCGCTGGGAGCGGCGTTCCGGGCGTTCCCGGCCACCTACCCGTTCCCGACGCCGGCCTCTCCCGCGATCTTCACGACTCCGTTCACTTGCCATTCGTACATTGTACTGCTATGTTGTTCGTACGATGTATGAAAATTCGAACGAAAACACCACGAACGCCGGGATCAGGGCAGAGGGACTGGGAAAGCGCTTCGGCGACTTCACCGCACTCGAAGACCTGGACCTGGTCGTCCCACAGGGATCGGTGCTCGGATTGCTCGGCCACAACGGAGCCGGCAAGACGACCACGATCCGAATCCTCACTACCCTCTCTGCTCCCACTACGGGGAGCGCAACGGTCGCCGGCTTCGACGTGGCCAGCCAAGGCGCCGAGGTCCGGAAGCGAATCGGCGTCGCCGGCCAGTCGGCCACGGTCGACGGGTTGCTGACCGGCCGGGCCAACCTGGAGATGGTCGGCCGCCTCTACGGCATGTCGAAGAAAAAAGCCGCCGAGCGGGCCGACGAGCTGCTTGACCGGGTCAACCTCACCGAGGTGGCCGAGAAGCTCGTGAAGGAGTACTCGGGCGGTATGCGCCGCCGGGTCGACCTCGCCGCGACCTTGGTCGCCGCGCCCCCGGTGCTCTTTCTCGACGAGCCGACCACCGGCCTCGACCCGCAGAGCCGCAACGACCTCTGGGGCATCCTGCGCGAGCAGGTGAACCAGGGATCGACCCTGCTTCTGACCACCCAGTACCTGGATGAAGCGGACCGTCTGGCCGACGAGATCGTCGTGCTCGACCACGGCAAGGTCGCGGCCGCCGGCTCGCCGGCCGAGCTCAAGCAGCGGATCGGGGGCGACCGGATCGAGGTCACGCTGGACTCCGCCGCCGATGCCGGGCCGGCCGCCGAAGCACTGGCCGGGTTCGCCGAGAAGGAAGTCTTCTCCGATCCGGACGGTCAGATCGTCACCGCCCCGGTCCGCAGCGGAACCCGGCTGGTGGAGGTCGTCCGCGCCCTCGACGCGGCCGGCATCGACGCCAGCGACGTGCACCGGCGCGACGCCACCTTGGACGACGTCTTCCTCTCCCTCACCAACACCGAAAAGAAAGCCGAGGTCGCCTGATGAACGAGACCCTGATACTCGCCCGGCGCAACCTCGAGCATGTGCGCCAGATTCCCGAGAAGCTGCTCGACGTGACCCTGCAACCGCTGATGTTCGTGTTGCTCTTCGCGTACGTCTTCGGCGGCGTGATCGCGGTGCCGGACGGCAACTACAAGGAGTACCTGATCGGCGGCATCCTGGTGCAGACCCTCGCCTTCGGGATCATGGGGCCAGGCGTTTCGATCGCATCCGACCTGAAAGAGGGGATGGTCGACCGTCTGCGCAGCCTGCCGATCCGGCGCTCCTCATATCTGACCGGACATCTAATGGCCGAGCAGGCCGCGATGACGGTGGCGATGGCAGTGCTCTGCGCGGCTGGACTGGTCGTCGGCTGGAGGATCCATTCCAGCGTTCCGGAGGCGATCGGCGCATTCGCCCTGCTGGAGCTTTTCGCGTTCGTAATGCTCTGGCTCGGCACCCTGGCCGGGATCACCGCCCGGTCGACCGACGCGGTCAGCGGCATCGTCTTCATGACCGTCTTCCCGCTCACGTTCCTCTCCAATGCGTTCGTTCCGACCGAGTCTCTGCCGGACGGCCTGCGGCAGGTCGCGGAGTGGAATCCGGTCAGCTGCATCGTCGCCGCGGTGCGAGACCTGTTCGGCAACCCGACCGCGATCCCACATGATGCGGCCTGGCCGCTCCAGCACTCGGTCGTCGCCTCGCTTCTGTGGTGTGGGGTGCTGCTGGCGATCGCGATCCCGCTGACGATCCGCGCCTTCGACCGCCGAACGACCGACTGAGCCCATCGGGATCCATCGAGACTCCACTTTTCGTCCGCATGCGACGAAAAGTGGAGTCTCGACGTCTTGCGGGCTTGGGTTGGTTAGAGCTGGATCGACTTGAGCGTGAGGAAGTCGTCGATGCCGTAGGGGCCGAGCTCGCGCCCGTGGCCGGATAGCTTGCGCCCGCCGAACGGGGCGAGCGGGTTGAACGCCGCGCCGTTGATCTCGACCTGGCCGGTCTCGATCCGGCCGGCCACCGCGACAGCGCGGTCCTGATCGGATGACCAGACTCCGCCTGCCAAGCCGTAATCCGAGTCGTTGGCCAGCTTGATTGCCTCCTCCTCACTGTCGTACGGCAGGATCGAAAGCACCGGGCCGAAGATCTCCTCGCGGGCGATGGTCATCTGCGGAGTGACCTCGGAAAAGACCGTCGGCTGGACGAAGAAGCCCGTCTCCAGGCCCTCCGGGGTGTCTGGGCCGCCGGCGACAAGCTTCGCGCCCTCCTCGATTCCCTTCTCGATGTAGCCGCGCACCCGGTCCCGCTGGACGGCGGAACTCATCGGGCCGATCTGCGTTTCCGGGTCGGTCGGGTCGCCCGTCTTGATCTCGGCCACTGCCGCGGCCGCCACCGCCTCGACCACCGGAAGCGCCTCGCGGGGGACCAGCATCCGGGTCAGGGCGGAGCAGGTCTGGCCGCCGTTGACGAAGCACTTCTGGACCCCGTTTACGACCGCCGCCTCGAAATCAGCATCGTCGAGGATCACGTTGGCCGACTTGCCGCCGAGCTCGACCGTGACCGGCTTGACCGAAGCGGCGGCCAGCTCGGAGACTCGGATCCCCGCGCGGGTAGAACCGGTGAAGGAGACCATGTCGACGCCGGGGTGGGAAGCGATCGCCTCGCCGACGATCGGCCCGGTGCCGGGCACCATGTTGACCACACCGCCGGGCAGGCCGACCGACTCGATCACCTCCATCAACAGATAGGCGGCGAGCGGGGTCATCTCACTCGGCTTGAGCACTACCGTGTTGCCCGCAGTGATCGCCGGCGCGACCTTGGCCGCGATCTGGTGGATCGGGTAATTCCACGGCGTGATCGCACCGACCACGCCGAGCGGTTCGCGGACCACCTTCGAGTTGCCTATCGTCTGCTCCCACGGCATCTCCTCGACCAAGAACTCCATCGAGGTGAAGTCGATCGCGGGCAAGGCAGCCTGGATCAGCATGCCCTCGGTGACTGGAGTGCCGAGCTCCTGGCTGACCAGGCCGGCGATCTCCTCGGCCCGGTCCTGCAGGCCGTGGCCGACCAAGGTGCAGAAACCGGCTCGCTCCTGGGCCGAAAGCTCCTTCCAGCCGGGCAGGGCCGCCCTCGCCGCCTCGACGGCGAAGTCGACGTCAACCGGACTCCCGGCCGGGACGGTGGCCATCACCTGCTCGGTCACCGAGTTGATCACTTCGATCGTGTCGGTCGAGGATGGCTCTCGCCACTCGCCCCCGATGAAGATGCGGCTGGTGTGCGGTGCCGCGTCAGCAGTTTCGGCTTCGGCGGAAGCCGTGCTCGGGTTCATGCTGCTGCCTCCGTCTGCTGGCCGGCGGTTCGCGTGGCGTCCGCCTGCTCGAGGATCTTCTCGGCGGTGCGGGAAGCCAGCGACATGATCGTGATCATCGGGTTGGTGCCCGAAGGTGTGGGGAAGGCCGAGCCGTCCCCGATCCAGACCTCGGGAGTGTCATGCAACTCTCCACGAGGGTCGGCGACGCTGGTCTCGGGGTCCGACCCCATCCGGCAGGTGCCCATCTGATGAGCGGAGAAGAGCTTCGCTCCGCCGGCCCGGAGCGGAATCCGGTGAACGCGATCGACGAATGCTTCGAGGTCGTCGCCGACCCGCCAGCCCGGCATGCCGGTCGCCAATGCGTAGATCTGGTTGGCACCCGCGGCGTGATGGAGCCGGACCTGCTGCTCGAGGCCGAAGTGAACGTTGGCGATGTCGCGAGGGTCGTCCAGCGAGTAAAGCGGCAACGAGCGGCCGTCTCCGTCGATCAGCACCTGGCCACCGCCTCGCTCCCGGGTCAGGTTGATCGTGATCGAGCCGTTCGCGTACCCGGCCATCACCTCACGGTGCTGCTCGGCGGTTGTGAACGGGATCGCCGACCCGCCGAGGCCGGTCGTGTACTGGGCGCCTTCGATCAGGAATCCGTAACCGTCATTCTCGAGACCCTGATCGAACTGGTCGACCACGGCCGCATGGGGTGGACCCCACCAGGCTTCTTGATCATCTGCGTAGCTCGCGAAGATCAAGGTGCAGGGGTGGAGCCGGAGGTGCTTGCCGACGGCGGGACCGCCGATCCCGGACCGGAGCAGCAGGGCCGGTGATTCGAGCGCGCCACCGGCGACCACGACTCGTGGCGCGCGGATCGTGACCCGGCCGCTCTCGGTAATCGCCTCGACCCCTGCCGCGCGGCCGTTCTCGACCAGCACCCGCTCGGCTTGGCAACCGACGATGATCTCGGCACCGTTCGCCACCGCGTCCTCGAGGTAGGTCTTCAGGGTCGACTGCTTGGCGCCGGACTGGTCCCCCCAGCCCATCAGGCCGGCGACCCGGGGGTCATGCTTTTCTGGATCCCAGTTGCGGTCGGTCTTGTGCCAGCTCCAGCCGAGTTGCTCTGCGGTGTCGATCCAGGTCTTCTGGGTCTGGTTCAGCTCGGAGCACTGGTCGTTGACCTTGATCCGCTCCCAGACCGAATCGACGTGGCGATCGAAATCGGGGGTGTTGACATCCTCCAACCCGTACTCGTCCGCCCATTCCTGGCGGACCCACGGCTTCGGTTTGAGGCAGTTTGTCCAGTTGATCACGGTGCCGCCGCCGAGGCAGCTGCCGGCCTGGAGGCTGACGTTGTAATCGGCGGTGTAGGTCGGTCCACCACGCCAGTACATGCGCGCGAAACCGTTCAGCTCGGTCTGGTCGAAGTCGGCTTCGTTGAAATAGCCACCGGCCTCCAGCACGATCACCCTGAGCCCGGCCTCGGCCAGCCGGGCGGCGATCACCCCGCCGCCTGCGCCCGACCCAACCACCACAACGTCCGCTTCGAGCGCTTCGCCGTCGGCCGGGGAAAGTGGGTGGATCGACTTCTCGACGTCGGGCGGGGGCGAGGTCGGTCCGGGGAAGCCGAACTGCTCCCACGCAGGGTTGGGAGGCAGGCCATAGTGGAAGAAGAGAGTGAGCTGGGTCAGCGCTCCGACTCCGATCGCGGCCTGTCGGTTGGCGAGCGACATATTGGTCAGGATCTGCTCACGGGAAGCCTGGGAGAGCGCAGTGAAGTTCTGCATCGCTAGCCCGTCCAGCAGCTCGGCCATGCCGGCCTGATCGAGCGCGGGCATCTCGCCGATCGTCTGGGCGACAGCCTGGTCGGCCCCGGTGTCGGCGGCCGACCTGGACCAGAAGCCGGTTGGGTCGCTTTCCCGCGGGAGCGACGGGACGATCGTGTCGCAGACGCAGTTCAGGACGGCAAGGCGGTTCTCGTCAAGCACCTTGGTGCTCCTCTCCTCGATTCCACTGAAGCCATGGCCAGTCTAGCGCCGGCCAATCGGCGGGGATTCACCTCATGCGGGTGCTGGGCGGTCAAAAAAAGAGCCGCCCGCTTCCGCGGACGGCTCTAGTTAAGGCTTCTGGCCTTCGGGCCGCTCAGTTGGAGCCGCAGACCTTGAGGCCGAACTCCTTGGCTTTCGCGGTCGCGCCGGCGAAGGGGTCGGACTCCTCGATCGAGCCCTCCGGGTCATCCTCGACCGTCTTCAACTCGGAATCCAAGGTGTCGACGATGTCGTTGAATGCCTCGGAGTCATCCTCGTTCGGATTGAGCTCGCGCAGGTCGGCGATCTGGTCCTTGTACAGCGGCACGATGTCATCGCTGATGAAAGCGGCGATGTCGGCCTTGCTGGAGTCGCTGTCCAGATCGGCGTTCTTTTGGATCTCGGTCAGCTTGTCGTTGTAATCGGCGCAGACCTGGTCGGCCTGGGCGATCAATTCGGAGTTGGACAGGGTGGCGTTGCCGGAGTCACCGGAGTCACCGGAGTCGTCACTGGAACCGCAGGCGACAAGACCGAGGGAAAGCACGACCGCGAGAATGGCGGCGCCGACGGCTAGGGGCTTTTTCATCAAGACCTTTCGGAGGCTGAGGACGGGAGCGGGGGATAGTAGATGATCGGTCCGCGACCTCTGGCGGCCGGGCTATGGTCCGTACATGGAGAATTTGCCACTTGCCGTGACCGGCTATCAGTTTTCGGTCTGGATTCATGTCACCGCCGTCGTGGTCGGATTGGGCATGACCTTCGCCGAGGCTGTCCTGTTTCCCGTCGCGATGAAGCTCGATCCGCGCCACCTGCTCTATGTGCACCGGCTTCAGCTGACTATCAACCGCTACGTCGCCAATCCTGCGCTGCTCTTGATCGTGATCACCGGCATCTACCAGGTGAGTGACGGCAATTGGGACTTCGGGTCATTCTGGATCAGCGCCACCTTCCTCATCGTGCTGATTATCGGAGCGCTGACCGGCGCCTATTTCATTCCGACCGACAAGCGACTGGAAGCGATGATCAGCGCCGAGATCGATGCGGCCGGACCGGACGAGTTCACGCCGTCCGAGGAGTACCTGCGGCAGGCCCGGATCGAAGGCATCGTCGGCAGCGTCACGGGAATCTTGATCGTGATCGCCCTCTACATGATGGTGGTCAAGCCCGGCGCCTGACCGTCATTCCTGCTCGAGCAGCTCCTTCAAGGCGGTCACCCGCTCACGCCACCAGACCTGCATCCTCTCGGCGATCTGGGCGTCCGGCAACTTCTCGTGCTCTAGTCTGACCCGGCAGCGGCTCGGACCGAGGCTTTCGAAGCTCACGGCCAGACGGGTCGAGCCGTCACCCCAGTCGTAACGAGCCGAAACCGGCGCGGTTGCGGTGCGGAGGCTGAGCTTCGCGTCCGGCAGCCACTTCTCGAGCAGGGAGTCGCGCTGGAAAGCTTCGAAGGCTCTTTCGACCGGGGCGTCGATCGTTTTCGACGCGCTCACCGACCAGCCGTTGGCCCGCTGCCCGGGCTCGCGCAGCCCGCGCGCTCTTTCATAGCCGACGGTGATCGATTGCGCCCACCAGCCCGGGACCCGTTGCTCATCGGTCAGCCAGCGGGCGATCTCGGTGTGGGTACGCTTGATCGCACCGGCCTGGTCGAGCAGTTCAAGCCACTGTTCCCAGTTCCTGCCGGTCGCCTCGACGAGCTTTTCGCTCGAGAGCGTCGGTTCGAAGTTGGACATGACCGCCGTTCATTTAACCACCAGCGGCCAAGTCAGAACCGACTGACGTACGGGAACGCTCACCGACGGGTTCTAACATGGGTCGATGGCAGATACCGAAGATCCGACCGTCAAGGTCAGCGATGCGAAGGACCGAAGCCGCTACGAGATAGAGGTCGAGGGTGAACTTGCGGGGCTGGCGGACTACCGCCTCAACGAAGAGGTGATCACTTTCACCCACACCGAGATTGACCCGGCCTTCGGCGGCCGAGGCCTCGGTGGCAAGCTGATCGAATTCGCGGTGAACGACGCGCGGTCTCGAAACCTGACGATCGTGCCGCGATGCTCCTTCGTCCACACGTGGGTTACGGAACATCCGGAGGAAGAAGGGTGACGGCGACCCGGCAAGAGGCGGAGACGGCGGCCGACCGGGTTCCGGGCAGCCGCCTTTCAGCGAGGTTGTACGAGCCTTTCCTCTGGCTGGGGGAGCAGACTGGTCTTCGGCGCTGGCGCCACAAGGTCGTGTCGCAGGCCTCCGGGTCCGTGCTTGAACTGGGCGCGGGCACCGGTCTCAACCTGAACCATTACCCGCCGGGCCTGGAACGGCTGGTCCTGGTCGAGCCCGACGTCCACAAGGCGAAGCTGCTGGCCGCCAAACCGATGCCGCCCGGGGTGTCAGCGGAGATCGTCCGGGCGCCCGGCGAGCTCTTGCCCTTTGAGGACGACAGCTTCGACACGGTGGTCGAGACCCTGGTTCTGTGCACGGTCGCCGACCCGGAAGCGACCGCGGCCGAGATCCGACGGGTCCTCAAACCTGATGGCCGGTTCCTTTTCATGGAGCATGTGCGTTCTGAGAAGCCCCGGCTCGGCCGGCTTCAGGACCGCCTGGAAGGGCCGTGGATGAAGTTCGCCGACGGCTGCCACTGCAACCGTCGCACGGTGCCGATGCTGAGGGCAAACGGCTTCGAGATCGAGGTCGTCGCCGAGCAAGACAAGTTCCCGATGCCGCCGGTCGCCCGACCGATCGTCAGCGGAATCGGCCGGCCCAGCCCCGCACCTGCCTCGTGACCGATGCCGGAGCTGCCCGAAGTCGAGATCACGGCGCGGCTGCTCGACCGGGCCACGCGCGGCGCAAAGGTCGAATCGGCGATCGCGCCGGGCATCAACGCGATGAAGACGTTCAAACCGCCGCTCGATGGTTTGGCCGGCGATGAGATCGCCGCGGTTCGGCGCCGCGGCAAGCTACTTATCGTCGAATTCGCCTCCGGGCTTTCGCTGCTGATCCACCTGATGTCAGCCGGCCGGCTTCAGCTCTTCGGCAAACGAGCCGGCCCGAAGGACCGCACCTCCCGTGTCTTGATCCGTCTCGAAGGAGAAGGCGACGGCGGGCGGGAGCTGAGACTGAGGGAATTCGGGACCAAGCAGCGGGCCTGGGCCAAACTGCTGCCGACCGGCGAAATCGAGGATGACGAGGCGGTCGCGAAGCTCGGGCCGGAAGCATGGCCCGAACCGGTTCCGGCCGAGTCGGTCTCGACCACCGACCGTCCGCTCTACTCGCTGCTGCGCGACCAGCGAACCATCGCAGGGATCGGCCGCACCTGGGCCGACGAGATCCTCTGGAGCGCCCGGCTCTCGCCGTTCAAGCGCGCCGCGGACCTGGACCGGGCCGAGATCGAAAGCCTGGTCGCCGCGATCCACGACCGGCTCGACGAAGCGATCACCTTCTACGAGGGGGAATTGAGCCTGCCACTCCCCGACAAGCTGCCGAAACCGCTCGAGGTCCACGGCCGCGAAGGGGAGTCATGCGGCCGCTGCGGGGCGGAGCTCCACGCCGTCCACTACAGCGATTACGTGCTCTGCTATTGCCCGCAAGAACAGACCGGAGGACAACCACTCAAGGATCGCCGCCTCTCGCGCCTGCTCAAGTAACCAGATGCAAGCGAACCGCTCAGGCGGTCGGGGTGACACCCGCCGCAGCCACCGTTTGGCGACGGTCAGCCGTCGTAGTCGGAGTCGGGCTCCTCGGAGCTGAGCACCTGGTCCGCTTCACCGTAAACCTCCGGGTCGGCCTCGTCCTCCTCCGGCAGCCCGGCGTCGTACTTCGGATTCTGCCCGGCGGCGGTGTCCTCGGCCTGATGGATCAGGTCACGCTCCGACTCCTCGAACCCTTCCGACTCGCCTTCGCCGGATTCGCGCAGCGGACGGTCGGCTTCATTCTCGAACTCCAGCCTCTCTTCGAGGTCGTGCCAGGGTCGCTTCATGCCCCCAGATTACCCGGTGCCCCTCGCCGCAATCCAGCTTTACTCTGGGCCGGGGCCCGGGCCGTCGGGCTCAGGCCCGGTCGAAAGTGTCAGGGTGGGGGCCGTTCCGGCCCTCCTCGCCCCGATCGAGACCATCGATCGTCGTCAGCTCCTCGCCGTCGAGGGTGAAGTCGAAGATCTCGAAATTGAGCTTCATCCGGTCGGGGTGGGACGACTTTGGGAAGACGACGTTGCCCTTCTGGATGTGCCAGCGCAGCGTGATCTGGGCGGGAGTGCGATCGTGCCGGGCGGCGATCCCTCCGATCTCCGGATCATCGAGCACTCCGCCCTGGGCGATCGGTGACCAGGCCTAGGTCACGATCCCGTGGTTTTCGCCCCAGGCTTTGACCGACCGGTTCTGAAAGTAGGGATGTAGCTCGATCTGGTTGACGGCCGGGACCACGTCGGTCTGGGAGGCCAAGCGTTCCAGGTGCGCCACCTGGAAATTGGATACGCCGATCGACTTGGACCGGCCATCGGCCTTGAATTCCTCCAGGACGGTCCAGGTCGCCGGGTAATCCCCGCCGAACCGGGTCGGCAGGGGCCAATGGATCAGGAAGAGATCGAGATAGTCGGTGCCGAGCGCTTTGAGGGTGTTCTCGAACTCCCGGCGGGCATCATCGGGTTCGTGGTGGGCGTTGTTGAGTTTGCTGGTGATGAAGACTTCTTCACGCGGGACGCCGGAGTTCCGAATCCCCTCGCCGACCTCCGCCTCGTTGCCATACATCTGCGCCGTGTCGATGTGTCGGTAGCCGATCTCGAGAGCCTGGCGAACCGCCTCGGCCGTGTCGGCCGGCTCGATCTGGAAAACCCCGAATCCGAGTTGCGGGATCGAGTGCCCATCGTTCAGGTCGATGCTTGGAATGCTCACGAACTGAGGGTAGCCAACGGCCTGCCCCGGCAAACCGGGGCTTACCTCATCCCAGCGCGGCCGGAACCAGGCTGATCCGGTACTGGTCGAGCCGGCGCCGCTGCGCCTCGGCTCGCTCGATCAAATGGTCGAAGTCGAGCTCGCGCAGGCGAGGATCATCGAGCCGGGCCAGCGCCTTCCACAGCGAAAGCTTGCCGGTGACGCCGACCACCAGCATCTCGAGTTCGAGCAACTGGCCGAGGTCCGATCGGCGCAGTAGGTAGCCGTTCAACTTCAGCCGGCCCAGCCGTTCGCCGAGCCAGGCCACCGCGTATTTGAACCGGTCAGGTCTCGCGCCGACCAGATCCCTTGCCCGGACCAAGGTCTCCCGATCCTCCGCGATTTCACCCGCCACCTCCTTCCACATCGCCTCGCGCTCAGCGTCGGTGGCGTTGCCGGCGGCCCGCCGGGCGAGCGCGACGCCGCCGGTCGCCCCGGTGAGGTGGTCGTTCAGATAGATGCCCAGTTCTCGGTCTGACATGCCGCTCAGGTACCGCCCGGGCTCCGAACCAAACCTGATCGGCGCCAAATCTCACCGCGCGTGTTTGGAGTCGCCGGGGGTGGGCACCGGGCGTTCATGACACTTCTCTTCCGCCCAGTAGGCCTCATCGCCGGTTTGATCGCCGGCATCGCGGCCCGCAAGATATTCGACAAGGGGTGGAGTTCACTCAGTCAAGATGAACCACCATCACCCGAAGAAGAGTCGATCAGCGTGAAGCAGCTGGTGCTGGCGCTGCTGCTCGAGGGGGCGGTGTTCAGCCTGATCCGCGGCCTGGTCGACCACGGGGCCCGAGTCGCCTTTCGACGCTACACCGGGGCCTGGCCTGGCGATAGCGGGGAGTAGACGCTGCCCCTCCGGGCGGGCCGGTCAGAGAACTTCGAGCGCCCGTTCCACCGGTCTGGCGAGGACCGCTTTGTCACCGTTCACGACGATGGGCCGCTGGAGCAGTTCGGGCCTTTCGGCCATCGCCGCGATTATCGTGGCGTCACTCTCGACGGCAAGCTCGCGGGCACCCTCCTCGCGCATGCGAAGCGCTTCGGCCGCGGTGATGTCCGCTTTAGCGAGTAGGTCGCGGATCTCGTCTTCGTCCAGCCCGGTGACGTGATAATCGACCTTTTCGAAGTCCACACCCTCGGCTTCGAGCAGCTTGAAGAGCTTGCGGCAGGTAGTGCACGTTGGCTTCTCGTAGACGACGAGGCCCATCGTTTGGTCTCAATCCTCCGCTTCGACGACGACTTCGGAGAGAGCCTGCGTGTCGACATCGAAGACGAAGCCACGGACCTTGTCGCGGTGCGGGATGAACTCGGAGCGCCGGACGCGGCGGATCGACTGAGCGACGTCCGCCTCGACGTCGGTGAAGGATTCGATCGCGAAGGCTGGGGCGGTGCCGGTCGCCTCCTGAAGCGTGGCGCGAAAGCCGTCGTCCGTGATCGTCTGCATGCCGCAGTTGGTGTGGTGAATCAGCATGATCGACTCGGTGCCGAGCTGCCGTTGAGAGATCGCCAGCGACCGGATCATGTCGTCGGTGATCACGCCGCCTGCGTTTCTCAAGACATGGGCCTCACCGTCCTTCAGGCCCAGGGCGGCGAAGACGTCGAGCCGCGAGTCCATGCAGGTGACGATGGTCAGCTGACGGCTCGGCTTGACATCCAGATGTTGATCGGGGACCCCGGCCGAGAAGGCCCGGTTGTTCTCGACAAGTTCGTCGATGACGTCCATCGCAGCGATTCGCCGGTCAGGCGCTACTGGCTCTCGACGTCTTCGAGATCGACCACGAAGACGAGGGTCGAGTTGGCCGGGATGGTGGGCGGGCTGCCCTGGGGGCCGTATCCGAGGTCCGGCGGGATCACCAGCACCCGGCGGCCGCCGACCTTCATGCCTTCAACTCCTTCGTCCCAGCCCTTGATGACCTGGCCGCCGCCGAGCGGGAACTCGAAAGGCTGGTTGCGATCCCAGGAGGCGTCGAACTCCTTGCCGTTGTTGTAGAGCGCACCGACGTACTGGACCTTGACCGTGTCTCCCTGCTTGGCCTCGGCGCCGTCACCGACCACGATGTCCTTCTTGACCAGGGTCGTCGGCGGGGTGTCCGAGGAGCCGGCGAGCTTGGGTCGTTCCTTCAGGTTGTCCGAGACGTCGGCGATGACCGCTGCCGGAACGTCACCCGAGGCCGTGCCACCCGAATCGTCATCGCCGCCACCGCGGCCGATCAGGATGACGGCCACCAAGGCGGCAATCAGAACGAGCAGGCCAATGAGAACCCCAAGCTTGCGATCCATGGTGGGGATATTACGTTGAGCCGGGAGCACATGTCCTGCTCGACTCGGTTGCGGCAAGCCCGTAGGGTCTGGTCAATGAAGTCTCTCCTCCTGCTCCCGACCGGCCCCCGGGCCCGCTGGGTCACCGTCCTCGTCTGGTTCGCTGCGATGTTCGTCGTCTTCGGGACGAACATCCCCGGCAAGTTCGCCGACGCCGAGAACAACGAGTCGATCTCCTACCTGCCGGGTGACGCCGAGGCGACCCGAGCGCTGGAGGCGCAGAAGGGACTGGTCGGCTCCGAACAGGCGCCGGTCGTGATCGTCTACCGGCGCGATGGTGGCCTGACCGCCGCCGACAAGACCCGGATCCGAGGGAACCTGGCCGAACTGAACCGGAACGTGGAGGGGGTCAGCCGGCCATTCACGATCTCCAAGATGTCCCGGGACGGCACGGCGATCATCGTGACCTCCTCGATCACCTCGACCGGGGAGGGTGAAGACATCCGGGAACCGGTCGAGAAGGCTCGCGACCTGGTCAGCGGCAACTTCGACGGCCTCCAGGTCGACATCACCGGCCCGGCCGGTTACGCGGCGGACTCGATCAAGGTCTTCGAATCGATCAACGGAACCCTGTTCGCGGCGGCTTTCGGTCTCGTCTTCATCCTGCTGATCCTGATCTACCGCTCACCTTTCCTGCTCTGGTTGCCCTTGATCGCGGTCGGTTTCGCGGAGATCGGAGCGAGGGCGGTTGGTTTCGGCCTGACCGAACTCGGAGTCACCGTCAACGGCCAGTCATCCTCGATCCTCTCGGTTCTCGTCCTCGGCGCCGGCACCGATTATGCGCTGCTCCTGATCGCGCGATACCGGGAGGAATTGCGACACCGGGAGAGCCGATCCGAGTCGATGCGAAAGGCCTTGGCCGGGGCCGGGCCGGCCATTGTCGCGTCCGGGTTGACCGTGATCGCGGCGCTGCTCTGCCTCTCGCTGGCCGAACTCAACTCGACCGCTTCGATGGGACCGATCGGAGCGATCGGAATCCTGATGGCGATGCTCTCGATGTTGACCCTGCTGCCGGCGATGCTGGTGATCGCCCCGCGGTTCGTCTTCTGGCCGAAGGTGCCGCGGGTCGGAACCGGCGGGGCGGATGCCGAGCATGGACCCTGGCGCCGGCTCGGCGACCGCATCGCCAAGCGTCCGCGGCCCGTTTGGGTCACCGCGGTCCTCGTGCTCCTGGTCATGTGCCTCGGGCTGTTCAGCTACAACGACAACTTGACCTCGGCCAATGGCTACGTGAACGAAGTCGAGGCGGTTCGCGGCGAGGAATCGATCGCCAAGGCGTTTCCCGGCGGCCAGAACGTGCCGACCGAGATCGTGGTCGGTGACCCGAAAAAGCTCGCGGCGGTCGAACGGGCGGTCGACAAGGTCGACGGGGTGGCTGACCGCCAAGTCGCGCTTCGGACTCCGCAGGGTGCGGTCCTGAACGTGATCCTCGAGGACGAGCCCTACTCGAAGCCGGCCTTCAACCTGATCCCCGAGATCCGCCAGGCAGCTCATCGGGCGGGTGGGGAAAGCACCTTGGTCGGTGGCGGCACCGCGGTCGAACACGACATCCGCGAGGCCAACCAGCATGACGTCAAGCTGATCGTGCCCATCGTGCTGCTGGTCGTATTCCTGATCCTGATCGCCCTGCTGCGGGCCTTGACCGCGCCGGTGATGTTGATCGGCACGGTCGTGCTGAGCTTCTTTGCCGCGCTCGGCATCGGTTTCGAAGTTTCCGATCTAATCTTCGACTTCCCCGGAACCGATCCCTCGCTGCCGCTTTATGTGTTCGTCTTCCTGGTCGCCCTGGGGATCGATTACAACATCTTCCTGATGGCCCGGGTCCGGGAGGAGACCGCCGCCCACGGCACCCGGGAGGGCATGCTGCGTGGCCTGGCCGTGACCGGCGGGGTGATCACCTCGGCTGGAATCGTGCTGGCCGGAACCTTCTCGGTGTTGGCGGTGCTGCCGCTCGTGTTCCTCGCGGAGATGGGGTTCACGGTTGCCTTCGGCGTCTTGCTTGACACCTTCCTGGTCCGTTCGGTGCTGGTGCCGGCCTTGACCCTGGACATCGGCTCAAGGATCTGGTGGCCCTCGCACCTCGCCCGCGAGAAGGAAACCGGCGAGCCGGGAGCGGCCGGGCGATAGTCTGGAATTCCACCGGGAAACTGGGGTTCACCGGCAAATCACAACGTTCAGGAGGACCAATGGCAGCACGCGCAACAGCCGAGTGGAAGGGTGACCTCAAAGAGGGGATCGGCACCTTCACGGCAGGTGATTCACTCAGTGGCGAATACTCATTCAAGTCTCGCTTCGAGGACGGCCCGGGGGCCAATCCCGAGCAGTTGATCGCCGGTGCCCATGCCGCCTGCTATTCGATGGCGCTCTCCAACGTGCTGGCCGAGGGTGGCAACACTCCCGACTCGGTCAAGACCGACGCCAAGGTGACCCTGCGTCTGCTCGACGAGGGTCCGACGATCACGCAGATCGATCTAGTCACGGTGGCCCGGGTCCCCGGTGCCGATGACGCCACCTTCCAGGCGGCGGCGGAAGCAGCCAAGGTGGGTTGCCCAGTTTCGAAGGCGCTGGCCGGCGTTCCCGAGATCACGCTCGACGCGACCCTGGAGTCCTAGGAGACCTGTTCGCTCCGGGTGCTTTCAGTTAGGCCGGGGATGGCCACGGGACTGAAAGCACCCGGATTTCAGCTGGGCGATTCAGAGCGCGATCGGGGGAACGAACAACCCGTCGGGGTCGTACTCGTGACGGATTGCCCTGAGGGCTTCCGCTGAATCGGATCCGAAACACTGCTCCAGAGTGACGCTGGGATTCGAGAAGTTGAGGAAGTCCCGTCCGTTCTGCCAGGTCTTGACCGATCCCATGACCCGCTCAAGGTCCTCCTTGGTCTTGGCCTGCGAGCTTGCGTCGGCGGCCAGCCCGACCGCGAAGGCGACGAACTCGGCATCGATGCGGTCGGCGACCCCGCCAGGTTGCGCGGGTTGACGCAGCACCCCGCCCAGCTGCCGGAACTCGGCGTCCAGCAGGGTGGACCCCGACTCGCCCCCGGCGGCCTCGACAAAGGCGTGGATCGTCTCGTCATCGAGGCCGTCGACCAGGGTCGAGGATCCGTAGGCGGGGGAGGGCTGCTCGGGATCGCCATGCAGCCTGGCCACCGCCGGTGCCGGCATGGGGCCCCACTGGCTCAGGACCGGGTCAGCGATGCCGGCCAGCTGGGCGACCAGAGCCTCTCCATCACCGTTGTCGGTGGCAACGCCGTCGATCGCGACCAGGCTCTGACCGCGCAGCGGTGGAGGCAACTGCTCGACCGGCGGCAGGTTGAGGATCCGGAAGCTGGTGGACACGGAGAGCGGCGCGCTTCGCGTCCAGTCGAGCCAGGTCGAGAGGACCGGCTCGGCGGCTTCGACCGGCCAGTAGCTGGCGCCGCCGAAAACTTGGGTGTAGGGGAGTAGCTCGAACTCAATCGCCGTGACGACGGCGGCCCAGCCGCCGGCGCCGCGCAGCGCCCAGAAGAGGTCGGGCTCATGGTCGTCGTCGATTCTGGCGACCTCGCCGTCCGCGGTGATCACTTCGATCGCCCGGACCTTGTTGCAGGTGAGGCCGTGCTCGCGCCCGTAGAAGCTCAGGCCGCCGCCGAGCGTGTAACCGACCACGCCGACCGTGGGGGACGAGCCATGCATCGCCGCGAGATTCTTCTCCGCCGCGGCGGTGACGACGGGATCCCAGGGCATGCCGGCTCCGACCCGGGCGAAACGCTGGTCGGAGTCGATCACGACCTCGTCGATCAGCGGTTTGATCAGCAGTGCATCTTCGAGCGGAGGCAGGGCGACGGCGCGATGCCCGATGGCCTGGACGGCGACCTTGAGCCCGTTATCCCGGGCCCAGCGGATCGCCTCCTGGGTCTCAGCCACAGACTGGGGGAGGCTGACCGCAGCCGGACGGAGATCGGCGAGATCGAATGCGGACCGCGCCTTGTCGTAGCCAGAATCGGATGGTTTGACGATGCTGATGGCGGTGCTCATCTGCCCACCTTAGGCGACCGAAGGCACGCCGATCAAGTGAGGTGGCCGTACCATCGCAACGGGCCCGAACGACCTCTCATATCACGACCGGATCGGCCGACGTTCCGACCGCCCATCCGGATAGTTTCAGCGGCCTTGACCCGGTCGCAGCCACAGCCCGAACCAGCCCCAGGTCCGGGCCGGGAACTTCCCGAGTGGCCATCCGACCGGCCGCTCAGAGCCTGGCAGCAGCACGCCCTGGCGGAACTCGCGGCCCATCCGGGAAGCAGCTTTCTCGCATCAGCCACACCGGCCGCCGGCAAGACGACTTTCGGCCTCAGGGTTGCCTGGGAAATGTTGTCGAGTGGCCGCGTGAGCCGGGTCGTGGTGGTCGCACCGACCACACACATCTGCCGGCAATGGGCCGCCGATGCGGCTCGCTACGGGATCGACCTCGAGCCGAACCGCCCCAACGCCGACGGCCCCGAGACGACCGACTTCCATGGCGTGACGGTGACCTACCAAACGGTCGCCGCCGGTCCCGGGGTTCACGCCGACGCGGCCCGGAAGTCGACCCTGGTGATCGCCGATGAACCGCATCACATGGGCGACCAGGCCAGCTGGGGCGTCAGTGCTCGCCGGGCCTTTGACCACGCGACCTTCCGGCTGCTGCTCTCCGGCACCCCGTTCCGGTCCGACAATGAAGCGATCCCGTGGGTCAGCTACGACGATGACGGGGTCAGCCGTGCCGACTTCACTTACGGCTATCCGGACGCCCTGGTCGACCGCGTCTGCCGGCCGGTCACCTTCCTGCCCTATGACGGTGAGATGGAGTGGTCGAGTGACGGCAAGGTCTGGAACGCGGACTTCGATCTTGTCCTACCGGCCGCGGAAACGGCCCGGCGGCTGCGGACCGCACTGGCCGCCGATGGCGACTGGATGGGCGAGGTGCTGCGTGACGCCGACGCCAGGTTGAGCGAGGTACGGGCCGCCGGTCATGCCGATGCCGGTGGCTTGGTGGTTGCCTCCGATCAGGATCACGCCCGGGCGATCGCCCGCCGGATCACCTTCATCACGGGCGAGGAGCCGGAGATCGTGATGAGCGACGAACCCGGAGCCAGCGCCAGGATCGCGGCCTTCTCCGACTCGGACCAGCGCTGGCTGGTCTCGGTGCTGATGGTTTCCGAGGGTGTCGACATCCCCCGCCTTCGAGTCGGCGTCTACGCGACAGCGGCGCGCACCGAGCTCTTCTTCCGCCAGGTGGTGGGGCGCTTCATCCGCACCACCCCGGCCCCTCGACGCCAGATGAGCTACCTCCTGCTGCCAGCCGACAGCCGGCTCAAGCAGCTGGCCTTCGAGATCGAGAAGGAGCGTCGCCACGCGATCGAACTCGAACCGGAGCTGACCGAGGAGCTGGAGGAGCTCGACCAGGAACCGCCCGAACGCTCCGAACCAGGCGAGGCTTTCACCGCGCTCAGCTCGACCGCCGCCGAACTCGACGACGCGATCCTCGCTCAGACCACGATGCAGCTTTTCGCCACCGACGACCTCGACCAGGGCCCCAAGCCTGAAAAGACCCTGGCACCGGCCCCGGCGAAGAAAAAGCCGCTCAAGTCTCTGGCCCCCAAATCGGAATCCGCCTTCGCAATCCGGGAACGGCTGCGGGAAGAGCGCAAGGAACTGGTCGCTGACGTTTCGCGCAAGACCGGTGAGAGCTATCAGCAGATAAACGCCCGGATCAATCGCCAGCTGGGCGTCGCCTCGGTCAGCAAAGCGACCCGGGAAGAGCTGGAGCGGGGAAACCAATTGCTGGAGCAGGATCTGCGCATCTGAGCGCAGACCGCCGGGTTCGGGCGGGCACATAAAGTTCGGTTCTCGGTATAAATACGGGCGGGGGTCTGTAGATTGCCCATTGCGCGTTCGGGGTAACGCCCGTTTTTGAGCGTTTAAATGGCGGACGATTAGGGAGAGGAAGTACGAAATTGATGTATGCCGCGCAAAGCCTTCCGGGACCCCTGGGAGTGTCCGCTGCGGCACCATTGCCCGAAGGGTCCCGAACCGCGCTTCTGGTGATCGACATGCAGAACGACTTCGTCGAGGTGGGAGCGCCCCGGCAGGTACCCGGAGCGACGGAGATCATCCCCGCGGTCGCGACCGCGGTGGAGCGGATGAGGAGCCAGGGTGATCTGATCGTCTGGGCCGTCCGTGCTCATTCGGCCGACGGATCGAACGTGGAACCTTCCCGCAGGCGCTGGTTCGAGCGGCAGCCATACGCGGTGGCCGGCACCCGTGGGGCCGCCCTGGTCGACGGTCTCGAAGCGAAGACGGAAGACCTGACCGTCGTCACTCCTTCCTACTCGGCCTTTTTCCGCACCGACCTCGATCTCAAGCTTCGGGAAGCCGGGGTCTCGAAGGTCGTCGGCTGCGGCGTCGACCTTTCCCGTTGCGTGCGAGCCACCTTGGTCAACGCGGTTTCGCTCGGATACGAGTGTTCCGTCCTGGCGCCTGCTGTGGCCTGTCGCGACGACCGGGCGCTGAACTCGAACCTGGCCGATCTGGTCGACCTCGACGTAACGGTCGAGGAGTAGGCGCGCCCCGGCGCTTGCGTGCGCCTCACGTCAAGCCCTAGCTGAGCGCCGCCAGGGCCAGCGCACCGAGCGCCGGTCCTTGAGGATGCGCTGGGCTGCGTTGTGTCCGCAGGCGGCGGTGACGCCACCGCCCGGATGGGTGCCGGCCCCGCAGAGGTAGAGACCATCGACCGGCGTGGCGTACTGGGCCATGTCGGGGGTCGGTCGCATGAAGGCCATCTGGTTCATGCCCTGCTCGCCTTGGAAGATCGAGCCGCCCTGCAGGCCGAAGATCCGTTCCAGATCCGGTGGGGCGAGCACTTCATGCTGGTCGATCGCCTCCCGGAAGTTCGGCGCGAACCGGGTCAGCATGTCAATGCAGGTTTCGCCGTAGCGCTCGCGATCGCCTTCTGCCCAGTCGGATTCGGCGTGGGGTCCGTACTGGGTGAACATGGTCATGATCACCCGGTCATCGTCGGTGAGTGAGTCGTCGATCGAGGACGGGAACTCGGCCTCGATGTACGGCGCGGCTGCGGGACGGCCCTGGAGCGCGTCTTGCCAGGCGGCCTCGAGGTAATCGATCGACGGGCAGATATTGACTCCGGCACCGAGCAGCATCTTCTGCTCTTCCGGGGATACGTTCGCGA
>Ga0182792_1001235_pt1 | contig 21384 bp, 27 predicted proteins | sample Passage237B_FD_130497 | JGI IMG/M metagenome (GOLD analysis project Ga0182792, IMG submission 130497) | Cellulose adapted compost microbial communities from Newby Island Compost Facility, Milpitas, CA, USA - Passage2 37B (version 2) (version 2) ...
CCGGGGGCGCCCCCCGCGGGGGGGGGGGAGTGCCCCGGGGGGGGGGGGTTTGCGAATTCTGCTCTCGTGGGTGAGGTCCCCCCCCCCACCGAGCCCATCGTGGGGGGGTCCGCCCGGCGGGGAGCCGGTGGCGAGCACGATGCGCCGGCCGACGATGCGATGCGGGCCGGCCTGCAGCTCGGTGCGGCCGATGAAGCGCGCCTCTGCGCGGACGACGCGCACCCCGAGCCGCTCGAAGCGCTCGACGGAATCGTTGGGGGCGATGGCGGCGATGACTCCTGCGACGTGATCCATCACGCGGCCGAAGTCGATTTCGGGCGCAACCGGTGGAATGCCGAACGAGGCGCCGGTCCTTCGGGCCTGGGCGGCCTTCGCGGCGGCAATCAGCGCCTTCGACGGTACGCAGCCGTAGTTGAGACAATCGCCGCCCATCGGTCCGCGCTCCACCAGTACGACGTCGAGCCCGAGTTGCGCGGCGCCGGCGGCGACCACCAGGCCGGCCGATCCGGCGCCGACGACGCAGACATCGGGAGCGAGGGTCGAGCTCATGTCACGGCGACGACCGGTCCGATCGCAGGCGGCTGTAGATCACCGGCACCAGCGACAGGAAGGCAAGGCCGAGCAGCGGCAACAGAATGCGCCATTCGAAGATGATTCCCAGATCCGGTACCAGGCCGCTGTCGAACAGCGTGCCGAAGCCGGATCCGACACCGGCGTAGACGATCGCTCCGGGTGTGATGCCGATCACCGTCGCCGCGACGTAGGGCCCGAGCTTCATGCCCAGCAGGGCCGGCACGATGTTCACCAGCCAGAACGGAAACACCGGCACCAGCCGCAGGAACAGGAGATAGCTGAAGCTGTCGCGGCGAAAGCCCGCCTCGAAGCGCGCCAGCGTGCCGCCGGCGCGGCTGCGGAACAGGTCGCGCAAGGCGGAGCGTGCGGCGAGAAACACCCCCACCGACCCCAACGTGGCGCCGATCACCGACAGGGCCGCGCCGAGCCAGGTCCCGAACAGGAAGCCTCCCAGGGGCGTGACGACGATGGCGATCGGCAGGGAGAAGGCGACGACGATGGCGTAGCCTCCCACAAACGACAGCGCGGCGAGCACGCCATGATCGGCGACCCAGCCCGTGAGCGCGGCGTGATGCCGGCTCAGCATCTCGAACGAGAAGTAGCGATCGAGGCCCAGCAGCAGGAACAGCGCCAGCCCCGCGAACAGCATCGCCGCAGGCACGAGCCGGCGCCACGTCGGCGAGATCATGTCCTTTTCCGTGTGGCCCTAGTTTCGATATTGGACCACCGCCCGGCGGCCTCAAGGCAAATGCGCTCACGGCTCGGTGACGACCGACAAGCCGGGATCGGTGGCGGCGAAGCTCGGCCGCCGGCTGATGGTGCGCCACCAGGCAGCCAGTCGCGGATGCCGCCCCAGCATCGCGGCACCTTCCGGTGCCATGGCGAAATAGGCGATCATCGCGCCGACATGCAGGTCGGCCAGCGATGGTTCCGGCCCGATCAGGAAGGTTTCGGGCGCGGCCAGGGCCTCCAGGGCCGTCAGTACCTTTGTCGCGCCCGCGAGTCCCTTGGCCACCTCGACTTCGTCCACCGGCCGCCCGATCGCTGGACGAAACACGCGATGGGAGAAGACCTGCCGCACCAGAGGCCAGTAGGCGTAGGAATCGACGATACCGATGATCTGGTCCAGGCGTGCCAGCGCGCGCGGCGACCCAGGCTGCAGCGCCGGACCGGGAAAGGCCCGATCGACATAGCGTGTGATGGCGCCCGTCTCGTGAAGCACGAAACCGTCATGGACCAACGTCGGAACACGGCCGAACGGGTGGAGCGCCAGATAGTCGGCCGGCACCCGCTCGGCAAACGGATCGACCTCGACCTGCTCGTAGAGCAGGCCCTTCTCGGCCAGCGTGAGGCGGGCTATGCGCACATAGACGCTGTAGCGGTATCCGTGCAGGGTCAGGGGCATGGCTCGTTCTCGCCTGTCGTTGACTTGCCGTCGTTGACTTGGGCCGCCCTCACGCTTATTACCCTCGGCCACGGATTTCACCCCCGCCCGACCCGCGGGGGTCTTGCTTTTGAAGGAGTTGCGTGATGAAACGCACCTATCAGCCGAGCAAGCTGGTGCGCAAGCGCCGGCATGGCTTTCGCGCCCGGATGGCGACGGTAGGCGGCCGCAAGGTCATTGCCAACCGTCGCAAGGCGGGCCGCAAGCGGCTTTCGGCCTAGCCGGCCGGCGTCTTGGCTGCGGCCCGTCTCGGGCGCTTGCCGAACCGACGGGATTTCCTGCGCGTCCAGGCCGGGCGGCGTTGCGCCATGCCCGGTTTCGTTCTGCAGGCCGCGCCGGTGCCGGCTGTACTTTCGTTGCCCTCGATCCGGGTGGGTTTCACGGTCAGCCGCAAGGTGGGCAACGCCGTCGTCCGCAACCGGGTCCGCCGTCGCCTGCGCGAGGTCGCGCGGCTGGAAATTCCCGGGCGGGCACGCGCCGATCTCGACTATGTGCTGATCGGGCGGCAAGCGGCCCTCTCGCGTGACTTCGACACGTTGCGCCAGGAGCTGGCCGAAGCCTTGCGGCGGGTGAAGGCACTCGCCATAGCGACGCCATGACCTGCCACGGACGGCTTGCGCCTGCCCGGGCAAATCGCCAGTTTCCGGGCCACATGTTGTCACGCCTGTCGATCGGGCTGTTGCGCGGCGCCATCCGCACCTACCAGCTCACCTTGGCCTACTTCTTCGTCGGCGCCTGCCGCTACGAGCCGTCCTGCTCGGCCTATGCGGCCGAGGCCGTGGCGCGCCACGGCGCGTTGCGCGGAAGCTGGCTGGCCGCCGGGCGGCTCTGCCGCTGCGGCCCATGGGGCGGCGCGGGGTTCGACCCCGTTCCGCCGGCTCCCGTTTCGCCGACCCGTGGCCTGACCTGTGAAACCGTCGAGCACGTCTGAAGCCTGAGCAATGGACCAGAAGAATTTCATCCTCGCCATCGTGATGTCCGTGGTGATCATCATGGGCTGGCAGGCGCTTTTCCCGCCGACCAAGCAGCCGCCCCCCGAGACCCAGCAGCATCAGACGGCAACGCAGCCGACGACGCCGCAGCCCGGGAACCAGCCGGCGGCGCAGGCCGGCGTCCAGCCCGGTGCGCCCGCCGCGGCGGCGAACCAGGTCGTGAGCCGCACCGACGCGCTGGCGCGCTCGCCGCGCGTCACCTTCGATACGCCCGAACTGGTCGGTTCGATCGCTCTCAGGGGAGCGCGCATCGACGATGTCCGCCTCGTGAAGTATCGCGAGACCATCGATCCCAAGAGCCCGCCGGTGCCGGTGCTGTCGCCGGTCGGCAGCGAGCATCCTTATTACGCCGAGTTCGGCTGGACGTCGGCCGACGCCTCGGTGAAGGTGCCTGGCCCCGACACGATGTGGATGGCCGACAGGACCACGGTGGCGCCGGGCAAGCCGGTGCACCTGACCTGGGACAACGGTCAGGGGCTCGTGTTCGCGCTCGACATCTCGCTCGACGACTACTTCATGTTCGACGTCAGGCAGAGCGTCGAGAACAAGTCGGACAAGCCGGTGACGCTGTATCCCTGGAGCCTCATCGTCCGCTACGGCGAGCACAAGGCCGAGGGCACCTACATCCTCCATGAAGGCCCTTACGGCGTCTTCAACGGCAGCCTGAAGGAATTCAGCTACTCCGACTTCAAGGACAACAAGCAGCAGAAGATCACCACCACCGGCGGCTGGGTCGGCATCACCGACAAGTACTGGATGGCGACCCTGATTCCCGACCAGAAGTTGAAGGTCGACGTATCCCTCAAGCAGACAGGCTCGGGCGCCGACGTCAAGTATCAGGTCGACTATGTCGCCCCGGCCGAGACGATCGCCCCCGGGAGCTCCTCGAGCGTCGACGCCCGCCTGTTCGCCGGCGCCAAGATCGTGCGGGTGATCTCGGCCTACGAAGAGAAGTACGGCATCGAGAAGTTCAATCTCACGATCGACTGGGGCTGGTTCTGGTTCTTCACCAAGCCGCTCTTCTGGCTCCTCGAGTGGCTGTACGTCCATATCGGCAACTTCGGCATCGCGATCTTGGTACTGACCGTGATCGTCAAGGCGGTGTTCTTTCCGCTTGCCAACAAGTCGTATGCCGCGATGAGCAAGATGAAGGCGCTGCAGCCCGAGATGGAGCGCCTCAAGGAGCGCTACGGCGAGGACCGCACGCGCATGAACCAGGAGATGATGCAGCTCTACCGCCGGGAGAAGGTCAACCCGGCGGCGGGCTGTCTGCCCATCCTGGTGCAGATCCCGGTGTTCTTCGCTCTCTACAAGGTGCTCTACACCAGCATCGAGATGCGCCATCAGCCGTTCTTCGGCTGGATCAAGGACCTGAGCGCGCCGGATCCGCTGACCATCCTGACCGGCTTCGGCCTGTTCGACTGGCAGGTGCCGGCGTTCCTGCATTTCTTCAACATCGGAATCTGGCCCATGATCATGGGCATCACGATGTACCTCCAGCAGAAGCTCAACCCGCAGCCGACCGATCCGGTGCAGGCCCGCGTCTTCCAGTTCCTGCCGATCCTGTTCACCTTCATGCTGGCGCCGTTCGCCGCCGGCCTGGTGATCTACTGGGCCTGGAGCAACATGCTGTCGATTGCCCAGCAGTACGTAATCATGCGCCGCCACGGCACGCCGATCGGCAGCAAGGCCAAGCCCGCGGTCGCCACCGCGGCTCCCGCTCCCGCCGACGGCGGTTCGGGCGGCGGCAAGAAGGGCGGCGGCAAGGGTCAGGGCAAGAAGGGCTGATGGACGACGCCAGGGCGGCCGGGCCGACGGCGGAGGAGATCGAGGCAGCGCGAAAGCTCTTTGCCGGCGCGTGCGATTTCGTCGCCGGTGCCGCCTCGCTCGAGTCGTTGCCCGCGATCGGACCGCCCGAGGTCGCCTTCGCCGGACGCTCGAACGTCGGCAAGTCCAGCCTGGTGAATGCCCTGACCGGACGCACCACGCTTGCCCGCACCTCGTCCAAGCCGGGCCACACGCGGCAGATCAACTTCTTCGATCTCGCCCATCGGCTATATCTGGTCGACCTGCCGGGCTACGGCTTCGCCCAGGTCTCGCGCTCGATGAAGGAAGCGTGGCAGGATCTCGCCTCGGCCTACCTGCGCGGCCGCCCGACGCTGAAGCGCGTGTGCCTGCTGATCGATGCGCGCCACGGCGTGAAGGAATCCGATCGCGAGACCATGAAGAGTCTCGACAGCGCGGCCGTCTCCTACCAGCTCGTGCTGACCAAGGCCGACGAGCTCAGGCCCGCGGACGTGCCGCGGGCCGTGGCCGCGGCGGAAGCCGTCGCGCGCCAGCACGGCGCGGCGCATCCGCAGGTGCTGGCGACGAGCAGCCGGACGGGCTTTGGAATCCCGGCGCTACGGGCGGCGCTCCTGTCGGCGGCGGTCGCCTGACGCGGAAGGGCCGTCCTACCGCGTGCCCTGCGGCAGGCCGGCCGGCGGGCCCGCCGGCCGAGCCGGCTGCTGCGGGGCCGGGGCCGGCCGCCCTTGCGGCTGCGGCGGTGCCGCTGGCATCAGCTTCTTGATGGTCTCCTGCGTCCGCGCGGCCTCGGCCTCCTGGAACTTCTTGATCTCCTCCTGGTCGAGGAAGCGGTCCTTGTTCAGATCGGTCTGCAGGAACTCCTTGATCGCATAGGCCGTCAGCTCGGGGCGGTCGATGACATTGTCCTTGTTGGTGTCGATCGCGTGGAACTTCAGCAGGATGAGCTGCTTGCGGATGTCGTACGGCAGCAGGCCCTTCGATTGCGGTCCGTCGGCCGGACCGGCCAGCACCAGGTATTCCTGCTGACTGATGCGGCCGTCGTTGTTCTTGTCGAGCTTGTCGGCATCGCGCATCTGCATGTCGATCAGCTCGTTGAGCGCCATCAGGCCCTTTCGGCGCTCCGCCTCCATCTGCTGCCGCTCGGCCGCCTGGCGCTGCTGGAGGCGCAGCATGATCAGGCGGATCTCCGGCTCGGTGATCTTGTTGTCGCGGTCGGTATCGTAGTGATTGAACTCGGCCTGGATCGGCGCCTCGGCCTCGGGGCGCTCGATGAAGCCGCTGCTGTTGGTATCCAGGTTCTGGAACGCCGCCCGCATCTGGTTGCGCCTTTCCTCCAGGCTGGGACCGCCTTGGACATCGGTCATGTAAGGCGGCTCGGCGAGCTTGATGAACTCGTCCAGGGAGACCTTGCCGTCCTTGTCGGTGTCGAGCTGGTCGAACGACTTCATGCGGTGCTTCACGAAGTCGTCGCGCGAGACCTCTCCCTTCTTCGCGGTATCGATCTCCGTGAACCAGGGCGGCAGCGGTATGGGAGCTGGAGCGGAGGCAGTCTGCGCCAGCGCGGGGCCGGCAAGCAGCATCAGACACAACGGATAGATCGCTTTCATGAACTCTCGCCACCCAAGGCTCCCCCGGCGCCAAGATAGGGAATATCCCCGCGGGGCGCCATGACCTCTTGACCCTGTCACCGGCTCCTAGTGACGGCGCTTCGTCGCGGCCGGCGCGGCGGCGGGCGGCTGGCCTCCCTCGCCCAGCAGGAAGCGTGGCCCGGGGCCGCTCCGGGCAGCCCGGTCGTCCGGATTGTAGAGGGCGCAGCGGTCGAGCGAAGGGCAGCCACAGCCGATGCAGCCGTCCAGCCGGTCCCGCGTCCTCTCGAGCAGGGCGATCCTCTGGTCCAGGAGGTTGCGGATGCGCCGGCTGATCGCCAGCCAGTCCCGGCGCGTCGGGGCGCGTCCCTGCGGCAGCGTCGCCAGCTCGGCCGCGATCTCGCCCAGGCTCAGGCCCAGCCGCTGCGCGATGAGTGCGAAGGACAGGCGGCGGATGTCGGCGCGCAGGAAGCGTCGCTGGTTGCCGCCGGTGCGGATCGCCGTCACCAGTCCCCGCGCCTCGTAGAAGCGGATGGCCGAGACCGACATCCCCGTGCGCCGGGAAAGCTGGCCGATGGACAGTAGGGACGGGATCGCCATGGAGCCTGATCAAAGAAAGCTTGATCTCAAGTTAGCTTGAGATTCTAGGCTGGACAAGGAACCCAAGGAGCTCTTCCATGTCCACGCCCCGCCTCGAGCATGTGAACGTCACCGTCTCCGATCCCGACCGGACCGCAAGGCTGATGGGAGCGCTGTTCGGCTGGCATGTCCGCTGGCGCGGCGCCGCGCGCGACGGCGGCCAGACGGTCCATGTCGGATCGAAGGAGCAGTATGTGGCGCTGCATGCCGGCCGCGATGCCGTCGGCACGGCGCAGGATTTCGCGAAGGGGCGGCCCCTCAACCATATCGGCGTGGAGGTAGACGATCTCGACGCCGTCGCAGCGCGCGTCGCCGCGGCCGGGCTGCGGCCGTTCGGCCACGACAGCTACGTGCCGGGGCGCCGGTTCTATTTCCTCGACCCGGACGGCATCGAGTACGAGGTCGTGAGCTATGCCGCGTCGTGAAAGATGATGCCGAGCGTGAACCGTTCGCCGGAGCGCACGGTCGACACGCCGTGACGCATGGCCGACCGGTAGAAGCCGCGTGCGCCCTTCACGGGGCGTTCGTTGACGGCGAAGACGACGGCGTCGCCCTGCCGCAGCGGGACGACCTCGCCGCGCGATTGCTGCCGCGGACGCTGTTCGACCAGCATGAACTCGCCGCCCGTGAAATCCCTATCCGGTTCGCCGAGCAGGATGGTCGCCTGCAGCGGGAAGACGAGATCGCCGTAGAGATCGCGATGCAGGCAGTTGTAGTCGCCGGCGCCGTAGCGCAGCAGCAGCGGCGTCGGACGGCGCTGCCCGCCGGCATGGCACTGGCGCAGCCAGGCCGGCAGGGTGGCGGGAAATCGGTGTTTCTGGCCAAGCTGCTCGGCCCAGCGGTTGGCGACCGCCGCCAGCCCGGGATAGAGGGTCTGGCGCAGCCGCTCCACCGTTTCGGGCAGCGGATAGGCGAAATATTGATACTCGCCCTGCCCGAAACCGTGGCGCTGCATGACGACCCGGCTGCGGAAGCGGCCCTCCTCCGCCCATGAAGCGGCGAGCGCACGGCAATCGGCCGGCGCGATCAGGCGCGGGACCACGACGTGGCCACGCTCGGCCAGGGTGACGCTGTCGATCATACGGACATCCTGCCGCGCGGCCGGCCCTTCTTCTATCCGCCATCCGCCTGCTATATGATGCCGCCTTGGCCCTCTCCCGCCCGGAGAGGGCTTTTGCCAACTCGGGGTAGCGGATCCATGGCCGAGCCGGTCCAGACAGACAGAGAGCAGAAGCGGCTCATCCGCATGGCCGAGACGATTTCCAAGGCCCTGCCCTACATGCGCCGGCACAACGACGCCACTTTCGTCGTGAAGTATGGCGGCCATGCCATGACAGATCCCAAGCTCGGCGATCTCGTGGCGCGCGACATCGTGCTGATGAAGCAGGTCGGCATGAACCCGATCGTGGTCCACGGCGGCGGTCCGCAGATCAACAAGATGCTGGAGCGTGTCGGCATCAAGAGCACGTTCGTGAACGGCCTGCGCGTGACGGACGCGGCGACGATGGAGATTGTCGAGATGGTGCTGGCCGGCTCGATCAACAAGGCGATCGTGGCCGACATCAACGAATGCGGCGGCATCGCCGTCGGCATCTGCGGAAAGGACGGCAACCTGATCCTCGCCAGGAAGGTCACCGAGACGCGCGATCCCAAGACGGGCGAGCTGCTGAAGGTCGACCTCAAGCAGGTGGGCGAGCCGGCCAAGATCAACGTCATGGTGCTGGAGCAGCTGCGCCGCGCCGACGTCATCCCGGTGGTGGCGCCGATCGGCTTCGGCGTGGACGACGAGCTCACCTACAACATCAATGCCGACACCTCGGCCGGCGCGATCGCGGGCGCGATGAAGGCCAAGCGGCTTCTCTTCCTGACCGATGTGCCGGGCGTGCTCGACAGGAACGGCCAGCTCATCCCCGACATGACCGTCGACCAGGCGCGCGCCCTGATCGCCGACGGCACGATCTCCGGCGGCATGATCCCCAAGGTCGAGAACTGCATCGACGCCGTGAATTCCGGTGTGGAAGCCGCCGTCATCATGGACGGCAGGGTGCCGCACTGCCTGCTGCTGGAGGTCTTCACCGAGGCCGGCGTGGGGACCATGGTCAAGCGCGGCCGGGCTTGAAACGCCTGATTTCGTTGCATATTTAGCGCAGATGGCCCTGTTGCCCATCCTCACGGCGCCCGACCCGCGCCTCAAGAAGAAGTCCGTTCCAGTGGAAACGGTCGACGACGACCTGCGCCGTCTGATGGACGACATGCTGGAGACGATGTACGCCGCGCCTGGCATTGGCCTGGCGGCGCCCCAGGTCGGCGTGCTGAAGCGCGTCGTCGTGCTGGACATCGACCGCGAGGACGTGAAGACCGGCCCGCTGTTCATGGCCAACCCGGAAATCGTCGAGGCCTCCGACGAGGACGCGACCTACGAGGAGGGCTGCCTGTCGGTGCCCGAGCACTATTCGGACGTGGCGCGCCCGGCCAAGGTGACGGTCCGCTACCTCGATCGGGACGGCAAGCAGCAGGAGATGGCGTGCGAAGGCCTGCTCGCGACCTGCGTGCAGCACGAGATCGACCATCTCGACGGCATCCTGTTCATCGACCACATCTCGGCGCTCAAGCGCAACATGATCCTGCGCAAGCTCCTGAAGGCTCGGAAGGAGAAGGAGCGCGAGATGGCCGAGGGCGGGCCCGCAAAGGCCAAGGAGCCGGCTCCCGCGATCTAAGCCGCTCCGGGACGGACTGCTGGCATAGCACGGAGACCGGTGTTTTTGTCTCCAAGCCAGGTCAAGGCGAGAAGACTCTCCTCTTTCTGTACGATTCCCTGGAAGTTCCAGCCATCACGTCAGTCGGCGAACACGCCATTCAAATCGCTCTTGGTGATGTCGACTACGTGTACTGCCGCGAAGACAAGTGGCAGGGCCTGACGATCAAATACGACATCCGCAGCATCCGATATTCAGGAGATCATCCTTACTGCCAAAGCGGCTTGCGATAGATCAGGATCGCGCTGGCAGTTCCGGTCTATCGCGAGCACATCATGTCGGCCAATCCGGCTGTCGGCGTCCGAAGGCCATCCGTCGAAGCCCCTCCCCCAGCCTCTCCCCCTACCGGAGGAGAGGGGCACGAACGGACTCTACTGAGCCGCGATCCTGCTCGCCGCCGGCGCGAAGGCCTGCTCCATCTCGCGGCGCAGCTTCACCGCGATCAGGGTCTCGTCCATCGCCACGTCGGCGTAGGTCAGCGACTGGCCGGCCTTGATCGGCTTCAGCAGCTTGACGTTGTGCGCCAGGCCGAGCGGCAGGCTGCCCAGCCCGGTCGATTTCTCGGCCGGGAAGAGCTTGCCGTAGACCGTGTAGCCGCCCTCACCGTCCAGCATCTCACCCGGCTTGAGGTCGCGCTTGGCCGTGGCGATGACGTCGGCATGGAAGCCGATGGGGCAGCCGGTCGGTTCCTTGCGCAGGCCGATCGAGGCCACCGACATGCCGACCTCCAGGCCGATCAGGTGCCAGCGCTTGTACATGACCGAGTAGCGGCCCGTCGGGTCGGTCTGCAGCATGTACTCCTCGAAGCAGTTCTTCTGGTACTCGGTCGCCGCCTCGAACACGACCCATACGCCCTTGCGGATCTCGTAGGGGATGGCGCGGCCGTCGCGCTCGAGCGAGCTCGCGACCTCGACTTGGCCCTTGTGGTGCAGATGGCCGCCCTCGGAGGCCGGACGCATGACGAAGGGCAGGTCCTCGACCGAACAGGGCGGGAAGGCGAGCCCGTCCGGCGCCGGCGCGAGGCCGGTCGCATTGGCGACCGCCGTGCTCTCGATCGCGGGCTTGGAGCCGTCGAGGAAGGAGTTGAACATCTTGGGGTTCAGGCCGCCGCGCCTGGCCTGCTCCTCGTTGAGTCCCCAGTATTTCCACACCGTCTCCGGCGTCGACTGCGCGTAGTGCGGCAGCCACTTGTGGCCGCGACCGGCTGCCGTCACCTCGAAGCCCGAAGTGCGCGCCCAGTCGACCAGCTCGCAGATCAGCGCCGGCTGGTCGCCGTAGGCCAGGCTGTAGATCACGCCGGCTTCGGCGGCGCGCCGCGCCAGCAGCGGACCGCAGAAGGCATCGGCCTCGACCGTCACCATGACCACGCTCTTGCCGTGGCGGAAGGCTTCCAGCGCGTGCTCGACGGCGGCGATCGGGTCGCCGGTGGATTCGACGATCACGTCGATCTCCGGCTGGCTGACCAGCGCGCGCCAGTCGTCGGTCAGATGGGTGTTGCCGTGCTTGTGTGCCTCGGCGAAGGAACCGGCCGCCGTGACCTCCGGCTTCCAGCCCAGCCGCGCCAGGTTCTCCCTGGCTCGGGCCGGCGACAGGTCGGCGATGCCCAGCAGGTGGATGCCGGGCGTTGTCGGGATCTGCGACAGGTACATGGCGCCGAACTTGCCGGCACCGATCAGGCCGATGCGCAGCGGCTTGTTCTCCGCGGCGCGCGCCAGCAGCATGCGATGGAGACTCATTGGATTCCTCCCGGATCTGTCGTTATTCCGCTGCGGCCTTGCGTTGCGCCGCGCGCAGCACGGCATCGTCCTCCCAGGCGTCGATCGGCGTGAAGTCGCGATGGGCGATGTAGGCGGGACGCTTGAAGCGGCGGATGGCGTTGGAGACGGCGTTGTAGGTCACGTAGATGATCTGGCGGTCCCACGGCGACATGTTGGGCGGACTGCCATGGACCAGTGTGCCGTGGAAGAAGATCGCCGACCCCGGGCCACCCTTGGGCGAGACGATGCCGCCTTGCTTGACCAGCTTCGCGATGGTGTCGTTGTCGATCACCCAGAGCGGATAGGACGTGGTCGTGAGGTCGTGCTTGGCCTCGATGGCGCCCTTCCTGTGACTCCTCGGGATGAACCACAGCGGCCCGTTGAATTCGTTCACCTCGTCCATGAACACCGCGAGGTTCATGGCCCGGGCCTCCGGCATGTCGTCGTCGGCCTTCCAGGTGCCGTAGTCCTGGTGCCACTGCCAGACGTCGCCGTCGAACGCCGCCTTGCCGTTGATCTTGAACTGATGGATGTAGGTCCTGTCGCCCAGCATCTGCTCGGCCGGCGCGACGAAGCGCGGATGGTGCACCAGCGCCTCGAACACCGGATGATAGGTATGCACCGCGAAGGCGGTGCGCACGACGTCGCCGGTCTTCTCGCGCACATTCTCCTCGCGGCGCTGTGCGAAGACCTCGGGGACCGATGCCTTGAGGATCTGCGTCTCCTCGGGCGAAAAGTAGTCGGGGAAGAACAGATAGCCTTCCTCGTCGAACTGCTTGAGCTGCTCAGGTGTGAGCTTCATGGCGTTCCTCCTGGCTCTTGTTGCGTGGCGCTCGTCAGCGGCGCGGCACTTGCTGCGGCACGGCTCACGCCGCGCGGGAAATCACGACCTTCAACCGCCCCGTGAGAATGTCGGCCATCTGCTCGGCATGGCCGCGGCAGAGGGCCTCGGCTTCGGCGACCTGCCCAGCCTCCAGGGCGCGCAGGATGCCCTCGTGCTCGTCCCACACACTGACGCGCAGATCGCCTTCGCTCAAGGCGGCGGCCATCACCCGGCGCAGATGCTGCCAGTGCGGCTGCGCGGTCTCGCCGAGCAGCGGGTTTCCCGACGCCTCGTAGACGAAGAGGTGGAAGTCGATGTCGGCCTCGATGACCGAGGGGATGTGGCCGCTGGCCACGGCGCGTCGGCCGACCTCGAGGAGCTGGCGGCCGCGCTGGACGAGCTGCGGGCTGTAGTTCGCCGCGGCCAGCCGTGCCGCCGCGCCGTCGAGCGCCCCGCGCACCACATAGAGGTTCCGCGCCTTCTGGACGTCGAGCGGCGCCACGCAGACGCCCTTGCGGCCGGCATCGATCAGGAACCCTTCGCGGCGCAGCAGCATCATTGCCTGCAGCACCGGCTGGCGCGAGACGCCGAACTGATGGGCGAGCTCCTCCTGGGTGATGCGCGCGCCGGCCTTGAGTTCGCCGGAGCAGATGGCGTCGAGGACGGCGTCGTGGACGCGCTCGCTGAGATCGGGTTCGGGGACGAAGGGGCGCATGGCGGTCTGTATACAGAACACAGAAAAAGCCGATGTCAACCGCTCAGCGGATTTTCAGCCCTTTTGCTTCCAGCACCGGCTTTGCCCGGTCGGGGTAATCGGTGATCAGCCCGTCGACGCCGAGATCGATCAGGGCGGCCATGTCGCCGGGACCGTTCACGGTCCAGGGGACAACCTTCAGGTCCAGCGCATGCGCTTCCTTCACGGCATCGGCAGTGACATTGCGCCAGAACGGCGACCACACCGCGCAGCCGGCCGCCTTGGCCATGCGCGGCAGCGAGCCGCCATGCGCCACGAGATCCAGCCCGCCCAGCCAGGGCGAGGGCTGTCCGCTGGCCCGGCCGACCGTGTCGAAGCCGTTGCTTTCGATCGACAGGCAGCCCGTCGCGATCTCCGGGGCCAGCCGCCGCACCGCGAGAAGGCCCCGCCAGTCGAACGACTGCAGGGTCGTGCGCGTGGCCATGCCGGCCTGCCGGACGGCGACGACGGCGAGTTCGGCGAAGCGGTCCGGCGGCAGCGTCAATTCGGGCTTGGCCGGGCTGGTCTTGATCTCGATGTTGAAGCGGACGTCGGGACCGGCCATGGCGAAGAACGCCGCCAGCGTCGGGAAGCGCTCGCCGTCGGCGGGCTTCTGGCCGGCGAACTGCCGGCCATAGCGGCTGGCGGGATCGATGCGGCCGATGTCGTAGCGCTCCAGCTCGGCGAGGCTGAGCGAGCGGATCGCAGCGCCGCCCGTCCACTGGCCGTCCGGTCCGCGCGTCAGATCGCGGTTGAGGACCGGATCGTGGCTCAGCACCAGGACGTCGTCGGCCGTGACGGCGAGGTCGGTCTCGAGCGTGGTCACGCCGAGATCGATTGCCGTCCGGAATCCGGCCAGCGTGTTCTCGGGCGCCAGCCCGCGGGCGCCGCGATGGCCCTGCAGGTCGAAGGCGGCCACGGGAAGGCTAAGCGCCCAGATTGCGCAGGCGAGCGATGCGATCCGCGATCTCGGGATGCGTCGCCAGCAGCGCCGGCGTGCGCGAGGTGACGGTCTGCACGGGATTGACGATGAAGAGATGCTGCGTGGCACGGCTCACTCCGGGAAAGGGCGCGGCCCTGTCGGCCAGCTTCTGCAGCGCCGATATCAGGCCGTTCGGGTTGCGCGTGAACTGCACCGACGTCGCATCGGCGAGATATTCGCGCTGGCGCGACACCGCCATCTGCACGGCCTTGGCGGCGAGCGGCGCCAGGATCGCGACGACGAGAAGCAGCACGATCAGCAGCGCCTGGCCGCCGCCTTTGCGGTCGCTCGAGCCGGTGCGCGTCGTCCGCCCCAGGCGGCCCCAGGACAGGCTGCGCAGCAGCACGTCGCAGACGAGGGCGATCAGGCCGACCGTGACCCCGACCACTACCATGTAGCGCGTGTCGAGGTTGGCGAGGTGCGCGGTCTCGTGCGCCACGACGCCCTGCAGCTCGTCGCGGTCGAGCGTGTCCAGCAGCCCGCGCGTTACGGCGATCGTGCCCTTGCCGACCCGGGTGCCGGTGGCGAAGGCGTTCAGGGCATCGGTCTCCAGGACCATGACCCGCGGCATCGGCATGCCCGCGGCGATCGCCATCTCCTCGACGACGTTGTAGAGCTGCGGGGCATCGGCCTTGTCGATGGGCTTGGCATTGGCCAGCGCCAGCACCAGGCGATCACCGAGGGCGAGCGACAAGGCGCTCCAGCCGATGCTGACCGCGGCCATCATCCCGGCGACGGCGACGCCAGCCGCGCTCAAAGCAGGCACCTCTCCCGCCGATTCGCTCTCCACCAGCCAGCCGATCAGGTAGCCGACCAGCGCGGCCAGCGCCGTCAGGACGGCCAGCAGCACCAGCGTGTTGCGGCGATTGACCTTCTGCGCGGCGACGAAGTCGGTGGTGGCTGCCATGCGCCACTCCTCTCGAGGCTAGCGCAGCGCGACCTTCGGCACCTCGCGCTCGGCCTCGGGCATGTTGAACAGCGGGATCGGCGCGAAGCCCAGGGACGCGGCGGCCAACACCGCCGGGAAGCTCTGGCGGCGATTGTCATAGGCATTGACCGAGTCGTTGTAGAACTGCCGCGCGAACGCGATCTTGTTCTCGGTCGTCGTCAGCTCCTCCTGGAGCTGGCGGATATTGTCGTTCGCCTTGAGCTGCGGATAGCTTTCGACCAGGCCGAGCAGGCCGCGGGTGGCGACCGTGAGCGCCGCCTCGGCCGGTCCGGCCTGCGCGGGACCACTGGCGGCGACGGCGGCATTGCGCGCCTGCACGACCTTGGTGAGCGTCTCCTGCTCGTAGCCCATCGCGTCCTTCACGACCTGCACCAGGTTGGGGATGAGATCGTGCCGGCGCTTGAGCTGCACGTCGATCTGGCTCCACGCGGTCTGCGCCTGGTTCCGCGCCGCGACGAGGCCGTTGTAGACGGCGACCAGCCACAGCGCGACCGCCGCGACGATGCCGAGGAAGATCCAGAAGCCCATGCCGACGCCTCCTTGCCGTGGCGGCGAGTTTAGTCATGATTGCGGCCATATCGGGAGGACAATCATGGAAGCGACAGCGCTGCTGAAGGAGTTCTGCTCGGCCGTGGAGCGCCGCGACGGCACGGCCTTCGCGAATTTGTTCACCGAGGACGGCGTCTATCACGACGTCTTCTACGGCGACTTCAAGGGCCATCAACGGATCGCCGAGATGATCGACGACTGGTTCTATCGCACGGCACACGACTTCCGCTGGGACATGCACCGTCCGGTCAGCGACGGCCGCATGCTCTACGCCTATTACACCTTCAGCTACGTCTCGAAGCTGCCGGAAGCGCAGGGGCGGCGGGTAGGATTCGAAGGCGTCGCGATGATGACGCTGCGCGACGGCAGGATCGCCGAGTATCGCGAGGTCGCCAATGTCGGTCCCGCCTTCGTGGCACTGGGCTTTGCGCCGGAGCGCACCGCCAAGATCCTGGCCAAGGAAGGCGCGCATCTGAAGGAGCGGCCCGAGTTCCGGCGGCACGTCGCCTGAGACGTTCCGCCGGCGGCCGGTCTTCGTCAGTCGCGCAGCAGCTCGTTGATCGAGGTCTTGGAACGCGTGCGCTCGTCGACCGTCTTCACGATCACCGCGCAGTAGGTCGAGGGCCGGTCGGGGCCGCCGCCGATATTGCCGGGCACCACCACCGAGTAGGGCGGCACCTTGCCGACATGGATCTGGCCCGTGGCGCGGTCGACGACCTTGGTCGTGGCCGAGATGAAGACGCCCATCGACAGCACGGCGCCGGTGCCGACGATCACGCCCTCGACGACTTCGGAGCGCGCGCCGATGAAGCAGTTGTCCTCGATGATCACCGGGTTGGCCTGCAGCGGCTCCAGCACGCCGCCGATGCCGACGCCGCCGGACAGGTGGCAGTTCTTGCCGATCTGGGCGCACGAGCCCACGGTCGCCCAGGTATCGACCATGGTGCCGCTGTCGACATAGGCGCCCAGGTTGATGAAGGACGGCATGACCACGACGGACGGCGCGACATAGGAGCCGCGGCGGATCACCGATCCCGGCACGGCACGGAAGCCGGCCTTGGCGAAGCGTTGCGCATCCCAGCCGGTGGTCTTGAGCGGCACCTTGTCGTACCAGGGCGCGCTGCCCATGCCGGGGAAGGACGCGCCGCCGTCCATGGGCACCGAATCGTAGAGCCGGAAGGAGAGCAGCACGGCCTTCTTGAGCCACTGGTTGACCACCCATTCGTCGCCGATCTTCTCCGCCGTGCGGTAGGTGCCGTCATCCAGGCCGGCGATCGCCGCTTCCACGGCATCGCGGACCTCGCCCTTGGTGGCGCTGTTTATGCCATCGCGCTTCTCCCATGCCGCGTCGATGGCGGACTCAAGCTGCTTGCTCATCGCTTCCCTCGAAAAGTGCCGCCGGACCATAGCGGCGGGGGGCGGACTGTCAACGGAGGGGCTATGCTGCGTTCATGGCCTTCAAGATCCCCGAATCGGTGCTGGTCGTGGTGCATACCGCGCGCCTCGACGTGCTGCTGCTCGAGCGGGCCGACCGCCCCGGCATGTGGCAGTCGGTGACGGGATCGCGCGAGCCGGACGATCCCGATCTCGAGGCGACGGCGCGGCGCGAGCTCCTGGAGGAGACCGGCCTCTCGGTCGGCACCCTTACCGACTGGGGGCACGTCAACCACTACGAGATCTGGCCGCAATGGCGCGCGCGCTACGCGCCGGACGTCACGCACAATGTCGAGCACGTGTTCGGCTTCCGGGTCGACAGCCCTGCCGTGGCGACGCTCGACCCCGCCGAGCATGTGGCACAGCTCTGGCTGCCGTGGCGCGACGCCATGGAGAAGACCTTCTCCCCGACCAACCGCGAGGCGATCGGCCAGCTGCCGGCGCGGACGGCCGTCCGGCTTTGACATGTGGTGCACATGCGACTAGCGTAATCGCATGTCGGCCATGATCCAGATCCGCAACGTGCCGGATGCCCTGCACCGCAAGCTGAAGTCGCGGGCGGCGCTGGCCGGCATGACCCTGTCCGACTACCTGCTGCGGCAGATCCGGGAGATCGCGGAACGGCCCACGATCGACGAGATGCGCGCGCGGCTGGAGCGCCGGTCGGCCGTAACGCTGTCGATGGACACGGCGGACGCGGTGCGCGCGGAACGCGACGGCCGTTGATTGTCGTCGATACCTCGGCATTGTTGGAGGTATTGCTGCACACCTCCCGTGGGCAGGCCATCGAGGCCCGATTGTTCGATGAAGGCGAGACACTCCATGCTCCGCACCTCCTCGACGTCGAAGTCGTCCAAGTGCTTCGACGGTTCATGCTGCGCGGCGAAATCGAATCTGGGCGGGGGCAGGAGGCACTGGAAGATCTCCTCGATCTTCCGATCCAGCGCCATGCGCACGGCTTCCTGCTCGACCGGGTCTGGGCGCTCAGGGCGAATGTGACCGCCTACGATGCCGTCTACGTTGCACTGGCGGACGTTCTCGAGGCGACGCTCGTGACGCACGACCGGCGTCTGGCTTCCGCGGCGCGACGGCACATTGCCGTCGAACTCGTATGATCGGACCGCCATCGACCGAAGGGCCGGAGAAAGAGGCGTCCCGGCTCGGCCAGGTGAGCTGGGCGATGTTCGACTGGGCGAACCAGCCCTTCTTCACCGTCATCACGACCTTCATCTTCGCGCCCTACTTCGCCAACGTGATGGTGGGCGATCCTGTGGCGGGCCAGGCGGCGTGGGGCTTCACCCAGTCGGCCTCGGGCATCCTGATCGCCTTGCTGAGCCCCTTCCTCGGCGCGATGGCCGATGCCGGCGGGCCGCGCAAGCCCTACATCTTCGCCTTCCAGCTCCTGTTGGCGCTGGGTTGCCTCGCCCTGTGGTTCGCCTATCCGAATCGGCCGGACCTGATCACGCCGATCAGCGCCGCCGTGGTGCTGGCGACCGTCGGGGCGGAGATGTCGATCGTCTTCAACAACGCCCAGCTGCCGCACATCGTGCGCCCCGAGCGCATGGGCCGGCTGAGTGGCTTCGGCTGGGGCCTCGGCTATTGCGGCGGCCTCGTCGCCCTCTTCGCCGTGCTGGCGGTCAGCATGCCGGCGATGTTCGGGCTGGCGGCGACCAACGACCGGCCGCTCTTCGGGCTAGACCCGGCCACGCACGAGCTGGAGCGGCTGATGGGGCCGGCCGCCGCCCTGTGGCTGGCGGTGTTCGTGCTGCCGATGTTCCTGTTCACGCCCGACCAGGCCCGGCGCAGCGTGACGCTGACCGAGGCGGCGCGTCAGGGCGGGCGGTCGCTGCTGCATACGGTGCGGCGCATCGGACGCTTCCGCAACGCCCTGCGCTACCTGATCGCCTTCATGCTCTACAATGACGGGCTCGCCGCCATCATCGCCTTCGGTGGCGTCTATGCCGCGGCGACGTTCGGCTGGAGCACGACGACGCTCGGCATCTTCGGCATCATCCTGACGGTGTTCGCCATCCCCGGCGCCTTCCTCGGGGGACGTCTGGACGACCGTCTGGGCAGCAAGCGCACCGTGCAGGTCGCGATCGCGGGCGTGATCGTGGCCGCGGTAGGCATCGTGGGCGTCAGCGCAGACCGCGTCCTGTACGTCGTCCCCGCGGGCGACTTGGTGGCCGACCGCGGGCTGTTCGGCTCGCTGCAGGAAAAGGTGTTCATGAGCTTCGCCCTGCTGCTGGGCATCTGCATGGGGCCCATGCAGGCGGCCAGCCGCACCATGATCGGGCGCCTGGCGCCGGACGGCATGACCGGCGAGTTCTTCGGCCTGTTCGCCTTGTCGGGCCGTGCCACGGCCTGGATGGCGCCGCTCGCCATCGGCATCATCACTGAAGCGACGGATTCCAACCGGCTGGGCATCGCCAGCGTGCTGGTCTTCCTGACGCTGGGTTTCGTGCTGCTGTGGGGCGTGCGCGAGGAACGCTCCACGGCCTGAGGCTCTCTCTCAGAGTGTAGTGGTCTTCGCCTTGTAGAGGCACAGATCATTGACGACGCAGGCCGGGCAGTCCGGCTTGCGTGCCTTGCAGGTGTAGCGGCCGTGCAGGATCAGCCAGTGATGGGCGTGCAGGCGGTACTCCTCGGGGACGCGCTTGAGCAGCCTCAGCTCGACCTCCAGCGGCGTTTTGCCGGGCGCCAGGCCGGTGCGGTTGCCGACCCGGAAGATATGCGTGTCGACGGCGATGGTGGCCTCCCCGAAGGCCACGTTCATGACCACATTGGCGGTCTTGCGGCCGACGCCGGGCAGGGCCTGCAGCTCCTCGTGGGTGTGCGGCACCTCGCCGCCGTGCCGCTCGATCAGCAGCCGGCTGAGCGCCATGACGTTCTTGGCCTTCATGCGGTACAGGCCGATGGTCTTGATATGATCGATCAGTTTCTGCTCGCCCAGCGCGAGCATCTGGGCGGGCGTCTTCACCTTCTCGAACAGGGGCCTGGTAGCGCGGTTGACGCCGACGTCCGTCGCCTGGGCCGACAACACGACCGCGACCAGGAGCTGATAGACGTTGTCGTACTCGAGCTCGGTCTCCGGCTCGGGCATCGCCTTCTTGAGGCGGGCGAAGAATTCCGGGATGACGGCTTGTTTCATCAGGGCCATGATGGGTTTCTAGCATGACCGAGACATCCGCTCCGGCCGTCCATTTCTCGACCGTCCTGGCACCACACCGCAGCCTGTCGCCGCGCGGTTTCCGCTGGGTGATCGGCGCGGCGGTGGCGGGGAACCTGGTCATCGGCCTGCCGATGATGCTCTTCGGCGCCTGGCCGGTGCTGGGCTTCATGGGGCTGGACGTCTACCTGCTGTGGTGGCTGTTCAACCGCAGCTATTTCGATGCCCGGCGCCGCGAATCGATCGTGCTGACCGACCACGACCTGGTGGTCGAGCGCGTCGCGCCGGACGGCGAGCGCGAGCGCCACCGGCTGGATGCCTACTGGCTGCGTGTCGAGCTGGCGCCCGAGGCCGAGCGGCTGGTCGTGATCTCCCGCGGCAGCCGCCTGGTCGTCGGCCGCTTCCTGGCACCGTCCGAGCGCCAGCGCGTTGCAGAGGAGCTGAAGGCTGCCGTCGCCGCCCTGCGCTCCCCGCACTACGACCACAAATGGGACTGAGCGGCGCGGCGGGTCAGAGGCCCAGCACGTCCTTCATGCCGTACAGGCCGGGCTTGCGGCCGGCGAGCCATTGCGCGGCGCGCACGGCGCCGGCGGCGTAGGTCTCGCGGCTGAAGGAGCGGTGGCTGAGCTCTAGCCGCTCGCCGGCCGCGGCGAACATCACGGTATGGACGCCGACCTCCTCGCCGCCGCGCAGGGTCGCGAAGCCGATCTCCCCCACCGGGCGCGCGCCGGTATGGCCGTCGCGGCTCTTGCGCCAGACCTTCTCCAGCTCGACCTGCCGGCCGGCCGCCGCGGCGCGGCCCAGCGCCAGTGCGGTGCCCGACGGTGCGTCGATCTTGTGGCGATGGTGCATCTCCAGCACCTCGATGTCGTAGCTGGGATCGAGCATCGCGGCGGTCTTCTCGACCAGCGCCAGCAGGATGTTGACGCCCAGCGCCATGTTGGCCGCCCACACGATCGGCACCTGCTTCGCCGTCTCCCGGATGGCGGCGCTCTGGGCCGGATCCAGGCCGGTCGTGCCGATCACCATCGCCACGCCCTTGTCGGCCGCGATCTTCGCGTGCGCCACCGTCGCCGCGGGTATGGTGAAGTCGATCACCGCATCGGCAGCGGCGATGGCGACGGTGCTGTCTCCGGTGATCTTCACGCCGCAGGCCTCCAGGCCCGCGACCTCGCCGGCGTCGCGGCCGAGG